>Ga0105044_10014488_pt1 | contig 10665 bp, 11 predicted proteins | sample MAT01_FD_78092 | JGI IMG/M metagenome (GOLD analysis project Ga0105044, IMG submission 78092) | Freshwater microbial communities from Lake Fryxell liftoff mats and glacier meltwater in Antarctica - MAT-01 | ecosystem: Environmental > Aquatic > Freshwater > Ice > Liftoff microbial mat | place... | reverse complement strand
GTTGATGAGCCATCAAAAACCCGGTGCCTGATGTTGCCAAGTTCAACCAGCTGCGTTCCTACCTGCGCCATTCAGCTCTAATTCACCAAACCTGCGGGAGAACCACTTTTTCGGGGGAAGCCCAGGATCGAGTTATAGATGCTCAGATAGCAAACTAGGCAAATGGGATCGTGCACGTGACACGTCAAACGTGCACGTGCATGATCTTCCAGTCGCGATTCCAAAAGCAAATCTGAAGACCTATAGCAAATCACTCTTGTGCGGCGTGGATCAACCGCCCTTCAACCGGCGAAACACGTCCAATGTGTTGTTGATGATGTCGGGCGGCACGCGCACGCTGCCGGTGAAGGGCGAGTCCAGCACCATCACGATTAGCAGCCCAAACCCGATCATGCTGGCCATGATGCCGACCATGATGGCCTGATTGCGATCGTTGGCCGCGCGGATGAATAGCGAGAAGGCAATAGTGATAAAGCCGCCGCTGATGAGCATGAACCACATGATGGGTTCGAGCTGGGTGCGGCTGTCGAGCAGGCGGTTGTGCCGCCGGTCGGTGATGCGATGCACCTGCTCAAACATCTGATTGCGCAAAGCCAGTTCGATGTCGTTGGCCGGCTGAAAATTGCGTTGCATCTGCCACAGCCGGTCCAGCGCGGCATCGACATCGGGGCTGGATTGCGACCGCGCCATCAAGTCCCACTCTTTGGACACGACCAGTTGGGCATATTTCACCAGCCCGGCCTGCATGTCCGTCCGGGTCGGCTCCGGCGCCTCCAGCGTCAGGCGATACAGCACTTCCATCTCGTTGGATTCCTGCGACACGCTGCTGGCGGCGGCCTCAAAGTCCGAGTACACCGCCGGGATCATGAAGCCGAGAATGATGCTGAAGATGAGGCCGACGATTGAGAAAATGGGCGCCCCCACCTCGTTGTTGCCGCGATGAAGACTCTGCGGCACCACCCGCGAGACCAGCCACGAGCCCAGGCCGGCCACCACGCCGCTGCCCAGCACCATCACCACAAACAAAAGCCAGAGCGGAAAGTTGAGAAGCAAAGCTTGCATGAGTCAGAGGCGGATTTTGGACAGAATGACAGAATTGACAAAATGGAGGACTGGCTTCAGAACTCCTACCTTGTCTATTTTGTCATTCTGTCCAAAATCCGGCTAGCCATAATCAAGTTCTATAGATGCTCAAAACACAATTGCCTACATGAATACTCAAATTCGCTTCTTCGGCGTCGCCGCCTACGAGATCATCACCCCCGACGGCAAGCACATCCTCTGCGATCCCTTCCTCGACGACAACCCCGGCTCGCCGGTGAAATCGCATGAGCTGGAACAGGTGGACTTGATCATCGTCAGCCACGCGGCCATGGATCACTTTGGCGATACTGAAAAGATCGCCCGGCGCACCGGCGCACCCGTCATCTGTGGCCTGGAGATTCGCAACTTTCTGGTGGCCAAAGGCATTCCCAGTGAGCAGGTGCGCGCGACCACCTGGGGCATCGCCGTGGAAGTGGCCGGCATCAAGGTGCAACCGGTGGAGTGCCGGCATTGGAGCATTTTGCAGATGCCGGATGGCAGTTGGCACACCGGCAATCCCATCGCCTTTATCGTCTACGCCGCGCCGAATGTCAGGTTCTACCACTACGGCGACACCGCCATCTTCAGCGATCTCAAGCTCATCGGCGAGCTGTATGCGCCGACGATTGGCTGCGTCGGCATTACGAATCCCCAAGAAATCCAGCATCGCGTGCCAGGGCCGGGGCGATTGGTGTCGGGCGAGATGAACGCGCGTGAGGGCGCTTTGGCGGCGCAGTGGCTGAGGCTGCACACCGTGTTGCCGTGCCACTACATCACCACCGATCACCCGTTGGTGGCACCCGACCTGGCCGACTTCCAGCAGCATTTGGATAACGCTGCCGAGCAGGGTGAACCCGTGCCGCTGAGCATCGTCATGCAGCCGGGCGATGTGCTGACGCTGGATGAGGCCGGCCGGGTGATTGAGCACGCGTCGAGGTGATCGTGACAGTCGCATTTGCTAGGACGGCAGATCGTGCACGTGACACGTTCAACGTGCACGATCTTTGGTGGGCGTAATACTTTTGCGCCGCTTACGCCAAAAGCATTTTGAGGAGCAAATTGAGTCGTTGACAAAATTGTGCTTTGCCGACTACTAAGGCGATACCCTGCCTTGCGGGGACACTGGGGTGGCCGACCGTGTCGGCGATGCAACACAACCCGATCATTGCCGCGTTTTCCAAAAAGCTCCGCAGCACCTACATGCACAACGTTGCGATCATCATCGCGGCTATGCACAAACTGCTCCGATTGGTCTATGGAGTCATTAAGAATGGCAAACCTTTCGATGCCCATTGGAATGCGATGACTTTGGTCGCAGGGGCTTGACAATCAACACGGTATCTCAGCCCAACCTATGTAGGTGTCATTCCCCTTGACACTTTCCGGGGTTACTGCAAGGCCAGAATTCATTTGTGTTGCGCCTCACATTGAAGTGCATCCCGCGACGTGAGTGCAACTCATTAAGAAAGAGCATAAGGAGTCATTGAAAGTACAACCCCCATTCTCTTGCAAGAGATCAAAATAGAGACAACATTTATAGAGAATGTTGTCTCTGTGCCGTTCGCTAAGCGCTCAGTGCGCTCACCAAGGCTTTAGTGTTGTAACGCACTGCATCGATGTAGGTGGCACCTTCACTACCGGGTTTACCCAGCGCGTCTGTGAATAATTCCGGTCCTACCTCTACACCCGCTTCCTTAGCCACACGCTCGACCAAGGCTGGGTTGGCCATGCTTTCGAGGAAGATCGCCTTTGTGCCAGTGCTCTTGATCGCATCCACAATTTTGGCAAAATCGGCCGCCGAGGGCTCACCCGCTTCGGTCGAGACCGAAGCGATGACGCTGCCGATGATCTCGAAGCCATACCGGTCGGCGTAGTAACCCAGCGCATCGTGCGAAGTCACCAGCTTGCGCTTCTCTTTGGGTAGTTTGGCGATCTCGGTCTCCACCTCAGTATCCAACGCCTCGAGTTTCTTCACATACGCCTCGGCATTGGCCGTATACGTCGCGGCATTGGCCGCATCGGCCTTGATCAACCCAGCCTCGATGTTCTTCACCATCAGGATCGCGTTGTCCACGTTGTGCCAGATATGCGGGTCGGTCTCCTTCTGGCCATTCTCTTCTACCACGCGCGGCGTCACGCCTTCGGATACAACCACCCGTACCGCTTTAGAGCCGGAAGCGGTGTAGAGGTTATTCAGCCACGATTCAAATTCCAACCCACCTTCAAAAATCGCTCCTGCTTCGGCCAGGGCTTTGCTGTCCGAGGGCACGGGTTCATATGCGTGTGTGTCACCCTCTGGCCCCACCAGTGTCGTCAATTCCACATTGTCGCCGGCGATGTTCTTCACAAAGTCGCCCAGAAAGCTAAAGGTGGCGATGACCTTGAGCTTGCCGGTCGTCGCTGGTGCGGCCGTGGATTCTGTTGCGGCAGTTGTGGGTGAGGTCGCTTGTGGTGCCGCTGCAGGCGGTGGCGTTGCGCATGCGCTCAACATCAACACCAGTGGAAATGCCAGTACGGCGAGTCGCTTCAATATCTGTTTCATACATTTCTCCTCAATCTAAATTAAATCTAGTTGGATCAATTTCTTAGTGAGAGTTATTCTCAGTAAGTGTGCTACCATTCTAAGGCATACTGAGAATGATTCTCATTACGAAAAGTCTAATATTGTGATGACAGAGATACTGGCTGAGACCTTGATTCAGGAACTGCGCAAGACGGGTTGCCGAATCACACAGGCTCGTCTTGCTGTCGTGGCGGTGCTGGCTCAGTCAACCCAGCCACTGAAACCGATGGAAATCATGTCTCAGGCGCGCAGGTCTTATCCATCGGTGAATTTGGCGACGGTGTATCGCACATTGGATGTATTGCAAGTGGCGCAGTGCGTCAGTCGGGTCCGGCTCGACGCTGAAGCTTCGGTGGTGGTGGCGTGTCACCGTACAGCGTTACATGTGCATCTCATCTGTCGCCAGTGCCGACAGGTGATGGAGTGTGATGTTGCCCTACTGGCGGCACATGTTGAGCAGGCCATGCAGACGGCCGGCTTCACGCCGCAGTCCAGGGCGATCGAGCTGGTGGGCTTGTGCAAAACCTGCCAACAGGAAGTCGAACCATAAGATGACGACAAAGATGACTGAAAAGATGACTCAAACAATGGAACCGAAAATCAAGAAACTACCCGTCACTGTGCTGTCTGGCTTTTTAGGTGCGGGCAAGACCACACTGCTCAACCATGTCTTGAACAACCGCGAAGGCTTGAAAGTGGCCGTCATTGTCAATGACATGAGTGAGGTCAACATCGATGCGCAGTTGGTGCGCGACGGCGGTGCGCAACTTAGCCGTACCGAAGAGAAGCTGGTGGAGATGAGTAACGGCTGCATCTGCTGCACCTTGCGCGAGGATTTGCTGGTGGAGGTGGCGCGGCTGGCGCGGCTACAAAAGTTTGATTATTTGCTCATCGAATCCACCGGCATCAGCGAGCCCTTGCCCGTAGCCGAAACCTTCACGTTTGATATTGGCCCTGGAAGTGCCGCTGATAAGGATGCTGATGAGAGTGTGGAAGGCGAAGTGACCTTGAGTGACTTTGCGAACCTCGATACCATGGTGACCGTAGTCGATGCCTACAACTGGCTGCGCGACTACGACGCAGCCGAGGATTTGCAGAGCAAGGGCATGGCCGCTGGCGAGGATGATGAGCGCACGGTGAGCGATCTGCTGATCGAGCAGGTGGAATTTGCCAACGTCATCGTATTGAACAAGCTGGACAAGGTGACTGAGGTTGAAGTGGGCCGGCTGGAAGGCGTTTTGCGCAGCATCAATCCTGATGCCAGGATCGTGCGCAGCCAATTTGGGAATGTGCCCCCCAACACAATTTTGAACACCGGTTTGTTTGACCTTGAAAAAGCAGCTCAAGCGCCTGGCTGGCTCAAGGTGATGCGCGGCGAAGAAATTCCGGAGACTGAAGAATATGGCATCAGCAGCTTCAGCTATCGGGCGCATCGGCCGTTTCATCCAGGGCGCTTGTTTGAGTTGCTCAACGTGCATTGGGACGGCGTGCTGCGCAGCAAGGGATTCTTCTGGCTGGCCACGCGCATGAACGATGCAGGGCTGTGGTCGCAGGCTGGCGGCATTTTGCGGGTGGAGTATGCCGGCAGTTGGTATGCCGCCACACCGAAAGCGGACTGGCCGCAGCAACTGGAGCTGGACAAGAGTGTGACCGAAGGCTGGGACGACGAATTTGGTGATCGCCGACAAGAGCTGGTGTTTATCGGTGCAGACATGAAAAAAGAAATGCTGATCGAGGCCTTGAACACCTGTTTGCTCACCGATGCCGAAATGAAACTGGGACCCGCCAGATGGAAGAAATTCTCCGATCCATTTCCGGCGTGGCACTAAGCGCCGCACGGTCAGGAGCTTGTATCTATGACAGCGAATACAACGGGTTTTGATGAGGTCGAGGTTGCGATTGTCGGTGCATGGATCAATATGACGCTGGTGGAAAAATCTTTTGATACGGACGAGGTACCAAGTCTGGTTACTCAAGGACAGCGGGACGAACACCATGGCTGATGTCATCGTGATCGGCGGGGGAGCGGCCGGGATCGGCGTGGGGTTGGTGTTGCAGGCCCTGAACATTTCATTCACCATTTTGGAGCGAAATGAAATCGGCTCCAGTTTTCTGCGCTGGCCCAGAGAAATGCGGTTTATCTCTCCATCGTTCAACGGCAACGCTTTTGGGTTGATGGATTTGAACAGCATCGCGTTGCAAACCTCGCCGGCTTATTCATTGCGAACCGAGCATCTAAGTGGCGTGCAATATGCGAACTACTTAAAAGGCGTTGCCGGACACTGGAGCCTGCCAGTTCAAGAAGGTATCAGTGTGCAAGACATGGTGTTTGAGAAGGGCTCTTTCCATTTGAAAACCAGCGCGGGTGAGCGGACCAGCCGCTTTGTGATTTGGGCCGCTGGCGAGTTTCAATATCCCAAACTCAACCCTTTCGTGGGTGCAGACCTGTGCATCCACAATAGTCACATCGAAACCTGGGCTCACGTCAAAGGCAAAGAATTTGTAATCATCGGCGGCTATGAAAGCGGTATTGATGCGGCCATCAATCTGGTGAAGTTGGGCAAAAAAGTGCGGGTAATGGATGGCGCAGGCAAGTGGCAATATGATGATCCTGACCCAAGTATTTCGCTGTCACCCTATACCAAGGGACGGCTGCGCACAGCGTTGCAAACCGGCCACTTGGAATTGATTGCGGATGCGCGAGTGCAGTGCGTGGAGAAGAACGGCGCCCGATGGGCCCTTCGCACTGAAGCCGGCGACTGGTATGAAACGCCAACCCAGCCCATCCTGGCCAGCGGTTTTCACAGCAGTGCGCAGGTCTTGCCGCACTTGTGGGCGTTTCGTGCCGACGGGATGCCCGAGCTGACTGAGCATGATGAAAGCACGGTGACACCGGGCTTATTTTTGTGTGGACCCAGCGTGCGACAGGCCAGGCATATCTTTTGCTTTATCTACAAGTTCAGACAGCGCTTTGCTGTGGTCGCAAACCAGATTGCGCAGCGCTTGAAGGTGGACACCACGCCGCTGGACCGCTATCGCAAAAGCACAATGTATTTGGACGATTTAAGTTGTTGTGGCGAAGACTGCGCCTGTTAGATTCGTCAGCGGTGAAACGAACTATCTATGCAAACGGCTATTCGCTCCCACACCATTGTTTTGGCCGGCCTTGAATCGGCCGGAAAAAGCGCTTTGTTCCGCACCCTTACCGGTTTTGCCACCGGCGATGAGCTGAACTTTCGCGGCAGCACGGTGGTCTGCCGCAGTGCCCCCGTGCGCGAACTTAATGGCGACGTTGTAGACACGCCGGGCATCCGCGTACAGGGTGACAGTGCCACCACGCGCACGGCACTTCAAAAGATCAGCATGGCCGACACCGTGGTGCTGGTGGTGCGCGGCACCAATGCGCCGGCCGAATTGGAGTCGCTCCTGAAGGCGCTTGAGCCGAGTTTGCGCCATCACAATGTCGCGTTGGCCATTACCTTTGAGGACAAAGCCGATAGCCGGTTACGCCGGCTTAGTGAGCATTTTCAGGCGTTGCTGGGAATCCCCGTCGTCACGGTCAACGCGCGCGAAATGAGCTCGGCGCAACGTGGACTCGTCCTCGACGCCATCCGACGCGCACAACCCATCCACAAGCCTCCCGCATTAGGTGCGGCCTTTGTGGGTGTCAATGACATTGCGGTGGTGCAGCCGCCCCTCACGATTTTTGAGGACAATCGATTTGGCGCGCTCGCCGCAGTCATCACGCTGCTGCTGATGTTTGCGGTGCCGGTGGCCGTAGCCTACTTGTTTTCGCAATGGGCCCAGCCCATCGTGGATCAACTGGTCATCGGCAAACTGATGGATGTGCTGGCCCCGCTACTCGTCAGCGCGCCGTTCATTCACTTCATTCTGGTCGGCAGCTACGGCATCATCACACTGGGTTGGTATTCATTTTTGTGGGCGTTTCCCGTCGTGCTGTTTTTGGGAATCAGCGTAGCCCTGGCCGAGGAAACTGGCGTGAAGGATCGCATCACGGTTGCGCTGGATCCCTGGCTGCGCAGGATAGGCTTGAACGGACGTGACTTGATCCCGGTGTTGAGCGGCTTTGGCTGCAATGTGGTGGCGGTATTTCAGAGCCGCAGTTGCAGCGCCTGCACGCGAAAGGCGTGTGTGTCACTCATCGCCTTCGGCAGCGCATGCAGCTATCAGATTGGCGCGACGCTGTCGTTGTTTGGCAGCGCAAAAGCACCGGCATTATTCGTCCCCTACCTGTTGATCCTATTCATCGTGGGCGCGGTTCACACCCGCGTATGGCACCGACCGCTGGCCGAGGCGGCGGCACTTCCCCTCACCGACCGTGCCTTTTTACAGCGGCCTACGTTGCGGGCCACTATCTGGCGGGTGAGTGCAGTGGTGAAGCAGTTCTTGCTGCAAGCCATGCCCATTTTTATTCTGATCTGCGCCATTGCCACCCTGTTGCAATACTTTGGGGTACTGGATGGGATTGCAGAGGGAGTGGCACCCGCATTGAACTTATTTGGCTTGCCGGGCAATGTGGCCGCTGGTGTGATTTTTAGCATCGTGCGCAAAGACGGCTTGCTCGTGCTCAATCAAGACAATGGCGCATTGCTGGCTACGCTGACAACGGGGCAGGTATTTGTGCTGGTGTGGCTGGCCAGCACCATGACCGCATGCATGGTAACGCTGTGGACGATTCGCAAAGAGTTGGGGGCGATATTTGCGCTCACCGTGGCCGGTCGGCAGATGTTGACCTCGCTGCTGAGCACGCTGATTATCGCGTTGTTGGTTCGGTTGATGAAGATGTAGATGAAGATGTAGATGAAGATGTAGATGAAGATGTAGATGTAGAGGGTTTAAGAAAAATTCTTTCAAGGTTTGTTCGTTTGTTTGTTGATACAGAGGTATTTATATGAAAGTCGCTTATATCTTTAGCACGTCGGGGCATACGGCCAGCTACAAATTGGGCAAGATGATTTTGCCGCAACTGGAGCGGGGTACCCATGGGGCTGATGTGGCTGGCATGTTCTTCTTCGACGACAACACGTATGTCCTGCAAAGTGGCAATCTTATCGGCGAGCGTCTGGCAAAGGTGGCGGCTCAAACAGGCATGTTGTTGATGATGTGCGACCAGTGCGCATTGGAACGATTGCTGGCCGAAGGCGAACCAGGCCAGGCAAAGCCGATAAATGTCGTGGACGGCGTTCGGGTAGGTTGCTTCCCGGATTTGTACGCCGCGTTAGCCCCGGCCATGCCCGATCAAGTGATTACGCTGTGACGAACTAACGATGCCTATGTATGTATATGGCTGCGGCGTTTGCGGCATTGAGGTGCAAGAGCGCCGAAAGATAAGTCAGATGAACGACCCGCTGGCCTGTCCGCTGTGCGGCGAGAATTGTTCGCGCTCCATCACCGTGTTCAGCATCGGCAGCGGACTGAAAAGCGAACCGACAGCGCACTCCCCGACCCATGTTGCGCCCAAACGTGACCATCGCGCCGGTTGCTCATGCTGCGTGCCGCGTGCCAAAAAAGCAACAACGCCGGAACCAACACGTTGAATTTGGGTTCAGATGAAATCAGGCGGAAAGAGAGATCGGTGACTTCATTGAGGCGCAAATAATCCTTGACCGGAGATAGCAAACAGATGAGCAAAAAATTGAAGCAGATTCCGATCACAATTGTTACCGGCTTTCTGGGTGCGGGCAAAACCACATTGCTCAATCACATTTTGCACAACAACCAGGGGCTGCGCATGGCCGTTCTGGTGAACGATTTTGGCGCAGTAAATATTGACAGTGAGTTGATTGATGGCGTTGACTCCGTTGAGGGCGAGAGTATCAGCCTGAGCAATGGCTGCATCTGCTGCACCATACGCGATGACTTGTTGAACGCTGTCGTCAACGTGATCATGCGCGACAACCCACCGGAATACATCATCATTGAAACCAGCGGCGTGAGCGACCCCTTTGCGGTGGCCGAGACCTTTCTGATGCCTGCTCTGCGGCCCTATGTCACCGTCGACAGTATCGTGACGGTGGTTGATGCCGAGCAACTGATGGACTTGCGCGGTGACCAGGAATCGCTGGCGGTGGATCAGATCAGCGCCGCCGACATCATCGTGATGAACAAGGTGGATTTGGTGGACGCCATTGGCTTGTCAGTCTCTCGCTCGTTCATTCGAGACATCGTGCCGGCCGCGCGCATTCTGGAAGTGACGCACGGTCGCGCACCGCTGGAACTGCTGCTGGGCACCGGCCAGTACGCCATCGAAAAGCTCCAGATGCGCGAGAAGCGGGATGTGCATACCCATGCGGTGGATGAGCCGGGTGATCATGCGCACGAACACCACCACGACGAGCATGATGAGGAGGATCATCACCATCATGAACACACCGACCACACGCTGGTGTTCAATACCTGGATGTATCAGGCTGATGAACCCCTGGTTTACAAAGCGCTGTGCAACGCGATTGACCAATTGCCAGCCACGATCTTTCGGGCCAAAGGGTTTGTGCAGTTGCAAGAAGCGCCGGAACGCAAAGCCACCGTGCACATCGTGGGCAAACGCGCCATGCTGGTATTTGGCGGAAAGTGGGGCGTGAAAAAGACCAAGACACAGATCGTCTTTATCGGCACGCATGGTGGCGTGGATGGCCCCAGACTGCAATCCTTGCTGGATGGCGCACGTGCCAGCGTTGTTGAGGCGGGCAAAGGCGATAATATCCGTGAGGCATTGAGTTGGGTGCGTAAGATGTGGCCGGTCTAGAATCATCGACCCATCATCAGGACGCAATCGCAAATGCAAAACCACATCTCTAATGATTGCAGAACCCCTGTCCATCTCCCTGACAGCGCTGTGGCGACACCGCCATCTTCAGCGATCTCAAGCTCATCGGCGAGCAGTATGCGCCGACGATTGGCTGCGTCGACATCACCAATCCCCAGGAGATTCAGCATCGCGTGCCAGGGCCGGGACGATTGGTGTCAGGTGAGATGAACGCGCGTGAGGGCACTTTGGC
>Ga0105044_10014487_pt1 | contig 10666 bp, 7 predicted proteins | sample MAT01_FD_78092 | JGI IMG/M metagenome (GOLD analysis project Ga0105044, IMG submission 78092) | Freshwater microbial communities from Lake Fryxell liftoff mats and glacier meltwater in Antarctica - MAT-01 | ecosystem: Environmental > Aquatic > Freshwater > Ice > Liftoff microbial mat | place... | reverse complement strand
TCTTTTCGTTGTTTTCCATTGTAAGTTTTTTATTTTTTAATTTCTCTACCTGGGCTTTTACTTCATCATCTTCTATTTTTCTGAAAAGTAACTCAGGCGGTCGTAAAGAATAACCAACGCTTACCAGTTTTGCTTTTCCAGCATTCTCCCAGTCGAGTATTTTATCTACCACTTTAAGCATGTAGCATATTTTCTTTGCGGCAAATGGTAAAAACGGATTGATGAATATGGCAAGATTTGCCGTAAGCTGCAGGCAAATATGCAGGCAGTTATCAATTAGCTTTTGAGCCTCCCTGCCCTCCAAAGGAGGGTTCTCAGAATCTGATTGAGCAAGCTTCTTTGAGGTTAGCTTAGCGAGGATACTGTTTAATACATAATCTGTCTTACTGATTACTTCATCATTTGTAAAACGTAAAACCTCAAACCCGAATTTATTCAGTTCAGCAGTCCTTTCTATATCGCTCAATTTATTCTCCGGAATCTCATGAATCAATCCATCAACCTCAACTATTAGTTTTTGAGAAAGACAAACAAAATCAGCGATGTAAGTACCAATAATATGCTGTCGTCTGAATTTAAAACTATCCAATTTTTTACCCCTCACAACTTGCCATAATAAGTTCTCTGCTTCTGTAGGGTTAGACCTGTGTTCTTCTACAAACTTTTTGAGCAGCCCATAAATAAGAGGGTCGGCAGTTTGATAAGCATAAGGGTTCGCCTCCCTGCCGTCCAAAGGAGGGTTCTTAGACTCTAAAAATTTTGAAGATACATTGTAGTTCGCTGGTTCCGAGAACCCTCCTTTGGAGGGCAGGGAGACCTTTTTTGCAACAATCCACGGTTCCTTATCCTGCATGTATTTATTTCCTTTCCTTGCCAGGTCAATCACGTCATACAAGGCATCCCTGAACTTATAACCTTCAATATTATTTTCAATTTTAAGTTTTGTATTTTGAATTTCTTCAAACATTTTTTTATCTGCATCATCCAAAATATCCAGATGTAGAGGAGGTACTTTACCATTGCATAATTTATGCATCAATACCAAAGCCCTGTTTACAAAATTGCCAAAAATGGATACCAGCTCACTATTCACTGCATCTTGAAAACCCTTCCAGGTAAATTCACTGTCTTTTGTTTCGGGAGCAATCTGAGTTAAATAATACCGTAGTGCATCCACCATCTGATCGCCTCCATTTTCTGGCTTCACAAAATCGTTGATGTAGTCATCCATCTCAATACTCCAACCACGGCTGGTACTCATCTTATCGCCTTCCAGGTTCATAAACTCGTTGCTGGGCACATTGTCGGGTAAAATATTTCCATGCAGTTTAAGCATTACCGGAAAAATTATTGCATGAAAAACAATATTATCCTTGCCGATAAAATGAACAAGTTTGGTATCCGGAGAATACCAGTAAGGCTTCCACTCCTTTCCGTTATCCAAAGCCCATTGTTTGGTTGCACTTATATAACCAATTGGTGCATCAAACCAAACGTAGAGAACTTTACCAGGCACAACCCCAGCCCCCCCACCCCCCAAGGGGGGATTTGGCAAAGACTTCACTTTATCCGGAAGAGAATGAAGTTTTAAAGAGATTGCCTCTAAAGTTCTATCAGTATCAGACAACACTTCTTCATTTGTAAATCTGATTACAGAAAACTCTTTTTTACGCAACCATTCAGTTCTTTCTAAATCACTTATTTTATTTTCCGGTAATTGATGAACTAAGCCATCCACTTCAATAATTAACCTTTTGTCGAGGCTAACAAAATCGGCAATGTAACTTCCAATAATATGTTGCCTCCTGAATTTAAACCCTTCAAGTTTTTTCCCTCTCAACATCTGCCATAATGCATTTTCGGCATCAGTAGGATTACTTCTATGTTCTTTTACAAAATCCTTTAGCAATCCATAAACAAATGGATCAGCCGTGGCATAATCAAATGACTCTTTCAAATTATCTGGCTCCAAAATCCCCCCTTGGGGGGTTGGGGGGGCTGGAACCGGAACACCCCAATCCAAATCTCTCGTTACAGCCCTCGGCTGCAAACCCAGGTCCATCCAGCTTTTGCACTGGCCAAGCACGTTTATTTTCCAATCATCTTTGTGTTCGGTTAATATCCATTCTCTTAAAAATGCTTCGTGTTTATCCAACGGTAAAAACCAATGTGTGGTTAATTTTTTTACCGGGGGATTTCCGCTTAATGTGCTGCGAGGATTTATTAACTGATCAGGACTAAGCGATGTGCCACATTTTTCGCATTGGTCGCCATAGGCATTTTCATTGGCACAAACCGGGCAGGTGCCGATGATGTAACGGTCTGCTAAAAATGTTTTAGCTTCTTCATCGTAAAACTGTTCTGTTTCTTTTTTTAACAGGTCGCCATTATTATTCAGCATGGTAAAAAACTCCTGTGCAGTTTCATGATGTATAGGTTCTGAAGTACGGTGATAAATATCGAAAGAAATACCGAGGTCGGCCATATTGCTTTTCAGCATGGCGTGATATTTATCCACTATGGCACGGGGAGTTGTATTTTCCTTCATAGCCTGTATGGTGATGGCAGCACCATGTTCGTCGCTGCCGCATACATATAACACATCTTCTTTTTTGGCACGTAAATAGCGCACATAAATATCGGCAGGCAAATATGCCCCGGCCAGGTGACCAACATGTTTGGGACCGTTGGCATAAGGCAGGGCCGATGTAATTAGATATCGTTTGGGTTGTTTCATTGAGGTGTAAAAATACCTAAATCATTTAAGCTAATTTGCATATTATGCTTTAATTTTATTTTCAATGAATGATTTGCAAAATATTATTTCAATTTTTCCAGAATTTCTATTGTTACCAGCTGAGACAGAATGGATAGAGTTTAAGAAGAATAATTATAAACCGGAAGATATAGGAGAATATATTTCGGCTTTGTCAAATTCTGCATAACTGCTCAATAAACCTTATGGCTATTTGGTTTTTGGTGTAGAAGATGATAATCTTAAAATTACAGGCACAGATTTTAAGCCGAAACTGGAAAAAATTGGAGCACAGGCATTAGAGAATTGGCTTTCGACTTTACTTGTTCCCCGGATTGATTTCAGAATATACGAGTTTACTTACAATGAAAAGGATATTGTAATTTTTAGCATTGATGCCACAACTAATACTCCGGTGGAATTTAAAGGAGAAGCTTTTATAAGAGTAGGTTCTTATAAAAAGAAGCTTAAAGAGCATCCTGAAAAAGCAAGAAAAATCTGGAGTAAAATAAACAACTATACTTTTGAAAAAGGAATTGCAGAAAGAGGTCTTACTGAAGATGAAATTTTTAGATTGTTAGATTACCCAGCCTACTATGAACTTACCAAACAAAATCTCCCGAAAAATTCAGGCTTAATACTTGAAAAATTCATTGAAGAAAAACTTGTTACTGCTGACGGTCAGTTCTATAACATTACAAATTTATGAGCTATTCTTTTTGCAAAAAATATTGAACGCTTTGATAGCTTATCGAGAAAAGCCTTAAGAGTTATCCAGTATCACGGAGTAAATAAATTCAATACTATAAAAGAGCAAATTGGTAAAAAGGGTTATGCTAACGGATTTGGTGGCCTAATCAGTTATATTTCAGGTATTTTACCAGCTAACGAAGAAATTGGTCAGGCATTTAGACATGAAAGCTCATTATACCCACAAATTGCAATTAGAGAGTTAGTTGCAAATTGTATTATTCACCAGGATTTTTCAATTACCGGGACTTCACCCATGGTTGAAATATATGAAAATAGAATTGAAATTACCAACCCCGGTAAACCGTTAATTTCCACTTTAAGATTTATCGACCATTCACCCGAAAGCAGGAATGAAAAACTTGCAAAATTTATGAGGAGTATAAACGTGTGTGAGGAAAGAGGAAGTGGTATTGACAAAGTAATAACAACATGTGAATTATTTCAGTTGCCGGCCCCAGATTTTATAGAAGGCGATAATTTTACAAGAGTTATTTTGTTTGCTCCTAAAAAACTAAGACAGATGGATAAGAAGGATAAAATGAGAGCCGCTTATCAGCATTGCTGCCTTAAATTTATTACCGGAGAATACATGACTAATCAGTCTCTAAGAGCCCGGTTTAATATTGACGATAAAAATTATCCAATTATTTCAAGGATGATAGATGACGCTAAATCTGAAAAACTAATAAAAGACTATGACGAAGAAAATAAATCAAGAAAATATTCAAAATATATTCCTTTTTGGGCTTAACAAGTTTATATGCTCATGTAACTAAGCCCCCCCATTTGTTTTTTAAGTCGTTGATAATCAACGTTTTTTTATGTAACTGTAATGTAACTTGCAAAATTTATTACTGTTAATAACTTTTATAAACTCCAAGATTCCTCTACAAAGCTGATTGTTTACACTGTCCTTTTTAAAATACCTTATCTCTCAATATTTTTTCAGAAGTTTAGTTATAGTTATGTTCAGCCAATCTCCTTTTCCACTGCCGCTATCGCCTTCAGCGTTTTCATTACTGAATCAGGTGTTACCGAAATACTGTCAATACCAAGCTCTACCAGAAACTGTGCAAAATCAGGAAAGTCGGATGGCCCCTGGCCACAAATACCAACTTTTACATTCATCCGCTTTGCAGTGCTGATAAGCATTCGCAGCAATTCTTTTACAGCCGGGTCACGTTCATCATACAAATGCGCAACCAGCGATGAATCCCTATCGAGGCCAAGCGTTAATTGTGTAAGGTCGTTTGATCCGATAGAAAACCCATCAATGTGTTTTGCAAATTCTTCGGCCATAATAATATTGGATGGCAACTCGGCCATTAAAAAAAGCTCCAGTCCGTCTTTGCCTCTTTCCAATCCGTATTCTTTCATTACGTCATGCACTTTATGTAATTCTTCTACCGTTCTGCAAAACGGAATCATCACTACCACATTACTCAAACCCATTTCTTCCCTCACTTTTTTTATGGCTTTACATTCCAAACCAAAAGCAGGTTTATATTTATCAGAATAATACCTGCTGGCGCCACGCCACCCAATCATCGGGTTTTCTTCATGCGGCTCAAAATATTTTCCGCCCAGCAAATTATAATATTCGTTGCTTTTAAAATCGCTGAACCTTACAATTACTTTGTTGGGATAAAATGCCGATGCAATTTTAGCAACACCATAACTGAGTTTCTGAATAAAAAAATCTTCTTCATCAACAAAACCATAAATCATTTTTGCTATAGCCTTGCTCAGGTCTTCATCTCCCAGTTCTTTATGTTTCATCAGTGCCAGCGGGTGCACCTGAATAAAATTGTTGATGATAAACTCTTCCCTTGCCAGACCCACACCGGCATTTGGCAAATGCGAAAACCTGAACGCCAGGTTTGGCGATGCCACATTAAGCATGATCGGCGTTTTTACCGAAGGCAGATCGCTAAGATCCGTTTCAATCTTTTTAAACGAAACAATGCCATCATATACAATCCCTTCATCGCCCTCGGCGCAGGATGCTGTTACAGGCTGGCCGTTATTTAATATTTCGGTTGCATTAACACAACCCACAATGGCAGGCACTCCCAGCTCCCTGGCAACAATAGCTGCATGGCATGTACGCCCGCCTTTGTTGGTAATAATAGCCGATGCTTTTTTCATGATGGGCTCCCAGTCGGGGTCGGTCATATCGGTTACCAGCACATCGCCTGCTTTAAACTCATGGCCTTCAGTAACACGTTTGTCCAACGAAAATAAAATTGAAACTTTGCCTGCACCAATCTTATCGCCAACAGCAATTCCTTTAAACAAAGTTTTTCTTCCGGCATCTTCCTCCATCACATACTCTGTAATTTTCGAAAAATCTTTTTGCGAATGAATAGTTTCGGGCCTTGCCTGCACAATAAATAATTCCTTGGATAAACCATCTATTGCCCACTCCACATCCATGGGGCACCAATGGCCTTTTAATGTGCTGTAGTAGGTTTCAATTTTTGTAACCCAGTTTGCTAATTGCATAATGCGTTCGTCTGTTAGGCAATACCGGTGCTGCATGGGTTTCTCTACCTGTATTATCTTAACCCTTTCATCGGGGTCATCGCCATACACCATCATCTTATCTTTTATACCCAGCTTTTTTTCGATGATGCTGCTGAAACCTTTTTGCATGGTGGGTTTAAAAACAATGTATTCATCAGGCGATACCGAACCCTGCACAATCATTTCTCCCAAACCAAAAGATGCATTAATAACCACTACATCTTTAAAACCACTTTCTGTATCTAATGAAAAAGCAACACCCGATGCTCCCAAATCGCTACGCACCATTTTTTGTACACAAACCGAAAGGCCGATGCTGAAGTGATCGTATCCAAAACTCTGGCGGTAACTGATGGCACGGTCGGTAAATATCGACGCAAAACAATTCCTTACGGCATTCATCAAAGGCGCCGGGCCACGTACGTTCAGGTAGGTTTCCTGCTGGCCGGCAAAAGATGCATCTGGCAGGTCTTCGGCAGTTGCAGATGAACGAACGGCTACATCGGTAATATCCTGGTCGTACAGTTTACTTAGCTCATTATATTTTTCAATGATGGCTTCACTTAAATCCCGGGGAAATTTTGCATTCTTTAAAAGCTGCCGGGCCCGCAAACCACCACGCCGCAACGATTCAATATCATCTAATTTTATATCGTTGATGATCTTCCGTATTTCTTCATCAAGATTATTATAGCGGATAAACTCACGATAGGCTGCAACAGTTACCACAAAGCCACCGGGTATTTGTATGCCAAGCTGGGTAAGATTTTGAAGCATCTCACCCAAAGATGCATTCTTGCCACCAACCTGTTCAATATCATTCATGCCTACTTTGTGCAGATCGGCTATGTAAATTGATGTATCCATAAAATTCAGGTTTTAAAAGCTGATAAAATTTTACATAAATTTAAGGTAGTTCTGTATTACAACAGGTACATAACTGACAAATTACCCTAAATTTAATGGTGGGCATAAAAACTAATTTCTCATTCACTATAACACATTTAAGATAACTTTAGTTGATGAAACGTAAACATTTTCTTGCTTCCTTTGTCCCCCTTGCTGCCACATTGAGCGCTGTAGCAAAGGGCAAAACCAGTATTGAGCCAGATTCGCCGGTAATAAAACCTCTTTATTTAAAACCGGGCGATACCGTGGGCATTTGCTGCCCCGCAGGATTTATGAAGACAGAAGAAATAAAACCAGCACTGCTAAAACTTACTGAATGGGGTTTTAATACAAAAGTTGGTGCTACCATTGGCAAAAAAGATTTTACATACGGCGGTACCGATGACGAACGGTTGCAGGACCTGCAGCAAATGCTGGATGATAAAAGCATTAAAGCCATTTTTTTTGCAAGAGGAGGCTATGGCGGCGTACGCATCATTGACAGACTTGATTTCAAAAAATTTAAAAAAGACCCCAAATGGATCATCGGCTTTAGCGATGCCACTGTTTTTCATTCGCACATTAATGAAAAATACCGGGTGGCTACTATACACTCAAAAATGTGTAACAGTTTTCCCACCGACTGGGCAAATGCAGAGCCTGCACAAAAAGAAACCATCGAATCAATCAATAAATGTTTGAAGGGAGAAAAGATGAAATATCTTTTTACACCTAATGAAAAAAACAACACCGGCCTGGCAGTTGGCGAACTGGTTGGTGGTAATTTAAAAACACTGGAATCACTGGCCGGCAGTGCATCTGACATACACACAAAAGACAAGATACTTTTTGTGGAAGATACCGGCGAATATTTATACAGCATTGACCGTATGTTCTGGAATTTAAAACGCAGCGGAAAACTGGAAAAACTTAAAGGCTTGATTATTGGTGGTTTTAAAATAAAGACCGATGATGCAGGAGAAGAATTTGGCAAAACCCTTGAAGATATTGTACTGGAAAAAGTAAGCGAATATAATTACCCGGTTTGTTTTGATTTTCCGGTGGGGCACCAAAAAAATAATGTTGCGTTAAAGTGTGGTGTAACACATACATTGGGTGTGCATCTTAATGAATGCCGGCTTTCTGAAGTTTAATTATTTTGTATATTTGGTAAAATGATTTTTTATGACAGTGGAAGTAATTGATAAAGATTACATAGAAATTAAGGTTCTAAAAAAATTGGCAAAGCCGGTATTAAAAGACTTACCGACTATGCCAAATATTTAGAAATTAATAAAGATGCGCCCAAAAAGAAAGTATCAAAAAAAATAATTAAAGAACTGGCAGATGAAATTACTGCCGCCGCATGGGAAAGATTAAAAAAGAAAAGAGGTTTTAAATTTTAACTTATTAAATTTGATAAAAGATAATTGTATGGTAGTAGAAAAGCTGGATAAGAAAAAAATAACAGTTTCCTTTTCGGGAGCAGTAGGAAAAAAGGGGTTAAATGATATTAAGGAATATATTGAATTCCTGGAGGCGAATGGTGTACCAAAAAAGAAATTAATACCCAAATCGGTAATTAAAAAATTATCAGATGAGATAAATAAAGCTGCATCAGCAAGGTTTAAGAAAGCCAAAGGAATAGCATGATAATTATTGTAGATGCCAATATTTTAATTAGTGGAATAATAAATACCCATGGCACTATCAAATCCCTTCTGTTAAATACGAACAATTCTATAGAATTAATTATTCCTGAATTTGCAGTTATTGAAATCGGGCTACATAAAAATAAAATTTGCAGTACCACTTCGATAACTCCCGAAATTTTCGACAATTTACTTAGTCGTTATCTCAAAAATATCACCCAGTTTTCGCATGAAGCAATAAAGCTGAGCGATTATAATAAAGGAGAAAAAATTGCAGCTCCTTTTGACAGTAATGATGCCTGGTATATTGCTTTATCCCTTAGCATGGATGCTGTTTTGTGGACCGGCGACTTAAAATTATTTAGAGGCTTACGCAGAAGCGGTTTTTATAACATTATTACTACCAATGAATTTATGCAAATTATAAAAGGTATTTACTAAATGATAAAAATTCCTCCTTCCTTAAAAAAAGGCGATACCATTGGCATTACCTGCCCCGCCGGTTTTATGGCTGCAGAAAAAGCGCAAACCTGTATCAACACTTTACAAAGCTGGGGCTTTGATGTGATGGTGGGCAAAACACTGGGCAGTAATTCAACAAATTATTTCAGCGGTACTGATGAGGAGCGCCGGGATGAACTGCAGGCCATGCTGGATGATGAAAACATTAAAGCCATTCTTTTTGGCCGTGGCGGTTATGGGATGGGCCGCATTATTGACGGGCTTGATTTTACAAAGTTTAAAAAGAAACTGAAGTGGATTATTGGTTACAGCGATATTACTGTTTTACATGCTCATCTATACACAAAAATAAAAGTGGCTTCGCTGCATGCGCCCATGGCTGCGGCATTTAATGAAGGCGAAAATGAATTTATACAATCATTACACAATGCCATAAAAGGCAAAAAAGCAAAATACAGTTGTGCAGCAAATCCATTTAATAAACCCGGCACAGCTACCGCCGAACTGGTTGGCGGCAATCTTTCTTTGCTGGCAAACATAACCGGCACGCCATCCGATATCAACACAAAAAATAAAATCTTGTTTTTAGAAGATATTGGCGAACAGATTTACAGCATAGACCGGATGCTGTACCAGTTAAAACGCAGCGGCAAATTTGAAAACCTGGCAGGCCTTATAATTGGCGGCTTTACTGATATAAAGGATACTGAACGCCCATTTGGAAAAACAGTGTATGAAGCCATTGCAGATATAATTACCCAATATGATTATCCTGTTGCTTACGGTTTTCCTGTTAGTCATACTACAGAAAACTATGCCCTGAAAATTGCAGTGCGTTACACATTAAAAGTGGGTAAAACCAAAACGCAGTTACTGGAGGTTTAATAAACTATCGAGTTTGTTTTTGTACACATCAAAAGTAGCGAGGTTGTGATGCGTACCTTTTTCAACCGTTATAAATTCATCCGTTGGTTTTAAAACCGCTTTAAGCCTCGCTGCATTGCGGTAAGGAATTACGCCATCATCGTTGCCATGAAAAATGCTTACCGGATATTTCACATCGGCTAAAAACTCGTTTGTGGGTATTTTATAGATACTCATTCTACCCGTTGGATAAATGGGTGCATAGCAACTGAACAGCGAAGGAATGCTGTAGTAAGGGGTTTCCAGCATCAGCCTTTTATTATTTGTTTCGGATGCAACATAAGCTGCAATGCCGGTGCCAAACGATTTGCCGTAAATGATAATACTGTCGGCACCATATTTTGAAGCTGCCATTTTTCTTATCTGCAGGCCTTGCTCAAGCATTTTTTTCTCAGTTCTTTCGCCGGTGCTTTTTCCAAAACCGGGATAATCTTCCATCCACACTTCGTAACCATGTTTGGTAAAGCTATTGGCAAACTTTGCATAGCGTTCTATATTTTCTTTATTGCCATGATAATAAAGCACCACGCCCCTTCTCACAGAATCTACCGGAAAAAATTTGATCATGTTGATGGTATCGGTACGGTTGAAAGGAATATTTATCTCCTCAAAAGGAACATTAAAATGATACACATAAGCATTGGAAAATTTTTCGGGATGAAATAAAAAACGCTCCTGCAGATAAAATAGAGCAATGCCGATAAGG
>Ga0105044_10014478_pt1 | contig 10669 bp, 11 predicted proteins | sample MAT01_FD_78092 | JGI IMG/M metagenome (GOLD analysis project Ga0105044, IMG submission 78092) | Freshwater microbial communities from Lake Fryxell liftoff mats and glacier meltwater in Antarctica - MAT-01 | ecosystem: Environmental > Aquatic > Freshwater > Ice > Liftoff microbial mat | place... | reverse complement strand
TCGTCGAAATCGACGAGCGACGGGATGAGGACCGCTCCCGTGGAAAAGCGGAAATAGAGCGCTTCGTCGATGAGTCCCTCGTCGAGCAACGTGTCCGGGTCGCGTCGAAGCGTGACGACGATACGGGTCGGCGGCGGTCCTCGCAGGTGGGATGCGAGCCGTGCCTGGTCGACCGACGTCAGTGCATCCAGATTCAGCAGTACAAGGGTACCGCCGCGCGCGGCGACGACGGCGGGACCCGCTTCCTCGCCGGGACCGAAGAGGGCGGCCTGAGCTGCGGAGGGATCCTGGTCGATGGAGACGACCTGCCAGGGCGCTTTCGGCTGCGGCGAGGATTCGCGCCACAGGTTCAGCACCTCGGGTCCGATCAAACCGCGTTCGGCGACGATGAGGGCATTGCCCGGCTGTCGCATGACGCGGGCGAGGTTGGCTCGGACCGGCGCGAAAGGAGTTCCCGGGAGCAGGCCTGCGAGTCGCTCCGAAACGTGTTCGGACGGTTCCGCGCCGGCGCCTTTTCCGGCGGGGACGGAGGCTTGAGCGATTCCTGCCTGAATCGAGAGGGCTTCGGTGGCGCGTGCGAGCACGCGGCGGATTTCTTCGATTCGAAACGGTTTGTGAACGACGTCGAATGGCTTGTGCGGTTGCTTTTCGACGCGGGCGTGCAGGTCGGCACAGGCCGACGCGAGCACGACCAGCAGTCGCGGAAACTCGGTGCGGGCGATGGCTAGAAAGCCAAAGCCGTCCATCGGGACCATTTGAACGTCGGAGATCACCAAGTCGCACGGCGCCGCACGCAACTGTTTCAATCCCTCGGTTCCGTCCAGCGCATGCTCCACGGTATGACCCGAGGTGGTCAGGAGCATGCCGAGCAGCTGGGCGGTGGCGCGTTCGTCTTCGAGAATCAGGATACGCATGACGTGAGATCAGCTCGCGAGCCGTTTGACGAACGCCTTCAGCAGCTCGGCGGTGTTTCCTTGGAGCGAGCGGGAGTCGGTGCTGGGGTGCCCGGGTTTGAAAAGGTAGCGTGAGGCACGGAGCGAACCGGCGCGTAACCAGGAGGCTTCGCCGCGCTCCGTATCCGACGACTGCGCGTCGATGAGATGCCCCTTTAAAAAGAAAAGTGCGACCATCACGCCGCCCGGGGCGTCCAAGCGGAGATCGCCCGATTTTCCGGTCAGCTGGAGGGAGCGGATGAGTTCGACGAGAATCGGAGGGGTGCACGGTCCCGAAAACCCCGGTGTCTTCGCTTCGTCGACCGTGGTTACGCCCTGAGAGAGAGCGGTCGCGCGTTGTACGGCGCGCTTCGCCTCCTTCGGCCAACCGGCATTGGCATATCCTGCGGCGAGCTCGAGGTAGCCCTTGGCGTCGGGGGAGGCGGCCAGCTTGCGCTCGAGCTCGCTCAGTTCCCAGAGAAGATCGACGGAAGGAGAAGTGGTTTCCATGACGGCGGTGAAAGCGGCAACGACGCCATGACGACGACGTCGGACGCTGTGCACTGGTGTGATCGGCGTTGTCCGTCGGGTCTTTAAAGATATCGGGCGAATTGCCCGGTCCTTCCGGAGAGGGTGGGGGCGGGAGGTTTTGCGTGCGGTTCTGACGCTTTGCCGCCGTGTTTCTGGGGTCTAACATTCAGCTCCTGGCCTAAGGAATTTAACTACACCGGCTTCGTTAAAGTTGTGAAAAAATTCACCGATTTACTCCTCATGAACACGATTTCGCCCGTTAGCCTTGGGTCTTTTTCAGTCGCGGAAATGTCGCTCAACTATCAGGTCGCGGTCGCCAAGAAACTTCAGGACGTCGTCACGCTCGAAGGCCAAGCCGCGTTGGCGCTGATCGAAGGAACTCCGGTGAGCGCAGAGCCGTCCGGCGTTACCCTGAACGAGAAGGTCTGATGCATTTTCGAGGTTAATCGAAGGGGCGGTTGCGACGAGTACTGGAATGCGTGAATAAGAAAATCATCGTCTGGCTCTCGTTCGGCATCGTCGTATTTCTCGGTTGTTGCGGACTCACTTTCCATTTGGAGCAATCGCGCGGGGATCCTCTGGGCATACCCGAAGACGCGCGGAGGGTTTCGATGGGCGAGCTGATGGATGCGGTGCGTCGCGGCGAAACGAAGGAAGGACGGATTGGCTACCTGCCGGGCAATTCGGGGCTCGCGGAAATTCGGGCGGAGCAAGCGGGATCCCCGCAATTCGATTTTTACGGAACGATGACGAAGGCGTCGCTGCGCAGTACCGGACGGTTGACGGACGCCGACACCGCATTGCTCCGGGAGAAGCGTTTTCTCGAAGGCGATCTGCAGTTCTTGCGGGGCGGATCTTCGGCCAAGGGCATGCGAGATTATGCGCTTCCTGCCATGGAGGCGACCACGCAGATCCTTGGTCTAACGCTCCTGTTTGTGGTAGTGGGACTCGTCATTCACCGCTTGATGGGGCGCAATAATGCGTTCGCCTCAAAGGTGTTTCAGCCTGTCAGTTCGACGGTCAAGTTTTCGTCGGTCGCCGGCTGTAACGAGGCGAAGGAGGAAGTCTCCGAGATCGTGGAATTTTTGAAAGCGCCGGAGCGTTTTCGAGCGACCGGCGGTCGCATGCCGAAGGGCGTCTTGCTGGTGGGTCCGCCGGGAACGGGCAAGACAATGCTGGCTAAAGCCGTGGCAGGGGAAGCGAAGGCTAGGTTCTACAGCCTGAGCGGCTCCGATTTTGTCGAGCTTTACGTCGGTGTGGGTGCGTCGCGGGTGCGCTCGCTTTTCAAGGAAGCGCGCAAACATGCACCGAGTATCATTTTCATCGACGAGATCGACGCGGTCGGCCGTCAGCGGGCGAATGGAGCCGGGGGAAATCAGGAGCACGAACAGACGCTGAACGCGTTGCTGGTCGAAATGGACGGGTTTTCCTCAGAAGATGCCGTGGTGGTTTTTGCGGCGACGAATCGCGCCGACATCATCGACAAGGCGCTCCAGCGCCCGGGACGTTTCGATCGTCAGGTGTTCGTCGGTCTGCCGGACCTCCAGGGACGCGTGGATATTCTCAAGGTTCATGCGCATTCGGTGAAGCTGGACGCGTCGGTGGAGCTCGAGGACGTTGCCAAAGCCACGTCGGGTTTTTCCGGGGCTGACCTTGCCAATCTGGTCAACGAAGGAGCATTGCATGCGGCCCGTCGCCATCGGACGACGGTGATGATGTCCGATTTGGAGGAAGCGCGGGATAAGATATCCTGGGGACGCGAAAATGGACGCACGATGACCGCGGTAGACCGGAAAATTATCGCTTATCACGAAGCGGGCCATGCGCTTATGCAGGTTCTGTCCGGCGACGAGACCGTGAAACTGCACAAGGTTACGATCGTCCCCCGTGGGCAGTCTCTCGGTAGTACGCATTTCTCGCCCGAGCGCGATATCTTGAATTTTTCGCAGACGCAGATCCTGGCTCGAATCTGGTGTCTCATGGGTGGACGGATTGCAGAGGAACTCGCATTGGGGAGCATCACCAGCGGAGCTTCCGCGGACATTCAGCAGGCGTCCTCGCTCGCTCGTCAGATGGTCTTCGAGTGGGGAATGTCGCCCTTCGGTTTCCTCGCGCTGGCCAAACCCGATGCAGCTGAACCGCTGGCGAGTGCCCAGACCGTTTATGAGGCGGAGCAGCACGTTAAAGCGCTCCTCGCCGAGCAGTATGCCCATACGACGGCGCAATTGCGGACGAATCGTCGCGCATTGGATCGAATTGCCGACGCGTTGCTGGAGAAGGAAACGATTTCGGGAGAAGCGGTGCGTGCGATCGTCGCGGAAGCGTTGCCGCTGAGCGCGGCGGCGTAGTGGGGGAGCGGGTGGGCGGGCGGCGGTTTGGGCCGTATCGGCCAGAGCGGTACGCTTGCCGGTGGGTAATACTTACACGCATGCGGGTGATCTTCGAACCGGCCACGAGAGCCCTCGCCCCTCCATCGCAGAGCGAAAGGACGCGCGTAGCTCTTTTCGGATGGTGTCGTCCGAGTTCGATTGAACGGCGCACGTGCGCCGGTAACCGGGAACCAAGGCTACCGGAACGCCTCAACCGAGCATGTCGGCGACCATCGCGCGCTCTTCGGCGAGTTCTTTGTTGGTGGCGGCGATCTTGGACTTTGCGAAGGCGTCCATCGTGTAACCCAGGATCACCTCGTAGCTGCCCGCGGCGGTCGTGCGGACGGGCATGCCGGCCCAGACGTTGGCGTCGAAACCGTAGGCGCCGTTGGATTTAACGGCAATGGAATGGATCGCGCCGGGCGTGACCAGACTGCGCACGTGGTCGACAAGGGCATTGGCGGCCGAGGCGGCGGAGGACGCACCGCGCGCGGCGATGATGGCGGCGCCGCGTTTACCGACGATTTCGCAGAAGGGTCCCTGGAGCCAGGCGGTGTCCGTGACGACCTCGGTCGCCGGTTTTCCGCCGATGGTCGCGTGGGCAAACGCCGGGAACATCGTGGGGCTGTGGTTTCCGTAGATGAAGATGTCTTTGACCGTGGTGAGGTCGACGCCGGCTTTTTTTGCCAGCTGACTCTGCGCGCGGTTTTGATCCAGGCGGACCATGGCGGTGAAACGCTCGGAGGACAGGCGCTTGGCCTGACTGGCGGCGATCATGCAGTTCGTGTTGGCGGGATTTCCGACGACGGCCACCCGTGCGTCCGCCGCGGCGACTTCGTCGATGATCCGACCTTGGCCGATGAAGATCTTTCCGTTGTCCTTAAGCAGGTCGGCGCGTTCCATCCCAGGACCGCGGGGTTTGGCGCCGACGAGCAGACACCAGTTGGCGTCCTTGAAACCGACCTTGGCATCGTCGGTCATGACCGTTCCCTTGAGCAGCGGGAACGCACAATCCTCGAGCTCCATGGCGACGCCCTCGAGGGCCTTCATCGCTTTCTCGATCGGAGCCTCGATGAGCTGGAGAATCACCGGTTGTTCCGGGCCGAACATGGCGCCGGAGGCGATGCGGAAAAGAAGCGAATAGCCGATTTGACCGGCTGCACCGGTGACAGCGACGCGGATGGGGGTTTTCATAAGAGAGTAGAGAAAAGAAGGGGAGTGGAGTCAGACGCTCAGCCCTGCGTTCGACGGGCGCCTGCGGGCGTGCGGGAGCGAGACAACGGAGCGAGCAAACGGGAGTCAAATGCCTCAGTTCTTAAATCGCGACTCAAGCGACGCGTAGATTTCGCGGACCAGCGATTCGGTAGTTGGCCAATCGATGCATCCGTCGGTGATGCTCACCCCGTACCGCAGCCGTTCCTTGGGTTGCGGGAATGTCTGGCTGCCGGCGGCGAGGTTGCTCTCGATCATCGCGCCCATCAAGGAGGTGTTCCCGGCGACGATCTGCGCGAGAAGCGCGCGCATCACCTCGGGTTGGCGCTCGGGCTGTTTGGAGGAGTTGTCGTGCGAGCAGTCCACCAAGATGGACTTCGTTAGATTGGCTTGGGCGAGAATCGCCTCCGTTTGGGCCACGTGCTGCGGCGAATAGTTGGGACCGGCGGCACCTCCACGTAGTACGACGTGGCAGTTGGGATTTCCCCGCGTCGCCACCGCCGAGGCCGCCCCCTGCAAGTTGATCCCGAGAAACGTCTGCGGTTGCGAGGCGGCTTTGATCGCGTTGATGGCCGTTTGGATGCCGCCGTCAGTGCCATTTTTGAAACCCAAGGGCATGGACAGGCCCGAGGCCATCTGCCGGTGCGTCTGCGATTCCGTGGTGCGAGCGCCGATCGCGCCCCAACAGACCAAGTCGGCGACGTATTGCGGGGTGATGGGGTCGAGAAATTCGGTCGCGGTCGGAAGGCCCAGATCGAGCATATCGCGGAGAAACGAGCGCCCCACGCGGAGCCCTTCGGCGATGTCGTTCGTTCCGTCGAGATGCGGATCCATCACCAGTCCTTTCCAACCTATGGTGGTGCGCGGTTTTTCGAAATATACCCGCATCGCGATCATGATCCGATCCGACACCTCGTGGGAGATACGCGCCAGCCGTTCGCCGTACTCCCGTCCAGCCTGCACATCGTGAATCGAGCAGGGGCCGACAATGAGCAGAAAGCGTTTGTCGTCCGTGAAGATCAAGCGGCGGATGTCAGCCCGAGCTTGGGTGACGAAGGCCGATTGCCTTTCGGTTTTGGGCAGTCCGCCCAAGAGCGCGGCGGGCGAAGGGAGGGTGCGGGTCTCGACGACATTAATGTCGGACGTCGTTTGCATGAACCGGCGATCTTGGCATTAACCTCCGTGTCGGGGCAAGCCTGTCATCGACTGTAGGGTGTGAAGGCGCAGGACGGTCGGTGAGTCATGGCAGCGGTATCGAATCTTGGAAAAGAAGTTGGCCGGTCGCCTACCCCTAAGCGACCGGCCATTTGCTTTCTTAGTTACCCCAAAACTCCCGCTAAGCGGGAGAAGTGAAAATTCTGATGGTGAAAGGGTGCCTCTGGGCGTAGCTTGCGTCAACCGGAAGTTTGGTAATTTAAGTGTTAACTTTTATAAATATCTGCTTAGGATAACGATAAGCCTTTGATTATTTCAGAAAAAAACGACGGATTCGCGCTTTTCACGCCTGCCGCGTGGTTAAGGGTTACGGGTGAGGATGCCTTAGTCTTTCTCCAAGGACAGGTTACCCAAGATCTGAAAACCCCTCCCGACGGGGCGGCCGTCTACGGGCTATGGCTCTCCCAGAAAGGGCGTGTGGTGGCCGACAGCACCTTTTTCAAAGTGAACGAACGGGAGGTGTGGGTGCTGAGCCACGGCACTGCTTCAGCGGTCATTCGTGAGCGCATGGAAAGTTACATCATTGCCGACGACGTCGTCGTGGACGACTTCACCGAAGGTGCCTCCGGACTGGTAGCGTTTGGGGCGCGAGCGATTGCCTGGATGCAGCAACGTTTTTCATCGCCGTTTCAGCCGGGGAAATGGCTGCGTCGCGAAGGCGGGGACGACGGTTCCGAGGTCGGCTTTGTTTTTCAGGGGCGCCGCGGGATTGAACCCTGCTGGGAATGGGTTTCGTCAGGGCGGTTGGAGCTCCCGCCGGTCGACGCGGGCGAGACATTACCCTTACAGGACGTGGAGCGCGCACGGATTAACGCGGGGATAGCGAGAATACCGTACGACTTGGGACCCGGCGAACTTCCGAACGAGGGCGGGCTCGAAGATCTGGCGATTTCCTACACGAAAGGATGCTACTTGGGCCAGGAGACGATGGCGCGGTTGAAATCGCTGGGCCAAGTCAGACGTCGGCTCATGCGGATTCGCGGTTCGGGCGTTGCGCCTTCGGTGCGTCCGCAACCGCTCTTTCAGAAGGGCAAACGCGTGGGCGAGCTGCGCACCACGGTGCCGTTAACCGAAGGCGGTTTCGCGGGTTTTGCCTTGTTTACGTTGTTGTCCTTCGACCCCACCGCTCCGGTCTCGCTCGCGGTCGACGGGGCTCCTTCGGTGTCGGCGAATTAACGGGGACTCGTCCACCCGATGAACGAACACGCTCAGCTCGTTTTGTTCTGCACGCGACTGGGGGCGACGCCAGTGCAGGCAGAGGCGATGGCCTCGCAGCTTTCGAAGCGGTGCGATCAGTGGGTGGTCGACCGTGGGATCGAGCGCACGGAGGCGATGGCGACCTTGCTTCAAATGGTGCTTAAGGGCCGCAATGGCGAGACCCCCGCCGGATTCGGCGCAACCGAGCCGCCGAGGCCCCCGACCTCGCCGCCGGAAACCCGTTGACGCCCGTGGGGATTCCGAGGCATTTCGGTCCGCCTTTTCTTCATGCACGCCAAGCTCGTCGCTCTGTTTCAATCGGTTTATGGTCGTTCCCCCGAGGCGGTGACGCGCGCCCCCGGGCGAATCGAGTTCATCGGTAATCACACCGATTATAATGGAGGAACCGTCCTGGGAGCCTCGATCGATCGGGGCACTTGGGTGGCCGTGGCCCGAAATGCGCAGCCGATCCGGCGATTTTTCAGCGAATTGACCGGCACCGTGGTTCGAATGCCCGTCGAAGCCGTGCCGACTCCTGCAACGGGCGAAGCGCGCTGGGTGAATTACCCGCTGGGGGTGTTGGCGGCGATGCCCGCGTTCGACTTGGCCGTTCCCGAGGGATTCGACTTTTTGGCGGTCTCCGACCTCCCATCCGGCGCCGGACTTTCGAGCAGTGCGGCGATCGAGTTGGCGTCGACCTTGGCATTTATCGCCCTGACCCGGCAGGAGGCGTCCCGCGAAACCGTGGTGAAGATAGGCCGCCACGCCGAGAATCGTTTTGTGGGTGTGCCCTGCGGGCTCCTCGATCAGGGCGTTTCGGGGTTCGGTCGGAAGAATCATTTGGTGTTCATCGATTGTCGCGGGCCGCGCTTCGAAACCGTGGCGCTCCCCGTGCGGGCTCATTTTTGGATTTTCAACACCCACACCAAGCACGCGTTGGTCGACGGACTCTATGCCGAGCGGCATCGCGAATGCATGGAGGCGGCCCGGATCCTGGGAGTGGCGCAATTGGTCGATGCCACCCCCGGGATGGTCGAGGCGAGTCGCGCGGCATTGGGACCTTTGCCTTACAAGCGAGCGCGTCACGTGGTGGACGAGATTGGCCGCGTTAACCTGACGGTGGAAGGGCTGCGCCGCTCGGAGCTTTCGACCGTCGGGCGGCTGCTCACCGCGTCGCACGCCAGCTCTCGGCTCCTCTTCGAGAATAGCACCGTCGAGTTGGATTTCCTCGTGGACCGGCTGGGTGCCAGCCTCAACGTCTACGGTGCCCGGCTGACCGGGGGCGGTTTCGGTGGCGCGGCGATGGCGCTGACTTCTCCCGCCTTCGGTACGACCCAAGCGCAAGCCATCGCCGATGCCTATGCTGCGCAATTCGGCGCACCTCTGGATTTCCTCCATGCCCAGACCGGTGAGGGTGCCCAGCAGGTGGAGTCACTGCCGATTTAACGAAATTAGTGTCCCAACTGTTTGTTTTTCAGCAATAAATGGACTTTATTCTGGCGAACGAGGCCGAGACGGTCGAATTTTGCCAAGGCCCAGCCCTGCAAGGCATTATTCGACATCGCCTGCCTCGCGATTAACTCCCGCCACAAGCGTGCCGATGGAGAAGAAAAACATGTCTTTGCTCGATCAGCCGCCATCCCCCGACGTCCTCGTTCGGGAGCTCGATGACCTTCCGCCTACGCCGCGGGTGTTGCAATCGCTGCAAAGGCTCATTGCGGATCCGGATTCGATGCTGGTGGACATGGGAGACCTGGTGGCGTTGGAGCCTGGGTTGTCGGCCCGCGTCGTACGCATCGCCAATAGCGCGTTTTTCCGCCGCGGCGTAAAAGTGGACAATATCCTCGAGGCGATCCAACGCGTGGGCCTGACGGGCATCCACGAGTTAGTGACGTTCGCGGTGGGTTCGCAACTGGTGGGCCGGCCGCTTTCTGCCTACAAGCTCGACGCGCAGGCACTTTGGTCGCGGGCGGTGACGTGTGCGTTGGCAGCCGCGAGTTTGGGCGAGAAGAGCGACGTCGACCGGGTCTCCGCTTACTCGGCGGGTCTGATGCACGGCATCGGGCTGATCGTGATCGACCGCTTTGCAGCCCGCCAAAAACCGCCTCGTTTTCTCCCAAGCGCGGGTTATCCGATGGAAACCGCCACCGCCGAGCGCGCCTGGCTGGGTTACTCCCATGCCGAAGCGGGTGCCGCTCTCTTGGAAATGTGGGGGTTTTCGGCGGATGTCGTCGACGCAGTCCGGTTTCAGATCGAACCCGAGAAAGCGCCGGAATCGACCCGTGTCCTTTGCACCACGGTGGCCGTGGCCCGTTGGGCGCGTTCCTTGATTTGTATGCCCAGCGACCTCGTTCCCGATCGGCCACCGGCGGATTGGCTGCAGATCACGGGAATGCAAGCGACCGACCTGACCGAGTGGCTCAAGGATCTGCGGCGTCAAAGCCAGCTGGCGTGCAGCGAACTCAAGCTCTCGTAGTCGGCCGCACGGCCGGTTCCCGCAGAATCGCGGCGACGGCCTCTGGAAACGAGTGCACGACGATGTCCGGTTGCTCGCGGAGCGCTTCTGCATAGCCGAAATCGATCAACACGGTGCGAACGCCGGCGCGTTGCCCGCAATCGACGTCGCGCCAGCGATCGCCGACCATCCATGACCGCGTCAGGTCGAGGTCCAGAGCCTTCGCCGCGTCGAGGAGCATCCCGGGTTCCGGCTTTCGTCGGCGGGTGGGGGCAGGGCCGGGGTCGTAGCAGACTTCGATCCGCTCGATATCCGGTATTTGGGAACGAAGGAGCGTGTGCATGGCCTCGACGGCCTCCTTCGTTTGAGTGCCGCGTTCGACGTCGGGTTGATTCGTGGCCACCACCAGCACGAAGCCCGCTTCGCAAAGAGCCCGACAACCCGCCGCCACTCCCGGAAAGAGCCGGAAATCGTTGTAACCGTACGGCGGATACGGTAGACCGTCGCGGACGATCTGTTCGTTGAGAGTTCCGTCCCGATCGAGGAAAACGCAAGGGCGTGGCGGCATGGGAGGGTTGGGGAAGAGGAGAGTGCCGCCGGAGGGAACAGGGGCAACGGTGGATGCATGCGGGTGCGAGTGCGAGGGCGCGCATTGCAGCGCTTCCGCGCCCTGCGCCACCCCATTAAAGGTTTCAGAGTCCGATGGAGCGCCACGAGGGCGAGGCCGTCTCGCAACCTATCTTAAGCTCGACGGTAGC
>Ga0105044_10014475_pt1 | contig 10671 bp, 10 predicted proteins | sample MAT01_FD_78092 | JGI IMG/M metagenome (GOLD analysis project Ga0105044, IMG submission 78092) | Freshwater microbial communities from Lake Fryxell liftoff mats and glacier meltwater in Antarctica - MAT-01 | ecosystem: Environmental > Aquatic > Freshwater > Ice > Liftoff microbial mat | place... | reverse complement strand
GGGTGTGCCGCCGATCCGATGTATTGTCACGCTGGAGGAATAACGCGATGAAGAGGTTTCAAGGGAGAATACCATTGGTAAACACCTTCGGAAAAGCGTCTCTACATCCAGTCGACGGCACACCCTCGCGTTGATCATCCGAGCGCTGGATGACCTGCCCGAACCAACTGCTGGTCTGCGAGGCAAAGATGCGGTCCGGGTTCACCGGCGAACCCTTCAGATGATACATCTCCCAGCCCGCGAAGTGCGGGCCGCTCACCTGCCACTGTTCCCGCCCGCCATCGGCGGTGAGGATGAATGCACCTTTTTTGGTGCCAACGAGGACGCGGACGCTGCTCATGGGATGAACCGGGCAATGATGGACTTGGTTTCAAGCACACGACGAATGAAGTCCGTCGATCAGGACATTGGATGGAAACTTTCTTTCGCGGGCCGCTAGTTGCGCAGACCGGCGAATGCCGTTCGCCCGACCCACAGGAGGTAGAGCGCGAGCAGAACGAGCACGATGATCATCGGCTCGAACAGGCCGGTGCCTTTCGCGAGGAAAATGTGGTAGGCGAGAATGTTCAGGATGATCGGGCCGAGCACGAGCAACCCAAAGTTCCGCGTGCGCGGAATGGCGACGAGAATGCCGCCGAGCAGCTCGCACACTTTGACGAATGTCAGGTATCCCGTGGGAGCGAACACTGCCATGAACTGCTCCGCCTCCGGCGTCGGAGGTTTCGGCATCTTTTCCGGTGGCATGAGATGAAACAGCACCATGACGGACGACATGATGAAGAGAAGTCCAAGAAGGATGCCGGCGATGGTGGGTGCGTATTTCATGTGGGATAGGGCTGGAGATGTTTCGGCAAACCTTCGCAGGCAGGCGTTGCGCTGGACGTATCACATTGTGCGTCAATTCTTGCCCGCCTTTTCGATCACCGACTTCAAGTTGGCAAAGCCCTGCTCGAACTGGCCGCCAACCATCTTGTCGCAATTCATCACGAGACCCGCGGCCTTGCCGACGAAGTTGTTTTTGCCCGACATCGTCCATGTGACCTGCGTGGCGGCGCCCTCGGGCTTGAAGGTGAACTCGGTGCTGTTCGTCGCGGCAAACGGTTTGGTGAAGACGAGGTTCATCACGATCCGCTCGGCTGGCTTGCTCTCGGTGATCGTCATGTTCCCCTCGCCCACTTCGTTGTTCCCCGCCCAGCCAAATTCCGCCCCGACGCCGGCGGCCGGCCCTTCGAAGGTGGCCTTCGCATTTGGGTCGAGCTTTGCCCACGGCGACCAGTCCTGCCACTTGTGCATGTCATTGATGTGGGAAAAGACAACATCGGGTGCCGCCGGAATGACGGCTGCACGGGTGATGCTGAAATCGGCCGGCTGGAAGGCGACGACGCCGACGAGCACGACGACGAGGATGGCGAGGACGAGGAGAATTTTCTTAAGCATGGGAGTGGTTGATTGCGGGCTGGAGTAGTGAAACCGCGGACACTTTGCGACTTCGGAGACGGCAGTCACGAATTCATTTGCTGTGCCGATTCGAGCTAGTCCATCGGGCCGGAAGCCGTCTATGGTCGCGCCCTCATGAAGTCCCTCGACGCCAAGATCGCTGACATCCGGAACAATCCTTCGGGGAGCAAGGCGTTCATCATCGCCGATGCGAAGGATGCCGACATGGCGTTTGGCATCACCGCGCCGGGGCAGAAGCGACCGCTAAATCCCGAGCGCGTGCTGAAGTCGGAATTTCACTGGAAGACACTCGAGGAATACCGCGAGCAGATCCGCGCCGTCGTCCGGCAAGGGCTGGTGGACATCATGCTCATGTCGGCCTCGAACGTGGAGCAACTCGCGATGCGGGAGCAGTTGTTCGAGAGTTCGCACATCACCCCGGCGGCACGGGCGAATGATGCGACGGACATCTGGGTCATCCGCGGCGCGGGCTACATCAAGGAACCGTCGCGGCCATTCCGCAGCGCGACGCTCGATCACATCAAGTGCGGCGAGGTGGACTGCGACCCCGATGCGCCCACGACCGGCGCGGACCTCGGGCTTTACTCGGTCACGTTCACGAACAACTTCGAGCGCGACTACGAGACGCTGCATGCGTTCAAGGAATTCCGCGAAGAGGCGGAGCGGAAAAATTTCCGCTACTTCCTCGAGGTGTTCGACCCGAACGTCGAGACCGGCATCGCTCCGGACAAGCTCGATGGGTTCATCAATGACCACATCATCCGCAGCCTCGCCGGAGTCACGGCAAAGGGACGCCCGCTCTTTCTGAAGATCGCCTGGCGCGGACCGCGAGCGATGGAGGAACTCGTCGCCTACGACTCGCAACTCATCGTCGGCATCCTCGGCGGCGGCGCGGGCACGACGTACGATGCCTTCAAGCTGATCGCCGATGCGCAAAAGCACGGTGCCCGCGTGGCGCTCTTCGGCCGGAAGATCAATCACGCGGAGAACCCGCTCGCATTCATCGAAATGCTGCGGCGGATTGTCGAGGGCGCGATTTCGCCCGAGGAGGCGGTGAAGGCGTATCACGGCGTCCTGCAGAGCCTCGGCATTCCGGCGCACCGCTCGCTCGCGGAAGACATGACCCTGACCTCCGCCGCCACGAGCTACGGCGGATCGGGCGGTTCAAAGAAGACCATCACCAAGCCTGATGGCGCTCCGGCAAGCGCGGATTCCAAGACCAGTTCGGGGCGCGTCGCCGAGCAACTCGCGCGCATCCGCCAACGATTTGGCGGATAGCCCGTCCCCGCCCTTCGCACTCGCACACTCCCCTTCCCTCTCACCATGAAGCCCACTCCATTCCTCGCCACACTCTCCCTGCTCATCACCATCCACTGCGTCGCACTTGCCGCGAAGATCGAACTCGTCGCCGGCGGCGGGACGAAAGTCGCGGACGCACCGGCCACGGAGTGTGCGCTCCGCGAACCTTTCGGCGTCGAATTCCTGCCGGACGGAACGATGGCGATCATCGAAATGGTCTCCGGCAACCGCCTGCTCCGCGTGGACAAAACCGGGCGCCTTGCCGTCATCGCGGGAACTGGCGAAAAAGGCTCCGGCGGCGACGGCGGGCCCGCAAAAGCGGCGCAGTTCAACGGCGTCCACAACATTGCCGTGACTCCCCCGGGCGAGATCTACCTGTCGGATGCTTTCAATTTTCGCATCCGCAAGATCGACGGCCACACCGGCAAGATCACGACCATCGGAGGCACGGGGAAGAAGGGCTTCAGCGGCGACGGTGGCCCTGCCGACAAGGCGGATTTTTCCATCACGATCCAGATCGCGCTCGATCCCGCAGGGAAGCACCTCTACGCCGCCGACATCGACAACCGCCGCATCCGCCGCATCACGCTGGCGACGGGCATCGTCGAGACGGTCGCCGGAAATGGCAAATCCGGCGTGCCGGCGGACGGCTCGGCGGCGAAGGATTCCCCACTCAGCGACCCGCGTGCGGTCGTCGCGGCTGCGGATGGATCATTCTACATCCTCGAACGTGGCGGGAACGCGCTGAGGTTCGTCGATGCCGCCGGGAAGATTCGCACTGTCGCCGGCGGGAAAAAGGGACCCGCAGCCGAAGGCGGCCCTGCCTTGGAAGCGACGATGAACGGCCCCAAGCACCTCTGCCTGGATCGCGACGGCACCGTGATCATCGCGGATGCGGAGAATCACGTCGTACTGCGCTACGACCCGACGAGCGCGCGGATCACCCGCATCGCCGGCACGGGGAAGAAGGGTGCGGCGGGCATCGGCGGCGATCCGCTGGCCTGCGAACTCGCGCGGCCACACGGCGTCACGATTGGCCCGGATGGGCTGCTCTACATCACCGACAGCTACAACAACCGCGTGCTGCGGATCGTGCCGTAGGGCCCAATGCCTTTCAGATATTCCCGCCCACACCCGGAGGCGAACCTCCGGCAGTGGGCAGTGGGGCGGGCGACTCGCCTGCCTGAGTCTCTTCCGGCGACTCGCCGGAAGAAAGCAACGCCGGGGGTTGCGTTGCGGACAAACTTTCCCCGGCGCAGGTTCTTGAGAGCGGCAGCCGCTGCGAACGAGCTGCTCTGGGAGCCGCAGGGAACGAGCTGCCCTGGGGGAAATACATCCCTGGCACACCACACACCGTCGCTTCTTCCGGCGAGTCGCCGGAAGAGACTCAGGCAGGCGAGTCGCCCACCCCACTGTCGGCGAATCGCCGGAAGAGACTGGGGCAGGCGAGTCGCCCACCCCGCCTCCGCCCATCCTGCCACGCCGACGGGTCGTCGGCTCCACACCGGCCGGCCTACGCCACCATCTGGCGGATCTCCTCGCGGAGCTTCTTGCTCGTCTCAATCGTCTGTTCGAGCAGATTGGAGACCGTCGGCCTGGCACGGGCACGAATGAAGATCTGGTAGCTGAAGAGCCCACGCATGAATGGGAAAAGAATCAGCGCGCTGTTGATGAGCATCAGCACCCTGCTCAGCAGCCCGTTTCCGAGCGCCCGCGGAATCGGTGCGGGAATGCCGACGATCTCGATGACATTGTAGCCCGTCTGTTCGATGAGCTCCTTCAGCGAACGGAAGGTGAACAGGCGGGTATGCGTGCGATCGAGAATCCCTTTCCGACCATAGTTGAACTGGCCGATCAGCAGCATGAATCGAGTGACGACGAAGGCGATGTTGGCCGTCGTAAGGACAATCTCCGGGCGCTTGTGAATCGCATTTCCCCGGAGCATCTCCATGAAGCCCTCCGGGTCCTTCAAGTGTTCGATGATGTCGAGCAGGAACACCTGGTCGAACTCGGACACATCCACCGGACAGGGCTCGGCTTCGATCGTCCATTTCTTGTATTCGAGATTCTTCAGGCCCTTGTTCGACGGCGGGTATTGGTCGAGGCCGACAACTTGCCCGGCCTTCTGCGCCATCAGTTCCGAGACGTATCCCCGCCCGCAACCGACATCGAGGACGCGTGAATCCGGTTTCACCGCGGCAAACGCCATCGTGTGCGAGGATCGAAAGCCGAGCTTCAAATCATAGGTCTCCTCCACGGGCGCAATGTCGAACTTGCGATCGTAGAGGAGACTCCTGCTGTGAAGCTTCGCGCGGATGGTCGTCTTGAACACGTCCCACGCGTACTTCAGGCCGTTCACGTGGCAGATTTCGTCGCCGTAGAATGTGGGGATGGGCAGTTCGACGATCTTCAACCCGGCGTAGTAGAGCTGGATGATGATGTCGGTATCGAAGTGGAAGTCGTTCGGGTTTCGCTCGAATGGAATGCGCCGCAGTGCGGCTACCGAATAGAGCCGGTAGCCGCTGTGAAACTCACTGAGGTTCGACCCAAGCACGAGGTTCTGGAAACCGGTGAGCACCTGGTTGCCGATCCATTTGTAGACCGGCATCCCGCCGGCGAGGGCATCGTGCTTGCGGAGCATGCGGGAGCCGAAGACCGCATCCGCCTCGCCTTTGACCAGCGGTTCGAGCAAATCGGGAAGCTTCTCAGGAGCGTACTGGCCGTCGCCGTGGACCAGCGCGACGATGTCGAAGCCATTGTTGATCGCGTAGCGATAGCCGAGCTTCTGGTTGCCGCCGTAGCCCTGGTTTTCCGGGGTGCGGAGAATCGTGACGCGCAAATTGCCTTCGTGATCCTCGTGCTTCATGCCCGTCGCAAAGGTGCGGTCTTTCGATGAATCATCGATGATCAGCACCTCGACTCCCGGTCTGTGCAGAGACTCAGGAATGCGGTTAAGGACGCTGCTGATCGTCTTCTCCGCGTTGTAGGCGACTATGAAAATGAGGACGCGTTTCTGCGTCATTTGGGACGGCTCGGACATGGTTGGGCGCAGATACGATAGCCAATCCGACGGCCTGGTCGAGCTTTCGCGCGGGGAAGTCTGCGACGCGTCCGTGATTAGAAGTGAGTCCAGATGGAGGAGCGGGCCGGGGTGCGCGAGCGTGGCGGCAGCGCCGTGGACTGCGGCTGCTTGCTGCCGTTGTGGGGAGGCGGCAGCTTGCTGCCCGTGGCGCGGAGCCAGAGCGCGCGCCACAATTTGCTCCGCACCGCACGCAGCAAGCTGCGCCCCCCGGCAAAAGCGGCGGCCAGCCGCCACAGTCCACGGCCTTGCGGCTCTCATGCGCCGCACGCACATGGTCGCCAACCATCCATGGACTCACTTTCAATCACACCCCCGCGACTCGTGCCGGCGGCTTCAGGCCGTCTTGATGACCCGGACCAGGCGCAGGAGGTCCGCAGGAACGGTCTCGTAGAGCGGCAACGAAGGATTCGTCGCGAAAATCATGTACTGGCGAAACTCGTAACCGCAGAGCGCAATCACCGCAATCGTGGTCGCCAGCCATTGCCGATGCCCGAAGCACGCACACACCTGCCAGATCATGCAGAATGCCGCCGCTCGCAGCGGCAGTTCCCATATGGACGCATAGCGGAGATTCATGGCGTGGGGGACATTGCACATGATCAGGTAGCTCGCGGCGACGAAGACCGAAAAGAAGGCCAGTTCCTTTTTCCGCGGCACCACCGCGAAGAGAGCGCCCAGCGCCAGAATCAGCACGATCGGGCTGACGATCATCAAATCGAGCAGATAGCGATACCATGGTCCGTCGCCGGTGAGTCGTGCATACGCGAGGTTCTGCGCCTTGCCGACGAGCGTCTGGTACACCTCGATGAATGGCTGGATGCCGCCAGCCAGCGCGACAAGCAGCGCCACGCCGAGGAGCGGCCCCGCGATGCTGAGGAGGATGAAGCGCAACGTCACTGACCCGAAGGCGAGCCAGCGGTTCGCGAGGACGACGGCGGCAAGGGCGCAGTAAACGAAGAACGCGTTCTCTTTCGTGAGCACCATCAGCGCGAGACAGATCGTATGCGCGACCAGCCACGGAACGCTGCGGGGATCGCGCAGGCACTCCCATGTCGTCCAGATGCACATGACGGCCCAGAAGGTGAAGAAGCCATCGATGAGCGCATGCTGGCTGAAGTGAATCTGCAGCGGATCAAACGCCATCAGCGCGAGCACGCCGAGACCCACGCCCATTCCGAGCATCCGCATGGCAAAGACGCCGCCCGCGACCATGAGCAGGATGGAAAAAAGACACGCCACCCGATGCAGGGACGCGAGCGCCGGGTCGCGGTGATCCGGGTCCAGCGAGCGGTCGTCCGTCATTCCCGCCACGTTCATCTCGGCGAGCGGAAGCGGCGGCGCGGCACCGAACTGCACGCACTTCCACAGCCACGACGTGTAGATGTAAAGGAACCGCGTGGGCGGCAATTCGCATTCCGTTTCGCGCGGGCTCTGGGTCTTCAGGAAGAACTCCACCAGACCGGGCATCGCCGCGGCCCCCGAACCATTCACTTTCAAGGCATAGCCTTTCATCGACATGTCCCGCTGAAAAACGCCGGCCACCTGTTCACCGCCATCCATCAGATTCACGTAACGGCGATACAGGATCTCGTCGTAACCGGTCCGCCGGAAAGCCGCGGAATCGGTGATACGAACGGCGGCACCCACGATCGCGATGAGTGCGAAGAGGATCCAGAAAGCGCGCGGAGTCAGGACAGGGGCAGCCGCGCGAGGCTGTGCAGGGGCATGCATGGTTGGGTTGGTTACAGATTCGACATAGCAAGCTCCCTGCCTGAAGCGGCGAGGAAGCGGAAATTTTTTCCGCTGCCGGGAACGAATTTTCCCGGTACGCCGGGTCATCCGATTTGCATAGCCTTGATGCTACGGCGCGTGACTGGAAAGTGGCGCAGCTCTCCAGAGCTGCGCGGGTGGATCCGCAGGTGAAACCTCGAGATGCGCAGCTCTGGAGAGCGACGCCACGCGACCCCATCGCCGCCTCGTTCATTCAGGCAATCAGGCTGCATAAGTCGTATCAGACCGGGTCAGCGGTCAGGGATTGCCTCCGCCAATGTCGGGCCAATGCTGCCCAGCCGAAGACAAGAAGCATGGCGATTCCCGCAAGCCACAAACCGAGGTCCATGCTCGCGGGTTCGTAGCGGAATTCGATATTGCCGACGCCCGCGGGTGCGACCACACCCCGCACCGCGTGGTTGGTGACTAGGATCGGAACCTCGCGGTCATTGAGATACGCATGCCAGCCCTTGTCCCATAAGTCTGTGAGGACCACCAAACCCGGCGTCCCCATATCCACGGAAACGGAAATCTGTCTTGGAATCTCTTTCACGATCGTAGCCGTGCCGGCGCAGGATTCCGGCAGCGAAACTGGTTCCTCCACATACGCCACATCTCGCGGCGAGAATGTCTCGCCGGACATTTTCTCCAGCCGCTTCTCGCCGTCAGGCTCCGTCTCGACACGCTTGGGCACGAAGACGCGCGGCAGCGCAGCAGGATTGGTCAGCGCCCAGTAGTCTGTTCCGGAAAACGACGGCTGAATATTCTCCGGCGGCGATCCACGGAAGATCACGTGCCGCACATTGAGCATGTCCAGAATCGGGTGGAGCCGCACATTTCCCTCACCCAAAGGCTGAACCTTCGGGAGCATGTATTGGGTCATCGCAGCGCGCAGCACCGGGCTGTTCTCCGCCTTCGCGCGGAGGACCAAGTGGACCATCCGCGCCGGATCGACGCCATCGTACCCGCGAACTTCGTGAAGGCCCGCAGGCCGGTTGAGACTCGGGTAGAGACAGCCATGACCGATCACCCGTCCGGGTTCCGCTTTGGCGATCTCGTCCAGCATCGGAACCCGCGGGTAATACATCCACGGCTCGCATTGCGAATTGAAGCCGTAACCGAAGCGGAGCAGTTCACCGACCATGAGCACCCCGAGCGCGGGGCCTGCCCAGCGCGAAAGCCTGTTGCGAAAGATCACCAGCAGCCACGCGGCGATCCCGAGCGCCGACAGGACCGTCGCGACATAGTACGTCCGGAAAAAGGTGTTCTGGACGGCATCGAGTCCGGCCTGATCCTTGATGTTCCGAAAGGCCTGCCCGCTCTTGAGAAACTCCGCGAGTTGGCTCCTGACCGGCTCCGGCAGGACCGCAGTCCGATAGCAACACCAGACCATCAGAACGGCGAGGACACCGACCGGAAGAAAACTCCACCGTCCATCGGGACGCAGACCACGCCAAAGGACATCCATCCCGACCGCAGCCAGCGCAAGGATGGCGAAGCTGGTCGCGAATACGAGCCGGTTGAACGACATCATGTTCATCCCCGGCAGTCGCATCAGATCCACGACCCCCGGCACGTTGAGACCCCAACTCAGTCCCAGAAAACCGATCCCCAGCCAGAACCAGTTCATCGAACGGTGTCGCCGGCTGCGCCAGGCCAATGGGGCCGCGACGAGAGTCGCCAGCAACCCGGCGTACGCACCGGCGGAACTTTCCGGATGATGGCCTGCGACCAGACGCAGACTCCCCTGCTGCGTCGTCCCGTACACCTCCGGGATGATCACCGGGACCAGCTCGGCAACACCGACCGGCGGACGCTCCTCGGAACCCTGGCTCCGCGCGACCATCCGCGCTCCCGTCCGCGAATACTCCAGCAGCGGGAGCATCATCGGCAGCGTCATGAGAATGCCGAGCGCCCATCCGGCGCCGACCGCAAGAAAGGACGAAGCCGAGCGTGGCCTCCACCATTTCTCTTTATGATGATCCAGATGGCACCACACCGCGAACAGGCCGCAGACGAGAAGAACCTGCCCGGCAACATCCGGCGCCGCGCTGATGATCGTGACGCAAGTAAGCGGCGCCAGCAGCGGCCCACCCCAACTCCGCGGCTTGCGAATGCCCTGGTCCACGCACAGCAGCAGCCACGGCAGACACGCCGCCACAGGTGGAGAACCGCATCCCTGCCAGATGATGAAGGTCCCGCTGATCGGAAAGCACCACGCGGCAATCGCTGCCGGCCAGAAACCGACATGCAGGGCGCGCCGGAAAAATGCATGCGCCCCGACGCCGGCAAATATCGACAGGATGACCTGCGACCACGCCAGCACCACGGGTGACGCGATCAGGTAGTTCAGAAACCACGCCGGGCAGAGCGGAAGCCGGTAACTCGGAGCGCCGCAATACTCGTAGGGAGACCAAATCGGGAGCCTGCCCTCGCGGAGTTCAGCCAGCGCAAACTGGCGCGCCGGCTCCGCGCCGCAGATGAGATCGGACAGGACCGGGTCGTGCGTCACCACTTTCTCCACGTCGGGCGTCCTGGGGAGGTAGGATCCTGGCGCTGCGAGGATATCGACGGGGAGCAGGATCTTCCATCCGAGCAGCGACGGCCCGTAGAGGATGACCTGCGTGAAAAAAATCCCCGCAATGACCAGCAACAGTCTCCCGATGCTTTCGCGGACCCTCCTGCGATGAGACGGCACAGTCGCATCGAAGGTTGGTTCCTCCACTGGATGCTCCATGATCATCGCAGCAGACTACGTTGGCGGGCTGACAGCTTCACTGGTACGGACATCGCAACAGTAACAGATTCCGTGCCCTCTCACACTGCGCTCCCGCTCCCCCACAAAGACCCGCATTCCCGAAAACGAATCCTCCGCACCGGCTGCCGTGTAGCGGACGCCCCCGGGTTCACCACCCATCGTCCAGCAACTCCTCCGAAGATAAATGCCTCTTCATCCGTTTCCGACAAGGACCATCCCCACGCGGGTGGGGAGAACCTGACGCAATCGTGCGTGTGAAGCTGGGAAAACGGACCATCCCCACGCGGGTGGGGAGAACGGGGCC
>Ga0105044_10014473_pt1 | contig 10671 bp, 12 predicted proteins | sample MAT01_FD_78092 | JGI IMG/M metagenome (GOLD analysis project Ga0105044, IMG submission 78092) | Freshwater microbial communities from Lake Fryxell liftoff mats and glacier meltwater in Antarctica - MAT-01 | ecosystem: Environmental > Aquatic > Freshwater > Ice > Liftoff microbial mat | place... | reverse complement strand
CATCCTGAGCCGGAACGATGCCTTAGAAAGGGAGGCGAAGCGCCGTAACTCAGGCTTCCAGCCTGAGCGGTCGGGCAGCCTCCCAAGCTGCACCGGCGCACCATTCGGCTCCTCTCCGGCGAGCAGGATGCCCGCGCGACGGCTCCGGCAGGAAGCCTGAGTTACGCAATCTGTGTCGCCCACCAACGGCATCGTTCCGGCTGAGCGGAGCGCCGCTTTGGGCGCGGAGTCCAAGGACCCCGGAGCGCCGTTCCAGGGCTCTGCGTCAATGAACCGCCGGGGTCCTGCGACTGCGCTGCGCCCGCCCTCCCGCCTCCGCTCCGGTCAGGATGACACGCTTTTTTCCGTCGGTCTCGCGCGCAGACTTTCCGCTTTCGCCGCCGCGCCTGTTCCGCGTAAAACAGCGTCCGCATGGCGTCGCTGAAAATCCAGGAACTCCCCGCGCAGGACCGCCCGCGCGAAAAGCTCGCCGCCCTCGGAGCCGGCGCCCTCAGCGACAGCGAACTCATCGCCATCCTCCTGCGCACCGGAATGGTCGGCGCGAACGCCATCGACGTCGCGCGTGACCTCCTCAGAAAATACCAATCCCTCGGTGGCCTCGCCCGCTGCACCGTCGCCGAACTGGCGGAAATCAAAGGCGTCGGCCCCGCCAAAGCCGTGCAGCTCGCCGCCGCGTTCGGCCTCGCCACGCGCCTCGCCGTCGAGCAACTCACCAAGCAGAAGCTCGATACCCCCGACCTCATCTACAACCTCCTCGGCACCGCGATGCGCGCCCTTTCCCGCGAATCCCTCCGCGTCATCCTCCTCGACACCCAGCTCCAGCTCATGCGCATCGAGGAAATCTCCCACGGCAGCCTGAACGAAAGCATCGCCCATCCGCGCGAAATTTTCCGCCCCGCCATCATCTACGCCGCCTTCGCGATCATCCTCGTCCACAACCATCCCTCCGGCGATCCTGCCCCCAGCGACGCCGACCACCGCCTCACCCGCCGCCTCGCCGAAGCCGCCACCCTGCTCCAAATCCGCTTCTTCGACCACATCATCATCGGCACCCCCGACAACGGTCGCCGCCCCTTTTTCAGCTTCCGCGAAGTCGGCGTGATCTGAGGAAAGAATGAAGGCGGAAGGCGGAAGAATGAACATTCGCCGCGGCGATTCCTGACTTCCGACTTCCGCCTTCCGACTTCATCCTTTCCTCCCATGCTCCACCCCACTGCCATCATCCACCCCGATGCCCAGCTCGGCGCGAACGTCACCGTCGGCCCATACGCCATCATCGAAGGCTCCGCGCAGATCGGTGACGGCTGCGTGATCCAGGCGCACGCCGTCATCAGCGGCCATGTCGTCATGGGCAAAGACAACCTCATCGGCTACGGCACGATCATCGGCGGCGATCCGCAGGACTTCGCCTTTCAGCCCTCGGTGAAAAGCGGAGTCCGCATCGGCGACGGCAATAAAATCCGCGAGCACTGCACCATCCACCGCGGCACCGCCGAGGGGAGCGACACCGTTCTCGGCAGCGGCTGCTTTCTAATGGCCGGCGCGCACCTCGCGCACAACTGCCGGGTGGGCGACCACGTCGTCATGGCCAATAACTCGCTCCTCGGCGGGCACGTCGCCGTCGGGGATCGCGTCTTCATTGGCGGCGGCAGCGTCTTTCACCAGCATGTGCGTATCGGCCAGCTCGCCATGTGCCAGGGCCTGACCGGCTGCAGCAAAGACCTCCCGCCCTTCACCACCGCCGCCGGGATTAATGGCATCGCCGGGCTCAACGTCGTCGGCCTCCGCCGCGCCGGCTTCATCGCCGCGGAGCGCGCCGAGATCAAAGCCGCCTTTTCCCTCCTCTACCGCAGCGGCCTCAATACCAGCCAGGCTCTCGCCGCCGCCCGCGAGCGCCCGTGGGGTACGGCAGCCCGATCGTTTTGGGATTTTGTCTCCGCCGCCGGAAAGCGCGGCCTCTGCGACCTCCGCGCCACCCGCAGCGGCGCATCGCCCGAGAGCAACTGACCCCGCCGCCGCCAGCTTCCCACCCGAAAGAAAAAGCGGTTGCCGCCTCCGATATTGGGGTTAGAAATCCCGCGCTCGCCCCCCAATCGAACACCTCAATGTCCCACATGCACCGAATCCTCGTCCCCCTTTTCACCCTCCTCCTCGTCGGCTGCGCCAGCTCTCAGCCGCCGAAACCCTCCTCCGCCGTCTCCGCCGCACGCCCCGTCAAACCCGGCCAGCGCCTCATCGTCCGCACCACCGCCTACACCCAAAGCGAGCCCGGCGGCTGGGCCAACGCCGTCGGCGGCCGCCTCCGCTACTCCATGCGCGACAGCAGCGCCGCCAGCGACTGGTCGTGGCTGCCCGTCGACACCCGCTTTCGCATGCTCTGCACCGGGCGCACCTACATCATCGAAGACTACGGCTCCGCCCTCGTCGGCCGCCGCACCATCGACCTCTTCTACCCCAGCCGCGCCCTCATGAACCAATGGGGCATGCGCCATGTGGAGATCGAAATCCTCGAATGGGGCAGCGCCCGCAAAAGCCTCGAAGTTCTCGGCAGCCGCCGCCGCCACCCCCAATGCCGCGCCATGGTCGCCTCCCTCAGCGAGCAGGCCCGCGGCTACCCCGCGGCCTTCCGCCGCGTAAACTGATCGATTTCAGATCGCGGATTTCAGATTTCAGATTGGATTGCGACGGGACTCTTCCTCCAATCTGAAATCTGAAATCCCAAATCTTAAATCCATCATGCACATCCTCGTCACCGGCGGCGCCGGCTACATCGGCAGCATCTGCGTCGAGCAGCTCCTCGACGCCGGCCACACCGTCACCGTCTTCGACAACCTCACCGAAGGCCACCGCCGCGCCCTCGACCCGCGCGCCACGCTCATCGTCGGCGACCTCCAGCGCGACAGCGACATCGCCGACGCCATGCAGGCCACGCGCCCCGACGCCGTCATGCATTTCGCCGCGAATGCCCTCGTCGGCGAATCCATGGAGAACCCCTCGAAATACTTCCGCAACAACGTCACCGGCGGCATCCACCTCCTCGACGCCGTGATCGCCAGCGGCGTGAAGCGCTTCGTCTTCTCCTCCACCTGCGCCACCTTCGGCCCGCCCGACCGCATCCCCATCGACGAAACCCTCCCGCAGCGCCCCATCAACCCGTACGGCGAATCCAAGCTCATCTTCGAGAAGATCCTCCGCTGGTACGATGAAATCCACGGCCTGAAATTCGTCGCCCTCCGCTACTTCAATGCCGCCGGCGCCAGCGCCCGTTTCGGCGAAGACCACCGCATCGAAACCCACCTCATCCCGAACGTCCTCAAAGTCGCCCTCGGCCAAAAGGAGAACGTCCAAATCTTCGGCACCGACTACGAAACCCCCGACGGCACCTGCATCCGCGACTACATCCACATCCTCGACCTCGCCGCCGCCCACATGCTCGCCCTCGGCGCGGAAAAAAGCGCCTTCTACAACCTCGGCACCGGCGGCGGCACCAGCGTCCGCGAAATCATCGCGATGTGCGAAAAAGTGACCGGCAAAAAGATCGCCGTCGTCGAGCAGCCCCGCCGCCCCGGCGACCCCGCCCGCCTCATCGCCGCCAGCGAAAAAATCCACCGCGAACTCGGCTGGACCCCGCAATTTCAAAGCATCGAGAAAATCATCGCCAGCGCCTGGGCCTGGCACGTCGCCAATCCGCACGGATACGGCGACTGAGGGCGGCGTTCAAACGGCTCCGTGGCCCCGGGCCAGCGAGGGCGACTTTGCCGCACCATCGCCAGCACCCCGCGTTCGAGGTATTCGCCGATTTTGGCGACTCCTCTCGGCGAGTCCGCGAGCAGGAAACAGACTTCCGAAAGCACGGCCTCCGGCGCCAAGAACGGCACGGGTAGCTCGCTAAATCGAGCCACCGCCCATTCGTGAAACTGATCCGTTTCATCGAGGTAGGCCACAAGCGGCCCGGCATCGAGCAACACCGGATGGCTCATCGTCCATAGCCCTGCATGTGCTTTTTATTCGTGGAGAGATCCCGCTTCCCCGAACGCACCATGCCGCATCCGTCCTTCATCAAATCGTGAGCCGAAAGTTGCGGCTTCGGCAGCGTCGCGCCGGGAATCAGCTTCGCAGTCAGGTGTTCCAAAAGCTTGCGTTGCTGCTTCGGTGGCAGCGTTCCCACGGCGGCTTCGATTTCGGTAAGCGTGCTCGTTCCGCGCACCGTAGCACGCACCGGGAAGTGCCGGCAAGGGAGCGGTGCGAAGTCTTCAGAGAGGCCGCGCTCCCAGCATGGAACCAGTGTGAAAAAGTGCTTCGCGTCCAGCGCATCGGCCCCGGCTCCGAAGGCAGACCAGCCTTGATGGGACGCGAGTTGATCCTGGTTTCCGTCTTCGTCAAACCGCGCGCACCGGAGGGCGGCGGAGCTTGCTGGCCAAGGCGACGAAACGTCATTGGAGTTTGAGCGGGCACCGGGAACTCGTTTGACGACGCAGGAGCGCGAAGACATGATGTATTCATACGAATCATCAAAGAAATCTTCCTGCAGCAAACCGCCCGGCGCTACCCGCAGGCCAGCGCATGGCTGGCTTGCTGGCGCAAGGCCGTCCGCGCAGCGCGCTGGCAAAGTCTCGCCGACGTTCGCCAAACCTACCCATCCTCGGATGCCGTGACCGTGGATAGCAAACGCACGGTGACGGTATTCAATGTCTGCGGAAACAAATACCGGCTCCTCGCCGCCCTCCACTACAACCGCAAAATCGTCTTCACCCTCCGCTTCCTCACCCACGCCGAATACTCGAAAGACGAATGGAAAGACGACCTATGAAAACAAACAAACGCATCTCCTTCGACTCCCTGCCACGCGACTACGCCGGCCTTTGCCATCTGCTCATGCCGCGCACTATCCATGACCGTGTGAAATACGAGAACACTGTCGAGACGGCCGAAGCGTTCGCCGGTTTCGAGAAGCGCATGAACCAGGATCAGACCGATTACTTCGAGCTGCTGTGCGCGCTCATCGAAGACTACGAGGAGGCTGCATCGCCAGAACGCACGCCGCTGCAAATGCTGGAGCACCTGCTTGCTGAGAACGGCTTGAGCGCCGCCGACCTTTCCCGCGTCCTGGGTTCTCATCGCACCCTCGGGCCGATGATCTTGCGCGGCGAACGCTCCATCACCGCCGAGCACGCCCGCGCCCTCGGCCGCCACTTTGGCCTGCCTGCCGGGGTGTTCATCGAATAGCTCGGCTGCGCGGTCCGGGAAACTGCTTCGCGGCCAGCGCAGCGGCCCCGGCTCCGAAGGCCGACCAGCCTTGATGGGACGCGAGCTGATCCTGGTTTCCGTCTTCGTCAAACCGGCCGCACCGGCGGGCGGCGGAGCTTGCCGGCCAAGGCGGCGAAACGGAGTTTCGCGGAGCGAAGCGTCCTAAATTCCTTCCTTCGCCCTCGTTCCCGAAGTGGGCTTTGGGAACGCACCTTTCCGGGCGCAATTCCATTGCGCGGCGGATGGCGGGAGCGGCGCTGCGTTCCTCGACCAGCCCCTCACCGCGAAGCACAGCTTCCCCGCGATGCTTGCGTTCCCAAACCCTCAATTTGGGAACGAAAGTGGAACCCACCGAACACATCCACCAATTCACCCGCGGCGGCGCGGCCTCACGCTTTGTGTGCAATCCATTCCACACCGATGCACCGTTAGCCGCCGACCCAGTTCGACATGAATTGGGAGAACATGCAGCAAATCGACTAGCTTCATTTCGGAATTACCCAGACGGGTGGGACAATGGAAGAGGGCACAGATTATCGGCTAACTCGGAATCGCGCCTGGTTGAGTTCCTTGCTTCCGGCCCCGGTTTCGCGACGCAGCCTAGTCTTTTTTTGACCCGCACTGGCAATCTTCAGCTTGTGTGGCGAGACCAGCACGATGGCGCGGTTGAAGTGGAGTTTTTTGAGGATCATATCGAGTTTTTCTCTGAAGCCATCGACTCGGAGGGGACCGCGTCGTATGCGGGGTTGCCCGACTTTGTCGCACAATTCAAATAAGCGTGGCTGATGAAGTGGAATGTAATCCCGACGAAAATATCGTCCGTGCGATACTTCAAGCGGATTGGGATGAGACGAAAAGTGAGTATCAGTCCGATGTGTTTCGCGGTCCTGACACCTCTGTAAGTCGCCTCAAGATCAGTTCGTTGGCCGAAATTCTTGCGATATTCCAGGCTGATTTCGACGCCTACCAAGAGGGTCCAGTTTTGGGCACGGGCGAAATCAACGTCGGTGAGCTTAAGGAGATGGGGCAAAATTACCTCGATGGAAAAGGAAAACCGTTGAAGCAAGCCGTGACTGTTGTTGAAATGCCGACTGATAAAAATCCATCACACGCCGAGGTCAAAGAGAGGTTTTCTCGTGGATTTGCCCGTCAAGTTATCAGGGCGTTGAAAAAACTGCGGATCAACGGAGAAGCTCTTCCGGAAGGATAGGCATCCTATCATCGACGCCTGGCAGGCCGGAGCGGAGCGTTGCCGCCATGCGGGCGTGGTGGAATAGTGCGGCATGCCCATCTCCGGTCTCGATCTCGCGGAAGAAATTCTCGCCCTCAAACGCGAGCGGAATGCCGTCATCCTCGCGCACAATTATCAGGTGAAGGAGATTCAGGAACTCGCGGATTACGTGGGCGACTCGCTGGGCCTCTCGCGGCAGGCGGCGGAGACGGAGGCGGACGTGATCGCGTTTTGCGGAGTCCATTTCATGGGCGAGACGGCGAAAATCCTGAACCCCGGCAAAACTGTGGTCATCCCCGACATGGACGCCGGCTGCTCGCTGAGCGACTCGTGCCCGCCGGAAAAACTCGCCGCCTTTTTGAAGGAGCACGCGGCGAAAAACTCCTACGTCATCGCCTACATCAATTGCAGCGCCGGGGTGAAAGCGCAGAGCGATGTCATCTGCACGAGCGGCAATGCCGTGAAAATCGTGCAGGCCGCGCCCGCGGATCGGAACATCCTTTTCGTCCCCGACCAAAATCTCGGCGCGTGGGTCATGGAGCAGACCGGGCGACCGATGGAGCTGTGGCGGGGAAACTGTTACGTCCACGTCGAGTTCACGCGGCAATCCATCGAACGCGCACGGGCCGAGTGGCCGGACGCGCCCATCGTCGCGCACCCGGAATGCACGCAGGCCGTGCGCCTGCTCGCGGACGAGGTCTGCTCGACGGAAAGGATGATCAGCTACTGCCGAAACTCGCCCTCGCAGGCGTTCGTCATCGTGACTGAAAGCGGCATGCTGCACCGACTGCGCCGCGAGATGCCGGAGAAGCATTTCATCCCCGGCCCGACCGACCACTGCGCCTGCGCGGACTGCCGCTATATGAAGATGAACACGCTCGAAAAACTGCGCGACGCGCTGGCGAATCTCGCGCCGGAGATCGTGATACCCGAGGACATCCGCGCGCGAGCGGAGCTGCCGATCCGGCGGATGCTGGAGCTGAGCGTGTAGCGCAAAAGCGCCTGGCATCCTGAGCGGAGCGGAGGCTTTGCGTAGCGCAGTCGAAGGACCTCTAACTTTTTTGCGGGCGGAGGCGGCGCGAAGCGCATTTTTCCACCGCCTCCGCCCACGGAAAAGTTAGAGGTTCTTCGACTCCGTTCCTTCCCGCAAAGCCGGGAGCGGAACTCCGCTCAGAATGACAGTGTTTTGGATGCGCGCTTGCGCGGCGCGGCATGCCTCGCGATGTTCGCGCCCTTTTTTCCGCCATGCTCACGCTTTCCCAAGTCTCCAAGGCCTTCGCCGGCCGCACGCTTTTCAGCGACGTCTCGCTCCAGGTGAACCGCGAGGATCGCATCGGCCTCGTCGGCCCGAATGGCGCGGGCAAATCCACGCTCTTCTCGCTCATCCTGCGCGACGCGACGCCGGATGACGGGCGGGTCATTTTGGAAAAGAACGCCTCGCTCGGTTTCCTCCCGCAGGAAACCGCGGCTGCCGGGGATGAGACGGTGCTGGAGCTGGCGTGCGCCATTTCCCCGGCGATGGTCAAAGCGCAAAGCGCCATCAAGCGCCATGAACTCGCCGGCACGCATGACGAGGAGGAATATCACGAGGCGCTGGGCATTTTCAGCGAACTCGGCGGCTGGCAACTCGAACCGAAGGCCAAGCAGATTTTGAAAGGGCTCGCTTTCCGTGAGGCGGACTTCGACCGCATGGCGCGGACGATGAGCGGCGGCTGGATCATGCGCGCGCACCTCGCGCGGCTTTTGGTGATGGAGCCGGATTTGCTCCTGCTCGATGAGCCGACGAACCACCTCGATCTCGAATCGCTCTACTGGTTCCAAGAATATCTCCAGTCCTATCCGGGCGCGATTCTGATGATTTCGCACGACCGCGAATTCCTCAACGCGCTCGTCGATTCCATCGTTGAAATCTCCCATCAGAAGCTCAACCGCTACCGCGGCAACTGGGACAAATACGTCGTCGAGAAAGTGGCGCGCGAAGAGCAGCAGCTCGCGGCTTACAAGAATCAGCAAAAGGAAATCGCGTCGCTCCAGCTTTTCGCCGACCGCTTCCGCGCCAAGGCCAGCAAAGCCTCGCAGGCGCAGAGCAAGCTGAAGCAGATCGACCGGATGGAGAAAATCGAGGCGCCGCTCAGCCAGGAGAAGACCGTCCACATGCGCTTCCCGCAGCCACCGCGCTCCGGGTCGCGGTCGATCACGCTGAAGGACATCGACTTTTCCTACGGCGATCTCGCCGTCTATCGCGGGCTGGAGTTTGAGGCCGAGCGCGGCCAGCGCACCGTGCTGGTGGGCCCGAACGGCGCGGGCAAATCAACGCTCATCAAACTGCTCGCCGGCAACCTCACGCCCGAGCGCGGCACGCGCGAAGTCGGGCACAATGTGAAGGTCGGCTACTTCTCGCAGCATCGCATGGAGACGCTCAACGCGAAGCAGACCGTCCTCGAGAGCGTGCAGGACATGCCGAACCCCGTCGGCGAGCAGCAGGCGCGCACGGTCCTAGGCTCCTTTCTCTTCCGCGGCGACGATGTCTTCAAGCCCGTGGGCGTCCTCAGCGGTGGAGAAAAGACCCGGCTCGCGCTGGTGAAACTGCTGCTCGATCCGCCGAATCTCCTCCTCATGGACGAGCCGACGACGCACTTGGACATCGGCTCGATCGACGCGCTCATCGGCGCGCTCCAGCAGTACGAGGGCACGCTGATCTTCATCAGCCACGACGTGCATTTCATCCGCGCCATGGCGCGCACCGTCCTGCACATCAGCGCCGGCAAGCTCACGCCGTACGCGGGCGACTATCAGTACTATCTGGATAAAAGCCGCGCCACCTCCGAGCGCGCCGCGCTCACTGCGGGCGACAAGCTCGCCAATTTCCAACCCACCGCGAAATCTGCCGCAACGGTAACTGCCGGTGGAAACGCTCCGACGCCGCGCAAATCCAAGGAGCAGAAACGCGCCGAGGCCGAGGCCCGTCAGGCGATCAGCCGGGTGAAAAAGGACCACGATGCGCGCGTGGCATCGCTCGAGATGCAGATCGTCACGCTGGAATCGCGGCAGAAAGCGATCACCGAGGAACTGGAAAATCCGGCGACTTACGACGCGGGCGGCGCGGTCATGAATCTGAATCGCGAGCTGATGTCGGTCAGCGAATCGCTGGAGCGGCTGACGGCGGAGTGGGAGCGGCTCTCCGCGCAAAGCGTGGAGGCGTAGCGCCGGGAATTCCGGGGAGCGCGCGCGTCCCGCGTGCTGGCGAAGGCGTCCCCGCCTTCGCGAACTTTCTGGCGAGTCGCCACCGGAGTCATCGCGCTATCAACTGCGACGTCGCTGGAAGTTCGTTTCGGCGGGACGCCGAAACCAACACGCGGGACGCGTGTGCTCCCCGGACGAAATCGCTTCGCAATTGTGGTGGTGCGATCAAAGCAGGACTGCGCCTGTTTTGCGGAGCCGGAGCGGAGCGGAGGCGGAGCAAAATAGGCGCTCTCGCCTGGGGGCCGGGGTCTGCTCGGCAGCTGGAAAAAAACTACCGGCAGTTGAGCGGGCGGCACGCGCCGCCATTCATTCGCGATGTCATGGCGCGGTTTCGCCAAGGTCAGCTTGCCGCGGTGGAGGCCACCGGCGAACTCCAGCTCAGTCGCAGCCGCTTCTACGTCCTCTATGCAGATTTCCTGCGCGCCTGTGCCCGGCGACGGCAGCGCTCTTGGGGGCCGGGTGCTTCCGGCGGCAATCATCATCCGGCCTGGTCGGACGAAGTCTGCGCTCTGCTCCGCAAGCTTCTGCGGGCGCGTCCGCCGGCCTCCGATAGTTTCGCGGCTTCGGAGGTGCATCGCCGCCATCAGCTCAAACTCGACCGCGCCAGCGTGCGCCGCTGGGCGCTGGCGCAGGGCCTCGCCCCGGACACCCGCCGCCTTCACCCAGCTCGGCGCGGCCCTGCGCTTCTACGCAGTCTCGCTGCGCTACGCCCCCACGCCCCAGGCCAAAGGCAAAATCGAACGCCTCCACGACTTCTGGCAAGAGCGTCTGCCCGCGGTCTTCGCCGCCGCTGGCATCGCCACCATCGCCCCGGCCGACGCCTTGCGCGACGCCTTGCGCGTCCACCGCAACGCCGAGGAAAAACATCGCGAAATCGGCTCCACCCCGCAGGTCGCCTGGCAGCTCGCACTCCGCGAGAAACGCTCAGCCCTGCGCCCCGCTCCCGCCTG
>Ga0105044_10014470_pt1 | contig 10673 bp, 7 predicted proteins | sample MAT01_FD_78092 | JGI IMG/M metagenome (GOLD analysis project Ga0105044, IMG submission 78092) | Freshwater microbial communities from Lake Fryxell liftoff mats and glacier meltwater in Antarctica - MAT-01 | ecosystem: Environmental > Aquatic > Freshwater > Ice > Liftoff microbial mat | place... | reverse complement strand
CGTCGTCCAGCTCCATGAAGCCGGCGCGCGGCCGCCAGCGTTCGCGCCGCAGATCGAGGAACTGAATCGTCGGCGCGGTGTGGCCGCGGTACTTCTCGATGAGCCGATCCACCCCGCTCTGGCGGAGGAGCGCGTCCCAATCGCAGGTCTGCAGCGGCACATCGCCGACGGTGATTTTTTCCAGCGTCGGATACTTCGCGAGACACGCCTCGATGGTCGCCTCGATGAGCGCGGTGCTCGTGACCAGCGCCTCGATCGGAAACTCGGGATGCTCGGCGTGCTTTACCCAATTCGGCTTCAGCACCACGCGGCGAAAGGCGCCGTCGGGAAGCTGCCGCGCGACAAAGGCCGCGACGTCAATCTTCGGCCCGAGCGCGATCTCCAGCGGGATCACGGGCGGATGAGCAGCGTGGCGAGGCCGAGGAAGGTGCCCATGCTGGCCACGTCGGTCGCGGTGGTGAGGAAGATGCTCGAAGCGGTGGCGGGATCGGCGCCCATGCGCTTCAGGGCGAGCGGCACGAGCGCGCCGGAGACGCCGCTGAGCACGCAGCTCACGGTCATGGCGATGAGGACGATGATGCCGAGCATGAGCGCGTTGGCATTCCCCTGCATCGACGCGTAGAAAAACATGCCGAGCCCGGCGGTCACGCCGACAAAGGCGCCATTGAAGAAGCCGAGCAGCGCTTCCTTGGCCACGAGTTGTTTTGCCTTGCCGGCTTTCAACTCGCCGAGGGTCATGCCGCGCAGGGCGACGGCGAGCGCCTGGCAGCCGGTATTGCCCGACTGGCCGGCGAGCACGGGGAGGAAAACGGCGAGCACCACGATGCGATCGATGGTGTGCTCGAAGATGCCGACCACCGCCGCCGCGATGAAGGCCGTGAGCAGATTGAGCTGCAACCACGGGTGGCGAAACTTGAGGCTGCGCGGCCACGGCGTGCTCAGGCGCTCCTCTTTCTCGACCCCGACCATCGACCCCGGCATGGCGCTCAACTCCACGGCCTGCGCCTCGAAAAGCGTCTGCCCGCGCGCCAGCCCGACGAGCCGGCCTTCCGCATCGCAGACCGGATAGACTGGGTAATGGCGGAGGATGGTCTCCTTCATCGCATCGGCGAGTGGCATGGCCGGCGTGAGATGAAACGGCTTGGGAATCATGATCGCGTCGAGCCGTTGCTCCGGCTTGCCGAGCAGCATCTCGCGCATCGCCACGACCCCGAGCAGCCGCTCCGTTTCATCGACCACGAAGACGTACGTGATGAAGGCCCGGGCCACGAGTTCGCGCAGCTCCTCGGTGGCCTCGGCGATCGTCAGCTCGGGCCGGAAGACCGCGAGCGGCGGCTCCATCATCCGCCCGACCGTCTCCTCGGCGTAGCCTTCATTGCGCATCCACTGCTTGCGCACCGCAGGCGTCGCCGCCGCGAGCAGCTTCTGCCGGCGGGTACTGGGAAAGAGCGCGAGCACATCCTGGGTCACCGCGGGATTCAAGAGCTCGAGCATGCCGACCACGAAATCATCGGGATGCCCCTCGAGCAGGGTCAGCGCGTCCTTGGGCGCACAGGCGATCACCGAGGGGAGCAGCTCCTGGAGATCGGAGGATTTCCTGGGGGTGGCGGGATCGGTCGGCGCGCTCATGGCGCGCAGTATCCGGTTCCGCGTCCCACTGGCAAAAAAATTCTGCCGAAACGCTGCAATCCGCGCTCAGCCGCGACCGAGATACTCCGCGACCACCGGATGATAGGGCTCGAAGTGGACCACGTCGCGCTGCCGATCCGTCCGCAGCCGCTGGTAAAAGCGGGCCAGCCGGGGATTCAACCGCGCGGCCCAGAGCAGCGCGCTGACCACGCCGAGGCGATGCACACGGGGCGCTTTTTCTTTCCACATGCGGGTCAGGAGGCGCGTGACCTCGACCCACTGGAGCGGGCCATGAGTCTCCTCGTCGTCCGTGCCGGGATCGTCCACGCGGGCGAAGTCGCGGATCTTGCCTTTCCGAAAACGGGCTGGGTAGAGCACCTTGAGGTGGGTGCGCTCGCCGGTCTCGTCGTCGGGCACCACTTCCCAATAGAGCGGCGCGGGCGAGAGGATCTCGAAGTCGAAATCGTCCGGATCGGTGGCCACTTCCTCGATCATTTCGCGATTCAAAGTGGCGCCGATGTTCTCGCCTGGCTTCCCTTTGCCAAACGGCATGCGCAGCGTCGTGTAGGGCATCCCGTCGCGGCCCTTCCCGGTGTACTCATGGGTCAGCACGAGCATCCTCCCATTGTGGTGCATCTGGAGGAAGACGGCCCCCACACCATGATCGACGATCTTGTGAATCGGGAGTTCGTGAGGGCGGAGCATGAAAAAGAGGCGGCGAAAAAAGTGGCTCCGCATTTACGGAGTGAAGCGCCTGCGCGAGAGACCTTTCGTTTCAGAAAGCCAAAGAGGACTGATTTTCTTAAGCGAAAGATCCGGACCGCGGGTGAAACTTATTCTGGTGGTCGGTGAGTGCAGACGAGGTCCCGGGCCGGTTCGATCCGCCAGCGTTTTGCCACTTCGGACAAATCTCCGGTCAAGCTCCACCGATCCGGCAGCGGCTCGCCCGTGTGACCCGGGTTGCCGCCCTTCAGTTCCATGCAGCCGGTGTTGTCGCCGATGCGGCGCAGCTCTTCGAGTTCGTCGGCGTCGAAGGTCAATGTGGGCAGCGCGGCGAGATCGGAGATTTTGTCTTCGATCGGCTTTGCCCCTGCGCCGACTTCCTGGATCATCGTCGGGATGACGCTGTGGATCGGGGCGTGGCTGAGGTTCCAGAGGCACGAGAGCTGGAGCAGCGAGAGGCCGTGGCGCTCGGCGATGGGGCGCATTTTCTCGAGCTTCGCGTACCCCGCCTCGACCCAGCCGGCGGGGCGAAAGGTGCGGTGATCGCGCTCACCGAACTGATGCCCGGGCTGCACGTCGCCGTGGAACATGCCGCCGTAATCGACCACGCGGGTGATCAGCTCGATGGCGTTTTTCTCCGCTGCGGCGAGGCAGAGCGTGCCGGGCCAGGGCTCGAGCGGATTGAGGATGATCATCGCCCAATCGAGGAGCGGCCCGAAGCGCTCGAAGCTCAGGATGAGGTCGAGCGAGAAGCCATTGGCGGGGCCCGGGGCGATGCCGATGCGCTCGGTGAGTCCGGCGTCGCGCAGCTTCTCCATGCCATTCCACACGGCGTCGCTGGTGTAGCCGATGGAGTCGGGATTGTGCAGGAGCACGCAGTCGAAGGCATCGACGCCGCAGCGCGCCAGCGACTTCTCGGTGGCCATGCGCAGGTAGCTGGCGTAGTCGCCTTTCGCCCGGAGCTGGGGATGGGTGAAGCGCGGGTAGCCCTTGGACCCCTCGCGCTGGCCGCTGTAGAAGTCGTGCCCGACCGCTCCGACGAGGCAGTAGCTGGCACGCGGCAGGCCGGCGAGCGCGCGGCCGAGCATCTCGTCGGCCGCGCCGTTGCCGTACACATCGGCGGTCATGAAGGTGCGGATGCCGCGCTCGTAGGCGTGGCGGATGGCGTCGAGGAAGCGCGCCTCGTCGAGCGGCTCGCCGAAGTGCATAAAGCGGCCACCGCTCCAGGTTCCGTAGGCAGTGCGGGTCAGGTTCATAAGGAAAAGGGGTCGGTAATTAACCCGTCTGCCGCCCGGACGAAACCCTGAAATTTTCCGGACCTCCGCGCCCCCAACCGGAAAGCCGGCACCATCGCGGCGGTCGCGGCTGTTCCGGCTCGCGGCTGGACGTGTAGGGTTGAAAGGCGCAGCGCTTCCGTTCTTGATACACGGCGTGTCCGTCATCCCTTTCCCAGCGCAGATTTGCCGATGAATCTGCCCAATCGACTCACCGTCGCGCGTTTCTATCTGACCGCCGGATTCGTCGCCTCGATGACGCTCGCCTGGCGCTGGACGCCGCCCGGCGAGGCCGCCTGGTGGCCGGCGCTGCCGAGCTGGAGCTGGGGCTACTCGGCCGGCTTGGTGCTCTTCGTCGCCGCCGCGCTCACCGACTACCTCGACGGCGAGATCGCCCGGAAGCGTAAGCTCGAGACCGATTTCGGCCGGCTCATGGATCCGCTCGCCGACAAGGTGATGATGGCGGCGGCCTTCATCTGTCTGATCCCGGAGCACGCCATCCCGGCTTGGGCGGCGATCGTCATCATCAGCCGGGAATTTCTCATCACCGGCCTGCGCCTGCTTGCCGCGAGCAAGGGCACGGTGCTGCCGGCGGAGAAGCTCGGGAAGCACAAGACCGGCTGGCAGATGGCCACGGTCATCTACTTCCTCCTGCTCCTGACCCTGCTCGAACTCGAGCGCGCGGGCGTGATCTACGGCCTCTACTGGTGGGCGCACGCCTGGCACTACGGCGGCAAGGCGCTCATCGCGCTCTCGCTCGGGCTCACCCTCTCTTCAGGCGCGGGCTATCTCTGGAAACACCGCCAGCTCATCGCCGCCGCCTGAGCGGCCGCGAGCCTTCGGCCCGGGGCTTACTGCGGCACGTACACCTCGTCCCCGGGCGCGACCCTCGGGTCGGACGCGGGATTCCTTTGCAGATCGCGAAAGTTGTAGGTGTTCAAGATCTGGCCGTCCCGGATGTGCCGCACGCCTTTGCCATTCGAGAATTCCCCGAGCCCTCCGGCGAGGTCCACGGCGGCGCGCAAGGTGAGATCGGCCGTCCACGGGAGCCGCTGCGGCTGGCGCACGCCGCCCGTCACCGAGACCACGCGGGCGGTTGTCTGGAGGGTGATGTTCACCGTGGGATTGGTAAAGATCCTCGCCGTGACGAGGCGCTGCTGGATGCTGCGCTCGAGCTGCCCGGGCGTGAGCCCCGCGGCGGCGACGGATTTGATGTAGGGCAGGTTCACCGTGCCGTCGCCGTCCACCACGTATTGCCGCATAAACTCGTCGCCATACGGCGCCTCCATGCCGCTGAGCCGCATCTCAAAGGAATCCCCGGCCCGGAGCCGGGCGAGACCGCGATCCGACGTGCCGGTCTGCGGCTGGGCGACGTAGGAGACCGAGGGCGCGACTGGCTGGGCGCGCGGTGCGACGGCTTCGGCGCGCGGCGGGACCACTTCGGCGCGAGGGATGCGGAGCTGCGCATCGCCGGGCAGGGGCCGAAGCTGGATCTGGGCGCACAGGGAACCCGCGAGAAGGAGGCACACGAAGAGGGAGAAGAGGAAACGCATGGCCAGAGGGATCAATAATCTTCGCCGTCGGCAATGACGCGGCGAGGGCGCGCGGTGGAGGTCGCCGCCGGAGCACCCGGCACCGCGGGCTTGCCGGGGGCTGCGGTCCCAGCGAGCTTTGCGGCCTTGGCCGCCTTGCGTTTTTCCGAGCCGCGCTGGGGCGCGTAGTAGTCGGCGTAGGTATTGTAGTAGCCGTAGCTGTCGTCGTGGCGGGCATCGACGTTGTTCAGCACCACTCCGATGAGGCGCCCCCCCACCTGCTGGACGGCCTGCTTGACGCGCAGCAGCATGCCGCGCGGAAAGCGGCGGTGCTGGACGACCATGATCGTCATGTCCACCTGGCTGGTGAGCACCGCGCCATCGCTCACCCCGAGGATCGGCGGGGAGTCGAAGAAGACGAGGTCGTACTGGCTCTTCACGTGTTGCATGAGGTCGGTCATGCGTTGGGAATTGAGGATGCCGACGTCGCCGCCGACGATCTGCCCGGCGGGAACGAAGGAGAGATTGTCGATCTTCGTCGTGTGGGTGATCTCCTCGAGATCGGCGCGACCGGTGAGGTAGTCGCTGAGGCCGGTGCTGTTCTCCACTTCAAAGAAGTGATGCTGCGACGGTCGCCGCAAATCGGCATCGATGACGAGGACGTTGTAGCCGCCCTTGGCGCAGGTGTAGGCGAGGTTGTTCAGGGTCGTCGATTTACCTTCGCCGGGTCCGCCGCTGATCAGGGTGATGGTGTTCGCCTCGCGGTTCGGTTTGTTGAATTCCACGTTGGCGCGCAGGATGCGATAGGCCTCGGCATCGGCGACCTCCATCTGGGTCTTCATGAGCACGGAAATGTCCTTCGGGATCACGGCCAGGACTGGGATCTTCAGGTAGCGCTCCACGTCGTCGAGGGTCTTTACGCTGGTGTCCAGATACTCGATGAAGAAGGCCAGCCCGATCCCGACCACCGCGCCGACCACGGCGGCGAGCGCCATATAGGCGGGCACATTCGGGCGCGCGGCATTGGAGGACGCCTCGGCCTTTTCCCAGATGCGGGCGACCGCGGGGTTGATCCCCTGCTTCATGCGCTCGGTCTTGAGGGTGAGTTCGGCGGTGTCGAGGATGCGGCGCGCCTGGATGTAGGCGTTTTTTGCGTCGATGTACTCGTTCATTTCCGTGCGCTCCTTGTTCTGTTCTTCCGAGGAGGTCTGCAGATCCTTCTCCAGCGTCTCGAGCACCGACTCCGCGCCGCGCAAGCGCACCGCCTGCGTCCGGCGGGTGCTCTCGAGCTGATCGGTGAGCGTCTTCTGGTGGGTCAATTGCTCCGCCCGCAGCGATCTGATCTTCGGATGTTCTTCCCCGAGGCCCGAAGTGAGCAGCCGGTTCTCGGTGGCCTTGGCGATCTGCAGTTACTGGAGCGCGCGGGCCACGGTGGGCTCTTCGATGCCGAGGGTGCGCAGGGCTTCCATGAGTTCCTCGGGCTGCAGCCCCTCGATCTGCTGCATGTTCACGCGGAGTCCGGCGACGATCTTGCGCTGCTCGTTGACGCTGCCTTCGTTTGCCACCATGCGCCGCTCCACCTTGGTCGGCGAGGAGGTAAAGTCCTCGGGATTCATATCGTTGATCCCTTTCTCCGAACGAATCCGCGCGGCGATGCGCGAATTCTCGGAGACCAACTTGCGCTGCTTGTCCACCTCCTCCTCGAGTTGCTGCAGGCCGCTGTTCACGCTCTTCGCCGTATCCTGCATGCGGGCATCCTGATAGACGACGGCGATGGTATTCGCGATGTTCGCCGCGAGCTGGGCGTCGGTGTGGTATACGCCGACCTCGATGAATCCGGTGTTGCGCGCCTCCTGGAGGCTCATCATGCGCCGCAGCCGCGCATAGATGGCCTGCTTCGGCAGCTTCATCCCCGGCGGCGAGAGTTCGAGTTCGAGACTCAGGCGGTCGATGACCTGGTAGAGGATTTCCGTCTTCTGCAGGATCTGGAATTGCGTGGCCACGAACTGCGGATCGTAGCCTGCGCGCGCGGAGCCAAAGACGCTCACCGGACCGGACCCGTCCGGCTTCACCTCCATGGAGACCTTGGCGAAATACTCTCGGGGGAGGAAGTAGGTGGTGACGCCCGCCGTGACCATGACGAGAAAGAACGCGAGCATGATCAGCCCGAGGCGCATCTTGATCACGCGCCAGTAGTCCAGAAAGTGCAGTTTGACCTCGGAGGTATCGTTCATAAACGCTGAATTCGGCAGGGAAGACGCGGGCGGGAGAGTATCGTGGAGCGGGTTGGGTCGCAACCGTGCAGAGCAGCTTTTAGAGCCGCTCCGCGAGGGTGCGTTCAAAAGGCGTATTGGAACCCGAGCAGGAAGCGGTTGCGGTAGAAATCGATGAACTCGTTGTTCGAGAAAATGGTCGAGTAGCTGTAGGTGCCGTTGAAGGTCCACCGCCGATTGATGTTGTACTCGAGGCCGAGATTCAGGTCGAAGGCGAGCTGCGTGAAGGACAGATCGGTGAGGCGATTGGTGATCGTGCTGTACACGATGTTGCTGCTGGCCACGGCGCGCAGCCGCGGGGTGAAATACTGCGCGTAGCTGAGGCCATTGCGGAAGGTGACGGCCTTGCTACTCGCATCGGGCGGCTCCTCAAAGCCGTAGATCGAGGTCCACTGAATCTGCGACGCGCGGGGCAGCCGGTAGCCGATGTTCATCTGCAAGTAGGGCGAAGCCTGGGTGCCAGCCAAGTCGTTGGCGCGGATGGTCACCCCGGTGCGGAAGCTGGTATTCAACCGCCGGGAGATGATCCAGTCGCCCCCGGCGAGGAAGAAGGAGGTGCCGGAATCGCGGGCGATCGAATTGGAGTAGCCGATGGTCTCGTAGCGCATCTCGGCGAGGGCAGTGAAACGCGGGGATGTGAGATAGCGCCCCTCGAAGCTGTAGGTGAGCGCGTTGAAGTCGGCGTTTTGCTCCGACTTATCGGTGAAGACGATCGTCCGATACGTGAGGCTGCCCGAGGTGGAGAGGCGCGGCGTCCAGCGGTAGGAGAGGCCGGTGCGGGCCACCAAATCGAGGAAGTTGCCGATGGTGACGGCGGTCGGCGTATTAGCCCGCGAGAAGTCCGGCTGCTGGGTATAGGCCCCGTCGATGCTCGCGGTCCACTGGAGGCGCGGGGTGAGTTTCTCGACAAAGCGCACCCCGAGGCTGCCCGAATAGATGACCGGGTCCACATCCCGGGCCGGCACGTACTCCGCGCCGAGGCGGCCATCGAGGGTGAAGAGCGTCCGCCGCGAGGCAAACTGCACTTGCAACCCGACATTGGCCTGCGCGATGAGGCTCGGCTCGCGCGGCTGCGTCTCCGGCCCGGGGATCACGACCTCCTCGGTCACCGCCGGCTGGCGCTCCACGCGAAACGTGGGCACCCGCTGCTGGATGCCATTCACAAAGCGCACTTCGGAGCCATCGCGGACGAGCACCTCCTGCTCCGGGCGCACCAGCACGGTGAAGCGTTGTTCCGGGAACTGCTGCTGTTCGGTCGGCGTGCCGAAGACGTTGTCGTCAAAACCGACCGAGAACGAACTCAGGAAGCGGAAGCGCGGCCGGGAGAGCCGGCCCTGGCCGGCGGTGAAGGATTCGGTTGGCCGACCGAGCACGCCCGGCACGTTGAAGGTCGCCGCCGACTCGGGCAGGTCCGAGTCCCGCGTCGGGCCAGCGCCGGGGGTCGGGCTCGCGCCCGATTCCGGCATCGCCGGATTCACCCCGCCCGGGACCGCCCCATCCGAAGGTCGGGGGGCGGGTTTGGCCGCGGGCGCGGCCGGTGAGCCAAAGGCCGAGGCGGCGCCGTCTTCCGCCGGCGCGGGCGCATTCCCCGAGCCCGAGCCGCTCCCGGTGCCACGGCCGCTCCCCGCACCGCTCCCTCCGCCGCCACCGGACGCCGCGGGCGCACCGCCCCCGGTCTGCTGCGCCGCCGCCGGTTCCCCGAGGCCCGCACCCAGGAGCACGAGAGCGAGCCAAAGCCGGGGGCGGGTCATGAAGGAGTGAAAAAACGGGGCCTGCTCAGATCCCATCCGAAGTGGCTGGACGACGGGCATCGGAGTAACCGGAAGCGCCCGGATGAAGCAATGCGAAAGCCGCGCGCGAAGCCCGATGCCGCAGGAAAGTCACCGCGCCGTCACCTTCCGCGCCGCGCGTGGGAAGTGGAGCGGGTAGAGGGAATCGAACCCTCCTGGCCAGCTTGGAAGGCTGGCGCTTTACCACTAAGCTATACCCGCAAAACCGCTGGGAGTTTGCGCAGCGACCGCTCCTTGGCAAGGGCCTTTTTCCGGCCCCGGGGACGGAGCGCAGCGGCGGAGAAAAAGGCGCGCCCATGCCTGGCCTCACACCGGGACTTCCACGGCGCGGAAGTTCGTCGCGATCACGTCGCTGGCATTGGGCACGGCCGTGGCGAGGTCGTTCCCCGCCCCACGCGTGAGGCCCGCGAGCGGCGTGAGGGTGGGGCCGGTCTGCACCGCGATCACCTGCTGGGCCACGATGCCAAAGCTGGCCGCGTTCGTATTCAGCACGCTGCCGCGCAGGATCACGCTGGCGATGCTCGAGATCACGCGGCTGCTGTCGCGCACCCCAAAGCCCGAGCCCGGCGCATCGGTGGCGTCGCCAAAACGCCCGCCCGCACCCGGCACGACGCCGGCGATCACATTCAGCCCGCCGACGCTGCCGCGGACTTCGATCCGGGAGATCTGCGCATCGGCGCTCACGAGTTTGCCGCGCTGGCCCTGGCTCACGTCGCCATCGTAACCGGCGAGCACTTCGGCAAAGGCCACATTGCCCTGGATGAGCAGGCTCTTGATGGCGATGTCGCTCGCGTCGATGATCGCCGCCGCCGAGATGATCGCGGGCGCGATGGCGGTGCCGATGACGTTGCCTTCGATGGTCAGGCTTACCATCCGGCCGGTGCGGATCGTGCCGCTATTCACGATCCCGGCGCCGCCGTCGAGGCCGGCCCGGAGATCGCCGGAGATGACTGCCGAGCGCAGCAGGCCGGCCTGGAGGAAGCCGGAGGATTGCAACGGAGCGCCGGTGGCGGGCGAAGTGCCGCCGATGATGCTGCCGCGCACCAGGGCCCGGTCCAGATTCCCGCCGACGACCAGGCCGCCGGAGGAATCGCCCGCGCCGCCGACGATGTCTCCCGCGAGGACGATCTGGCCGAGGCTGCTCGTCGTCTGAATCCGTCCGGCCCCGAGTCCGGCCCCGCCGACGATCGACCGGCCACTGACGTCTTCGCCCACGGTGATCCTGGACGCGCTCTGGCTGAGGCGCACGGAACCGCTCAACTGACCTGTTGTTTCTACGGAGGCTGCGACCACCGAGAGCGACGAGAGGTTGGCGCCCTCGATCGAGCCGGCCTCCGCGCCCGCGCCGCCGATGATGTCGCCGCTCACGGTCACTTCCCCCATGCGACCGATCTTGAGCGTACCGGACTCGGCTCCAGCCCCGCCGATGAGGTCGTCGCCGATCGTGAGTCT
>Ga0105044_10014468_pt1 | contig 10674 bp, 5 predicted proteins | sample MAT01_FD_78092 | JGI IMG/M metagenome (GOLD analysis project Ga0105044, IMG submission 78092) | Freshwater microbial communities from Lake Fryxell liftoff mats and glacier meltwater in Antarctica - MAT-01 | ecosystem: Environmental > Aquatic > Freshwater > Ice > Liftoff microbial mat | place... | reverse complement strand
TTCGTCGTTTGTGTTCACACAAACTCCTCAAACTCATGAAAATTCTGACTCGAACCCCAATTCCCTCGCTCAGACGCTCTAAGTCCGACAGACTGCTAGGAGCGGAACGGAGCGAATCCGATTCGTCGGGGCGTGCATCCTGTCTGTCACACCGCAAGAGGCTGACATGGACTTGCCGGAGATCTCGGGCTCCGGCTCGCTCTGAAGCAATGAAGGAAGTGCGATCCACGAAGCGTTCAGGAGCGGTCGCAAAGCGGGAAATGGATCGAGGCGCAATTCCCGGAGGAAGGAACAAGGGCTCATTGTTGAAGTCGTCCGCCGAGCCACCTGACTCGCGAGCCGTGATCTGTGCCATTTCCACCGGATTGCCCGTGGCCACCTCGTAAGTCGCCAGGTAATCTCCGATATACTTTACCCAGATCGTCGCTTGCACATACTTCTCATCGGCTGAGACCGCAAACCGGTAGGCGCTGCCTTTGCCCGCTCCTTCATCCATCGAAACCCGAATACTGCGGTAAAGGACTCGTGACTTATTGTCGTAGATGTCGATGAACTCCCCGCGATTGATGTAGGTGAACCGTTCACCCTTCAACGATTGCCAGCCCGGAGAGATGTCTTGAAGGACGGGCTCCGGATCTACAGCTCCTTCGAGGATGGGAGTGACGAAAAATGCCAATACAGAGAGAAAAGAGAACCCTTTCACGAGATTAGAACAAGCGAGCATTGGAGGAAAGGGACACAGGAATTCGCCCGAGGTCAATCGTGAAGTGGCCACGATATGGAGCCAGCCACTTCAATGAATAGCGCGGGATCAAGGCCATTCCCCGGTAAAGCTTCGGACGCAGCCGATCACCTCCCGAAAGGATTCAACAAATCGATGATTTCTCGCGCGGGAGCCGGGATGACTGATTCGACGGGAGACGCGGGCTTGGCTGGATCAGCTGGGTCGGTGGAACCGGCCGCCGGAGTCGCTCGGGGATTGAGCAGTTGATTCGCCTGATCGAGCAAGCTGCGGGGCAGGTCCTCGACCACGGCTTCTCCGGCGGCGAGGAGCAGGGCGCTGCTGAGATTCTCCTTGGGATCGCGGATGGTTCCGCTAAGCTCCAACGGACTCCAGCGGAAGCCGGCCCGATCCTCGGTGAAGACCTTTTGCTCCGCTCCCGGGATCCAGCGCAGGGTGCCGGGAGTGACGCCCGCCTGGAGTTGCCCGACGAGGGTTTCGCCGTCGAGATCGATGCTGCCCTCGATCCGCACCAAACCGTCGGATTGGAGGATCAAGTTCCGCAGCTCGATCCGGTCCCCTTGTTTCACAAAATCGACCCGGGCGGTCTGGAGGGGGAGATGCTTGAATTGCTCAGCCTTGGTGTAACGGGCCAGTTGGTCGAGCAGACCCATCGACTGGACCATGGCATCGGCCACTTCCAAGGTGCCTTCGTAACGCAGATTTCCGGGTGGTCCGCTGATTTTGACCGGACCGGATATGGTTCCCCGCAGTCGATCTTTCCAGTCACCTTGGACCAAGTCTTTTATATCAATGGCGGAGATTTCCAGATCGAGGTCGAAGAGGCCGTCATCGTCGAATCGAATTTCCCCGCGACCCTCGATTCTGCCCCGCGTGAAGATCCCCAATCCGCAGCGATCCACGAAGAGCTCCGTCCCTTTCCAGCGGAGCGCGAGATCATCGACCTTCAGAGGGGGCTGGCCGGGCAGGAACATCTGGCCGCCGCGTCCCGCGAACTCCCAAAGTTGGGTGGAAAAATCGGGTTGGATGGTGGTGTTGAGTCCTTTGAGCGCGAAGACCGCCTCACCTTTGGCCCGTTCGACGAGAACGTTGGTGGAGAGGACCGTGATCTCGTCCACCCGGACACCGGTCGGCAGGAATTGAGCGAGCCATCCGGGCATCGCGCCTTTTTCGGCGACGGGAGCGTTGGTCTCCGCTGCTGTTGCCGCTGCCGGGCGTTGCAAGCGATCATCACCGAAGCGCAGGTCCAGCGATTGCACGGTGATCCCGGGAATCTGGATGAGCTTCTCCTTTACGCCCTCCGGCTTGGCCCGCACCCCGCGCAGATCGAGTTGGGCGAATCCAGCTTCCTCGTAACCTTTCGCCCGGAACAAAGTCGCGGTGACTTCCCGGTTCTGCCAGGCGAGTCCGTCGAGCTCGACTTCCGACTGGAGCAAGGTGGCGCTGCGTGCGGTCAGCCAGGTGCGGAAGCCTTCTCCCTCCAGCCACGAGCGCATGCTCGACTTGATCACCAGGAGGGTCACGAGCAAGGCCATCAACAAACCACCGCAGAGAATCAGTACCAGCATCAGCGGCCGACGACGAGTCTTCCCGGCGTTGCCATCCTTTGTATTGCGCTGTCCCCGAGCCATCCTGTATAAAACCGGGCTTGTCCTTTCGCGTAAAGCAGAAACCGCAGAAAATTGCAGACTGCCCCCACCGATCAATGGGTGCAGGGCATCGGGCCGTCGAGAGAATCAAGGCGGCGAAACCAAAGCCACTTGCTGAGGAGGAGCGGATGTTTCACGAAAGCGGTCTCATCGCCGAACATTTTGCCGTCCTTGCGACCCAGGGTCAACTCCTCCTCATGGCGCCAGTAGAGCACTTCGAAGTCGCCTTCGAATTCACTGACGATGCGACGGAACTCGAACCATGGGAGCAAGGTCAGGCCGAGATTTGCGAATTGCTGGATGCCCTTCGGTTTGGAGGAGGGACCCAAGATGCTCGGCTCTGCATGGAGCACCTCGACCATGTCGGTTTGGTAGTCGAAAAGATCGATCCGCTTGAGGAACAGGTGATTTCCGACCCCTTCGGAACGCAGGTTACTATACATCGAAAAAGAAGTCTGTGTCTTCGAGCCCAGCCAGGGAAGTGCCCCGTTGAGCACAATCGGAACCAACCCCAGCCAGACCCAGGCCGGTCGTGCGGCACCCGACCATCCGTCTGTTTTGCGTCCGGACTGCCAACCGGCGATCAAGTAGTTCGCTGCCAGCCAGCAGCCCCATACGAAAAAGGTCCAAAAGCCGATTCGGTTCGCGATGTGAAACACCTCATAGGTGCGCCCCAACACGAGGTAGAGCCCCCCTTGAGTGATCAAAGTGGCAAAAAAGGCGATCAACACGAGGCGGCGACCTCGCAATTGCCCTCGTGCCAAATCACCCTGACCCAACCAGCGCAGTTGGGAGGTCCAGTTCTTTGAAAGTGCCGGAAACCAGTTGTCTGGAAGGAAGAGAAAGAGCAGCGCCAGAATCAAGGAGGTGAAACTGAAAATACCCGCCGCCGGGTGGATCGAGAGCCAAAGGTGGAAAAAGACCGCCGCTACGAAGCCGAGATAACGGGTCCGCCGACAGAGCAAGAGCAGGGGTATGCCGATTTCAAACGCGAGCGAACCATAGATGGCACCATAGAGCGCCCACTGGGCCGTCGGAACGAGCGGGCCAAAGTATTGGGCGATCTCCAAATGGAGTCGGGCCGCGCAGGAGACATCCGGATTGAAGTAATCGACATTCAGCTTTTGCAAGACTGCCCACCAGTAAACCAGCACGACCGCGACTCGGATGACCGGAGTGAAGCGGGCATAAGGAATCTCCCCGCCCGGCACCGAGCCCTTGGCCAGCAACATCCTTCCAATCGCGTAAAGCAGGTAAAATGTGGTGATCGGTCCGAGCACATAGCGGAGCGGCGGATAGGGAAAGGCGACGAATAAAATCTTCGCGACCACTGCTACTGCGAAAATCAGGAAGTTCGGCTTCCACGCCACCAGAAGGGGCCGCAGTCCGTCGCGACCGGCTCCCCGCAGGAAAAATCCCGCCAGCGCTAGGAGCATCGTAAAATGCAACATCCCCTCCAGGAGAATGTGATTGGGAACGAAGGGCAGTTTCTTAGACAGGTTCAGTAGCGATGCTACGATCAACACCGTGAAGCGAAACGCGCAATCGGGGCGAAAGAGCGCCACGCAGGCGGAAAACACCAAAACCCATCCCTGCCAGGTCTCCACCCAAAAGGAAAATGCCAACTGATGCACCAGAGCGCTGACGGCCCAGAGGGTGACAAAAGTGGAGAAGCCTCGAAAGCTTCCCGTGTTGAGTTCGGAGGACTCACTGCTCATAAAAAAGGGCGCACCATAGCGGTGAATGGGTTGCTTTGGCAAATGGGATTTCGGGGAGGGTGCGATCACATTCCTGCCTCCCGCGGAATCAGATCACTCGGCACATCCTCCACATACACGTCCCCTGCGGCGCGGTCAGCTTCGTTTGGCAGCAGTCCGGACGTCCGGCTCAGCTCCATCGGGACCAGTTCGACTTTGGGCAGTGCTCCGAACTCATATCCCAATCCCGCCGCCTTACTCATGATCTCCTGCCAGATGGGCAGGGCGACCCGTCCGCCGTAGGCCCCTTCACCGATCCTGGCCGGGCGATCAAAGCCGAGCCAGACGGTGGCGGTCAGTCGGCTCGTGTAGCCCGCAAACCAGGCGTCCCGGAAGTCACTGGTGGTGCCCGTTTTGCCTCCGGCGGGAGCCTGAAAGCCGCCTTTGCGCAGACTGGCCGCCGTGCCGCCCTCCTCGACGACTTGCTGGAGGAGCGAGGAGGTCAGCCAAGCGGCGCCGGGGGAAAAGACCTGGTAGTGTGCCGGGGGATTCCGATAGACTTCGGCTCCCTGCCGATCTGTGATGGATTCGATCAGATGGGGCCGCCAGCGCAGCCCGCCCGTCGCGAAGGCAGAGTAAGCGCTGGTCAGGTCGCGCACGCTCGACTCGATGGTGCCGAGATAGACCGTCGGGCTCCGGGGCGCTCCGGCGGCCGGCGCGAGCCCGGCGTAATCCATCATCCTGAGGACGTGGTCGATCCCGGCCCATTCGCCGACGCGCACGGTCATGGTGTTCCGGGAGCGGATCAGGCCGACCGCAGCGGGGAGGAGGCCGCCGTAATGTCCATCGGAGTTCTCGGGAGACCAGTCATCTGTTTGCCAGGCAATCTCGCCGGGGGCAATCTGGTCATCGCTGATCATGACGCCGGGGAAAAGTCCTCGCTCAAAGGCAGTGCCATAGACAAAAGGCTTGAAGGCCGAGCCGAGCGGACGTCGCGCCGAGGTTGCCCGGTTGAAGGCGCTGTGCTCGTAGTTGCGTCCGCCGACCAGGGCGCGGATGGCACCCGAGTCATTTTCCAGGACGAGGGTGGCCGCTTGGAGATACTTTGGATCGCCTCCCGCGTATTGCGCGTAGGTCGGATGCGGATAGCTTGCGAGTGACTCGGCTTCCAGCAGGCCCGCCGCCAAGGCCTCCTCCGCCGATGTTTGCAAACGGGAGTCGAGCGTGGTGGAGATGGTCAACCCGCCGACGCCGGCATAGGATGGCAACAGTGCCGCCACCTCCCCATCCACGAGTTGCTGCACCCACGATCCGCCCGAAACTTTGCTTTGCTCGCGCAGTCGCGCCATCCAGCGACTTTGGTCGAGCACCTTGGGTGCGTCTTGCGCATGGACTGCCGCAGACTCAGAGTCGAGGTAGCCCTCCTCCACCATGCGCTCGAGGGTGCTGCGCATTTCGCGAAGGGCCGCTTCGTAATTTCGGAACGGTGAAAAGCCGTTGGGGGCCCGCAAGACTCCGGCGATCATGGCTGCCTCAGGCACGGAGAGATCCGCCGCAGGTTTGCCGAAGTAACCCTGCGCGGCCTGCTCAACCCCATTCATCCCGGTGCCAAGAAAGACGCGGTTTGAATAGAGCGTGATGATTTCTTCTTTGGTAAATTCCCGATCAATCCGCCGCGCGAGGGCCATCTCCAACAGCTTGCGCTCGACCGTGCGACTGGAGAGCCCGAAAGATATCCGGGCCAGCTGCATAGTGATGGTGCTCGCTCCCTGGACGGCCCGTTTTTCCCGCAGATTGCGGACCCAGGCCCGCACGAGGCCACGTGAGTCGATGCCATGATGCTCATAAAATCGCGCATCTTCCCGGGCGACCAAGGCACTCAGGAAGCTCGGCGAAATTTTTTCCAGGGGCACCGGATCGCCAACCAGATCGCCGTGCAAATAAGCAAGATGGTTGCCCGCCGCATCGAGAACCGTGGAAGCCATCGGGACCTCACTGACGAGGCGGATGTCGTAACCTGCGGCAAGGCGGTCGTAGCGATAGAAGGTGATCAATCCCGCCCCCAGCAGGAGCAGACCGGTTCCCACAAACAGCACCACCCCGAGCCGCAGCAGAGGATGCCCCACCGGGCGACCCAGTCCAGGGTCGTCGTCAGGATGGGGTCGGGCAAATAAGGAAAAGATCGGCATGGCATCGGGCCAACTCTGCGCAGTCGAAGGAATGTAGCATGGGCTTCCTGCCCGGGTCTCGCGGGAGAAAACGTGAAGTCAAAGAAAAAAGTGAACCCTAGATGTCTTTGAATTTTTTTCCGCAAATTTGCGGTTCCACAGGATCGAGAATGATGGGCTGGTCAAACCTGCTGCGATTCCTGGATCTCACGTTGTCGCAAGGATTAAGCGGACCGAGTCGATCCGCAAGGGCGCCTCGCGCAAATATCGCTCCAGCTCGTTTTGCTCCGCCTTGGTCAAATCGATCTCTTCCTGGCGCACCGGATGACCCAGCTCACGCAGCGTTTCCAGACGGGTGATCTCCCCGGCGAGTTCTTCACTCATCCGTTCGCACGCCTCCGTTCGGATGATTTCGGCGGCCTCTTCACAGACGGTCATGGCCGCCTCCAGCAACTGCGGCACGGTAGCTCGCAGGGCCGTCGCCTTGTCCCGCAGGAAAATGGACGGCCCCGGACGGCCATCTTTGCGGATGCGCTCGATCGAGAAATCGTCGGTCCGGCAGCGGCCTTTTTGATCGACGATCTGCCGGATCGGCTTGGAGGGCAGGTAACGGTCGGCATGCCATCGTTCGGGCGCCACGCATTCCAGCACCGAGACTGTCTCGACCATGAGCAGCTGCTCCCCGGCGCCTTCTAGTCGGAAAAATCCCGCGTTGCCATGATCGGTCGAGAGTAGGCAAGTGATCGCGCCGGTCACCAGCGGATGGTCCATCGTCAGAAAGACGATCTCCTCGCGGGCGAGGGCGACTTTGCGATCAAAGGTCACCGAGAGTCCCTCGGCAGGCAAGCCGGGGAAAGCTTCCGGCGAAAACAAATGCTCCGGCACCAGCACATAGGTGCGATCTGAGATGTCCTCCACCGTGACGCCAAAGTGATCGAAAAGCTTCAGCATGAGCTGCTCCAGCCGGGTGTCCTCATCGAGGTCATTGATCTGCGAGACGAGGGCCTGTCCCTGATCGCGGTCGTAGGAGCTGATCTCCAGCAAGTGATCCCGACCCGCTTCTAGTTCGGCGTCGAGGGCCGTCTTGAACGCCCGGGTCCGGTCGAGCAAGTCGGGCAGCGCTTCTTCGCGAATCTCGGGCGAGCCCTCGGCGAGGCGGACCAGCTCATCGTGAAACTCGCGGAAGATCGCACCGGCACCGTGCAAGGTGTGGGCGAAGGCCCCCAGTGCATTGTGATACCAGAGCGCCCAGAGTTCCTCCGCCGTTCCTTCCAGAAAGGGCACGTGGATGTGAATGTCCTCACTTTGCCCGATCCGGTCGAGCCGGCCGATGCGTTGCTCCAGCAGACCCGGATCGTCGGGAAGGTCAAAAAGCACCAGATGATGAGCGAACTGAAAATTCCGCCCTTCCGACCCAATCTCGGAACAAATCAGGAGACGGGCACCATCGTCCTCATTGGCGAACCAGGCTGCGTTTTTGTCGCGTTGCAAGATGCCGAGCCCCTCGTGGAAGACGGCCGACTGTGATCCGATCCGATTCCGCACCGCTTCTTCGATGGCCTCGACCTGCTCGCGGGTGTGGACAATGAGAAGGAATTTTTTGTCGGCCTCCTTTTTCAAAAGCGCGAGGAGCCAGGCGATCTTGCGGTCGAAAGCCTCTCCCTCATAGGTCTCAGGATTCTCCAGCGGATTGAGGTGAGGGATGCGCTGCGGGAAAGTATCGAGCACCAGGCGGCGATTGCGGAAGAGCACCCGGCCAGGACCGTGCAGATCGATCAGAGCATTCCGCACCGCGTCGCGTGCTGCGGGAGTCGGTGCAGTCGCGAGGGGGGCTACGGTGTCCTTGCCGAGCAGCTTGGTCAGACTCTTCAGATCCGCCGTCGTGAGTTTCTCGGTCGAGTGCAGCCGGTCCGCGAGGTCGGAGATGTTCCGGTATTGATCCGACTCGCGGATGAATTCGTCGAGATCTGAAAAACGGGCCGGATCGAGCAAACGCAGCCGGGCGAAGTGCCCCTCGCGGCCAAGTTGCTCAGGGGTCGCAGTCAGCAGGAGCAGCCCGTTTGACTGTGCAGCGATGGCCTCTACCGCCGAGTAGGCCGGACTTGCCTGGACCGCCGTCCACTCCAGATGGTGGGCCTCATCGACGATGGTGAGATCCCAGTTACCCTCAGCCAACTGCGCGGCTCGCTTCGGATGAGACGCCACCCACGAAATCGAAGCGAGGACCAATTGATCGTCGAAAAACGGATTCGTCCCGCCAGCCGCCTCGTGCTCGGGAGCCGACTCGATGGCGACGGCCCGTTCTTCATCGTAGATCGCGAAAGACATCGCGAAGCGCCGATAGAGCTCGACGAACCACTGATGGACGAGCGCCTCGGGCACGAGAATGAGGATGCGCTTGGCCCGCCCGCTGAGGTGGAGCCGATGCAAGATCAGACAGGCCTCGATCGTTTTCCCCAAGCCTACCTCGTCGGCCAGCAGCACCCGTGGAGCCCGCCGCGTCGCCACCTCCTCCGCGATAAAGAGCTGATGGGGAATCAAAGAAATCCGCGCCCCGATCAGACCCAGCACCTCGCTGGCGCGTCGCTCATGGTGGTGCCGGATGGCCGCCTGACGCAGGCCCCAGATCCGCGGGTCGTCGCAGATCCCGCCAAGCAGCCGTTGTTCGGGCCGCTGCACGTTCATGGTGTCCGAGAGCGAACTCTCCGGCAGTTCATGCCCGGCCGCATCGATGTAGATGAGCCGCTTTTCATCGTCCCGGATCGACGCGACGAGGAACGATTCGCCCGCCTGATCCTTCACCGTATCACCAATTTCAAAAAGCACCCGGCGCAGGGGCGCGTTGCGAGCCGCGTAGGTCAGGGTCTCGTTGACCGCCGGGAAATAGGCCTTCACATGAGTGTAGTCCGCCGAAAGGATCAGAGCCAAACCGAACTCTGTCTGCGTCTCGCTGATCCAGCGTTGCCCTGGGGCGAATTGGGACGGATCGGCAGTGTCGGTCTGGTGGCGCGGAGATCTCATGAACAAGCAGGAACGAGGGCGGCAAGGGTAGCCTATCTCGCCGGATGCGCCAATCTTCTGGCAGGAAAAGTGCAGGGGGGCCTTTTGAAGTTGTTCCAGAGAAGTTGTTCCAGATTCCGTGAACTTCCATTCTTTGGAAAATCCGGCTTCCCATTTGCAAAAAAAACCGCTTCCCTGCGGCATGACCATCTCCCGCCGCTCTTATCTCCGTTCTTCAGCCGCTCTTCTCGGAACAGCCTTCGCTCCCCTGGGGGAACTCGGCGCCGTGAGCCAACCCTACGCCCGTCAGGGGGGACGTCTCCTTGTTGGTTTGGCCGCCTATTCATTTCGCGACTTTTTCCGTTCCATGAAAGGAGCGCCGAACAAAAAATTCGTCGAGGGCGGTCCGGAGATGGACATGCTATCATTCCTCGATTATTGCGCCAAGCACGGTGTGGCCGGCGCGGAGCTGACCAGCTACTTCTTCCCGCAAGGGTTTGATGACGCCTATCTCGCCGAATGCCGGCTTCATGCCCATCTGAACGGGCTCGCGATTTCCGGGACCGCCGTGGGCAACAATTTCTCTCATCCGACCGACTCGCCGGAACGGGCTGAGCAGATGACCTATGTGAAGGATTGGATCGACAAGGCGAGCATCATGGGTGCGCCCCACATCCGCGTCTTTGCCGGCGTGCCACCGAAAGGAATCAGTCCCGAGGAAGCCGAGCCTTACGCGATCGCCGCGCTTGCTGAGGCTGCGGAGTATGCCGGGAGCAAAGGCATCCTTCTCGGTATTGAGAATCACGACAGCATCAGCACGGCGGAACGGCTCCTCCGTATCGTGCAAGCGGTCGATAGTCCGTGGGTCGGCGTGAACCTCGACAGCGGTAATTTCAAGGCGGACGATGTTTATGCCGAGTTCGCGGCCTCGGTGCCTTTCGCGGTGAACGTGCAGCTCAAGACCGAGATGAAAGAGGGCGATAAAAAAGTCCCTGCCGATCTGGAGCGCATCGTGAAATCCATTCGCGATGGAGGATATTCTGGCTTCGTGACCCTGGAATTCGAGGAGGCCGCCGATCCCTACGAGGACGTTCCTAAGTGGCTTGACAAGCTGCACGAGTGGTGCGCGTAAAGGTCGTGGGATACTCACCCCACTTCTTTCCGCCACTTCTTCAGTTGATCGAGGATTTCGGGAGCTTCTTTGACTTCACACAAAGGCTCCAGATAGTGAAGGATGTAAGGCCAATCGAGCGACTCCGTGCCTTGGCGGACGAGGATCCCGCGCACGTCATTCCAGTCTAGCAGCCTGTCGGACTTATCCCGCCCGGCTGCGGAAATCGGGGATTCGGCCCGAATTCCCCTTCGTTTTCGTCGTTTGTGTTCACACAAACTCCTCAAACTCATGAAAATTCTGACTC
>Ga0105044_10014466_pt1 | contig 10675 bp, 6 predicted proteins | sample MAT01_FD_78092 | JGI IMG/M metagenome (GOLD analysis project Ga0105044, IMG submission 78092) | Freshwater microbial communities from Lake Fryxell liftoff mats and glacier meltwater in Antarctica - MAT-01 | ecosystem: Environmental > Aquatic > Freshwater > Ice > Liftoff microbial mat | place... | reverse complement strand
TCAATGGCGTATTGGACAAAGCCGCACTACTTTGGCGCGCGGTTGAGTTTGCCGCAGAGCATAAGCGTGGGTAGGTTTTTTGCCACAGCGGTGCATCTATTCAAAACCCGTTCGCATTATTACTTCGGTCAGCCCACCTGAGATCGAGATCGTGACGCTGTTGTTCGCCAAGTTACTGTCCGCATTGCCGGAGGACGCAACGCCAACGATGTCGCCCACACCGATGAAGCGATCCATAATCACGCCGCATGAAATAATGCCGCCAACCGCTAAAGACGCCACCGGGATTTGGGGACTGCACACCACATTCACGTTGTTGGCGTTGCTTGGCACGCCGCTCGCGCCACACGTGGCGTTTACCGCAACAGCCGGCCCGTTATTGCGGCATAAAATACTGGTGCCAACGCGTCCACTGGGCGGTGGCGGTGGCGGAAGTTGCCGTTCCACAGACATATCAGAGACCGGACTTCCTGCGGCGGCGGACACCAGCAGTGCGACGTAAGGATTCGTCCACGGATCGAGCCCATCGCCTTGGATCGAGCGTATGGGCGCAAAGGCGCGGTCGGCGTTTAAAAACCCGCTCATGATTCGGTTGCTGACTACTGGAATATAGAATTCGTAGCCGGCTTGACTGCCTAAAGACCAAAGCTGCGCGGCCGGGTTTTGCGGATCGCGCCGAGAAATTTGGAAGGCAGTGCCGCCAGGCACGCTAACAATCGGATAGGGGTTGCCAGCGGCGCTAGGCTGCGGGCAGCCGAATATCCGCAGGTTGGCACCAAAGCTCAAGTCGGTAATTGGCTGATTGGTGAAGTTGACAAAATTACCCGTGCCCGACATTGCCCGATAGGTACACAGCACCGGTGCGTTGACCGGATCCACTAAAATTGTAGTGCCCGACGGCGGAATAAAATGCACCGCCATCAGCCTGCCGACCGACGGCGATGCGATTCCCTCCATCCTTACGCGCACATAGTAGCCCTGCCCAACCGTAGGCTGCGGCGGGCTGGGAACGTAGGCTTGCGAGAGATAGTAGCCGGTGGCATTGTTGGTAAAGCCGGTGGTGAAATCGAAGCCGGGCGTGTAGAACAGCGGCCCGCTAAAAAACGACTGCGCTAAGGCCGCGATAGGCGCGCAAACACCGGCGATTAGGGCGATAAAGTAACGAAACTTAGTCATGCAGATGTCCTTTCGTGGAAACTGTTACGAGATTAACGATAGGCATTCACGCTTGAACGGGAATGCCTAGCCTGCTTTGCCGCTAGCGGGTGCGCTTAATGACCAAACCTGGATCGAAATACAGGGACTGCGGGGTCGCGCTCAAGACGCTTCCATTGATCACCGGATTGCGCCAAAAGACCGCTTCGCCAGTTTGGGTGTCGCGCAGAATCAGCTGGGCGACGCCGTAGTCCATATCCCCTGGTTTTGCCGTGTAAATGGCCCCTGGAACTTCAATGTCGGCTGACGGCAGCGGCGCAAATGCGACGTCAACAACAAAGCCGTTTTCCATTAGCAACACGCTGAGCTCAGGCACAGATCGATTCAGTACGATCAAATCATCGAATCCATCGCCATTGATATCCGCGGCCGCAGTGATACGCTCATCTGACGCCAGTGGCACGTTACGCTCTTTAATCACCTTGCCATCCTGCATCAGCGCAATTCGACCATCGCCCGATGCAGGATCAGAGAACACCAAATCACTGGTGCCGTCACCATCGAAATCACCGCTGAGCAGATAGCGATACTCTGGATTCACTTCTAGATCCTCAGCGCTTTCGCATAGATCGAGTTGAAACGCACAGCGCACCACCCCATATTTGTTTGTAGTTAGATTGCGAACTACCGCATCGGCCTGCTGGTCATCGTCCAACCGCAGCAGATCTAGCACATCGGTGTTGCTGTCGATCACGCCTGAGCTCAAGCTTGTCAAAGTGCCATTGATATCAGCGCTTTTGTAAGCGCCCGACTTGCCAAAAAATAGACTGTTTTCCTTGGCTTGATTGAAGCGCTCTGCGTCCAGAACGACCTCACCTGCTAGCGCATTCAACCGCCACCAGGTATTCATCGGAGCGATAAAATACTCATGCTCATCGCGTGCTAAATCCAGACGCAATGGCAAGGACCCGCCCAAGCCCAGTAGCGCACTGGGCGGACGGAACACCACCGCCTTCGCCACAGCGGATCGTGCTGGCAGATTAAAGAGATCACCCTCGTAACTTGCGACAATTTCAAATCTGCCCGCGTTGGTGAACCAGCCCGCGCTGGGTGTGGGCAAACTTGCAACACCAGCGGCGATTGTTGCGCGGCCTAGCTCCTCCGTGCGCGTTGCCGTGCGAATAAAAAATACAATTTCACCAGTGGGCAGGCGCGCGGATGCGCTGGAAATCGTCGCTGAAATCGCTACAGCGCTGCTCATGGCAGGCATCGGACTTGGCAGCCGCTTAACGTTTAAAGCAGGCTGCGCAGATTGCGATATGCGTATCGGAGCAGAAATTTCTGAGCTATTGCCAACGTTATTGTTGATGCTATTGAGCGTCATCTCGGTCGCCGTGGCCACCAAGCAATCGCCCGCGCGCAGCCCACCCAGCGGTAGGTTTGAAAGCAGCACGGTAAAATCAGCATTGCCCTGGCTATTGGTGTTGGTGCGCACAGCACCTAAAAATAGGTTGGCGCTTCGGAATGTGCAGCTGGCGGAGCTAAATATTTCGATGTCATAAGGCTTGTTTGGCTCGCTATTAAGCACGCCAATCACGCCACCGGTATTGCTGGCAAAGCTCAGAACAGGCTTGTTTTGCAGCGCGTTGGCCCCGGTGTCAGCGTCTAGTGCGTCATTCGCCAATGATGAGAACTGCGTGCTTGGATTCAGCCCGATCGCCGGAAACGCGTCCACGATCGTGTTGCGGCGCAGCTGATTGCCATTGCCCGCACTGACAATGGTCGGCATAAGCGCGCCGGTCGGCGTAAGCGCGCCGCCCAGCAGAATCCCGCTGTTGGCTTTGCCGATCACATTGTCTGAGATCCGATTTGGGCCAACGCCCGCCCCGAGGCGCACCGCCACATTGACCCAAGCGCCACTGCCTGCAAACAAGTCACGGCCAATAATGTTGTTTTCAATCACATTGCCAGAGGTCGGATTAAATGAAGTGCCCGCCAAGTGGATGGCGTTATCGTTGGCTTGCGATAGGCGGTTGTTGGAGATAGTGCTGTTGCGCAAACCAAAAAAACTCTGCTGCACGGCCGGCGAGTACATCACTTCTCCTGCCGTAACGTCGTAGCCGATTTTGCCGGAAAGGATCCCCGATCTTACGAAGTTTGCCAATCCTGAGCCGCCGTTTCGATCAAATCCCACCCAATTATGGCGGACGCGATGGCCGGTTCCGCAAAGCATGATTGCATTGTCGGAAGTGCCGCCAATTAAATTTCCCTCAGCACTCGTATTGCCGCCGATATTGACGCTATCCGCTGCGATAGCAGCAATGGCCACGCCGCTATACGTCGATTGAACGCCATTCGCCGCAATGCCGATCCAGTTACTGCGCACCTGCACTGCATTGGCCATCACCAGAATCGCACTGGATTCCCCCCCACGTCCGCCGGTAAAGCTGATACCGCTCAGAATACTGCCTTCAGAGCCGCGAATAAAAATAATCGCACCACCGCGATTAGCGGGCGGCAATCCGGCAGAACTCAGCGCGCTATCAGAAATCTCAATCATTAGCCTTGCATTGAGTGGAAAGCTTGCGAGGATTGCGCCGGGCTGACTGTAGCCGAGCACCGAGACGGGTGCGGTAAATGCCGGCAGTTCACTTACTAGACGGATAACCCACGGCCCAGGCCCGGAAACCGCTGGATTGATATTGAATCGGATATCACTTCGATCCGCATTGCTATTACTGTGGTTGATGGCTTGGCGCAGCGAACCTGGACCGGCATCGCCGGCATTGGTGACGACAAAAGTGCTCTGCGCCATGGCGGCGCTGCTGCAGATCAGCATCAGCGCTGCTGCGAATAAACGTTTTCGGTTAAACATAGTGTGCTCCTAACGTGGGTATTCAAGCTTTGTCGTGGAATCACTCAAAGCCATTCGAGAAAATCAAATTCGAAGGCGCGCCGATCGTGCGATAGAAAACATCGCTGACGCCGTTGGTGTCGCCCAAAACTAGATTGCTGGCCTGTGATTCAATCGCGATCACATTGCCAGCCGCGCTGATGCCAAGCGCGCTGGCGCTGGCTGCGTTACCAAAACCACTGGCGTTTCCGACGTCGCGACTGACCAAGCTGAGCTGCGCGGTGCCAGGCTGAAACAGAAACGCCTGAGCAGGCACCGGCGACGCAATCGAGCAGGAAAACAGGACTTCGCCAAGATCACTCACTCTGGCTTGATTGCAGGCAATGGCATTGGTGTTCAGCGGCGGCGTTACCGCGCTGCCCAACGGCAGCGGCACGGAAGCCAGGATATTGCTTTGCAGGTCACGCACGTATATGCGATTGTTGGCACCGGCAATTAAATTGCTGGCAAACGAACGAAACACGACAAAGCGGCCGTTTGCTGAAATGGACGCCTGATCGGACTGACTATTGGCCGCAGCGCCAGTGTTTGCGGCACTCATCAAACTGGTGTTGTTCGTATTGCGATCACGCAAATACACTTGCGCGGTGCCTGCGCTATTGCTGCCAGACATATTAGCCGCAGTGCTAGAAAACACCACAAAACGCGCGTCTGATGAAATCGCGTTCACTGGCTGCACCTCGCCGTTGCCATTACCAAATTGGCCGCTGGCATTCAAGCTGATTACCTGCACCGCGCCGGTGCTGAGATCCTTAGCAAATATGTCCGCGAAATTGTTGGTATCGGACGCCACGAGATTGCTGGCAAAGGACTGATAGACCACTATTTGACCGTTGCCCGAGATCGATGGGTTGCGCGATTGATCGTTACCCACCGTGCCGCTGGCGCTTTCACTGGCGCGCACGAGCGCACCGGTGTCTAAGTCACTGCGATAGATTTCGTTGGTGCCGCCTAGCGGCCCTAGGTTATTCGCTAAGCTTTCAAAGGCAACAAAGCGGCCATCGCGTGACGGTGCTGGAAAAAACGAATTGCCGCTACCGGGGTTTCCGGTGCTCGGGTTACGGCTGGCGATTTTAAATTCGCCAGTCGCTAATTCAAAGCGATAGACGTTGCCCGAGCCATTGAACAGCGGCGTGATCGCATTCGATGCCGAGGTAAAGAAAATCTTGCTGCCGTCTGGACTGACGCTGGGAAATTGCAGTGCGGTGACGCTTTGCAGCGGTGGACTGGCAGCGCCAGTGATGCGGCCGGTGACGGGTTGCGCCTGCGCCGCGCTGGCGAGTGCAAACGTCATCACTAACGTGAAACTTTTGTTGATCATTGCGGTGTCCCATCGAATAAAGTTCATCTCGAATAGCAAATACGCAAATTCATGGGAAGAACTAGCATTCGGTGCTTGGGCTCGCAAAAACTAGGGTGAAGATCGCCGCCGCACTGTGAAGCGCGTCGCTGCGGGTTATCACGTCGAATGATTAGGTGCTGTGCTACGCTTTTCTTATGACTGACAACATGCCCACCTCGCCGGCTGATCTCACTAAGCTCATGCACGCCTGGCAGGGCGGCGACCTGCACGCGCGGGAGCGCTTTTTTGCGCTGGTGTATCAGCAGGTGCATGACATTGCCGAGCGCAATATGCGAAAGCAGGCAGGGGTGACCCTGAGCGCCACCGAACTTGCGCATGAATCGCTGTTGCGGCTATTGGGTGCGGATGGTGCTGGTGGAAATTGGGTAGATCGCAAGCATTTTTTTTATGTCGTTGCACAGGCGACTCGGCAGGTACTGATCGATCATGCACGCCGCAGGCTTGCCAATAAACGCGATAGTGGCGCCCAGAAAGAACCACTTGACAGCGCCCAAAAGCTAGCCGAAAGCCAAGATGCAGATTTAGACCTCGTGCGTGTGAACGACGCCTTGGAGGCGCTTTCGCGCAACAACGCGCGGCACGCGCAAATAGTCGAACTCACCTATTTTGGCGGCTTCGAGCGCGAGGAAATTGCGGCAGCGCTGACGTTGTCGGTCAGTACAATAGATCGTGATTTACGATTTGCGCGCGCTTGGCTGAAGGATCAATTGAGTCAAGTAAGTCAGGTTAGCCAAGTCAACAAGGTAAGAACGCATGACTAGCTTCACCGAACTGGAAAAGGATTTCGCTGCACTTTTGCCGCTGGACGCATCGGCGCGCGCGCTAGCATTGCAGCAAATGGCACCATCGCGGCGCACGCAATTGCTGCGATTACTGGACGCCGATCAGGATCCGCTCGATCCGCTCGCGACCTCGATTGCACACGGGCACACGCAGGCCAACAGCTTGCAGGGCGGCCAGCAGCTGGGCGCGTGGCAAATTGGCGCTGAAATTGGCGCAGGGGGCATGGGCACGGTCTATCTCGCGCAACGCATGGATGGTCAGTACACGCAAACGGCAGCAATCAAGGTGTTGCGTGGTTTCCCCAGCGCCGATGGCCACGCGCGATTGCGGCGCGAACGCCAAATCTTGGCGCAGCTGGATCACCCGAATATTGCGCGCTTGCTAGACGGTGGTGAAACCAGCGACGGCCAGCCGTATTTGGTGATGGAATTCATTGAGGGCAGCAGCATCACCCAGTACGCCGCAGAAAATAATTTGTCGCGCGCCGCGCGTTTGGCGCTGATGGATCAAATTGCCGACGCCATTAGCCATGCGCATCAGCGCTTAGTGATACACCGGGACTTGAAACCGGCGAATATTTTGGTGCGCAGCGACGGCGTGCCCAAGCTGCTAGATTTTGGTATTGCCGCATTGATTGACAGTGAAGCCGGCAGGAGCGACACGCAAACGCGGGCGTGGACGCCGGGCTACTCCAGCCCGGAGCAAGCGGCAGGCCGCGCCATTACGACCGCCACCGATGTGTTCGCCTTCGGCATGCTGCTGCGTGAGCTGTTGACCGGCGTCAAACCCGATGGCAGCCCATCTACGCCAGCGCTGGCAGCGGTACAAATTGACCCAGACCTTGCTGGCATATTGAACAAATCAACAAATGAAAACCCTGGCGCACGCTACGCCAGTATTGAGGCGATGCGCGATGACATTGGGCGCTGGCGCGCTGGCAAGCCCGTGCGTGCGGCACCCGATTCAGCGTGGTATCGAACCCGCAAATTTTTACTGCGAAACTGGCGCGCTGTGTCCATAGGCATGATTGTTTTCCTAATGATCACCGGATTTGTCGTTCGCATAGATCAGGAGCGCGCTAAAGCGCTGGTGGCGCAAGCGCAGGCGCGTGCGGCAGCGCTTAGTTCAGAGCAGAATCTGCTGCGATCACAGGCCGTGGTTGATTTTTTCTCCGACATGTTTGCAGCGCTGGCACCTGCGCAAACGATGGGGCAACCCGTGCAGCCATCGGCGTTGATCGCACGCGCGGAACAGCATCTACGTGACGCGCCGCCAAGCGATCCGGTGCTTGCACGGGAATACGCGGCGCAGCTGGGATCGTTGTATCAAGTACTGGGTGAAGGCGCGAAGGCCGCAACCTTACTGCAACAAAGTATTTCTGGTGAAAGTGCAGCGGATCGCTATTCTGCGCTGGCGCTCGCGGAGCGTCACGCGGCGCTGGCATTAATTCAGAGCGACATGAATGATCAAAACAAACGCGATCAGGCGCTCGAAAATACCTTGATTGCAGCGCAATTGCGCGCGCAATTTGCCCCTGACGACAAAATCTTGGCACTGCGATCCCAGCTCGCATTGGTGCACTCCTACGTGGGAACTTCCGATTTTTCCAAGGCCCATGCTGCGCTAGCCAGCGCGGAAGAATTGTTGCAACCAAATACCGTAGTGCCGCCTAGCTTGCGGATATTCGCGCTACAAACCCGCGCAGATCTTGCCTTTGGCGAACGTGATTTCGCGCCGATGTTGAATGCTGCGCAAGACGCACTAGCGATGCTGGATCAGTATCCGAATGAAGATCAAAGCTTGCGCATCGAGCTTGAGCGCCTTTGTGCGCTTGCTCAGCAAGGCTTAGGCCGACTGGAATTGGCGGACGCCGCTTTCGCCCGCGCGATTTCCGAGCAAAAGCGCCTTATTGGCGACACGGGGTTGCGCGCCACCGGGCTTTACAATGATCGCGCGGTGCTGTTGTCCCAGCTCGGCCGCTTCGCGCAGGCGCAAAGCATGTACGACCAATCCGCCGCCATCGCGCAAGCTGCGGGCGGCCCTGATCGGGATCACAATCCTTTGTTACTCAACAACAGCTGTGACGCGCAGACAGGCCTTGGAAACTATGCGCTAGCGCTAACGAACTGTCAGGCAGCGGCAGCGATACTAATAAAGGATCGACCGGTAGATGATGCCGAACGGATGTTAGTGGAGAGCAATCTGGCGCGCGTGCTCGCGCTAACCGGCAACGCAAACCTGGCGGTACAGCGCTTGCTAGCGCTGCAAAAGCGTGCAGCGGCGGCGCAGGGGCCGGATAGTTTCCCGGTGGCACTGCACACCTTCAGAGCAGTGCGCGCCGCATTAATCTCAGGTCAGTTGATGCAGGCACAAGGCTTCGCAGACGATGCGTGTAAACGTTTGGAGGCAACGTTCTCAGCGCCGCACGTTTGGCGTGCGCGTGCACGTCGTGTGCGCGCCATGGTGCTGAGCCAGCGCGGTCAATTTGAGGAGGCGCGGGCAGATTTGACCCGCGCGCGCAGCGAGGCCGTGCAAAGCCTGCCCGCCAATCACCCTTTGATTGCGCAGATTGATCTGGATCGCGCGCGCGAACTGCAACGCAGCGGCGATATTGAAGGCGCGCGCGCGCTGTTATCCAACGCCTTGCCCGCTTTGCGCGCATGCTGCCTCGCCTCGGAAATTGATCGCGCAAGTGCTGAAAAAATGGCGCTAGCTTTGCGCTTGCCAGCGCAAAAGTAATGCCCACTGATATCTAGGAGGAAAGCCGTCCCGCAACGCCAGCGCTAGATGATCACCGCTGCGCGATGCCAGTTTTCGTCAGCGCGCTTACTCGAAGCCGTTTTGAAACCCTTCTTGCGCCGCCAACTGTGCTTGATAGGCGGCATAAACGTCGATTCGGCCAAAACCAGCAATGTTATTTGGCCAGATATTGGTGCCAATGCCACCGCAACTCAAAGTCAGCGTAATCGGGACTGCAGTGCGTTCAAGCAAGGCCTCGACTGCGTCTGGATCGCGCTTTAAGGCGGGAAATGCGCTCATTAATAAGGCTGCCGCACCCGCAACATGCGGCGAGGCCATGCTGGTGCCGCTAAAGCTAGCGTAGCTGGCGGGCGGAATGCTGGAGCGAATGGACGTCCCAGGAGCAGATACATCAGGCTTGCGGCGATTGCTGCCATCGACGGTTACCGGCCCGCGACTGGAGCCAGAATTCATGGTGGACTGCAAGGTGATATTGCCGACGGTAAATGTTTCTGGATAGATTGCCGGCGGGTATGACACGGTGCCACAGCCGCCGTTTCCGCTATTTCCCGCGGCGGCAACAAACAAAATCCCCGCCGCGCGCAGATTCGCGACGCCAGCTTGCAAAACGTCGGGCACCGTGCAGGTTTCCGACGGTGGGCAGCCCCATGAATTATTAACTACATGCGGTGTTTTACTGATATCCGGGTTAGCGCCAGTCAAATCCGTCGGTGCCAGCATCCACTGCATACAGCGCAGATACGTTGATGGGCGGCCATCGCCTTGATTCATATTGCGGCAACCGATCCATTTTGAATCAGGTGCCGCACCGACTTGTTCCGCAGCACCATCGTCGCCCACCATGGTGCCCATGGTGTGGGTGCCATGGCTGCCATCGTCACAGGGTTGTAAGCTATTAATTCCGCAGCTGCCGCCCGTACCTAGACTGTTGTCCGCGATGCCGTCAAACCAGTTGTAGTTATGCTCGGCGACCGTGCCATTCCAACCGCGGTATTTGCTGAGCAAAGCTGGATGCTGCCACGCGTAGCCGGTATCTTCACCGGCAATCACGACGCCAGCACCTTTAATGCCCAAAGCCCAAAGCTGGGTCGCACCCGTCAGAACCTGCCCCGGTGTTGCGGCGCGAATCGCGCTTGGCCCCATTTGCTCATCATGCGCGGCACCAAATTCAATAATCGGCGTTTTGAAGCGCAACAAACTGTTGGCCTTGATCGCGCTGACTTGCGGGTCACTGGCAAGGCTTTGCAATTTTGCTGAGTCACCGGTAACAAGCAGCGTATTTACCAGCCAAAACCGCTCAGCGGATTCAATGGCATGTACGCGGGCAAATTCACGTAAACCCTGATCTTGTGCATGCAGCGCCTCAAATACGTGCTTGAGCCGGGCTTCGCCGACCAAGCCTGCTCGCACGGCGTTGCTATCGCTCGCGTCTTTTAACACCACTAAAAAAGCCGCGGATTCCGACTGGGCATGCCCTAATTGCGCTAAAACTTCAGGGTCGATCGGGGCAGCAGCACTGTTTGCAGCAAATAAGGCAGTTGCTAATGTAAGCATAATAATTATTTACCGTCAGTAGTTACGGGTTCTGTAGTTACGGGTTCAATTACTGCGGGTTCTGTAGTTGCGGGGTCTGTAGTTGCGGGGTCTGTAGTTGCGGGGTCTGTAGTTGCGGGGTCTGTAGTTGCGGGGTCTGTAGTTGC
>Ga0105044_10014465_pt1 | contig 10675 bp, 9 predicted proteins | sample MAT01_FD_78092 | JGI IMG/M metagenome (GOLD analysis project Ga0105044, IMG submission 78092) | Freshwater microbial communities from Lake Fryxell liftoff mats and glacier meltwater in Antarctica - MAT-01 | ecosystem: Environmental > Aquatic > Freshwater > Ice > Liftoff microbial mat | place... | reverse complement strand
GTCCGCCTCGCCCGGATGACTGCGGGTTCCCTGTTGCTGGTCGCCGGGGTCCTCATGCTCGTGCTGCCGGGGCCGGGTTTGCTGGCGATCGCCGGCGGCCTGGCCATCCTGGCCAAGGACGTGGCCTGGGCCGAGCGGGCCCTGGAACGGGTGCGCAAGCGCCTGCCCGCGGACGAGGACGGCTCGGTGTCGACCCCCGTCATCGTCCTGTCGGTGATGGTCGGCGTCCTGGCTGTCGCGGGCTCGATCTGGTGGTACCTGATCCGGTGACGGCCGACGGCGTGGCCATCCGGCTCGACCAGGTGACCAAGACCTTCCCCGGCGCATCCGGTCCGGCCGTGGGCGGCCTGGACCTGACGGTGCCGGAGGGCGGGATCACCGTCCTCGTCGGTCCCTCCGGGTGCGGCAAGACCACGACCCTGAAGATGATCAACCGACTGATCGAGCCGTCCGGCGGCCGCCTCGAGGTCCTGGGCACCGAGATCCACGAACTGCCCGTGCACGAGCTGCGCCGCCAGATCGGCTACGTCATCCAGCAGATCGGCCTCTTCCCCCACAAGACCATCGCGGAGAACATCGCCACCGTGCCCCGGCTCCTGGGGTGGGACAAGGCCCGGACCCGGGCCCGGGTCGAGGAGCTGACCGAACTGGTCGGCCTCGACCCCGAGCACCTGCCGCGGTATCCGACCTCGCTGTCCGGGGGCCAGCAGCAGCGGGTGGGCGTGGCCCGGGCCCTGGCCGCGGACCCGCCCATCCTCCTGATGGACGAGCCGTACTCGGCGGTGGACCCGATCGTGCGCGGGCGGCTGCAGGACGAGCTGCTGGCCCTCCAGAGTGCGGTGCACAAGACGATCGTGGTGGTCACCCACGACATCGACGAGGCCATCAAGCTGGGGGACCAGATCGTCATCCTCGAGGTCGGCGGTGTCCTCGAGCAGGTGGGACCGCCCGAGGAGGTGCTGCGGGCCCCGGCCAATGACTTCGTGGCCGGGTTCCTGGGCCAGGAGCGGGGCCTCAAGCGGTTGGGCCTGCTGACCGTCGGCGACGCCGAACTGGTCGAGGGCCCGGTCGTGGCCGTCGGGGCCGCGGCCGACGAGGCCCGCGCGGTGATGGCCGAGCACGGCGTGGACTGGGTCGGGGTCCGCGACCAGCGCCGGCTGCTGGGCTGGGTGGCGGCGGAGACCCTGAACGGCTCGACCATCGGCCCGACCGATCTGCGGGCCTTCGCGGCCACGGTCACCCCGGAGGCCACGCTGCGGGAGGCCCTGGACGTGATCGTCGGGGCCCGGAGCCGGGTGGCCATGGTGCAGGACGACGAGAAGGGCTATCTCGGGATGGTGACGATCGACCAGATCGCCGGCGGGCTCGAGGCGTAGCGACCGATGATCCTCGGGGCGGACAAGGACTCCTTCCTCTGGTGGGCCTGGGTGGAGGACCACTACGACGACATCTGGGCCGCCACCGTCGAGCACCTCCAGCTCACCGCCATCGCCATCGGCGTCGGCATCGCCCTCTCCGTCCCCCTCGCCGCGGTGGCCCTCCGGTTCCGCCGCACCTACGGCCCCATCGCCGGTGTGGCCGGGATCCTCTACGCCATCCCCAGCCTCGCCCTCTTCGCCATCCTCTTCCCGATCACGGGCCTGACGGTGCTGACCGCGGAGATCGGCCTGGTCGGCTACACGCTGCTCATCCTGATCCGCAACATCGTGGCCGGGGTCGAGGGGGTGCCCGCCGCGGTCAAGGAGGCCGCCGACGGCATGGGCTACCGGCCACTGCGTCGGTTCCTGACCGTCGACCTGCGCCTCGCCACCCCCGCCATCATCGCCGGGGTCCGCATCGCCTCGGTGACCACCGTCGGCCTCGTGACCGTGACCTTCGTCATCGGCTTCGGCGGCTACGGCGGCCTGATCAACGACGGGCTCTCGCGCAACTTCAACACCCCGGTGGTGGTCGGCGCGGGCCTGTCGATCCTGCTGGCGCTGGCCATCGATCTGATCCTGATCATCTTCGAGCGGGTCATGACACCGTGGAACCGGGTGGCGCGCTGATGGACGCCCTCAATGAGTTCTGGTCCTTCGTGACCACCGCGGAGAACTACTGGGGCCAGCGGGGGATCGTCATCCGTGTCTGGGACCACCTCCGCCTGGCCGGCTTCTCGGTGCTCGTGGCCTCCGCGTTGGCCCTGCCGCCGGCGATCTGGCTCGGGCACCGCAAGCGGGGCGGGGTGGTGGCGGTGTGGTTGGTCAACATCGGCCGGGCCGTGCCCTCGTTCGCCATCATCGTGCTCATCTTCCCGATCGCCATGCGCTACGGCTTCGGCCTCGGGTTCTGGCCCACGGCCTTCGCCCTGGTCCTGCTGGGGATCCCCCCGATCTTCACCAACGCCTTCACCGGCGTGCGGGACGTGGACGCCGGCATCGTGGAGGCCGCCCGGGGCATGGGCATGCAGGAGCGCGAGGTCCTGGCCAACGTGGAGATCCCCGCCGCCCTCCCGCTGATCATCACCGGACTGCGGGTCTCTGCGGTGCAGGTCGTGGCCACCGCCACCCTCGGCGCCTACGTCGGCTTCGGCGGCCTGGGGGCCTTCATCGTCGAGGGCTTTGCCATCCAGGACGACGGCAAGCTGCTGACCGGGGCCATCCTTGTCGCGCTGATGTCGCTCGTGGTAGAACTGGTGTTCGGATGGACGCAACGGCGTCTGACCCCGTGGGCCCAGCAGGGAGTGCTAGCCAATCGGGGGACCATGGTGGACGCCTCGATGAGGGACGTCGAGCCGTTGCCGGCCTGAGATCGCAAGAGAGAACCAACCAATGAGAGGGAACAAGCGATGACGAGGAAAATCAGGGGACTGTGGGCGGTCTTGGCCGTCTTGGCGTTGCTCGCGGGTGCGTGCGGCGACGACGGCGGCGACGAGGAGGGCAGCGGCAGTGGCGAGCCCACCGAGGTGCCCGAGGGCCCGACCATCAGCATCGGGACCCAGGACTTCGGCGAGAGCGCCATCCTCGGTCAGATCTACGGCCAGGCGCTCGCCAACGCGGGCTACGACGTCGAGTACCAGGAACTGGGTGGCTTCCGGGACCTGGAGGTCCCGGCCTTCGAGTCCGGCGACATCAACTTCGCGCCCGAGTACGTGGCGTCGATGCTCGAGTTCCTGAACGAGTTCGCCGGCGAGGCGACCTCGGACGTGGCCGAGACCCAGGCCCTGCTCGACGAGGCGCTGGCCGAGATCGGCCTGCAGTCCCTCGACGCGGCGCCGGCCATCGACACCAACACCTTCGTGGTGACCCCGGCGACCGCCGAGGATCTGGGCCTGTCCGGCATCGGTGACCTCACCGAGGACCTCACGCTGGGCGCCCCGCAGGACTGCGAGGCCAACGCCTTCTGCCTGCCGGGGCTGGACTCGGTCTACGGCATCGATCTGAGCGGTGGCTTCACGCCCCTGGACCCGGGGGTCATCCCCGACGCCCTGGACGCCGGCGAGATCGACGTCGCCGTGCTCTTCTCGACCAGCGGCATCATCGCCGACCGGGGCCTGGTGGTGCTCGAGGACACCGACGGCCTGCTGGCCGCCGACAACATCGTGCCCATCGTCACCGATGAGCTGGTGGAGGCCTACGGCGAGGACATGGCCACCCTGGTCAACGAGGTCAGCGCGGCGATCACCACCGAGCTGTTGACCGCGGCCAACGCCCGCTTCGACATCGAGGCGGAGGACGCCGACCTCATCGCCGAGGAGTTCCTGGCCGACAACGGCCTGAGCTAGCCGACCGAGGTAGTGCTTCTGGCCTCTGATTCGGCTCCCCTGGGGGTCGAATCAGAGGCCAGTTCGCGTCCTAGAACATCTTCGCCTGGGCGAAGACCTCCCGGACCAGCGGCTCGAAGTGCTCGAGGGGCTCGCTGTCGTAGCCGGGGTCGAAGGCGACCTGGTCCCACTCGTCGGCGAACTGCTCGGCGAGGGTGAAGACCTCGGGGTCCAGGTCGGCCCGGTGCTGCTCGCGGGCGTCGGGGTCGCCACCGAAGTGGGCGTAGTAGTGCCGGCCCTGGAAGTCCTGGTGCACCCGGATCATCTCGTGGACCTCGGGCCGCACGTAGGGCTTCAAGATGGCCGCGGCGATCGCGGGGTGGTTGGGCACGCTGATGGCCTTGCCGATGTCGTGGCACAGCGAGGCGACCACCACTTCGGGATCGGCCCCGGCCCGTTCGGCGCGGGTGGCGGTCTGCAGGCTGTGCTCGAGCTGGTTCACCGCGAAGCCGTCGACCACCTCCTCGAGGGAGCGGAGCAGCATGAGCACCCGCTCGGCGGCCCGGTCCTGGCGGGCCGAGGTCTGGGCGCCGATCACGGCCCACTGCTCGGCCGTGGACTCGTCCATGCGGGTGAAGGTCGTCGTGGTGGCCATACCGACCATTGTGCCTCCGACTGGCTTCGCTGCGCTCAGCAACTCCGGCGCCGCCGATCCCGAGGGTCCTCGGCGCTGCTCCGGCTGGCGCCTGCGCAGCATCATTACCGCTACATCTGACTGGCTTCGCTGCGCTCAGCAAGTCCGGCGCCGCCGATGCCGCGAGTCATCCGTGCTGCTCCGCTCCGCCTGCGCAGCATCATTACTCGTTCAGCCCAGGGCGGCCAGGACGTCGGCGGCGTCGATGCTGCGGTCGTTGGCGGCGGGGCGGGAGGCCAGGGAGCCGCCGAGGGTGACGGTGGCGGCCTCGTCGACCGCGGCCAGCAGGTCCCGCAGGTTGCGGGGTGGGGGGAAGTACTCGTCCTCGTCGGTGAACCAGACCTCCTCGGTGCCCTGGGCGGGGGCCAGCCGGGCGATGACGGCCTCGACCAGGTCCTCGGGGGCCGAGGCGCCGGCGGTCACCCCGACGGTGCCGGCGACGTCGTCGGGGAGCTCGTCGGGGTCGTTGACCCGGAAGACCCGGGGGCAGCCGGCGTCCCGGGCCAGCTGCTCGAGGGCCCGGGTGTTGGACGAGTTGGCCGAGCCGATGACCACGATGGCGTCACAGCGGTCGGCGATCTTGAGCAGGCCGGACTGGCGGTTGGTGGTGGCGAAGCAGAGGTCGCTGCGCCCGGGCTGCCAGAGGTCGGGCCAGCGCTCCTTGGCCGCGTCCACGACCCCGGCCCAGTCCCGGTGCGACAGGGTGGTCTGGGCCAACAGGGCCACCGGCTGGCCGGTGTCGGGCAGCTCGGCGACCTCCTCGGGGCGCTCGACCCGGTCGATGGCCTCGGGGGCGACGGCCATGGTGCCCACGGCCTCCTCGTGGCCCTCGTGGCCGATGTAGACGATGCGGTAGCCCTTGCCGGCCCGGACACGGACCTCGTGGTGGACCTTGGTCACCAGCGGGCAGACGGCGTCCACGACGTAGCCCCCCCGGCGGCGGGCGGTCTCGACGACCTCGGGGGCCGAGCCGTGGGCCGACAGCATGATCGGTGAGCCCTCCGGCACCTCGTCCAGGTCGTCCACGAACACCACGCCGAGGTCCCGGAAGCGGTCCACGACCCGCTGGTTGTGGACGATCTCGTGGTAGCAGTAGACGGGCGGATCGAAGGTCCGCACCATCCACGCCAGCGCCTTGATGGCCATCTCCACCCCCGCGCAGAACCCCCGGGGGGCACAGAGCAGGACCCGGTCCACGGCCATGGGCCGAGGGTAGCGAGGGAGTGCGTCCCTATCCTTGACGGGTGTCCGCTCCACTCGTCTTGACCGTCGCGCCCGGGTCCCCGGCCGACCGCGCCGGGCTCAGTCCCGGTGACGAGCTGCGGGCCCTCAACGGCGAGGCGCCCCGCGACATCATCCGCTACCAGATCCTGGTCGACGACCCGGACCTGGAGATCGACATCTCCCGGGGCGGCCTGGACCTCACCATCGGGGTCGAGAAGGCGGCGGGTGAGCCCCTGGGGGTCGAGGTGGAGTCCGCGGTCTTCGACGCCGTGCGCACCTGTGACAACCACTGCGAGTTCTGCTTCATCCACCAGCTCCCACCGGGAATGCGGTCCAGCCTCTACCAGCGCGACGACGACTACCGCTTGTCGTTCCTCTACGGGAACTTCACCACGCTGACCCGATTCACCGAGTTGGACCTCGAGCGGGTGATCACCGAGCGCCTGTCGCCGCTGTACGTCTCCATCCACGCCACCGACCCCGAGGTGCGCACCGACCTGCTGCGCAACCGTCGGGGGGCCACCAGCCTGCGGTGGCTGCGGGCCCTGCTCGACCACGAGGTCCAGGTCCACGGCCAGGTCGTGGTCTGCCCGGGCATCAACGACGGCGCCGTGCTCGAGGACACGATGGTCGGCGTCGCCGACCGTTATCCGGAGCTGGCCACCGTGGCCGTCGTGCCCCTGGGCATCAGCCGCCACGGTCGGGAGGGGCGCCTGCGCCCCCACACCGTGGCCGAGGCCGCCGCCACGATCGACACCATCGAGTCCTGGCAGGCGCGCTTCCAGGACATCGTCGGCCGCCGCCTCGTCTACGCCGCGGATGAGTACTACCTGTTGGCCGGTCGGCCGTTCCCGGCGGGGGAGAGCTATGAGGGCTTCCCGCTCCACGAGGACGGCATCGGCATGGCCCGCAGCTTCGAGCGCGAGTTCGCGGGCGAGGTCGAGACGCCGATCGGCCCCCGGGCCGGGTTCTTCCAGTCCATCGATGGTGCACCCGCCGCCGGTTACCGGGCGCCCCGGGGTCAGGTCACCCTGCGTCCTCGGCGCACCGCGCCGGTCGCCGTCCTCACCGGGGCCTACGGGGCCGAGATCCTCGCCCCCCTGTTGGCGGACCGGGACGGCGTCCGGGTCGTGGCGGTCGAGAACCGGTTCTTCGGCGGCAACATCGGGGTGACCGGCCTGATGGTGGGGGAGGACCTCCAGCGGGTCCTGGCCGACCAGCCCCCGGGCCACCGCTACCTGCTGCCCGATGTCTGTCTGTCCGGCGGCCGCTTCCTGGACGGAACGACGCCCGAGGACCTGCCCCTGCCCGTCGAGGTCGTCGCCACCGACGGCCTGTCCCTGCGGGCCGCGCTCGAGCCGGTCGCGGCCTGATGAGCGGAGCGGAGGCCAGGGCTGCGGGCCTGAACGCTGTCGCGGCGGCCCGGCGCAGCCGAGAGCGGACGACCTGATGGGCGCGCCGGTGGTGGCCGTCGTGGGCCGGCCCAACGTGGGCAAGTCGACCCTGCTCAACCGCATCGTGGGCCGCCGCGAGGCGATTGTCGAGGAGCGCCCCGGCGTGACCCGCGACCGCAAGGCCGTCGACGCCGAGTGGCGGGGCCGGCCCTTCGTGGTCATGGACACCGGGGGCTTCATCGCCACCGACGAGGGCCTGGACGCCGAGGTGAGCCGCCAGAGCGTGCGGGCCATAGAGGACGCGGACGCCGTGGTCATGGTCGTGGACGTCACCGTCGGGATCACCGAGGAGGACGAGCAGGTGGCGGCCCTCCTGCGGGGTCGGGCCATCCCGGTCTTCGTGGTGGCCAACAAGGTGGACGACACCAACCGGGAGAACGACGCCTGGGCCTTCCTGGCCCTCGGTCTCGGCGAGCCCCACCCCATCAGCGCCCTGCACGGCCGCCGGACCGGCGACTTCCTGGATGTCCTGGTCGACGCCCTGCCGCCCGAGGACGAGGACATCGACGAGGACGAGACCGACGACCGGACCGAGGTCCTGGCCGTGGCCATCGTGGGGCGCCCCAACGTGGGCAAGTCGACCCTGTTCAACAAGCTGGACCGGGCGGAACGCTCCGTCGTCCACGACATGGCGGGTACGACCCGGGACACCATCGACACGATCATCCAGACCGAGTCGGGCCCGGTGCGGATCCTGGACACCGCCGGCATGCGGCGCCGGGGCAAGATCGACGAGTCGACCGAGTACTACTCGGTGGTCCGGGCCCTGCGGGCCGTGGACTCCGCCGACGTGGTGCTGCTCGTGGTCGACGCCCTCGTCGGGGTCACCCACCAGGACCAGCGCCTCGCCGAGCGGGCGGCCATCTCGGGCTCGCCCGTCGTGGTCCTGCTCAACAAGTGGGAGGTGGCCGACGCCGAGCAGCGGGAGCTGGTCAGCGAGCAGGTCACCGACCGGCTGCACTTCCTGCCCAACGCCAAGATCCTCAAGATCAGTGCGCTGACCGGCAAGGGGACCCACAAGATCATCGACGCCCTGCTGGACACCGCGGACACCTACCACCGGCGCATCCCGACCGCGAAGGTCAACGAGGTGCTCAAGAAGGCCCAGGCCCATCAGCCCGCCCCCGGCGGCGCCCGGGTCCTCTACGCCACCCAGGGGGCGACCAACCCGCCCACGTTCACGCTGTTCGTCAACCGTCGGCTGCCGCCCACCTACCTCCGCTACCTCGAGCGGAAGCTGCGGGAGGGCTTCGACCTCGGCGACGCCCCGCTCAAGCTGCGGGTGCGCAACCGTGACTGAACCCCTGAGCGGACGGTGAGGCCGTCAGGGGTGGGGAGTAGCATCGGGCTGTCATGGTGATCCCGGTCCTCACGACCACCGCCGTGCTCTGTCTGGCCGCTGCTGTGTCCTGGGGACGCTCGGCCCGGTTCCGCCATCGTGTGTGGCGGACCCTGGACAGCTCCGATGCCGACGAGGGCGCCATCTCGCTGGCCTGGGGGGTCTACCGCAAGGACCTGCACGCCGCCACCTTCTACGCCGTCGCCGGCGTGGCCATCGGCGCCCTCGCCGCCACCGACCCGCCGTCGGCGGCGATCATCCTCGGGATGTTCGCCGTGCCGGCGATCATCTCCCTGGCCATGTGGCGCACCTTCGTCAGCGAGGCCCGTCTGGCCCAGAGCCGCATCGGCATGGAGCGGCGGGCGGTCGAGGTCCTGGACCAGGAGGAGCGGGCCCCCCGCATGTGGGCCGAGCGCCTGGCGCCCGAGTCCCTGCCCGACCTGGTCGGCTTCGAGGTCGGCCGGGTCTACCAGCCCGGCTCCGGGATGATGGCGGGCGACTTCTACGACTTCTTCCGCCTCACCCCCACGCGGGTCGCGGCGGTGATCGGCGACGTCGCCGGCCACGGCATCGAGGCCTCGATCACGGCGTTCCAGGCCAAGTACCTGCTGCGGGTCTTCCTCCGGCAGTTCAAGGACCCGGCCCAGGCCATCGAGGAGCTCAACAACCAGATGTACGCCCTCGGCCGGGACGAGGAGTTCATCTCCCTCGTGGTCGTGGTCTTCGACACCCGGGCGGGGACCCTGCGCTACACCTCGGCCGGTCATCCCGCGGCCTATCTCTGGCACGACCGGGAACTGCAGCCCCTCCGGGCCACCGGCCCGCTGCTCATGCTGGCCGAGGGCAGCGACTACTTCAGCCGGGAGATCGGCCTCGACACCGACGACCTCTGCCTGCTCTACACCGACGGCCTGGCCGAGGCCCGGGACGGCGAGAACCTCTTCGGCGAAGACCGCATCGCCGCCGCCGTCCGTCGGGATCCCGGTGTGGCCGCCGACGTCCTGTGCAAGTCCCTGCTCGAGGCGGCCCGGGACTTCTCCAACGGGCCGATCAACGACGACGTCGCGATCATGGCCGTCCGCCGCGAATGAGCGGCGGAGCCGGTCGGCGGGCCGGAATGAGGCCCGCACAGCGATGAGCGCCAGTGAAGAGCAATCAACTCAGCCCGTGACCGGAGACCAGGAACGGCTGGCCGCGGCCGCCGCACGGGCCCTCGCGGGCAACCTCGAGAAGGGCGGCGAGAAGCTCGCGGCCCAGAACAAGCTCTTCGTGCGGGACCGCCTGGCCCTCCTCCTCGACGAGGGCTCGTTCATCGAGGACGCCCTGCTGGCCAACGCCTCGGCCGAGGACCTCCCGGCCGACGGCGTCGTCACCGGGACGGGCACCGTGGACGGCCGTCCCGTGGCCGTGGTGGCCAACGACCCGACGGTCAAGGCGGGCTCGTGGGGCGCCCGCACGGTCGAGAAGATCGTCCGCCTCACCGAGCTGGCCCTGGCCCACGAGGTCCCGATCTTCTGGCTCGTCGACTCGGCCGGGGCCCGCATCACCGACCAGGTCGAGCTGTTCCCGGGCCGTCGGGGCGCGGGCCACATCTTCCACAACCAGGTCCGGCTGTCGGGCCGGGTGCCCCAGATCTGCTGCCTCTTCGGGCCCTCGGCCGCCGGCGGCGCCTACATCCCGTCGTTCTGCGACATCGTGATCATGGTGGAGGGCAACGCCTCCATGTACCTGGGTTCGCCCCGCATGGCTGAGATGGTCATCGGCGAGGTCGCCACCCTGGAGGAGATGGGCGGGGCCCGGATGCACGCCACCGTCTCGGGCTGCGGCGACAACCTGGCCGGCGACGACGAGGACGCCATCGACCAGGCCCTGGCCTACTTCACCTACTTCCCACAGTCCTGGCGGGAGGAGCCCCCGGCCTATGCGGCCCGGCCTCCCGTGCGGGAGCTGACCGCCGCCGTCGTCCCGGCCGAGGACACCCAGGCCTACGACATGCACGACCTCCTCGACGGCCTGATCGACGCCGAGTCCTTCTTCGAGGTCAAGCCGCTCTTCGCCCCCGAGCTGATCGTCGGCCTGGCCCGCATGGAGGGCCGCCCCGTGGGCATCGTGGCCAACAACCCCATGCAGAAGGGCGGCGTGCTCTTCACCGACTCCGCCGACAAGGCGGCCCGGTTCATCTGGTGCTGCGACGCCTTCAACATCCCGCTGGTGTTCCTCTG
>Ga0105044_10014461_pt1 | contig 10677 bp, 7 predicted proteins | sample MAT01_FD_78092 | JGI IMG/M metagenome (GOLD analysis project Ga0105044, IMG submission 78092) | Freshwater microbial communities from Lake Fryxell liftoff mats and glacier meltwater in Antarctica - MAT-01 | ecosystem: Environmental > Aquatic > Freshwater > Ice > Liftoff microbial mat | place... | reverse complement strand
TGTTGGGTTGGTGGTACCAATACCAACATTGCCACCATCTAAAATACTCACCCTTTCAATAAGTGAAGAAGGAGTAGAACCCCCATAAGTAAATAGTCCCATTCTAAAAGTAGCTCCGCTGCCAATGGTAGCAATACCGCCTGAATAGGAGTTACCGGTTCTATAATACATACCTGTTTTAATATTGCTTCCAACTGTGCTTGAATTATGTATAAGCAGCACCGCACTGTCAGCAGCTTTTACCTGTAATTTCATTGCTGTGGGTGTGGTTTCGCCAATGCCAACGTTTTGGGCTTTTGCAATAAATGAACTTGTAAAAAAGATTAAAGTAATGATAATTGACTTCATGATATTTTATTTTTAAATGCTGTTTTTTACTTTGTTTGTTGCGGCAAAAAATGAAAGCGTGTAATTATTTTTAATTGTACCAAATCAGTATCATGCCATAACCTCCTGCATTTACATTTTCATCACTTCCACCACCCGAGCTAGGGTAAATAAAGAAATAATTTGGATCTGAATGGTCATATTGATAAACATTATTTAAAATATAATATACGGTACCTTTTTGAACTTGCGGATTAATCATGCCAACAGGTTTACCCCCATCGCCACAATAATTTATACGCCAATAATCGGTTGATGAGGTTTGTTCTGTTTTAAAAGTTGAGAAACTGCCAGGATTACCATATAGAACAAAAAAATTGGAAAGAGTACTTGTACCGCTTTGGGATTCGCCGGGTTGTGTCTCATTTGCAACGTGCCCTTTGCCCCCTAATGCAACTATATTGCCGGCAGTAAAATTTATTGATGTGCTTCCACCATCTGAAACAGTAATGTTAGAAGCTTTATCTGTACTACCAAAACCAACAGTATAATTAAGTGTAGAGCCAGGAGTAACTGTTTGAGTTGTACTTGCATATCCACCACTGGTACCCCCAAAATTACGAATTTGAGCCGAAAATGATATGCTGTTACTAGAGATTACTCCCCCACTACCAGCTCCCCAAAGTTCTACCATTACTTCTGTAACACCTGCTGGTATTGTAAAAGCACCTGCACCCCCAGCAGTAATTTGTTTACAATATTTATATCCTGCATTGCTACCCAAACTCTGCCAACTTGCATTGCCGGCAGCATCGCTTATCAATACCTTATTTACTCCTTGTGTACCATCAGCTATTTTTAGGGTGCCGGCAACTTCTAACTTTGCAGTAGGGTTGGTAGTGCCAATACCTACATTGCCACCATCTAAAATTGAAACTCTTTCTTTTAGGCCAGATGCAGCAGCACCGCCAAAAGTATAAAGCCCCATTCGATAAGTTAAATTAGCTGTTTTTACTGTTGCAATACTGCCGCTAAAATTATTATCTGATTTAAAAAACAAAGCTGTTTTAGTTAAATTAGGCGTTGCGGTATTTTGTATTAATAACGCAGCACTGTCGGCAGTTTTTACCTGCAGTTTACTTTCGGTAGGGTTGGTTTCACCAATGCCTACATTTTGTGCCATGCAATATGCTGAACATAACATAAACAGGATACCGAATATTTTTTTCATTACCATGTAAGATTTAATTTTTTTAAAATGGTTTCGTAAGCCGTTTCTATTTTCAGGTTTATTGTTGTGTTATTAATATTGCTGATGTCAATTGAATTGTTGCCGGGTTTAAGTTTTACTTTTTTCAATGTTTCGCCATGGTCGTTCAGGAGTATGCAGGCCATTGCTTCATCTGTTTTATAGGGTATGTAAATATTTAACCAGTCGCCCTGGTTTTGTTTTTCTACCTCTATGCTTATCTCTTTAGTCATATTGATATTGCTAAAGTAGCACAGGGTTATGCAGCTTTAAGTAACCAAAAAGCCGTTGGATGCAACGGGCAAGTATTCGGTACTAACGGTTGAGAATTAGGAGTTAACCCAGTTTTAGTTTTTGCAGAAATTCGGGTTTTTTGCGGCGGCTTATTTCTACCTTATGGCCCTGCTGCAGCAGCACATAATCGCCATTGCTGCTTTGCACAGCCTCTACATACCGGAGGTTTATCAGGTGCGACTGGTGTATCCTGAAAAAATTACAGGCAGATAGCTGTTCTTCAAATTCCTTTAAAGTTTTGCTTACAATAATTTTGGGCCTGTTTGTAAAATGGAAATGAGAGTAGTTATTTTGTGCTTCAATACGGATAATATCCCCGGTACTTACCATCAGTATTCCATTAACGCTGGCAATACTTATTTTTTGTATTACCGGTTGGTTTGATTTGTCTTTTGTTGCCATTTTTTGCAGGCATTTCTGCAAGGCATCATATACATCCTGCGGAGAGAGCGGCTTTACAAGGTAATCGGTAACAGATGCCTTTAAGGCCGGCAATGCATATTTTTCGTGTGCCGTGGTAAAAATTACATCAAAGCTCCGTTCCGGAAAATGTTTCAATAACTGCAGGCCGTTCATTTCGGGCATTTCCACATCTAAAAAAACCACATCGGGTTTCATCTGTTCAATCTCATCAATAGCTACAGATGCTTTTATGCTGCTGCCGCAGATTATTACCTGCTGTATAAATTTCTTTTTCAGCATAGCTGTCAATGCATCAACCGCATTTTGTTCATCATCAATTATGTAGCAACTAAGCATAAATTATTGTATTTGTAATGGCAAGGTAATAATTACCCTGGTACCTGCCGCCAGGCCATTTTCAGTTTTATCTTCAACAACAAGGCCTGCATACTGTTGTGTGGTTTGCATAAGGCGGCCTATGCGTTGCTGCGTAATATCTATACCCATGGGCTTATTACCGGTAATATCATTTTCAGTTTTATGATTGCGTCCAACTCCATCATCATCAATAATACAAACAAGCTGGTTGTTTTCCTGTTTCACTTCAACCAGCAGGTTGCCTTTAGCTTCTTTTTTATTCAGGCCATGCCAGATGGCATTTTCTATAAATGGCTGCATGATCAACGGCGGTAACAGAACAGACTGCTGTTGTAAACTTTCATCAATCTTAATCGTGTAATCAAAACCGGCATTGCTGCGGCGGTGCTCCAGTTCAATATAAAGTTTCATCACTTCTATCTCTTCTTTAAGCGGTATGGTTTCTTTTCTTGAATTTTCAAGTATTGCCCTTATCAGCTTTGCAAACCTGGCCAAATATTCTGCCGCATCTTCTTCTTTATTTTCCCAGATGTATTTTTGTACCGAGTTGAGCGAGTTAAAAATAAAATGCGGGTTCATCTGGCTTCGCAGCATTTTTGTTTCAAGCTCGGCAAACGATTTGTTGATAGCTGTTTTTTTAGATTCTTCTTTACGTATTAACCCTACCCTTTTTACTGCAATAATTATCACCATGGCTACAAATAACAAAATACAAAATGCCTTAAACCACCATGTTTGCCAAAATGCCGGCGATATTTTAAAGTGAAATGTTGCCATACTTTCTCCCGCTACTCCTTTATTGTTAAATGCTTTTACTTTAAAAATATAATCACCATAGGGCAGGTTTGTATAACTTTTTGTACGCAAACCTGCTGCATTACTCCATGCTGCATCAAAACCATCTAACTTAAAACTAAAGTTAACTTTCTCCGGAAAATTATATTCTATGGCTGTAAAATCGAAAGTTATATCATTTTGATTGTAGGAAAGTTTAAGGTATTTATCTGAATTAATTGGTTCATTAAAGTTCTTAACATGGGAGGGCAAAATATATGGTATTGGCCTTTGCAGATTAGTGCCAATACTGTTTGCAGTAAACCTGGTGTAAGCCATTCTGTAACCCAAATAAGTTTTATCATTATAAGTAAAAAATATGGAAGGGTCGTTACTTAAATTATAAATTCCATCAGAAGTATTAAAAACAGAAAATATATTTTTTGCAGGATCATATCTATATAACCCATTGGGTGCGTAAACCCACAACATATTGTCATTTGATTTATGAAGTGATATAGTGCTTACTCTGTTTAAATATTGTTCTTTACCTATAACATTTGTTTCATTGGTAGCGAGGTTCATTTTTGCCAGTCCGGCAAAAGTGCCAATATACAGTTCGTTACCAATGCAACAAAGTGATTTTACATTATTCCATATTGCTTTATCAACCAGATTTTTCCAAAAACTAATTTGAGAAATTTGTTTTGTAGTTGTATTTATTTTAAATAACCCATTGTTACATCCTATAAAAATATCACCACCAGGAGATTCTGCAATTGCATAAAAATCGTAAACGTTACCGGACTTTGGAAAGTCCCAAACAATATTTTTTTCGGTATACGGGTTAAACTGAAAAACAAACCGCCCTGCTACCCAGATATTTCCTATACTATCCTGATAGCTTGCATTTGGGTAGCAAAGTTTTCCTTTGTGATTTAAATTTAAAAAAGTTGGGTTGCCTTTTTTTACTTTTGCAAATCCTCCGTACGAGGGACTCCAAATTACCTGGTTACTATCTTTAATTATAGATATAAGCCAGGTTTTATCGTATGTTTTTGCATCATCGGGGTCCTTAAAAGGATGAAAATACCATTGCAGTAATTTATTTTGCGGTTTATTAAACTTAGCCAAACCTCCGCCATTTACCGACATCCAGGCAATGTCCTTTTCAAATGGGTCGTCCATAATTCCCGAAATACAATTATAGTAACTGCCATTAAGTTCGGGTATTTCGGCACTTTCAAATTGCTGGTTCATAGCGTTTACTTTTACCAGGCCCTGCCAGGTACAAATCCACAAACTACCTTCAGGTGCAGCGTACACATGCCAATTAAAATCTGTTTTTAATCCGTCTTTATTTTGAAGCAGATTGGTAAAATGTTTTACAAACTTATGCTGCGATTTACTATACAAAGCAACACCGGTAGTGCTGGTAGCCACCCAAAGTATATCGCTTCCCGTAAGTTTTTCATTAATCGTACAGCCAATAAAAATATTACCATAGCCTGTCTGGTTTGATACCTGTTTAACTATGTCCTTTTCTGTTGCTTTTGAGTTGCCATCAAATCGCTTAAAGCCATTGCCCCATGTGCTTAAATAAAAAGTGCTTTTGTTTTGATAAATGCTCATGGCAGCATCTTTGGTATATGTATATGAATCACTGATGATAGCGTATTTGTAATAACCAAGTCTGCCTGCAATTAACCATGCGTTATCATTATTATCAAGATAAAGGCAACTAATTTCACCAGTAATTTTTACAGTTAAATTTGTTTTAGAAATTAAATCTTTATCAATGTTATACTTTAACAACCCGTTTTCTGTAGCAATAAATAATTGGTTATATTTTTTATTATAAGCGATGCCTTGTGCCGGCACATCCTTTTTTAAATTTGTAATTTTTATAAACGACGCTGTTTGTGGGTTGTAGTAGCAGCACCCAGACAAATAAGCCAAATAAATTCTGTTTTTATCGTCAACACTTATATCTACCAGATAATTACTTGGCAGGCTTGTAGAGTCGCCATTGATATGCTGAAAGTTTTTGAATTCATATCCATCAAAGCGGCTCAATCCATTTTCTGTAATGATCCATAAAAAACCATTGTTATCGGCAATACATTTTCGTACCGTATTGTGCACAAGGCCATTAGCGGTAGTGTAAGTTTTAAATTTAAAATTATAGTCGGAAAATAGTTGCGCATTAGAATAGTTTACCAAACAAAGCAGGCAAAGGCATAAAAATAATTTATGCATATTTTGTTTTGTAAAAATATTCAACAAATTAATTTTTGTATTCGTTTTTGGAAAGTTCAATAGTCTGCCCTGCCCTTCTGGAAATCAATCTTAAAAGTATGAAAATCCAGTCGCTTACAATTAATTATGCCGTCAACTTTGGCAAAGTTATAAAGCATGCCTGCATGTTTACAGTGTTACTAAACTTTGCCAAAGTTTGCTAACGCTTCATCACAACCTTTTCATTCACATCGGCCATTACCTGTTTTTTAAAATCAAGCAGTTTTGTATAATCCGAGGCTTTAATTACCCGGTCTTTTATTTGCAGCATGGCATAAGAACTGAGCGTATGGCTTGCAGCATCCCAGATATAAGTACAACTGTACGCTGCAAATGGAAAGTTTACCAATTTATTTTTAGGTAAATTTTCCATATTATACCCGGCGGGAAATTTATACAGCGTAGTATCAAAAATCTGGTAAGGATACGTGAAATAATAATCCCTTACCCTCTTTTCATTTTCCGGTATCTCTTCATCAAAAAACGGGTAGAGCCGTGTCTCAAAAAAAAGTTTACTGCCGGCATTAAAAGAATAAATTTTTTCGAAATCCATGGTTGCAGATACCAGATAGGGGTTGGCCTTTTCTTTTGAATTGCTGATTGCCAGGTTATCGGGTTGCTTCCATTCATTTTGTGTGATGAAATATTTTCTTTTTTCATCGTCTTTTAAATCGTGATAGCGGTTCAGCAATTCATCCCTGCCTTCGCCCCATAAAGTGTAGGTTGTTTTTACTTTTGCACCACCTTCTTCATTCACATCAATAACGGTATATATAAATTCGGTATTGGTTTTATAATTGCTCACCGGTGTATTTACCAACACGCCACCGTTTTCTGTAACCATCATTGCTTTTCGATTTTCGGTAAAAGGGCCAAGCTGTGCAAAGGGTAAGGTGGTACTGGTACACTCCAGCCAGATAGTATCTTTTTGCTGGGGAATACAAAGTATAGCATGATTAAAATAATTGGCAGAAAAATCTTCATACACTTCCCTGGGTGTGTTGCTGCCCTGTATTATAAGCAGGTTGCTTTTAACCCCTACAGCATCCAGCGCCGATTTTAAATAATTGCTCAGCGCTTTACAATCGCCATATTTTTTATCATCAACAAAACTTGCCGGAAATGGCCGTAACCCGCCAATGCCCAACTGGATACTAACATAGCGCATATTGTTTTGCATGTAGCTATACAAAATTTCAGCCTTCTGCCGGTCAGTCGTTGTATTCTTTACCATATCCCGGTAAAATGCTTTTTTCTCTTCTGGAAGTGTGGTTGTTTTTGAATATAAATTATCAATCCAGGCACCAAAATTTTTCCAGCTCGTCATATCCCCATCATAATCATCAAGCTGAAATTTGGTGGGGCCCAGCAAAACTGTTGGTTCGTAGGCAAAGGGGGAGCCGCTATGTTTTTCCAGTTTATAAGCTTTTACATTTTTAATTTCCCAGGTAAAAACATCTTTGCCACCATCGTGTTTTATTTGTGGTTGCTGATTGGTATTTAGCAATTTATATCTTACTCCTAAATCAGCGGGTACTTCCACTTCAAAAATTGAATGCTGTACCGACTGCCAGGGCGATTGCATATCGTAACCCGGCAAACTAAAAATGCCTTTATATTTTATGCTGTAATTAAATTCTACCGTGATGGGGTAAGAAGGTGCATTAACGTCGAAAAAAGTTATTTTTCCGTCCGGTACCAGTTCATTGCCATATTTTCCTGAAGTCATCTCTTTTTTAGAATACGTATTTTTTTTATTGCCTAAAAGGTCATACACTTTTATCTCCGCCTCATCAAGCATCTGAAACTTATCTGAATATTCCTGAAAAAACAGCTTTTTTTTTGCCTGTTCGTTCAGCACGGTAAATACCTGGTGCACATCCAGCCGGGCTGTATTTTTATCCTTGATGGTTACTTTTATGTTTTCTTCCCGCATTACTATATCTGCATCTTTACGTAACGAATCGGGTATGGTAAGTGCCGAGTACATGTTAAGTTGAGCATGGCTGCAGCAGGCTATCAGTAATAAAAATAAAAAGACACTGAGTTTTTTCATAACGGGATTACTTTTTCTTCAATGAAATTCTTTCGTTAAGAATGGCATACATTTTTTTAAAAAAATCTTTTATGTAGGGATACCCTTCAACAATGTAATCGGCATATAACATGTCAAGTGTAACTCTAAATGAAAGGATATTACCGTCTAACTGCATTTTACGGGTTAATACAATGCTGGAATCGGGCATGATAAGCCTGGTGTTCTTAGGCAGTTCATTAACAATAAAATCATCGGGCAAATAAAAATTGCCATTTATTACATAACTTTTAGGGAAATTAAAATCAACAGCCATAACACGATCCCCTTCGATAAAAGGATTTTTACCTAAACCGGTAAACAGGTTGTAAGGAAGCAGGAAATAACCGCCACCTTCCTGCATACTCCCACTAAAATCTGCAGTTTGTTCAAACGGCAGCAACTCATCCTCTTCGTTTTTAACAGATAAAGAATCTACACGGATAGTTATTCCTTCATTTACCTCAATCATCTCCTTTAACTTATCTTTTTTAAAACTGTTCATGCGGATATTTCTGGCATAGCCCGAATTTTTTAATGTTACCTGTCCGGCTATTTTCCCGTCAGACTCTACACTACAGCTAAAAAAAACATTACTCGTATACTTATCGCTGCCATTAAGCTGAGTTACATTTTCAACAGATTTATCAACCACCAACGCATTGGTATTAATCACATCGTAGGGCACCAGGTTAAATGGATTGTATTTATCTGCAGCATTCATAATGTACTCTGTCTCGCCATCTTTAACATAAGCCAGCACAGCATTAAACTGTTTTAAAAAAGGGAAAAAAGTGCTTACCGCACCATTATCTTTTGTACTTACCAGCAGAGGCCTTGCAGCTATACCTGCTTCTTTAAGTATGTTTATTAAGATGAAATTAATGTCTGTAATGTTTCCATTCTTTTTATCCCAGGCGTCTTTTATTCCTTTATCAGAATAGATGCTATAAACATCATTCCATTGCATATTACGCTGCACATAATTGTAAATTGCCCTTATTCTTTCACTCGATTTTTGCATAGGTATTACTACTTTCAAAATATCATCAATACCCCGCAGATTTTTTTTAAGTGCCAGGCCAAAATCTTCATCTTCCTGTAATTCTGTAATAATTTTCGGCCAGGTTGTTCTAATTTCTTCACGATAATCGGGCGTTGTGATATTGGAAAGTTGAAAATCTATTCTTTGCAGATAATCCTTTTTGCCTGAACTGTAAGGCTCATCTTTAAGCCCCTTTATATCATGCATGATGTAAAAGGTACCTTCATTAATTCCGGTGCTTGGCTTTTTTTCCATTTCCTGCCGTTTTGTAACCTGTAAAGTAAATTGAAAATATTCCGGTATAATAACATTGTAAGCGCTGTACTTAACTGGAATGCTTTGTTGAAAATTCCAGGTGGGGATATAGCTGTAAGATTTGCGGAGCTTTTTATATTTATATTCAAAAACGGTTCCGGCTTTTACGTTGGGTAATGCAAATGATACTTCCGAAAAATCCTTGTCAATTATCTTATCATAAATATTCCCGCTTTCAAGTTTTGATTCTTCGATTTTGCCGTTTGCATCAAGATTGTAAGAGATGCCACTGATATTTGAAATGCCTTCCCGACCACTTTTTGCATAGTACGATAGTTTTATTTCGCTTCGGCTCACAGCCCGTTCTTTCAACACTTTTATCCGTATTCGATACCTGCTTTCAGACACCCAGCCTGTATTTTGAAGGTAACTGATTTCAATTTGCCCAACATCCAATAAAACCAGCGCCTCAGCGCCCCGGTCAAAACCACAGTCCTGCATTTCCAGGTCGGCTTTGTCAATTTTACCAAAAGCAGGAATATTATCCTGGGCCTGTACTGCCCTACTGAAAGAAAGGAACATTAATAGAAAAAAAACTGTTTTCATTTTAAAAGTCATTAGGGTTTATTCGGGTTGAAATTAATGTTTTATCTCACTATTAAATGAAATATCCCTCCATTTAATAAAAAGACCGTTCATCTTTAAATGAACGGCCTTAATAAAATTTTAAGTGTACGTTATTACCAGGCTTGTTTAGCCACGCCATCTTTAACGGCTTGCACGGCATTAGCTTCGCTAAGCATGGTAGTCATTTTGTTTCCTTTACCATCATCGCCCTGGGCCATATAGCCGCCACGAGATGTTTTCGTTATTACCGCATTCTGCATTGGAACGTTTTTTTCCTTTGTTTTCATGCAATAGGCTGTTAACATTTTTGACATTTTAATGAATTTATATGGTTAGTAAATATGGGTGTAGGAATTCGCCTTACGGCGAGTTCTTACGTAAGAACTGATTACAAGCTACAGAAAATATTGGTTTTGGCAAAAATCCACTACGTGATTCAGCTTGAAATGAGTTATAAAGCACTTTGGTTATCCCCAATAAGAGATGTTGTATTTTATACTGAAAGACTGTAAATTTATACTTAACCCGATTTCCATTATAGTCATTACGCAGCTTAAAAGCCTTAGCAGACAATCAGTTACCCCTAAAAACGGCTAATCTCGCATTTAGATGTTCAACAAAAGACAGTTACTAAAAAAAGGGGCAAAGCCCCTTTAAAAATGGTGATAAAAGATATTAAAAAATATTTTAAAAAATCTGATTTTCAGCTTGAAAAAGACGGTTTTGATGCAGATTCGCCTCTTAATTAATCAAATGCACCTACACATCAATCTTAGCATATTTCGCATGCGTTTCAATAAATTCCCTGCGTGGCGGCACTTCATCACCCATCAACATACTAAACACACGATCGGCCTCGGCCGAGCTCTCAATTGTAACCTGTTTTAAAGTACGGGTAGCCGGGTTCATGGTGGTTTCCCATAATTGTTCGGCGTTCATTTCTCCCAAACCTTT
>Ga0105044_10014460_pt1 | contig 10677 bp, 7 predicted proteins | sample MAT01_FD_78092 | JGI IMG/M metagenome (GOLD analysis project Ga0105044, IMG submission 78092) | Freshwater microbial communities from Lake Fryxell liftoff mats and glacier meltwater in Antarctica - MAT-01 | ecosystem: Environmental > Aquatic > Freshwater > Ice > Liftoff microbial mat | place... | reverse complement strand
GCAATTGGTTTATCAACAGGTATTTCATTAAATCTTGCTCTTAGTTCATTAAGTGGAATAGAAATAGATTCTTTAAATATTTTTTGCTTTCTTACTTCCGAATAATCTCTGACATCGACAATTGTAAATTCTTCCGGATTTGTTTTGAATAAATTTAAATCTAATGACTCTGAAGTTTCAGGATTATCTGTATTATGATGAACTAATGCTCCTTCTATTATTAATTCATAACCAATCTTTGCTGTTCTTCTTATTAAACTTTCCAGATTTTCTTTTGTATCAGAGATTAAATAAAATTTTTCATCCGGTGAAACTATTGTGCCAAGCCAGGTTTCAAATTTTAATTCGGCAATTAAATTAACAGCACCTTTAATATGACCTTTTGAAAAATCTTCTTTGCTTCTGGTATCAATTATTATTGCACCGGGCTTGATTTCATCATAAGAATTTAATCTTGTTACTTTACTTATACTCTCTTCAAAATCCGGAGCTCCTTTTCTGTTAAGCTCGACATCGTATCCAAAATATTTTGGAATGAAAGATTGTTCGTTTAATAATTCTTTTACAAATGTATCTTCATTCATTTTCTGCAAAGCATAATTTTCTTTTCTTTCTCTGCCAATAGTAGTAAATGTATCTGTGCTTGTTGCCTTACCGCATAATGAACCTGCTCCGTGTGCAGGATAAACAAGCACATCATCAGATAATTTCAGAAGTTTTTCATTTATTGTATGATACATCATTCTGGCAAGTTCATCTTTTGTATTTACTATAGCACCTGCAGATTCCCGCAGATCCGGTCTTCCGACATCACCAACAAATAATGTATCACCTGTTGCAAGTGCATAGTCTTTTCCGTTTTCGTCTCTTACAAGTATACTGATACTGTCTGGAGAATGTCCCGGTGTATTCATAGGGATAAGAAAAATATTTCCTAATTTTAATTCATCTCCTTCATCAAAAGGAATAAATTTATAATCAGGTTTCAATAATTTGCTTACATAAATATCTGCACCGGTTTTTTTAGAAATTTCAAGATGTGAACTCACAAAATCTGCATGCGGATGTGTTTCAATTATAACTATAATTTTTGCATTATTAACATTTGCAAAATCGTAATACTGCTTTGGATCTCTTGCAGGATCTATTAATGCAATTTCATTTCCGCTTAGTATTGCATATGATGCATGTGAAAGATTTTTATCGTAAAATTGTTTTATTTCCATTTTTAAAAAATTATTAATTAACTGACTAACTTCTTTCTAAAGGAAAATTAAATTCATTCCATGAAATAATTCCTTCGGATAAATTATAAACTTCTTCAAATCCAAGGTCTCTCATCAGGAACATTGCCTGTCTGCTTCTGTTACCGGATTTGCAATAAACCAAATATTTAACTCTCTTATCAAGTTCATCTATAGATTCTTCAAATTCAGGATTATTAAAATCAATATTAATTGCTCCTTTAAGAAATCCTGAATTAAATTCTACAATACTTCGAACATCAATCAATACAATTGATTCTTCGTCTTTCATTTTTCTGAATGAAGGTGTATCAATATCTAAATGATTCATTTTGTAAATTATTTATTGGAAAATTTTAAATAAGTTTTGATTACTATATGATAAATTAAATTAATTTTAAATGTTTTTATTTAAATGAATATATTTCTCTTATGATAATATAAATCCCCATAATAAAAACGAACCATCCAAATGCTTTTTTTATGTTGTCTCCTGAAATAAATCTTGTGAGATAACTTCCTGCTAATATTCCCATCAATGCAAATCCAAGAAAAGTTAAAAGTAATTTCCAGTCAATGATATAACTTCCCGCGAGATCTCCTGCAAATCCTGATAATGAGTTAGCAGCTATTATCAGAAGGGAAGTACCAATTGCTGATTTTACCGGAATCTTGGCAAGAAAAACCAAAGCCGGAACTATCAGAAATCCGCCTCCTGCTCCTACCATACCGGAAAGTAAGCCGACAAAAATTCCGTAAACAGAAAGTTTTATATAATCTGCTTTGGTAGGAATATTAACTATTTCCTGTCCTTTTACTTTTTTAAAAATCATCGTGAATGAAGATGCAAGCATTACAACTGCAAATAATAAGAGAACTGCATGATCTTTTGTAAATGTAAAACTTTCGGTTTTTATTAATACATCCGGTAAAGACGGCAGAATAAACTTTCGGGTAATGAAAATAGAAATCACCGAAGGTATCGCAAATGCCACGGAAGTTCTGAAATTTACTAATCCGTTTTTAATGTATGAAACAGAACCTACAAGTGTAGTGCTTCCTACTATAAATAATGAATATACAGTTGCAAGAACCGGATTTATTCCCATCAGATAAACCATTGTCGGAACCGTGAGTATTGCTCCTCCTGCCCCGATTAATCCCAGTGTCAAACCTACAAATATTGCCGCAGCATATCCAAGGGTTTCATTCATTATGAAAATAGTTTTTTATATTCATCTATTTCTTTCTTACTGCTTCTATCCGGCTTTTCAGTTTTATAAGGATCGAAATTCTGATTAATATTCTTTCCGTCAGTAGGTGATTCCGGTTTATTAATTTCTCTCCAGAAATCTTCCGACTTCTGTATCTCACAACCGCAGACTTTTGCCAGGTTAAGTATTTCATTATCTGAACTTACAACCTTAAGTTTTTTATAATCACCAAAAGTTTCAATCTTCTTTCTTATATGATTATCTGCAGTGTCTTTCTCAGAAAAATGAACATTCGGTTTTTTAAAGTTTCCGAATCCGTCGAAATAAAATATTACTTTATCAGTTCCTGAAACTCTCGAATTTACAATTTCAATCAGGCTCTGTCTCATATCAGCACTGCCTTTAGATGACTGTGTTTTAAGTTTATCAATCTTATGAATAAGATTATTTCCATCTATTAATATAGTTTTCATATTAATATTTATTTAATTACGGTCTGATTCGATTTGGTCTTCTTGCAAAAGGAATTGCTTCCCGGATATTTTCAAGGTTACAAACCCAGTTAACAAGTCTTTCTATTCCCAGACCAAAGCCGGAATGTGGTACACTTCCATATCTTCTTAAATCAAGATACCACTGAAATTCTTCGAGTGGAAGTTTATGTTCAATAACTCTCTTTTCTAATTCTTCAAAATTATCTTCTCTCTGCGATCCACCTATTATTTCTCCAAAACCTTCCGGTGCAAGTACATCAACACCGAGTGCAATTTTCGGATCATTCGGATCTCGTTTCATATAAAATGACTTTGCTTCTGCAGGCCATCTGTGAACCATCACAGGTCTGTCAAACTCCTCTACAATAGCTTCCTCATGTGGTGCACCAAAATCTTCGCCCCATGGAAAAGGTCTGATTTGTTCCTCACCATTTTCAGTTTTTCTTATTAAAGGAATGTCTTTCTTTCTGAGAATTTCAATTGCTTCATCATAAGTAATTCTCGGAAAAGGTTTCTTTACATTTTCTAATTTAGAAATATCTCTGCCGATTAATTCAAGATCTGATTTGCAATTTATAAGAACTCTCTGTACAACATTTTCAAGAAAATCTTCTATCAAATCCATATCATCATCAATGTCACAGAAAGCAATCTCAGGTTCCATCATCCAGAATTCGGTAATATGTCTTCGTGTCATAGAGTTCTCTGCTCTGAAAGTAGGTCCGAGCGTATAAACTTTACCGAGAGCTAATGCTCCTGCTTCAGCATAAAGCTGACCGGACTGAGAAAGATAGGCTTTGCCTAAATCAAAATAGTCTGTAGCAAATAAAGTTGATGTTCCTTCACATGCATTTGGAGTAAATATAGGCGTATCGAACAAAATAAATCCGTTATTATACATATAGTCTCTTATTGCCTGAATGATTTCATTTCTTATTCTGAGAATACTTGCCTGTCTCGGTGAGCGAATCCAGAGATGTCTTCTGTCCATTAGGAATTCTACTCCGTGTTCTTTTGGCGTAATAGGATACGGCTCGGCAATATGAACAATTTCCAAATCGGTAACCTGAAGTTCGTAAACTCCTTCTTTCTTCGGATGTTTTGTAACTGTTCCTGTTACAATCACTGAAGATTCCTGTGTAAGTTTTGAAAAATCTTCCCATACTTTCTCTGTAACAGCACTTTTGACAACAACTCCCTGAATAACACCGGAACCATCTCTAAACTCAGGAAACATTAGTTTTCCTGATGAACGAATATTGTATAACCATCCTTTTAATGTTACTTCTTTGTCAGTATACTCTGATATTTTGTTAATATAAAATCTTTGCATCTAATATTTATTAAATATTTATTAAAATTAATGTGAAACACAATTTAACGAAAATGAAGTACTTTTAATACAGAATAAATTTTGGTTTTGTATGAATTGAAAATTAATTTCAGAGTTTAATTTATTTTTAAAATATATGAAAGAAAATAACAAGTATTGTAAAAATTTTTATTAATAGATATATTTACAACACACAAATTCATGTAATTCTATTCAATAATCTCAAAAAATATGATTGAATATCTAAAGATTCTTAATAAGGAAGAAAAATCAAAATTTGAAAAATTTCTAAACTCTTCTTTTTTCAACACAAATGTAAATATCGTAAAACTTTTTTATTATTTGAAATCAAATTCCGAAATTTCAAATGAGAAGAATTTACCCAGAAAGGAAATTTATAAAATTCTTTATCCGGGTAAAAAATATGAAGATACAAAATACAGAAAGGTTGTTTCGGATTTTTCAAAAACATTTGAAAAGTTTCTGATGTACATGGAAATTGAAAATGATGATTTATCTTCAAAAACTTTACTTTTGAAAGCATTGAGAAAGAAAAATTTATCGAAAAGATTTGAAAGTAATATGCGTGAATTAAAGAAGATTTATGAAACATCATTTTCAAAAGACAGTGAATTTTATCGCAGTAAAATTGAGTATGAACAGGAATATTATTATTACAATTTCAATAAATATAAACAGGAATTTGCATTCTGTCTTCAGGAAAAGTCGGACAATCTTGATTATTATTTTATTTTCTCCAAGCTTCATACTTTTATGGAAATGTTTACAAATGAAATTAATACAGCGAGACCGGATAAATTCAATAAATCATTTTATATTGAAATAATTTCAGCGGTTGAAAAAAACAAAGAACTTATTTCGAAAAAACATCCTAATATCTTTATCGCCTATAATGTTCTTCAGATGTTTATTACATCTGATAAATTATATCTGGAGCAATTAACTTCATATTTAGAATCAAATGAAAGTAAATTTTCAAAAGAAAAGCTTAGTCATTACTATAACTATTTTGTAGCATACTATACATATAAAATTAACAAAGGAAATATTGAATACAGAAAAGGATTATTTGAAATATTTAAAATAATGTCTGAAAAAAAACTTTTTTTGATAGATAATCTGATTACTGATGCAGAATATAATTCTGTGATAAATACTTCATTATCATTAGGTGAACAAAAGTGGGTGGAAAATTTTATTGAAAATTATAAAAAATTTCTTGATCCTGAATTTAAGAATGATGCTTACAGTTTAGCAAAAGCAAAATTATTCTTCTATAAAAAAGATTACGAAAATATTTTCGCATATTTGAATGAAATAAAATATAAAGATCCTGTCTATTATATTAATTCAAAATTTTTACTTGCAAGAGTTTATTTTGATACGGAGAAATCCGAATCGATGCAATATGTTTTAGAAAATCTGAAACAATATATCAGGGATAAAAAAAGATTACCTGAAGATCAAAAGTCTGCTGTCAAAATATTTGTTCAATATGCCGCTTCTCTGATAAGAATTAAAGAATTATTGAATAAAAAGAATAAAAAACCGGAATTAATAATTCTGAAGAAAGAAATTGAGAATAATAAAAAATTAGTTCCGAATAAGAACTGGTTTTTAGAAAAGATTGAAGAGAATAATAAATCCTGATTAAATCAAAATAAATAAATAAATTTTCATATAGTAAAGTTGTTAACTCAAAAAGTGATTGAACAAAAAATAAACTACATTCATTTTAATCCTGTTCATCCGAAATGGAAACTGGCATAAGAACCTCAGCAATATAAATATTCATCTGCAAAGTTTTATTATGAAGACAAAGATGACTTTGGGTTTCTTGAAAATTACATGAACCTCTGAAGTGTTTCTTGTTGGTGACCGCCCGCCTTGTCGCGAGGCAGGCACACCCGATAAATAGGGGCTTTGCGGAACACCAACAACGGCGGAAATGAATTTCTCGAAGGAATTTATTTTTATGATGTAGTAAATGGAGCAGCAGTAGGTCAGCATGGAACAATTATGAAATATAATGTAATTACACAGATTAATAATACAGGTAATAATCAGGAGATAAGTAAAGATTATGTTCTTTTACAGAATTATCCGGATCCGTTTAATCCGGAGACTAAGATTAATTACGGCATACCGCGAGATGCGAGACGCAGGACGCAGGACGTAAAATTAATTGTTTATAATTCATTAGGAAAAGAAATTGCGACATTAGTAAATCAAAAACAAAGTGCAGGAAGATATTCTGTTAACTGGAATGCTTCAGGATACACGAGCGGAATTTATTTTTACAAACTTGTGGTGAGCTTTTCGAATTCAATAGAAACATCAGGATTTAGTATGACAAAGAAAATGCTTTTGGTAAAATAGTGACATATGTCCCTTTAGTAAATAATTTATAATTATATATTTCTTTGGACAGGCAACCGCGAAACCATCCTTTAAAATATTTGCATTTTAATGATATAGTATTCTGATTAATTTTGTAAAAGTTAATTTCAAAAATCCCCAAAGGAAAACACATCATGAAAAAACTAATCTTCCTCGAGCTTGCATTTCTTTTTCTTGCAACGACATTCTCGTCAAGTCCTCCACCTCCGGGATGGTATCAGCAGACTTTGCCTGTAAATGATCAGATAAATGATATTTATTTTTTGGATTCTTTGAATGGATGGGTGGTGACGAATGGGAGTGCAAATGATACCGCATATATAATGAAAACTACAAACGGCGGAGAAAATTGGGAAATAAATTATAAAACATTCATTCAATTTACTGCAATTCAATTTGCAGATTCGAATATAGGTTATGCCTGCGGAATTGGACCCGGAGCAGAATTTTTTAAATCAACAAATGGAGGAGACAATTGGAACATTCTAAATGTTTTAACTTTCACGTGGAAATCTGATTTAAAATTTATAAACAAAGATACAGGATGGGTATGCAGTACGGATCCCTTCGATGGCGGCTTATTCAAAACAACCGATGGAGGAATAAGCTGGGTGAGACAATTGAATGGGACTTATAAACCGAGTAAAGTATTTTTTGTGAATAATGATACAGGGTGGATTGCTTCAAATACTTCTTCAAATAATTTATACAGAACAACAAATGGAGGAGCAAATTGGGGACTTCAGTTTACATTTCCATTCAGTAACCAGATAAATGATATTTTTTTCATGAGTGATAATAACGGAGTTATTTCATCTGGTAGAAATTATAGAACAACAAATGGAGGATTTAACTGGGCTCTGTCTTTAACAAACGTGGGTGGAATAAAACTTTCAATGATATCAGATTTATCGGGCTGGGCAGGAGTAAATTTCAATATAATTTCAAAAACAACAGATGGGGGCATTAGCTGGTTTTATCAGAGCTCTCCTATTATTGATAATACAAGTGTAAGTGGCGTAGATAGTTTAGAAGCTTGGGCAGGAGGTAATGGATTGGTTCATACAATATCTGGTGGTGACACATTAACTGAAATACAAAATATTGGAAACGTAATCCCTTCAAACTTTATATTATACCAGAATTATCCAAATCCATTTAATCCAACAACAACAATCAATTACGAACTTCGAACAGCAAGCAATGTTAAGTTAATAGTTTATGATATTAAAGGAAAAGAAATCACGACTTTAGTAAACCAAAAACAAAATACCGGTGAATACAAAGTAACATTTGACGGTTCCGGATTTACAAGCGGGATATACTTTTACAAAATGGAAATAAATAATGATAAGTCAGATAAATATTACACTGAAACAAAAAAAATGATTTTAATAAAATAATATCAATGGATTCAAACAAAAACAAACTAAAAATTAAATAAATAATTTTCTTAACTTTAATTTAAAAACATCATGAAATCAAAAACCATTACAACTTTTTTTGTATCGTTAATAATTGTTTTTTTATACTTTTTTCTCTGGAGCGGTTTTAAAAATGAAGAAGTAAAGATAACAGCAAACAGTACAATAGTTACATCAACAGGTCCGGTGAAAGATTTCATAAATGTTATTTACAATAATGATTATTACGGAGATGGAGCAAAATGGTCAATATTGGATAATATTTCAAGATACAGAGATACATTAAATTATACAGGAATACAGATATACGGGGGAGATCAGGGAGGAGAATTTGATTCTTCATTAGCCAGTTATAAAGTTAAAATCAATTCTGTAATGACAGGGCTAGATGCATCGGGCTTAAAGGTGTTTTACGGAAGACAGAAAATAGAAAAGCTATGTTACGGACAGAGATTGGAGTATGAAGCAGAAGGAGGTAATAACGGATTTTCTTATCAAACAAGAACCGCAGGTGTGACTACAGATAGTGCAAGAACGGTTGTTCATGCATGTCTTCCGGGTCAGAGCAATTGCCCTGAATCAGATGCAACGCCAAGATATTTATGTGAAAATATTTTAGAAAATTTACAACAAAGTGACATTGTAGCAGATTTCTTTTCTTTGGCTGACAGAGATAACTGGTTTTTGAAACCTGTGATGAGAATAAAACAAAGTGACTTTAGTTTATCAGATACAAGACCTATCGTTGGAATTATCATAAAGAAGTTTGACGGAAATAATGGTGACACTATTAACATTAGAGTAAATAATTTTAGAGATTCCAGTGGACATTATGGTGGTAATTATTTAAGTAAATTCACATTTTTATTAAATGATTCACTTAGAATTTCCGGTAATTTAACAAACGGTCTTAATCAGGGAAGGAATGATACAAACATAAATGATTGCCAGATTGACTTTAAAATATTCTGGTATGGACAGGTAGAAGTTTGGTTTGACAAACTCATTGTAGATGATGAGATGGGGAATAATTTGTTCAATGCAAATGCTACAATAAGGAATAAATTTGAAACAAAAGTCACTGAAGAAATAGCTGAATTCGGTGACAGCACAGACCATTCAAGTATCTATACATATTATGCAGATGAAACAGTATATTCAAATATTCCATGCATTAAGCGTGTTCAGGAACTAATGAAACAAACTAACCCGAATGTGAGATTAAGTTGTGCAACGACCAATTATCTGAATGTAAACGGGATGAGAAATGATACGCTTGGGTACAGGGTATTTCTTGATTCTATTAAGCCGGAGATATTTACTAATGATATACATGAAGTTCCATGGATAATACCGAACTCATTAATTAGTACTACTCCATTTCAGGGAGCTGTATTGGTTAGTCCTTCAGTTTACAATGAAGATTTACAATACAGATTCGGCAGCAAAACACGTAACGACCATGAAGGTTCGTTAGTTTATCAGCTTACATTTGTTAGAGAGCAAAGAAATAGTTACAAACCTGATGCACGGCTGATAGTACAGCCTCAACTTCATGCAAATCTTGTAAGAAGCGATTCAACAATGGATTATGAAGGAGGAAGAGAACCAACAAATGAAGAGATACAATCACAGGCAATGATATCAATTGCACATGGCGTGGATGGATTAGGATGGGTACTTTATCAAAGTTTTAGTTTGATATTTACTAATGGTTCGGAGCAAACAGCAATAGGTTTGTTGAATTTTCCAATTCCTGTTGATACTGCAAAACCAAGAAAAGTAAATCATTATGGTCAAAACAAATGGGATTATGTTTGTAACATGAATAAAAAAATTCTAAACTGGAAACCGACACTCGATAAAATATCATGGCAGGATGGGTATAGCGTACACAGTGAAACAGCAGAGCATATTTACATTTCAGATATAAAGAGCATTAAAAGAAATCCTGCATTTGGCTATACTGATGATCCGACATGTATTTACTGCGATGCAAGTAATGAAAGGTATTGGGAAATGGGATTCTTTAATCCGGATAGCAGTTGGGATAAAAGCAAATATTTTATTATGGTGAACAGGAGATGTGTTCCCGATACTCCGAATTATGGAACCGGTGATGTAAGAGCTCTCAGGATTAAATTTAATTCATCCGAACTCACAAACTTCGTTAATTGGAAAATTATAGATGTAAATAATAACTCTGTTGTAAGAACATTCGATAAGGATTCAAATATTTTTATAAGCATGGGAGAATTCCAACCCGGCGAAGGCAAGCTATACAAACTCGCACCTGTAATGCAGGAAGGCGGGACATTGGTGGCAAATGAAGTATGTTCGGGAAGTTTTAATTGTAAAGATGAAGTTTATAATAATGGTTATGATATTAAGATAATTCCTGCGACGACTATTTCTTTTTCTGCTAACGGAAGAATAGGCATGAGTGGAGGAAAATTCAGTTCGGGATATTCTTCACAGAATCAATCAAGTGCTCCTGTTGTTTTGAAAGGATTAAATAATATTAATTGGAAAGGTTTAAATCTAATC
>Ga0105044_10014458_pt1 | contig 10677 bp, 9 predicted proteins | sample MAT01_FD_78092 | JGI IMG/M metagenome (GOLD analysis project Ga0105044, IMG submission 78092) | Freshwater microbial communities from Lake Fryxell liftoff mats and glacier meltwater in Antarctica - MAT-01 | ecosystem: Environmental > Aquatic > Freshwater > Ice > Liftoff microbial mat | place... | reverse complement strand
TTCCGTGTCACTGCCCGTTGCCAGGACGGAGTGATCGAAGGGGTCGAGAGCAATAGCGATGACTGGTTCGTCGTCGGTTGCCAATTTCATCCCGAGTCGTCCGCGGCGAGTGCCCTCGATATCCGAATCTTCGAGGAATTCATCGAAGGAGTGATGGCCAAGACCGGTCAAGTGCAACTGGCTGCTGCTTAAGTGCATCTTCCGCATCTCCGTCCGAGGAAACGAAACGACTTGCATTGGATGCAAGGTGTACCTGTGTCTGCCTGCTTGTTCCCAATCTAGCATGCAGACATAGCAATGCACTGGGCACGGACGCCCTGTTTCGTTTTCGATTGGCGGAAATCGTTAGAACCACAAAGAGCCGTTGCGAACCACACAAAGAGCCGTTGCAAACCAGCCGTGCAGCAACGAAAATGGCGAGATTAGCTCACCGAGAACTAACCTCGCCACCGGGGGAAGGGAATTCGGGCATATGCGACACTGGCGTCGCACATGACCCACCATCCACATTAGGTTGATGGCGGTCTCTCTTCAAAACTTTTCTTTCGGATTCGCTGCAATGTCGATTGGGTTAGCCGGTAAATGTGCCGTTTGTATCGGTTCTATCGTTTGTCTGGCCGTTGGGCCTGGCTGTGTCCCGCAATCCGAAAACAGTGTCGTCCTCTATTCTGCCGCCGACCGCGAATTCGCCGAACCGATTCTCAGCGCGTTTGAGCGAAGCCATCCCGGGGTCGAAGTCGCTATCCAATTTGACATCGAAGCCTCTAAAACGTTGGGGCTCGTCACACGCATCGAACAGGAATCGCAAAGGCCGCGTTGTGATGTTTTCTGGAACAACGAAATTTTGCATACGATTCGCTTGCAACAAAACGGACATCTCGCGTCGCGTCGTTGGAAAGTCCCAGATGCTTGGCCAAAGAGATATAAGGCCAAAGACGGCACATGGATTGGGTACGCGGCTCGCGCTCGCGTGCTCCTGATCAACAAACAACGACTGCCAGACCCGGCAACCTGGCCTACGAGCGTCCTGTCCCTCGCAGAAGGTGCCTGGCACCAACGTTGCGGGATTGCGTTCCCTATCTACGGTACGACCGCGACGCACATGGCGATTCTGGCAACGCATTCATCCCGGATCCGATGCGAGGCAGATGGACTTGCCGCCTACGCGGGCAGCGACAGGACACTCCATTGGGAGAATTGGTGCCAGGGAGTGGTCGAGCACTCCGTTGTTTTGGCCGGAAACAAACAAGTAGCCTTGGCCGTTTCCAGCGGCGAACTGGATTGGGGACTCACCGATACAGATGATGCCATCATCGAAAAAGAGGCAGGAAGCCCTGTTGAAATAGTATTCCCAGACCAGGCCGAGAGTGGATTCGGTACTATTTTTATCCCAAACACCCTCTGCGTGTTGAAGCGAGCCCCACACCCAACTGCAGCCGCAATATTGGCTGACTACCTGGCCAGCGAGCAGGTCGAGTCGAGACTGACCATGGGCAACAGCGCCCAATTCCCGATTTGGCCAGGTGCGCGTCTGCGATCTCGTTTGGAACAAGCGGATAAAGCCCGCTGGGCGGATGTCGATTTTGAACTGGCTGCCCAGGGATGGCCCGAGGTGATCGAAAATCTCAAAGAACGATTCCACAAGCGATAACCATGGACTTAGTTTAGCGAGGCCGCCTCAGCCGATGAGTTGTTTCGCCCGATCGATAAGGGCTCGAGATCTGCTGTCGCTCGGGGATTCTGCGATCAGCCGAACGATGGGTTCGGTATTGCTTCCTCGCAACAACAACCACGAGTCGGGCCAGTCCAGGCGAATCCCATCCTCCGTGCTGACCGATTCGGCTTGGAACGCCTCGGAGAGCTTAGTGATCGAGGCATTGAGGCGTTCCTTGCTCAAGGTCATTTTGTCCTTGATCATAGCCAGCCTAGGCAACGCATCGACGATTTGGCTTGGGGTGGAACCGGTCGCCGCCATCAGATCGAGCACCTGCGCCATTCCGACGAAACTGTCGCGGATGAAACCGACTCGAGGGTCGATGGGGCCCCCGCTTCCTTCGCCCCCATAGAGTGCTCCATGCGTTTGCATCACATCGACGACGTTGGCCTCCCCTACCTTGCTTCGAAAAAACGGAACTCCGTTCGTTTCCGCAAGCCATTGAGTCATGCTGCTCGAGGCACAGTTAGTTACAAGCGGCCCCTTTTTCAGCATCAAGGCACGGACCATACACAGTACGGCCGTGTATTCCTCGCCAATAAAGTGTCCGGATTCGTCCATGATCGCCAACCGGTCAGCATCCGGGTCCTGGCAGAAACCGATATGGAAGCCTCCCTGAGATACCTGAGGCGAAATCTCGGCCAGGTTTTCGGCCAACGGTTCAGGCGGGTGCGCAAATTGTCCATCCGGGCTTCCGCCTAGTACCAAGGAATCGCATCCCAAGACATCGAGCAGCCGTTTTCCAAGGTTCGAGCCGGCTCCATGGTTGCTATCGAGCAGCACACGAAACTTGCGTTGACGGATCGCTTCAACGTCGACCGTGGCCAAAATCAATTGCAAATGGCCGAGATGAGGATCCTCTGGAAACTGTCGTATGCCTAACGAATCTGCTCCTTTCCAATCGCACTGGCGCTTGCGATAAGCGTTCAGTACGCGGTTTCCAGGTTCGCTAGGCAGAACACGCCCCTCCGGACTGAAAAGCTTCATTCCGTTGTAGGGGGCTGGGTTATGACTTGCCGAGATTTGGATCGCACCCGCGGACTGAGATTGCCTTACAAAGGTCCCGACCGTTGGGGTGCTGGCTACGCCGAGATCGAAACATTTTCGCCCATGACCTACGATGGCTGCAGCGACCGCATCGGCGATCATCGGACCGCTGATTCGACCATCCCGTGCTATTGCGATAGGCCCTGGCGGAGCTTCGGTGCAGAATGCAGCTGCGAAATTGCAGGCTACAATCGGGGTCAATTCACTTCCCACGGTCCCGCGAAGACCGCTGATACTGATGATCGGTTCTGCCATGGTTTGTAAAAAACAAGAGGGTTTGAATGGAAAAGCCTGCACAATTGGAATAGTTGGCACGGTCAGTATATCCAAAACCCAATCGATTGCTTGACACTTCAAACCGCCCAACTTAACATCGGATCACGGAGGATTTGTTGGTAATTCCGTCCGATTCCAACTATGCTGTGAGCTGAGTCGTTCGCACCTCCAAGACTTACTCATTGACGATTTACCAAAACTCCTCGACCACTCTCACCCCAGGCTGACCCCCTCATGGATATCAACGGCATGCTGATCTGGGCTGCAGTGCTTGTTTCGCTGATCGTCTTCATTGTTCTGCTGGTGAAGTGCTTTGCATCCTGGGGGTGGGTTCACACAATCCTCTTGTCGATTCTGTTCATCGAGTGTTGGACTTTCATCTTTTTGTCTGCAAATGTGGCATACCAACGCCTGGGGTACACCAAAGCGCTCGACAGCCTTACGAAAAAAATGGACAAGCTTCAGAAGGAGTTCGATCTGGAGATGTTCGGCGATCGTTGGGACCCCAAGTTAAATCTGGAGAAGTTCACGCCGCTAACCAATGAGTTAAACCGGTTGCTGCTGGAACGTGGTCGCGTATGGCGAGGTGCTGTCAAACAGGGTTTGGACAAGAATGGAATGAATGTCCTGTTGCCAGTTCGGGTGAGCAACATTCCAGACGCAGCCGCTGCCGGAGCCGCTGCTGCTACAGCCGTTGATCCAGGCTTAGCGATTGAAAGTGTCGTCTACATTTTCGGTGAGACGAGACGCGAAGAAGGTTTGGTTCCTATTGTTTACATTGGCGAGTTCGCCGTCAGTGCAGTCAAGGAAGCGATGGTAACCGTTCGCCCCACGACCCCACTTACCAAAATGCAAGAGGCTGCGGCCAGCAACAGCGAGACTTGGTCGATCTACGAAATCATGCCGATTGATTCACATACCGCCTTTGCTGCTCCTGGCGCTTCCACCGAGGAGAACGCCATTTTTGGGTTCATGAAAAAAGAGGATTTGGCAAAGGACTTGGGCATCGATCCAGCCTTCGCGGACAAGGACCCTAATTCATTCACCACCGTTGCCGACGTTCTAAAAGCGCGTGTGCTTCAGTCCTATGTCAATGATGGTGCACGAGCTCCAGAGAAAACTCCGCCCGAAGCGCTCGCCTATGAAGTAACTTTTCTCAAGGACTACACGCTCGGGGTTGATTCCCCATCTCTGTCCGGTAAACCGCTCGAAGGCGGCTTCTTCGATTCGCTCGGGAACGCCATTGATGCAAGATTGCGTCGCGACGCGGAACAAGATGTCGTCTATAAGGTCGATGAAACCGCCGTGTTCGATGAACAAACTGCCAATGAACTCCAACGGAATGAGATCGTCAAGCTGGGACCTCCCGTTTTTGTGCGACCACTCAACGACTACAATTTTGCGTTCCGTGAGCTCAATCGCATGACTATTCGAGCACGTCAAGACACTCTTTTGATCGAACGGGAAATCAAAGAAGTGGTCGCAGCAAACAATGTTGCAGCCGAACAAGAGATCAAACAGGAGGAAGACGCCTCGAAACGCAAACTGGATAAAGCGCAATACTCGATAGAACTAGAGGTCATCCGGCAAGCGTCTGCCGATCTGGGCGAGCAAATCCAAGCCAAGCGTGCCGAGCTTAGCAAAGTCTATAGCACGATCCTTTCGTTGCACGAACGGCTCATCAAGCACCAGCGGGATCTGGCTGCGGTGGGCGCCTCGTTGACAGCAACTCCTTGAGCGATCCTATTTCTTTGGCTGTCGGATGAATTGCGGTGTCCGTTCGATGCCGTGCGTGTCCACGGGTGCAGCACCAGACTCGTTCCCTGGATGGTTTGCATTTGAACCTAGCTCCAAGTCTTCGCTGGTACGTATGGACTTCATTCCAGTTTCGAGCAGGGCGGGAATCCGGGTTGTGATCCTAGTTGCCGCCTTTGCCTGTTGTCGCCTTGTTTTTTCTGGTGGTACATAGCCTACGTCTGGCCAAACATTGCTGCTGGTCGCGCGCGAGGGTCCTCCCGTTTCGGAATCCTCCTGGGTCCAAAGTGGGGCTGGACCTGTTGCGGACTTGTCCAGAGAAGGTAGCGGACTCACTGGAACCATCGGAATCCTTTCTGTTTTCAAAACCTCAAGCAACTCCTGTCGTTTCTCGGTCAATGGTACCAGTGTGACTCTCGGCGATGCAACCAATTCGGACTCGCTGGACAGAAGGCTTGGAGAGCGACTCTTTGCCTCAAGTCCATGATCGTGGTTGTCTCCAATACTTGGCAGAACCAAACCGCTGTCACTCCACAGGCTCTTTGGACCGGAGGCCGAGGTAGGCCAATCCTGGGGCATCGTCGCATGAACGCTCTCGTTCACCAAAGACGGCAACGGCCGATACCAATACCATGAACTAAAGCCCCCCGCGATGAGAACCAGCCAACCGACAATGCGAGGTTGCCGGCCTTTATCGGGGATACTCGTCGCTTCTTTGGGCAACGAGGGAGGGACGAAATCGTCACGTTTGGGCTTGCGGGGACGTGCCATGAACGGGATGCGCTTGTGAGATTGATGGTTGTTTACGCTTCGCTGCATCCATGCGTTGCTGAGCCAGCCTTGATCGCTGTATCGAAGTTCGAATACCCGATCGACTTGTCCAATTCTCGATTATCGGATGACTACGGCCAGCAACTGAGAAAACTCTAGAAGTTCCGGTTATAGGGATCGAAGGGAAAAGAAGGCTGAGTCGAGCAGTGTCCTTTGAGTCCCCCAAACTCACCGTATGGATTACACTTTTAGTCCATGGCGTTGCGTGCCAAAAAACATGTTGGCACTCCCGTGATTGTATTCAGGTGCATGCGCATCTACCCCTAGATTGGACATTGTGGAACTTCCTTATCGATCGATCGACTTCCGAGGGCAAATGGTCATCCTCGGTTCAGGCACCAGCGTCGGCGTACCCGCCATCGGGTGCGTTTGTTCCGTCTGCAATAGTCAAGATCCGAAGAATAATCGGACGCGTTCTGGGGCGATCCTCGGTCTCCCAGGCGGGAATCTGCTGTTCGATACTTCCCCCGATTTGCGACACCAACTGATCCGGGAAAAAATTGGTGTCGTTCACGCTGTGGTCTTCACCCATGAACATGCCGATCACCTGCATGGTCTCGATGATTTGCGTTTATTCCCGTTCGTATTGGGGCACGCCATTCCGCTCTACTGTGAACCACTCGTCGAGGATCGAATTCGACGTGTATTCGATTATGCATTCCAAGATTTCGAGCCCACGCATCCTGGCGCAGCCCCGAAATTGCAAATCCAATCGATCGGGCACGATCCTTTCGAAGTGCTTGGAACCAGACTGCAGCCGATCCCTTTAGTCCATGGGCCTCGATGCAATGTTCTGGGGTTTCGAATCGGCAACGTGGCATACTGTACCGACACGAATTTCATCTCCGAAAGCAGTTTAGAGATGCTACAGGGCCTAGATTGCTTGGTGTTGGATGCATTGCGGTACACCCCGCACCCAACTCATTTCTCCGTGGCGCAGGCAATGGAAGTGGTGACGCGACTTCAGCCGGGAATGACGTACTTGACCCATCTGTCGCACGATCTAGACTACCAGCTTGCCAACGCTCGATTGCCAAACAACATACGGCTCGCATACGACGGACTCCGGATCCCGCTAACATAATTACCCCGTCTGCGTCGGTCTGCGTGCCGAGAAGAACGGCCAGGAGTGCCGTTCTACACTGCAGTTCTCACAATTGCTCACATCATTTGGAACAAAAGGTCAAGGCGATCGAGGCTTGGAAACGATCGCACTAACCATCTTCTTCGATTGCCTCCACGATGGCTCGAACCACAGCCACTCTCGAAAACGATTGTGCCACAATTCTGGAAACATTGATATGAAGAAGATTTCCAATCTTGCATGCCAGATCTACGTCCCTAATCCCTTCGAATTGATGGACCGGCCGGTTCTCATAAAAGATGGTTTGATGGGCTGATTGGAAGCCGCTTTCGTAGGCATCCCGAAGCTCCGAAATCCAAGCTGACGGTACGCCACGGCTTTTGCAATACTCGATCGACCAAATGTCGTCCCCCGTACATTCGGACAGCAGCAACAGTGCGCGAGCTCGATCGATCATCCGCTATTGGGCCTTGGGAATTAATTCGCTGTCGACTAACCATTCGCGAAGCCGCATTGGCCAATCCCCAGCCGCTCCTTGGCTGCCAATTCGGTAACCGAAGCCATGACCCGCATTGGAATAGATGTGCAGTTCCGCGGGCACACCCGCCGCCTTGTACTTGAGATAGAGTTGCGCCATTCCTATAGAAATGTCATCCCTATCTTTGGCCCCTAGGGCTATAAAGACCGGAGGCATTCCTGGCCTTACCGTAAACCTGTTGGAACTGCCGGGATAGATGAGCACTTGAAAATCCGGTCGACTTGACGCGCGCTCGATGGGGTCTGACGCATCCGATTTCCCATTATCCGAATCCATGGCTGACAGTGCCGCCAACTCACCACCGGCTGAAAAACCAAGCACACCCAGTTTGCTGGAATCTATGTTCCATTCCTTGGCTCGACTGCGTATGGTGCGCAGAGCCCGACGCGTGTCCGCCATCGCATGTTCGTCGACCGTGTATGTAGAACCGGGCTCGCGGGCCAATCGGTTTTTCAAGACGAATGCAGTGATTCCATGATCGGCGAACCACTGCCCTAGGTCATAGCCCTCGTGTCCCAAGCAGAGCATGCGGTGGCCACCCCCGGGACAAATAAGGATCGCCGCGGTTGGTTTTTTTGAAATGGCCACATAGGGAGTTATGGATGGATGGTGAATGTTCGTGACATTGCATTTACCGGGCCCAACCTCCTCTTTTTCTAACTCAGACATCCGATCAGCAGAGCCAGGCGCTCCCGCGGTCCAAAGCGGAATCGCTTGCGGCGGATCTGCAAAACCGAATGCACGGATCGAATCAAACAGCGAAAGAAAAAGAGTGAGCGAAACAATCAACAATCGGCTGATACAGAACATGGCGCTTGGGTCTCAGGGGAGAGGATAGTGAGAAAGCAAGCCATCCATCGTAGCACATGCTACCGGGCTTGTGAGTTACGGAACCGGCGCTTCGGGCCCGGGTTGATTCAACCAGCTCCGCCAGTGTTTCTCCTGATCTTCTGTCTGCTTGGCGAGGCGCGCTAGCTTCCAACTGTTTTCGGGCTCACCGGCCAGTTGAATCGAAAGCTCCAGGATCTTTCCGCGGCGTGCGATCAAGCATTTGCAAACATCGTTTGGGCGGTATGCATTCAGCCGATCCGTCCAAGTCTCGGACGTGACTCGGAATCCATCGAAACCGATCAACTCGTCACCAGCGTTGATGCCCGCGGCGCTGGCTGGCGAATTGCGGGTAACCTTGTCCACCATCGCCCTACCCGGTTGGGCGAGCAAGTCGAGCCCGACGTAAACTCCTCCAAACATGGGTTTGTCAGTCGGCGGTTCCTTCGATGCCTCTTTGTCCGCGTCTTTTGCTTTCCATTCCAGGCCATAGAGGGAGAGCATGCGATCAAAATTCAGTTCTTGGGTCGACTCTAAAGCCTCTCGAAGCCAGTCGCTATAGGATTGCCCGCTTACCTGTGCTACAGCATCTGCAAAGTCTTCGTTGGTGTAGCCGGTTTCTCGACGAGTCTTCCAGAGCATTCGCATGACGTCGTCCAATGACTTTTCCCCCTTGGATTGCGATCGAATCTCGGCATCGAGCAGAGCTCCCACCAACGCCCCCTTCAAGTAATAGCTGATACGACTATTGTTGGCATTCTCGTCCGGTCGATAGAATTTGATCCAGGCGTCGAAACTGCTTTCCGTGAGCGATTGGCCAAGCCTGCCTGGAGCATTTTGAACCGCTGCTATATTTTTACTCAGTCTCTCGAGATACTCTTTGGGTTTGGAGAGCCCACTTCGGGCGACGAACAATTCGTCATAGTAACTGGTGATCCCCTCCGCGATCCAAAGTTCCTGGATGTACTGCTCCGAGTTGTAATCGTAATGCTGAAGCACCTTGGGGCGGAGGCGTCGAACATTCCAAGTATGAAAGAACTCGTGGGAGACCAGACCGAGCCAATCGACATACTTGGGGCGTTGTCGCTGAGTCCATCGACCGGTCATCAAGACGCAGCTGTTGTCATGTTCCAATCCTCCCCCCGCCTCGGTTGCAAGATTGAGAAACCAGTACTCTGTGTAAGGTGTTTCTTGCCAGAACGCTTGCTCTGTTGCAATGATCTTGGCAACGTCCTTCACCGCAGATTTTGTGTCCCAAAAGGATTCGCCTCCGAGCGTGGCCAAATGATGTTTCGCGCCGCCTACTTCTACCGTTTGAACGTCGATGGTACCTAGCAAAATGGGGCTGTCCACGAGCTGATCGAAATTCGCCGCGGTACGCGTCCACGTGTCGCGCACATCCGATGCCACAAGACTGGTGGCGATCTTCGGCCAGTTCGGCAGCGCATCGACACGAACGACATGTGGATTGGCCAACATGTCGGAGCGAGTGATGAAGGTCGCAGCACCGGTTAGAAACGCGAAATCCTTTTCTACCCAATTGGTTCGAACGCTCATTTCATGGCAATAGAGCGAGTAACGAACAACCAACTCGCTCGAACCGGCCGTGCGAACCATCCAATGGTTTTTATCTTTCTTCGTGACCAATAAGGAAGCATTTGTTCTGCCGTCGAAGGCCGCGATCTGTTCGACTTGTCTCGCATACTCGCGCACCAGATAGCTGCCTGGCGTCCAGACCGGCATCATCAGTTCAATCTCAGGCTTGCCATCCGTTGGAACCGACAGTTCGATCTCCACGCGATGCGAATCTGCTTGACGGAACGAAAGTCGATACTGCACGGCGGGCTTTTCTTTTTCTGCCGCGACGAGAGTCTGCATGGGCGATCCAACAATTTCCGTAAATAAAGCGACTGTTCCAAAAAGAAGGAGGATTCTCGGGAGCATTGTATAGGGATCCAGGTGATGGTCGAAGGGTGTCGGCTGGCCGGCGGTAGAGCGGCAAGACACTCAACCAGCCAGGACCATTCTAGTTGAGATCAGCCAATTCGCCACTTGTTCCAACGTTTGACCAAAGCAATGGAATTGATTATTCACGCTTGGGCCAACCTTTGGCGGGATACGTGTTGTACAATCCGTCTAGCCAAAAGTATTACCATTAACCGACTTATCACAAAAGCAGACGATGATTGAACTGAACGAATTTGGGAAAGAGTACGGTGATTTCACAGCAGTTCAATCGGTGACCATGAAGATCGAAAAGGGGGAACTTTTTGGTTTCATTGGGCCCAACGGCGCGGGCAAGAGCACTTCTATCCGATTTCTCGCGACGCTGCTCAAGGCGACTCGAGGGGATGGAATGGTCAACGGCTTTAGCGTGAACAAGAATCCGATGGACGTCCGCCGCAGCATTGGCTACATGCCTGACGACTTCGGTGTCTACGATGGGATGAAGGTTTGGGAGTTCCTCGATTTCTTTGCAGTCGCGTACAAAATCGGGCGAACGCAGCGCAAACAGGTCATTGGTGATGTGCTCGAATTGCTCGATTTGACTCACAAACGCGACGACTTCGTCAACGGTTTGTCACGCGGGATGAAACAACGGCT
>Ga0105044_10014456_pt1 | contig 10677 bp, 5 predicted proteins | sample MAT01_FD_78092 | JGI IMG/M metagenome (GOLD analysis project Ga0105044, IMG submission 78092) | Freshwater microbial communities from Lake Fryxell liftoff mats and glacier meltwater in Antarctica - MAT-01 | ecosystem: Environmental > Aquatic > Freshwater > Ice > Liftoff microbial mat | place... | reverse complement strand
TGGGTGGCGCCGGGTTTTGAGATCGTGCAGTCGCACCAGCCCAACTGGCAGTTCACCGCCGCGCAGGCGGCTGCTGACGGCGCCTTGCATGCTCGGCTGCACGTCGGTCAGCGCCAGCCGGTGGCTGCGCTGGGCGGCGACGCGCGCACCTTGCACAGCAGCCTGGCCCGGGCCCAGGTCGAGCTGGTGAGAAACGGCCAACCGGTCGAGACTGGCCAAGGCGTGCAGGTGCTGGACAGCCCGCTGCAGGCCTTGCACCACTTCTTGCAAGTACTGCGGCAAACCCCATGCGCCCAAGACATCCAGCCTGGCGACACCGTCACCACCGGCACCTGGACGGATGCCTGGCCGGTGCTGCCAGGTGAGCACTGGAGCGCCGACTTCGGCACCACGCTGCCCAAGCTTGAATTACGATTCAGCCCGGATTGACTGGCGAAGTGGACGAGGCCGAAGTCGAGGCGGTGGCAAGGACCCCTCTCAAGACTGTTGTCAGTGCCGGCACCCAGCCCGGCCAATCCAGGCCGCTGCAACCGCTCAAGCCGCCATCGGCACCAGAAAGTCGCGGCTGATGCCTACGCCCAGGTCGTTGACGCGGTCGAGAAACTGCGTCAGGTAGGCGTGCAGGCCAGTCGCCAAGATCTCGTCGATGTGGCCCCAGCGCAAGTCGGCGCGCAAGCGGCCGGCGCGGCGCAGGGTGTCGCGGCTCTGGCTGTTGGCCACCAACTCGAGGTTGCCGATGGCCTCGTTCATGCAGGCGGCCAATGAGCGCGGCATGTCGGGACGCAGGATCAACAGCTCGGCCACTTTTTCGGGGCGGATCACGGTGCGGTAGACGCGGCGGTAAATCTCGAAGGCCGACACCGAGCGCAGGATCGCGCTCCAGTGGTAGAAGTCGACTTCCTGGCCCTCTTTGGCGTTGGCGCTGCCAAAGTAGTCGCCCCCACCCAGGGCTTGGAACTTGACATCCAGCAGGCGCGCGGTGTTGTCGGCGCGCTCCAGAAAAGTGCCCACGCGCAAGAAGTTCAGCGCTTCGTCCTGCAGCATCGTGCCGACCGTGACGCCGCGGCTCAAGTGGCTGCGAAACTTGACCCATTCGAAGAAGCCGCCGGGGTCGGCCACAAACGACTCTTCGTTCTGGATCATGCGTCTGAATTCCAGCCAGGTCTGGTTCTGGATCTCCCACACCTCGGTGGTCAGCGCACCGCGCACAGCGCGGGCGTTCTCGCGCGCGGCATGCAGGCAAGCCACGATGCTGGACGGGTTGGTCTCGTCGCGCACCATGAAGTCCATCACGCTGCTGGCCGTGACCTTGTCGTACTTCTTGCCAAAGCTCTCGTCCAGCTCGCTGATCGACAACAAGCCGCGCCAACCGCTGAGCGCGCGGTCTGCGCTTTGCGGCAGCAAGGTGGTCTGGTAGTTGACGTCCAGCATGCGGGCGGTGTTTTCTGCCCGCTCCATGTAGCGGGCCATCCAGAACAGGTGGTCTGCAGTTCTTGAAAGCATCTTGGTTCCTTGTCTGTGAGGCGTTGGACTTTCGCGTCAGTCTTCGAGCACCCAAGTGTCTTTGGTACCACCGCCCTGGGAAGAGTTGACCACCAGTGAGCGGTCTTTGAGCGCCACGCGGGTCAAGCCGCCGCGCACCATCTGCACCTTGGCGCCTGACAGCACAAAGGGCCGCAAATCGATGTGGCGCGGCGCGATGCCGCTTTCCACAAAGGTCGGGCAGGTCGACAAGCTCAGCGTGGGCTGCGCGATGTAGTTGCTGGGGTTGGCTTTGACCACGGCAGCAAATTCTGCGATCTCGGCCTTGGTTGAGGCCGGGCCCACCAGCATGCCGTAGCCGCCGGCACCGTGCACTTCCTTGACCACCAACTCGTCCATGTGGGCCAGCACGTACTTCAGATCCTCGGGGTCGCGGCAGCGGTGGGTGGGCACGTTGTTGAGGATCGGTTTTTCACCCAGATAAAAATCGATCATCTGGGGGACGTAAGCGTAGATGCTCTTGTCGTCAGCAATGCCGGTGCCGATGGCGTTGCTGACCGCGACGTTGCCGGCGCGGATGACGTCCAGCAAACCTGCACAACCCAGCGTGCTCTCGGGCCTGAAGACCTTGGGGTCCAGAAAATCATCGTCGACCCGGCGGTAGATGACGTCTACCCGTTTCGGGCCTTGGGTGGTGCGCATGAAGACAAAGCCTTCGCGCACAAACAGGTCCTGCCCCTCGACCAGCTCGATGCCCATTTGCTGGGCCAAAAAGGTGTGCTCGAAATAGGCGCTGTTGTACATGCCCGGCGTCAGCACCACCACGGTCGGATCATTCATGCCATTGGGCGCCAAAGAGCGCAGCGTGTCGAGCAGCAGGTCGGGATAGTGCGCCACAGGCGCCACCCGGTGCATCGAAAACAAATCAGGAAACAGCCGCATCATCATCTTGCGGTTTTCCAGCATGTAGCTGACCCCGCTGGGCACCCGCAGGTTGTCTTCGAGCACGTAGTACTCTCCGCGGCCCTCCCCGTCACCGGCACGCACCATGTCGATGCCTGCGATGTGCGAATACAAGTTGTTGGGCACGTCCACACCCATCATCTCTTTGCGGAACTGGGCGTTGTTCAGCACTTCGTCCCTGGGCACCACGCCGGCCTTCAGGATCTCCTGATCGTGGTAGACGTCGTGGATGAAGCGATTCAGCGCCGTGACCCGCTGGCGCAGGCCGTCTTCGAGAACTTGCCATTCGAGCTTGGGAATGACGCGCGGAATCAGATCAAAAGGGATCAGCCGCTCGGTGCCCGAGCCGTCTTCGTCCTTGGCGCCGTAAACCGCAAAGGTGATGCCCACGCGCCTGAAGATCATCTCGGCTTCTTCGCGCCTGGATCGCATGCGATCGGGCGGCTGGCGGTCCAGCCACTGCTGGTAGACCGCGTAGTGCTCGCGCACGGTGCGGTCTTTGGTCCACAGCTCGTCGTAAGGTGATTTCATGGGCACTCACTTCTGTGTGGAGGGCAGTCGGAAGGGGAAGGTTGCCGGCCCAGCGCCAAGCATCCTTCTAGCAATTCGCGTTCCGGGCTGAGGCCGGGCCCGGGGTGACCAACTGCGTCGGCTCATCGAAGGCCGTTCGAGTCAGGGGTTGTGTTTGGGTTTGCGGGTGAGTCTGCCGGTGGGTTTGCGGGTGGGTTTGCGGCGCTGCCGGCATCTGCGTGCTGACGGCCACATGCAGCTTGTGCTCGCCGCCACCCTGGATAACGCCGCGCAACGGCGTCACATCACCAAAATCGCGGCCCACTGCAACACGCACATGGCCGTTGCTGGGGATCAGTTTGTTGGTCGGGTCAAGATCCAACCAGAACCCGGAGTTCGCAGCAGGGGTGTCTCGGTCGAGCGGCAAACCTGCCGATGGTGGAGGGCACCAGACCTGCACCCAGGCATGCGAAGCATCCGCGCCCAGCATGGCCGAGCCGTCTTGTGGCGCCCGGGTCAGCAGATAACCACTGACATAACGCGCCGGCACCCCCCACATGCGCAGCATGCCGATCATCAGGTGCGCAAAGTCCTGACACACCCCGCGCCGGGTCTGCAGCACCTGCTGCAACGGCGTGTCCACGTCGGTGCTTTTGCTCTCGTAGACCATCGACCCATGCAGCCGCTGCATCAACTCGATGGCCACCTCGGCCACCGGCCGGCCTGGCTCGAAGACGTCGACGGCAAAGTCGCGCAGATCGCCCAGCCGAGGCACGAAGGGTGATGGCAGCGTCCATTGCACAGCGCTTTCATAGATCGCGCCAGCCACATAACGCAGGCTCTGGGCCAGCGTGTCCCACGGGTCTGTTGCCTCTGCGCGCAGACCGTCAAAGCGTGGGCTCAACGTGATGCGGCTGCGGGCCGTTACCAGCAGCTTGCGGTGGGCTTGGCTCAGGCTGAAGTGGTGCTGCACGTTGCCGTCTGCGTCCAGGCTTTGGCTGATGTGCGCGGGTGGCGGGTCGATCAGCAACTCGAAGGATTGCAGGCGCTGGTGGGCGTCATGCAAAGGCTGCAGATGCGCCAGATGATGTGCCAGCGACACTGGGGCGGCGTAGTCATAGCGGGTTTGGTGCACCACTTCGAGCTCAAGCATCACGGCGCACCCTGTTCACACACGCTGCAAGCCGTCGTCGGCGAGGACAAAGAAGCGTCTGCCCACGATATCGGCCAAGTCCGTGGCACTGTCAAACAGTTGCTGCGAGAGGTCGTGCAGCGCCTGGGCAATCGCCGGTTCATCATGATCCCGCAGCTGCTCCAGGCTCAAACCTGCACCTTGCTCAGGCAGTTGCGCCAGCAAGGGCTGCAGCGCCTCGGGCGTGCCCGGCAGCTTGCCGATCTCGGTGCGCAGCCTGCGCAACACGCCTGCAAATGAGCGTGGGTTGGCGCTGTCCAACACCAGCATGTCGGTCAAAGCCAGCAGATCTTCGTGGCGCTGGTAGCGGGCGCGGAAGCTGATCAGGCTGTCTGACAGCTCCAACAGTCTTTCGACCCCCGACACATGTTGCAGCGCCCGGTGGTGGATAAAACACAGCATCTGCTGGGTCAAGCCTTGCAAGCGCTCGAGCAGGCGGCCCACCGTCAACAAGCGCCAGCCGTGGTCGCGAAACATGCGGTCAGTCTGCGTGCCGGTGATGGCGGCCAATTGATGCGCCAAGGTATCGAGCGCTGGCAGCACCTGGGCCGGCAGCGGCAGCTCACCCGGTGGGCAGCGCAGAGCACGCAAGAAAGCCGCTTTGGCGGCGCTCACCAGCTGCCATTGCTCGGGCGGCAGACGGTCGCGCAGGGCTTGCGCAGCCCTGTCCAGAGAGGCCAGATTGAAGGCGATGCCGTAGACACCATGCCGCCCATCCACATCACTCAAACCAGCCAGCAGAGCCCGCTCAAAAAGCGCGGTGGACTGCACCAGCGTGGGCACACCGTCGGGGACCAGGCTGAATTTGACAGCCAAGGTGGACAGCGCCCGTTGCACCGGATCGGGTGCGTCGCGGTCGACCGCCAGCACCGCCATCAGGGTCCGCATCAAACGCACCATCTGCTCGGTGCGCTCGGTGTAGCGGCCCAGCCAGAACAGGTTTTCGCCGGTGCGGCTGCTGACCAGGCTGCGGTGGCGGGCTATGTCGTCCACCTGCAGCCTTTGCGGCAGCATGGTGAAGTTGTCGACCGGCCGCTCTGACAACACCCAGGTGTCGAGGCTGGTGCCGCCGCGTTGCATCGACAGGCTGGCGTCTTCGCGCGCGGCCACGCGGGTCATGCCGCCGGGCAAGACGTGCCAGCCGCTGCGGCCATCTGCAATCGCGTAAACGCGCACCATCGCGGGGCGTGGCGCCAGGGCGCCGTCGCTCCAGATCGGTGCGCGCGAGAAGCGCAGGCGGCCCTGCACCGTCCAGGCATCGGGGTCGTCGTGCACATCCGCCTGCTGCATCGGGTGAATCTGCGAGGTACGCCCGCCGCGCGGGAACGTGCTGCGCAGCAGTTTGCCCGGCAACTGGCCACGCACGTCCATCCAGGCAGCGGGCTCGCCGCACCACCAGGTGGGCAGGGAAGGCAAACTCAGATTGCTGCCCGTCAGGCACTGCGCGATACCCGGCATGAAGCCCTGCACAGCAGGCGACTCCAAAAAACCGCTGCCGGGTGCGTTGGCCAACACCACATTGCCGGCGCGAACCGCTTGCAGCAAACCCGGCACACCCAAGGTCGAATCGGAACGCAGCTCCAGCGGGTCACACCAGTCGTCATCGAGGCGTCTGAGCACGCCGTGCACCGGCTCCAGGCCTTCCACGGTCTTCAGAAACAGGCGGCTGTCGCGCACTGTCAGGTCGCCGCCTTCAACCAGAGTCAGGCCCAGGTAGCGCGCCAGGTAAGCGTGCTCGAAGTAGGTTTCGCTGTAGGGGCCCGGGGTCAGCAGCACCAGCCGCGGCGAGTGATTGCCACTGACCTCTGCGGCACGTGCTTCCAGCGTATCGAGCAGCAGGCGGCAAGAACTGGCCACCCGCTGCACCCGCAGCGCCTTGAAGGCCTCACCAAACTGGCTGCTGATCAGGATGCGGTTGTGCAGCACATAGCCCAGGCCCGAAGGCACCTGCGTGCGCTGCGCCACCACCCACCAGGCGCCCTGCGGTCCGCGCGCGATGTCGAAGGCCACCATGTACAAATACTGCCCACCCACCGGCCTGCAACCCTGCATCGGCCGCAGCCAGCCCGAATGGCGCAGCATCAGAGACGGTGGCAGCAGGCCTTCGTGCAGCAGGCGCTGCTGGCCGTAGAGATCACGCAGCATGTGCTCGAGCAACTGCGCGCGTTGCGCCACGCCGGCTTCGATGCGTGACCAGTCTGCCGCGTCGATCAACATCGGCAGCAGCTCCAGCGACCAGGGCCGCACCTGCTCAGCCGCCGTGTTGCCGGCCACTGCAGCGCCAGCCCCGTCGCTGAAAACGTTGTGCGTGACACCGTCCAGCCGGATCCGCATCGCCACCTGGCTTTGCCGCATCGACAGATCGTCTTCGACGCCGCGCCCCGTCACAGGCAATGGCAGGTGATGGGCGAAACGCGCCCAGGCTGGGCGCAAGTTGCCTTGTGGGGTGCGCAATTCGTCCCACACGCCGGCCTCTGCCGGCAAGGCGCGGCTGCCAAGGGTATGCACCCCCAGGCTGGGCGCTTGACCTGCTGACTCCAGAGGCAGCGAAGCCTGCCCCGTGCTGAGCCGCCCCGCAGTCGCCTGCTCCCAGTGGGGCAGAGGCTCGCCTGAGCCCTCTGAGGGCGCTGAGGGTGACCCTGCAGAACCTTGCGACTGCGATTGGCTCAAGGACTGGCCTTCATGCTGCTGGCTGCTGATTTCTTGCTGCTGACTGTTTGCCGCGTGCTGCCTTCAGCCGCGCCGCAGGTCCATCGTGAACGGAAACTCCGTGCTTGGCACTGGCGCGCGCACATCGATCGTGCCCGGGGTGTGACCAAATCGGAAGAATCGCGCCAGTCGTCGGCTCTCGGCCTCGTAGGCGTTGATCGGAAAGCTCTCGTAGCTCAGGCCGCCCGGGTGCGCCACGTGGTAACGGCAACCGCCGATCGAACGGCGGTTCCAGGTATCGACGACGTCAAAGGTCAAAGGTGCATGGCTGCCGATGGTGGGGTGCAGCGCCGAAGGCGGCTGCCAGGCCCGGTAACGCACGCCGCAAACAGACTCGCCCACGCGGCCGGTGGGCTGCAGCGGCAAAGCGCGCCCGTTGGCGGTGATGACGTGGCGGTTGCCGTTCAGGCCCGAGACCTTCAGCTCCAACCGCTCCAGCGACGAATCGACATAGCGTGCCGTGCCGCCGGGCGCGCCTTCCTCGCCCATCACATGCCACGGCTCCAGTGCCGTGCGCACACTCAGGTTGATGCCTTGCACCGCCACCTCGCCAATCAACGGAAAGCGGAACGACAAGTGCGGCGCAAACCAGGCGCTGTCAAAAGCAAAACCGCCCTCGTTCAGCTCGGCCATCACGTCGTCGAAGTCCTGCTGCACAAAGGTGGGCAGCATGAAGCGGTCGTGCAGCGCCGTGCCCCAGCGGGTCAGCCGGGTGGCGCCGCGGCCGCGGTAAGGCTCGCGCCAGAACCAGGCCACCAGTGCACGCAGCAGCAACTGCTGCACCAGGCTCATGCGTGCATGCGGCGGCATCTCGAAGGCGCGCAGCTCCAGCAGCCCCAGCCGGCCGGTGGGGCCATCGGGCGAATAGAGCTTGTCGATGCAGAACTCCGAGCGGTGGGTGTTGCCGGTGACGTCGATCAGCAAATTGCGCAGCGTGCGGTCCACCACCCACGGCGGGCACTGGCCAAAAAGGCTGATCTGGCGCTCGATCTCGTTCAGGCCGATTTCGATTTCGTAGACCTGGTCCTGGCGGGCCTCGTCAAAACGTGGCGCCTGGCTGGTGGGGCCGATGAACATGCCGCTGAACAAATAACTCAGCGACGGGTGGTTGTGCCAGTAGGTCAGCAGGCTGGCCAGCAAATCGGGCCGGCGCAGAAAAGGGCTGTCCTCGGCCGAGGCCCCGCCCAGCACGAAGTGGTTGCCACCGCCGGTGCCGGTGTGGCGGCCGTCGAGCATGAACTTCTCGGTCGACAGCCGCGTATGGTGCGCCGCGTCGTACAAGAACTCGGTGTGATCCACCAGTTGCTGCCAGTTGCTGGCCGGGTGGATGTTGACTTCGATGACGCCGGGGTCAGCGGTGACGGCCAGGGTTTTCAGGCGCGGGTCGCGCGGCGGCGGGTAGCCTTCCAGCACCACCTTCATGCCCAGCTCTTTGCAGGTGTCTTCGATGGCGGCCACCAAAGACAGATAGTCCTCCAGGAACCGCAGCGGTGGCATGAACAGGTACATCACGCTGCTTTTGCCGCCGTGCCTGGCTTCGGCCTTGGGGCCGTTGCCGCGGTGCGGGTCGCGCACTTCCACGCACAAGGCGGTGCGCGTCAGGTCGCCGGCTGATTCAAACGGGGCGGGCGCGCCTTCAGACTTGCGACGGAAGGGCCGGATGGGCTCGTGCTCGGTGCCCATGCGGGGCACCCCGGGGCCGTTGCTGGGGCCCTGGGTGGCTTCTGCTCTGGCTTCTGCTCTGGCTTCCGAGCTGGCTTCTGCGCTGGCTTCTGCGCTGGCTGACGCCACCGACAGCGGCGCAGCGAGAGCACCTGCGTCCACCCCCATCCGTTGCAGGCGCAGGCTGGCGTGGGTGGGCAGCGCGCCACGGGGCGCAAAGGGGTCCTGTGCCAGGGTCCAGGGCATGTCATCTTCGTCTGCCCAAGGCAACGAATCCAGTGGCAGGCGATAGCCCATCGGCGAGTCACCCGGCATCAGGTACAGGCGATCATCCCGCAAGAACCAGGGCCCCGAGAGCCACTGTGGGCCGGCCGCATTTTCATGCCATTCGCGCTTCAGCGGCAACAGGTAACCCACTGGCGCAGACAAGCCCTGGCTGAAGACGCGGCGCAGCCGAGCACGCTCCAGCTCGTCTTCCAGCCTGGCATCAAAAGGATCGACGTTGACTGGCAAACGGCGCTCGCGCCACAGGTAGTACCAGGTGTCTTCATAGCCCGGCTGCACATGCTGCGGCTCGACGCCCAGGCGCTTGGCCAGCGTTTGGGTGAACTGGCTGGCGTCTTCTTCGGTGTAGTCGTGGTTCTGGTTTTCGTCGGTGAACAGACTCGGGTCGGTCCAGCAGGCTTGGCCATCGGCGCGCCAGAAAATACTCAAAGCCCAGCGCGGCAGTTGCTCGCCGGGGTACCACTTGCCCTGGCCAAAATGCAGAAACGCACCCGCGCCGTACTTGGCCTGCAGCTTGTGCACCAGGTGCGTGGCCAGCCCACGTTTGGTGGGCCCCAGCGCATCGGTGTTCCACTCCCCCGCGTCGCGGTTGTCCACGGCCACGAAGGTCGGCTCGCCACCCATCGTCAGGCGCACATCACCTTGCTGCAGTTGCTCGTCGACCTGGTCGCCCAAAGCCACGATCGATTGCCACTGCTCTTCGCTGTACGGCAGCGTGACACGCGGCGACTCGTAAATGCGGCTGACTTCCATGTGGTGCGAGAACTCGACTTCGCTCTCGTCCACGCCGCCACTGATCGGCGCTGCGGTACTGGGCTCAGGCGTACAGGCTACCGGGACGTGGCCTTCGCCGGCCATCAGGCCAGAGGTGGCGTCCAGACCGACCCAGCCTGCGCCCGGCAGGTAGACCTCGCACCAGGCGTGCAGGTCGGTGAAGTCGATTTCGCTGCCGCTCGGGCCATCGAGCGATTTGACATCGGGCTTGAGCTGGATCAGATACCCCGACACAAAGCGCGCCGCCAGCCCCAGGTGACGCAGAATCTGCACCAGCAGCCAGCCGGTGTCGCGACACGAGCCACTGCCGTTGGCCAGCGTGGTCTCGGGCGTTTGCACGCCCGGCTCCATGCGGATCAGGTACTTGATCTCGCGCTGCAAACGCTGGTTGAGGTAGACCAAGAAGTCCACCGTGCGCAGCGGCTCGAGCGGCACGCTGTCGACCCAGGCCTTGAACAGCGGTGTCGCGGGCAGCTTGGCCAGATAGGGCCCCAGGTCGTGTTTTTCTTCTTCGGTGTAGCTGAACGGAAACTTCTCGGCTTGCGGCTCCAGAAAGAAATCGAAGGGGTTCAGCACCGCCATCTCGGCCACCAGATCCACCGTGATCTTGAACTCGCGGGTCTTCTTCTCGAAGACCAGGCGCGCCAAGTGGTTGGCAAAGGGGTCTTGCTGCCAGTTGATGAAGTGGTCAACCGGGTCGATGCGCAACGAGTAACTCAGGATGCGCGTGCGGCTGTGCGGCGCGGGGCGCAGGCGGATGATTTGAGGGCCCAGCAGCACGGGGCGGTCGTATTTGTAATGTGTGACGTGATTCAGCGCGACATGGATAGACACGGGGTGAGACTCCTGGTGCGGATTCCGGACGATTGAAGCGAGAGGCAAATTCCGGGCCCGTCCGCGACCACGCGGTTGGCACGCATCACACAAGCCCCCAAAGCCCACGACACCGCGGCTCACTGCCGGAGGGGCGCCTGGAGCAACACGCGAACGGGGCACATTTCATTGCGCGCGCCCCGTGTGGGCCTCGGGCAACGCTTCGGTAATGCCCTGATGATGCCAGTAACGCTTTGCCCTTTGGCGCTCGCACTGGCCTGAACCGC
>Ga0105044_10014455_pt1 | contig 10677 bp, 12 predicted proteins | sample MAT01_FD_78092 | JGI IMG/M metagenome (GOLD analysis project Ga0105044, IMG submission 78092) | Freshwater microbial communities from Lake Fryxell liftoff mats and glacier meltwater in Antarctica - MAT-01 | ecosystem: Environmental > Aquatic > Freshwater > Ice > Liftoff microbial mat | place... | reverse complement strand
TGTGCCGAGGCCACGGCGGCCACCGACAGACTTGCCATCAGCACGAACAACAGGCGACGCGTCATGGTCATCTCCCGAGTGACTGGGTGAACCGTCCGTCCCAGAATAGGGCCAGTTTACCGCGATTCCTGGGCTTTCTCGCGCCCAGACTACTTGGCCGCGGTGCAGGTGGGCGCCACCGTGACGACCGACGTGATGTTGAGCCGGCTCACGGGTTTGGCCGGAATCAGCAGGCCCTTCAGCACCACCGTGTGGTCCTTGTGGCTGGGCAGGTCGAAGATCGACACGCCGATCAGCTGAAACTGGTTCTTCCCCATTACCGGCAGCGCTGGCACGTCGGCGGCGGCCGGTGCGTTGGTGTTGCTCGGCTTGGGGTCGGTGGCGTTCACGACCCGCCACTCGCCCGCGGCCGGTTCGCGCAGGCAGCCCGCCACCATCACGACCTCGGCCTTGGCCGGCGGGGCTTGCGCCCCGAAGGCTACGTGGGCCATGTGGGCCACCAGCAGAATCGACAGCACGGCATGGACAGTTCGCATCATCGCCTCGGTGCAGCTCGCCTGCGCGCCACGAGGCGCGCCGAGTGCGCACGTATGATAGCCGCGAATGGACGCGCGCCGGATCAGGGGCTGGTGGGGCCTGGCACTGGTGGCCGCACTGTGGCTGGCGCAGGCTGCCGCCACGCGGGCGCACGATCTGGAACGCACCACCGTGCACCTCACCGTACAGGCTGACGGCGCCTTCACCCTGCGGCTCGCGCACGACCCATCGTGGCTGCTGCTGCGCATGGAGTCGTTTGCGGGAGGCGAATCCACGAATACCAGCGACGTGGCCGCGCGCGACGCCCGGCTCATCGCACTCGCGCCGCAGGTCATCGACCGGGTCGTGCTCTTCATCGACGGACATGAGGTGCGGCCCGTGTCGGCCGCCTATGCCCCGCCGCCCGCCGAGCTACCTGCCGGCGCATTCGCGTTGGCCTCCTACACGCTCTACGGCCAGATGCCGCCGTCGGCCCGCGCGCTGCGCTGGTACTACGGCCTGGTCGCCGATCCCTATCCCTTCACCATCACGCTGCCCGATGGCTCGGCCCTGACCGAGTGGGTGCAGGGCGATGCGTGGAGCACGTCGCTCGCGCTCGGCGCGCCGTTTGCGCGGCCCACCGTGTGGACGCGCCTGCGCGAGTATCTGGTGCTCGGCTACACGCACATCCTGCCGAAGGGTCTCGACCACATCCTATTCGTCGTGGGGCTGTTCCTGCTGCGCGCGCGGCTCCGGCCCGTGCTCGTGCAGGTGACCACGTTCACGGTGGCGCATTCGATCACGCTCGGCCTCTCGCTCTACGGCGTGGTGTCGCTGCCGGCGAGCGTGGTCGAGCCGCTCATCGCGCTCTCGATCGTCTACGTGGCCATCGAGAACCTCCGCACCGAGCGCCTCACGCCGTGGCGCGTCGCGCTCGTGTTCCTGTTCGGCCTGCTGCACGGGCTCGGTTTCGCCGGCGTGCTCACTGGCCTGCAACTGGCGCGCGCCGACTTCGCCGTGGCACTCACCGGCTTCAATCTGGGCGTGGAGGCCGGACAGCTCACCGTGATTGCCGGCGCGGCGTTGCTCGTGGGGTGGTGGCGGCACTACGCCTGGTACCACCGCCGTATCGTGGTGCCGGCGTCGCTGGCCATCGCCGTCGTGGGCCTCTACTGGACGGTCACGCGCCTGTTGGGCCGGTGAGCCGACCGCCAGGCACCGCGGTCCAGGCAAAGCTCAAGGCTCTATGACGTCCCGGTCCCGTCTCCTACAATGACAGCACGCCATGGACTACGAGGTGATCAAGCGGTTGCTCGGCGCGCTCGAGCAGACGGGTGTGCGCTATGCCGTGTTCGGTGCCGTGGCGATGAATCTGCATGGGCTGGCACGATTTACCGCCGATGTGGACCTCTTCGTCGAGCCAACCGTGGAGAACATCGATCGCCTCAAAGTCGCGCTGCGAACGGTGGTTGACGACCCCGCGATCGAGGAGATCTCAGCCGACGATCTGCTCGGCGATTACCCCGCCGTCCAATACAACCCGCCGGACGCCACATTTCACATCGACATTCTGACCCGGCTGGGTGAGGCGTACGCGTTTGCCGACCTGCAGGTCGAGCGCGTCCCGCTCGATGAATTGACGGTGTCGGTGGTCACGCCGCAGACGCTGTACGAGATGAAACGCGATACCGTTCGATTGAAGGACAAGGCCGACGCGCAGATGCTGAAGCGGCGATTCGACTTGAAGGACTGATGCCGGTCTACAAATACCGTTCGATCGAGGACATGCCCGACGAGGTCTGGCGCCGCCCCGGCGATCCGCTGCTCTATCGCACCATCGCGCAGCTCTGGGATTTCGGTCAGCGCACGTCTACTCGGCGTTTCCGTCCGGGTGTCTACAAGTTCCGCTCGATCGACGAGATGGACGCCGCGCAGGACGCGCTGTTCTTCGCTGGACCCTGAGTCGTCAGGCGAAGGGGCTCGTCTGCCGGGCTGCCCTCCGCCTCCCCATCGTCCACGAGATGGCTGGTTTGGACCGCGATGATCGGCGCCTCCGGGCGGGGACGCAAGGCCCGGTACTCGAAGGCGAGTCTACGGCTGCCACCAGACGCGAACGTGGGACCTGACAACGGGCAACGGATTCGCCCGCTGCTGAGAAACGTGCAGGCCGTGGGCCGTGGGCCGCGCGTGCGCGGCACGAAATCCGACTCGTCGACCTTGCTGCCCGACCGCACGCGGACACCGCTCACCGCCCCGGACCGTGACCGCGACCTGGCCTTTGACGCCGGTATCCTGGCGTCTCGTCGAGATCCGGGCGATGGACTGGTGCCGGTGGCACGAGCGGCCAATTCGGATTCGGCCCGCTCGCAGATACGTGCGCCCTGGGTCCCCGGCCAAGCCTCGACGAGCCGATCACGGCCCAGGCCCGTGTGTTTTCGTGTGGGAACCGTGATCGTCGCGTTCGGAATGAACGACTGCCACGACCGCGGCGAGCTGTGGCGTGCGGCTACGCGAGCAGCGCGTCGGCCACGCGCTCGCCGCTCTCCATCGCGCCCTGGATCGACGCGGAGGCGCGGTAGTCGCCGGCCGTCCACACGCCCGGGCGCACGGCTGCTGGCGCGAGGCGCTCGAGCGGCATCCGCACCGGGAGCGCCCGCGGGATGCGGTAGGTTCTCAGCCAGCGCCACTGCTGCACCTGCGTGCCGAACCAGCCGCCCAATTCGGTCTGCACCTGTTGGGCGATGGCCGCGTCGTCGCCGGAAGGCTCGCGGAGTACCGACACCGACACGAGTACCTGGCCGGCCGGTGCGTAGTGCGGCGCCACGTCGCTCAGCACCGCCACATTGTTCACCAGGCCCGCGCCAGTGCCATTCAAAGCCAGGATCGGTTCGCCAAGCGGACTGGCCGGCGCCGCGAAGTACACGCACGTCACGTGGCGCCACGCCGTGGGGGGCAGCTCAGGCAGCAGGTGCGCGGCCGTGGTGCCGTCGGTGGCCACCACGATGTGGCTCGCGGCCACGCGCTCGCCGCTCTGCATCATGACGACGCCGTCGCCAATGGCGGCGACCGGTGCGTTCAGGCGCACGGTCCCTGGGCTCAGGCCCGCGGCCAACTGCTCGGGAATGGCCTGCATGCCCCCGGCCGGCACGGCGGCGTGGCCCTCGCCGAACATGCGCAGCACGAAGTCGAGCATGCGGCTCGACGCGGTCAGCTCCGCGTCCAGGAAGATGCCACCAAACCACGGACGCAGGAACCGCTCGAACATCACCTTGCTGAAGCCATGGGCTCGCAGTGCCTCCATGGCTGTGGTTTCGGGACGCGCGAACAGCTCGTCGAGGGTGCCCCGGCTCGCGGCCGAACGCAGCGTCGCGATCTTCAGCTTGTCGGCCAGCGAGCCAACCGGGGCCTTCAGCGTGGCTATCAGGTCGCCAGGCTGCCGCGTGGGATCGCTCACGAGGTGCATGCCGCCCTCGCACCATACGCGCGCCCCCGACGAAAAACGACCGAGCGACAGCGCGTCGTAGTCGAGCCAGCGTTCGGCGGTCGGATACGCCGTGAGCAGCACCTGGAAGCCTCGATCGAGCTGGAAACCGTCCACGACGTCGGTGCGCACGCGTCCGCCCACAGCGTCGGCGGCCTCGAGCACCACACACGGCCGCCCTTCGGCCTGCAGCCGGCGCGCGCACGTCAAGCCCGCCAGCCCGGCTCCCACAATCATCACGTCGCTCATCACAGCGAGTCTCACCTGTTTGCCCATGCGGCGCCAGGACGATCGTCACGGTCTGAGTGCCAGCCTCGCACGTCGTGGATGACCTGCCACGCCGGGACAAGCGGCGAACTGGCGACACCCGCAGGCGCGGGCGGACCGCTCCAGGTGGGCGGGCCCGTGCGCGCGCAGCGATGTCGACTGCCTCGTGGAGTTCGGCCCTTTGCCCGACGGCACCGACGCGGATGGGGTTTCGGCTTGCTCGAAAGCCTGAACACTCTGCTCCAACGACCGGTCGATCTGGTCGTCGCCACGGCCATCACCAATCCGTGCTTGCTCCGCGTCGCGGTTGCGCGCCAGTGCGACATCATGGGCGGGGTCGCCGAGGCGAGGTGACCGAGACGCGGAAGAAGTCCTGACGATTCGCCTGCCAAAGGGCACGCGCCCGGGGCCTCTACACGGACGTGGACGTCTTCGCGATCGTCTCGTGATCGTGGTCCTCGATACGAACGTGATCGTCGCGGCGCTGCTCGCCAGGGCTGTGTCACCAAGTCGTGGTGCGGGGCCTGACGTCCTGTAGAGCGGCGACCAGGACCTTCTCGTGATTGGCCGCTACCAGCACATCGACATCGTCTTTCCGGCCAACCGCCGCACGGCCTGCGCGACGAGCCGGCCACACCCCTCGACCAATGCTTCGAACTGGCGTGGACGCGCGGGCGCGTCGCGCTTAGCGTGGCCCATTCCCACGACGGGACGCAAGCAGAAGCCGCCCGACCGGGGGAGACCGGGCCGCCCCGAGCCGAGTGCGATATTCAGGCGGCCATCCCGAAGATTCTGCCACGCGTTTTGTCAGCCACGCTACCGGCGCGGCTGCGACAATCGACGGCGTCGAAGGAGACACCTGATGAAGACAGCAATCGGCGTGGCGGTGTTCGCAGTGGCGCTCGGTGCCGGGCTCGGGTCGCACGTGGTGTCGGCGCAAGCCGTCGCCGCCGGCGCCGCAGCCGGGCGCACCCCCAACGTGGAATTCGAGATGATGACGTGGCCCGAGGTGAAGAAGGCCATGGCCGACGGCAAGACCACCGCCCTCGTCGACAACGGCGGCGCGGAGCTGCCCGGCACGATCGGCCTCACCAACGAGATCTTCGAGGCCATCAACGAGCAGGTGGCCGAAGAGCCGATCAAGACCGGCTTCACGAACGTGGTGCTGATGAGCGATCACGGCGGCGGGCAGGCACAGCTCGAGGCCGTGGCCACGAAGCTCGACGCGATGTAGGCCGGCAAGGGCATCTGCCCGGTGCTGCCGCAGGGCCAGCGGCCCGATCCTGCCACGCCCCGCGTCAACAACGGCATCAGCGTCGACGGTCGCAAGAGCACGCCGGAACTGGGCAAGAAGCTCTTCGAGATGAAGAGCGACTACGCCGTGAAGCAGATCCGGCAGTTGCTGCGCGCTCCCGCGTCTGGGCAGTATGCGCCGGGCGGCACCCGAGATTTCTGGAGTAGCACGAATGTGCTACTCTTGGGACCGGAGGGCCACGCCATGACCAAGGAAGTCACCCTGCGACAGGCCGGTGGATCGGTAAGCGCTACCCTGCCCAAAGACATGGCCGACCGGTTGCATCTCGAGGCTGGCGACCGGGTGCTGGCCGTGGAAACCGACCGCGGCATTCTGCTCACGCCCTACGACCCCGAGGCCGAACGCGCCCTCCAGGTCGCCACCAGAGCCGCCAAGAAGTATCGCAACGCCCTGCGCGAACTGGCGAAGTAGTCATGCCTCCTCGCAGACGCGAGCCCGTCTGGCTCTCGCGCACCGTCGTGGATGCGATTCACGCCGACCAAGTCCGCGAGCACGGCGGCCTGCCGGGGGTGCGTGACGACAACGTGCTGGAATCGGCGCTGGCGCGCGCCCGCCAGAAATGGACCTACGGAGCCCGTAACGTCGCGGTGCTGGCCTCAGCCTACGGCTACGGCATCGTCACGAGCCACCCGTATCGGGACGGCAACAAACGCATCGGCTTCCTGTGCCTGGTGACGTTCCTGGGCGTGAACGGCCACGACCTCGACCCGACCGACGCCGATGTCGTGGCGACGATCGTGGAATTGGCCGCCGGGAGGCTGACCGAAGACGAACTGGCGCAGTGGATACGCGATCATCTCGCGCCGGCGTGATCGTCCTGGGCGGAAGACTACAATCTCTCCACCATGCCCATCACTCGACGCGCCGTGCTCTCGGCCCTGCCTGCCGTTGCCGGACTCTCGACCCTGACGTCGGCGCAATCCGGCGCCAGACGCGTGTCGCCGGATCCGCTGGGCGTGCGGGCCGACTTTCCCGTCGCGAGCACCTCGCTGTTCCTGAACTCCGCCTACATCGCCCCGACGCCGCTGTCGGTGATGCAAGCCGGGCGCGAGTTCGCCGACGCCAAGGGCCACGCCCCGATCGTGCTCGGCGACATGCTGCGGCGAACGGAGCAGGTGCGCGCGCAATACGCGCGCCTCATCAATGCCAGCCCAGACGAGATCGCGTTCCTGTCGGCCACGAGCGAAGGCGAGAACGTGGTGGCTGGCTCGCTCGGCCTGAGCCGCGGCGACAACGTGGTGATCGACGAGCTGCACTACGAGTCGGAGTTCGTCCTCTACTCTGAACTTGCGAAGTCCACCGGCGTGGAGCTGCGCATCGCCAAGGCCGTCGGCGGTGCCGTGACCGTAAAGGAACTCGAGCCGCTGGTGAACCGGCGCACCAAGCTCGTGTCGGTGGCGTGGGTGTCGCACCAGAACGGCTACCGCCACGACCTGCGGTCGGTCGCCGACCTGGCGCGCGCGCACGGGGCCTTCTGCTACACCGACGGCATCCAGGCCGTGGGCATGTTCCCGGTGGACGTGAAGGCCGTCGGAGTGGATGCCATGGCGATTGGCACCTACAAATGGGTGCTCGGCAGCTACGGCGTGGCGCCCTTCTACGTGAGCCGCGAGGCGCCCGCGCGCGTGCGCACCGACCGCTACGGCTGGCGCAACGCAGAGAAGCAGCTCGGCCCGGCCGACTTCCAGATCTATCAGTCGGCGAAGCGCTTCGACTACGCCACGCCCGCCTTCGGACCCATCTATCAACTGGGCGCGGGCCTCGACTACCTGGCCAAGGTGGGCGTCGACCGCATCGAGACGCACACCGTGGGCCTGGCGCATCGCCTGCAGCGCGGGCTGCGCACGCTCGGCTTCGACGTGCTCACGCCCGACGGCAACCGCACGTCGATTGTCGCCTTCAAGGTGACGAAGGCCGCGGATGCCATTACCACGCACCTGGCCGCCACGAACACGCTGGTGAGCCTGCGCGAGAACGGCGCGCAGGTGCGCGTGTCGCCAGCGCTCTTCAACACGGCCGACGATATCGACCGGTTCCTCACGGTGGCCGAAGGCCTGAAGTAGCAGGAGGCCCCGATGAAACGATTCGCCGCTTCAGCTCTGCGCGGGTTCGGCCTGTAGTAGCTGGGTCGTCTTGTACGAGGAGTTCCAAGGATCCGCCTCGATCTCCTCGACCGTCGGCAGGCTGCCGGCGAAGGTCTTCGGGAGCTTCTCGACGAGCTTCGTCTGCCAGCCGGCGACGCCGATCGGTTTCTTGAGGTCGCGCAGCGCGTACTCGACGACGAGGCGGTTCTTCTCGCGGCACAGGAGCAGGCCGATGGTGGGCTTGTCGTCGGCGTGGCGCAGCAGGTCGTCGACGGCGGAGAGGTAGACGTTCAACTGGCCGACGAACGCGGGGTCGCAGGTCGAGGACGAAGTCCCGGTCGCCGACCTCGAGCGCTACCTGCCGCCCGACGAAGGCGAAGCCGGTGCCGAGCTCGAGCAGGAAGCGCTGGATGTGGTCCACCAGCGACTGCTCGACCTCGCGCTCGCGGCGCGGGTCGGCCGTGCCCAGGAAGTCGAACAGGTACGGTCCTTGAAGACCTGGGCGGCGAGGTCGGAATCGCCGGGCGGCAGCGTCGCGGCGAAGTTGGTGAGTGCCTTGCCCTGGCGTTCGCGGGCGTGACCCTGGATTTGGAGCACGAGGATGTTGTGCGACCAGCCTTGCTCGATGGTCTGGCGCACGTACCAGAGGCGCTCGGCCGGGTCGTCGAGCTTCTCCAGCAGCGCGATGTGGTGGTACCAGGGAGTTCGTGCAAGAGGCTCTTGCACGATTGCCCGCTCCGGCCAGGCCGCGGCGAAGGCGCAATCACCGGCCATCGCTCCCTCCCTTCCGCTTGCCTGTCTTGCCGGCCGGCAGGCGCCGCTGTGGCGGCATCCGCTTCGCCTTCTTCGCCCTCGGCTGCTTCTCCGTGGCTCCCGACTCCAGGCACTTGACCGCCTCCACCGCCCGATCGAAATCGCTGACCGGCCGACCGGCTTCGAGGTGGCGGCGCGCGGCCGCGTACTGCTCGAACTGTGGGTGGGCGTGTTCCTCGGCGAGTTGGTGCGACGCCGCGCCCGCGTGCGTGAGGATGTTGCGCTCGTTGAATTGGAGGAAAACGTCGAGCTTGGCCACCCAGTCGCCCATGTGCATCGGCTTCTTGCGCCGCGCCTGGTCTTCGGCGTAGTCCAGGTACATCGACACGCTGCGGTTGAGCTCGCGGCTCTCCTCCTCGCTCAAGTAGTTCTTGGCTACGGCGGCGTCGGCGCGCTGCCGGATGATCTTCGCGGCGGTGTGGCCGTGGATGGCCCAGTGCAGCTTGTTCTGCACGGTGACGAAGAAGGTCTGGCTGAGGGAGTGCGCCGGGTCGTAGTCGATGCTGGTGGCGTAGATGTCGGTGACCTTCTGGTAGAACATCCGCTCGGAGGCCCAGATGTCGCGGGCGACGTCCCGGGACCCTTCGCGTTGAACTATTCGGAAACTCCGAATAGTTGCCTTTCGGTCAAGCTCCCGTTCCTCGAAAATGCTTGCCAGATGCTCGTTTACCGTCGGCACCGACACTTGGTACAGCTCGGCGATGAGGCGCTGCGACAACCACACGGTGCGCCCTTCGAGGCGGACCTGGAGTTGGGCGCCGCCCGTTTCATAGATGAGGAGCTGCCCGGTTTCCTCGGGATGGGCGTTACCCGCCATACCCAAGCTCCTTCAGGTTCGCGGCGAGGCGGCGTCCAGTTTCGCAGCCTCAGCCTGCTTCACGACTTCCTCCTCTTCGCTTTCCGCGGCGACGTCCCCGCCAACTCCGCCTCGATTTCCTCGACCGTCGGCAGGCTGCCGGCCAGCGATTTCGGGAGTTTCTCGACGAGCTTCGTCTTCCAGCCCGCGACGCCGATCGGCTTCTTCAGATCGCGCAGCGCGTACTCGACCACGACGCGATTCTTCTCGCGGCACAGGAGCAGGCCGATGGTCGGCTTGTCGTCGGGATGCCGCAGCAAGTCGTCAGCGGCGGAGAGGTAGAGGTTCAACTGCCCTACGAAGGCCGGGTCGAAGGGGACGGCCTTCAGTTCGACGACGACGTAACTGCGTAGCGTCAGGTGGTAGAAGAGCAGGTCGATTACGAAATCCCGGTCGCCGACCTCGAGCGGAACCTGCCTGCCCACGAAGGCGAAGCCGGTGCCCAGTTCCAGCAGAAAGCGCTGCACGTGATCGACCAGCGCCTGCTCCACCTCGCGCTCCCGGCGCGGGTCGGCGGTGCCGAGAAAGTCGAAGAGATATGGGTCCTTGAAGACCTGTTCCGCCATGTCGGAATCTGCCGGCGGGAGTGTCGCCTTGAAGTTCGTGATCGCCTTGCCGTGGCGCGCGTGGGCCCGGGCCGTGATCTGCATGGCCAGGATGTTCCGGGACCACCCTGCTCAAGGGTCGCCTTGATGTACCACTCGCGAGCGGCCCGCTCGGAAACCCGGTCCAGCAGAAGGCAGTTGTGGAACCAGGGCAATTGTGCAGCAGCCTGCTGCACAATTGCCCGCTCCGGCCAAGCCGCGGCGAAGGCGCGCATGTAATTGAGACTGCGCGGCGAGAAGCCCTTCATAGCGGGGAATGCCTCGCGCAGATCGGCGGCCAGGCGGTCGACCACCTTTGCTCCCCAGCCCGCGCGCTCCTGCCGGTCAAGGATCACCCGCCCGATGTCCCAGTAGAGCAGCACCATCGCCGCGTTGGCGGCCAGGACGACGCGCACGCGCTCTTGCTGAATGCGCGATTTGATCGCGGCGAGCGCGGCGGCGTAATCCGCCGGCAGTGCTGCCTGCGACGGCGCCACAGGGAAGTGGGCTTCGGGCCGGGCGCGGCCCCGCGCTAGACGGCTATCGGCCTTCGGGACGGGACGCTTACGCGCCATACCCAAGCTCCTTCAGGTTGGCGGCAATCGCGGCATCCAGCTTCGCGGCCTCGGCCTGCTGCTCGCGCAGCGTCGCGGTGAGCCGCTTCATCTTCTCCTCGAACGGCTCGCCGTCCTCTTCCTGCGCCTCGGCGCCGACGTAGCGGCCGGGCGTGAGCACATGGCCGTGCTTGCGCACTTCCTCCA
>Ga0105044_10014450_pt1 | contig 10679 bp, 7 predicted proteins | sample MAT01_FD_78092 | JGI IMG/M metagenome (GOLD analysis project Ga0105044, IMG submission 78092) | Freshwater microbial communities from Lake Fryxell liftoff mats and glacier meltwater in Antarctica - MAT-01 | ecosystem: Environmental > Aquatic > Freshwater > Ice > Liftoff microbial mat | place... | reverse complement strand
TCCCTGCACACGGCGCTGCCCAAGATCCAGCTCGACTATCCCCGGACCGAGGAGGGGCGCCTGGAAACCAACGTCCTGAGCCGCGAGCGGTGGAACCGCTTTCAAGGCGTCATAGGCCACCACCACATCCAGAAGGACAAGGTCGACCCCGGCCCCGCGCTGGACTGGGACCGGGTCATCAACGAGGCCCGCAAGTCGCTGGGCATGAAACCGCTTCCACGCGGCGCCGACGAGGCGCGGTATCTCTCTCCCGCTCCCCAGCCCCCGCCCCCTTCCGCCCCTGCGTCGACAGGCGCGCCGACCGGATAAACGCACGTACCATCTTGGCCCATGCGTGAAGGCCCGAACGTCTTTCTCCGAATCCTGGTCCCCGTGCTGCTGCTGCTTGCCGGCGTAGGCGTGTTCTTCGCCGTCATGCGGACGTCCAGCACGCCCGCCATTACGCCGCAAGCCCCGGCGGTCGCCCCCGCCGGCGCCGTCGTAGCGCCCACCCCCGGCCAGCCCCCCGTGCCGGGCCAGCCGGCCGCCGCGGCTGTCGCTCCTCTTGCGCCCGTCATCGAGGCCCCCGCCGGCACCAGCTATGTCGCCCGGACGTTCCCCCTCGCGCCCTACACGCCCATCGGCGCGATCGAGCCGACGTCCGACAAACCCGGCCAGCGCGGCCCCGGCTACCAGATGCGCCTCGAGTTCGACCGGTTCGGGGCCGGCGTCAGCCGCCTCGAGTTGGCCAATCACTTCACGACCATCAAGCGCGACAAACACGAGGTCTTGCAGGACCTGCTCAACACCCCGACCGACAGGTCCGTGGGCCTGGTCGCCTTCGCCGCCGACGAGGTCGTGATCAACGGCGTCCGCGTGGGCCTTGGTCTGGCCCGCGAGCGCGACACGCAGACCATCTGGCGTGAGACCGCACCGGGAGCTTTCGAGGCCCAGATCGTCGATCAGGCGGGTGCCGACGTCGCCACCATCACCCGCGCCTATCAGCTCGCCCCCGGCTCCTACGAGTTCATCATCCGCCAGGCGCTCATCAACCGCACCGCCCTGCCGATGTCCGTGGTCTGGAAGCAGTTCGGCCCCGCCGACCAGCCCCTTGGCACCATCCGCTACGGCGGCGACGTCCGGCGCGTCCGCTTCGGCTACCTGCTGCCCCCCGCGCAGGACCCAAGCCGCCAGTTTGTCCAAGGCGGCGACCGCTATCTCATCAGCCACCACGAGATCCTGGGCAAGGGCGTCGAGGGCAAGTTCTGGGCCGGCACCGGGTTGCCGGTCTTTGATCCCAAGCAGCTCTGGCCCACACCCAAGTCCGCGACCGATGGCCACTCGCTGGTCTGGGCCGCCACCACCAGCCGCTACTTCGTCGTCGCCATGCACCAGGCCGCCATCGGCGAGCCCGGCGCGACCGGCGGCCGGGACAAGACGCTCTCGCTGGTCGAGACCGTCGGTCGCCTGGCCATTCCGACCAACCCGCTGGACACGACCAAGTACGTCTCGGCCTCGCGCGCCCCCACGGGCTACGCCGCCCTCACGCTCGCCAGCCGCCCGTTCACTGTTGCCCCCGGCGCAACGCAGGACCTCTCCATCGGCGCCTATGCCGGTCCCATGAGCAAACGCTTCATCGAGAGCGAGCCCAGCGCCTTCGCCTCCGGGCTCGAGAGCATCGTCGTCTACACCTTCGGCGGGCCCTGCGCCTTCTGCACGTTCCAGTCCATCGCCATCCTGCTCCGCTGGTTCCTCGGCACGCTGCACGACTACGTCGTGTTCGACTGGGCCCTGGCGATCATGATCCTGGTCGTCTGCGTCCGGACGCTGCTGCACCCGATCACGCGGTGGAGCCAGATGAGCCTCGCGAAGTTCGGCAAGCAGATGGGGGCCGTTGGCCCCAAGATGAAGGCCGTGCAGGAGAAGTACAAGGACGACCCCGCGAAGTCCCGCGAGGAGATGGGGCGGCTGATGCGGGAGGAGAACGTCAACTACGCCGGTGCGCTCGGCTGCCTGCCCGCCTTCCTGCAGACGCCCGTGTGGATCGCGCTCTACGCGATGATCTACTTCACCTTCGAGCTCCGCCACCAGGGCGCGTTCTTCGGCCTGATCCAGAACCTCACCGCCGGCAGGTGGACCTTCCTGGGAGACCTGGCCGAGCCCGACAACTTCCTCAACTTCCACCAGGTCTTCGGCACCAGCGAGCACGGCATTTGGGTCTGGGGCCTCTCGAGCCTCATGGGCCCGATCGAGGGCCTGAACATTCTGCCGCTGGTGCTGGGCGTGGTCTTCTATATCCAGCAGAAGTACATGACGCCGATCTCGGCCATGCCGCTGACCGACGAGCAGAAGCAGCAGCAGGCGATCATGAAGGTCATGACGGTCGTGATGTTCCCGCTGTTCATGTACAACGCCCCGGCCGCCCTGAGCCTGTACTTTATGACCAACTCCACGCTCGCGATCATCGAGAGCAAGTGGATCCGCAAGCGCTTCGACCACCTTGAGAAGATCCGCGAGAGCCAGCCACGGTCCGCCAAGAAGGCCCCGAAGGCGGGCTCGTGGCTCGAGAAGATCCAGAACCAGGTCCTCGAGACCCAGCGCCGGATGGAGGAGCAGCAGCGGCAGGCCAAGAAGAAGGACCGCAAGTGATGTCGCGACCTCCGGCCCCGGGGGGCGAGCCGGGGGACGCAGTCATCGCCCGGTCGATCGAGCGCTGGTTCGCGACCGCGAAGCGCGACCTGCCCTGGCGCGTGGCCCCCGACGCGCCGGGCCTCAAGCGCAACCCGTACCACGCGCTGGTCGCCGAGGCGATGCTCCAGCAGACGCAGGTCTCCCGCGTGATCGACAAGTACCGCGCGTTCATCGCCGCCCTGCCCACCGTCGCCGACCTGGCCCGGGCCGACGAGCAGCGCGTGCTGGCGCTCTGGACCGGCCTTGGATACTACCGCCGCGCCAAGAACCTCCACGCGGCCGCCAAGCTCATCGTCGAGCGATTCCACGGCGAGGTTCCCCGCGACGCCGAGAGCCTCCGCTCGCTCAAGGGCGTCGGGCGGTACACCGCCGGGGCCGTCGCCTCCATCGCCTTCGACCGGCCCGAGCCCATCGTCGACGGCAACGTCGCCCGCGTGCTGCTCCGTCTCCACGCCCGCGACGCCGCGAGCGACGACAAGGCCGTGCAGCCCTGGCTCTGGGAACGCGCGGCCGCGCTTGTGACCGCCGCCGCCTCCCCCGCGGCGTTCAACGAGGGGCTCATGGAACTCGGCGCGACCGTCTGCCTCCCGCCCCCCGCCGCCCCCGCCTGCCCGGCCTGCCCGCTCCGCCGGTCATGCCGAGCACATGCCACGGGGCGCGAACTGGAGATCCCGCGCCCCAAGGCCCGGGCCACGCGGCGAAACGTCCACTGCGCGGTGGTCGTTATCCGGCGCGACGACGGCGCGACGCTCCTGGAGCAGCGCCCGCCCACGGGAGTCATGTGGGCCGGCCTGTGGCAGGCCCCGACGGTCGAGAGCGAGTCGGCCATGCCCGGCCCGGCGGCGCTGGCCAAGGCCGTCGGCCTCTCCGGGCGGGCGCTGAGCCCGAGAGAGACGTTCAGCTTCACCGCCACGCACCGCCAGATGCAGTTCACCGTCCACGAGGCTCGCTCGCCCGAGGGTTTTAAGCCCGCGCGGGGCGTGTTCGTCCCAGCCTTCGACCTTGCCGACTATGCGCTGAGCACGCCGCAAAGGCGGGCACTGGGCCTGACCACCGGCGCAGGCAAGGCCGGTCGGCTCAGGCGCCCGCCTCGGTCGCGCGGATGATTTCTTCGACGCTGGTGAGTCCCTTGGCGACCTTGGACATGCCGTCCTGCCGCAGGCTGACCATGCCCCGCTCCATGCAGATGCGCCGGAACTCGGAGACGTTGGGGTTGCGGGCGATGATGTCTCGGAGAGAATCATCGACGACCAGCAGCTCGTAGATGCCCACGCGTCCGGAGTAGCCGCGGTTGCGGCACTTGTCGCAGCCCTTGGCGTTGTACATCTGGTCGGCCTGGAAGCCGTTCATCGTGAGGTACTCGATGAACTCCTCGCTGGGCGAGCCCTGAAACTTGCAGTGCGGGCAGAGCCGACGGACCAGCCGCTGGGCCAGCACGCCGCGGACGGCGGCACCGACAAGGAACGGCTCCAGGCCGATGTTGACCAGCCGCGTGAGCGAGCTGGGCGCGTCGTTGGTGTGGAGGGTCGAGAGCACCAGGTGGCCCGTGAGCGCGGCCTGGATCGCCGTGTGTGCCGTCTCGAGGTCGCGGATCTCGCCCAGCATGATCACGTCGGGATCCTGCCGCAGCAGGGCCTTGAGGGCCTTGGCGAAGGTCATCCCGATCTTCTCGTGCGTCTGCGTCTGCGTCACGCCGTCGAGGTGATACTCGACGGGGTCCTCGACGGTGCAGACGTTCATGGAGTTCTTGTCGAGCTGGCGGAGCGAGGCGTAGAGCGTGGTCGTCTTGCCCGAGCCCGTCGGGCCGGTGACCAGCACGATCCCGTGCGGCTCGTCGACGCACTTCTGCCACACCGCGAGCGTCGTGGGATCAAAGCCGAGGTTCTCGAGCTCGACGTTGATGCTCTTGGTGTCCAGGATGCGCATGACCACCTTCTCGCCGTAGGTGTTGGGCAGGGTGGACAGGCGGAGGTCGAGCTTGCGACCCGAGACGGTGCAGCGGATGCGTCCGTCCTGCGGCAGGCGGCGCTCGGAGATATCCAGGTTGGCCATGATCTTCAGGCGGCTGGTGATCGCCGCCGACATCCCCGCCGGCGGGTTCATCATCTCGAACAGCATGCCGTCGATGCGGAACCGCACCTTGAGCTTCTTGTCGGCGGGCTCGATGTGGATATCGCTGGCCCCCTCCTTGGCCGCCGACTGGATGATGTAGTTCACGTAGCGGATGACGGGCGATTCGGCCGCCTGGGCCTCGAGGTCGACCTCCTGGCTCTCGCTCATCCGCTTCTCGACCTGAACGTCCCCCTCGTCGACCTCGCTGAGAAGGTCCGAGACGTCCATCTCCTGCTGCTTACCCGCCTCCTCCTGCTGGCCGACCATGTCGAGCGCCGCGCGGATGTCCGTCGGCGGCACGATCACGACCTTCACGCTCGTCACGCCCAGCCGGCGGCGCACCTCGTCGAGCAGGAACACGTCGTCGGGATTGCCCACCCCGACCACCACACGGCTGGCCCCGCCGGCGCCGACCTTCTGCACCCGCAGCGGGAGCACGCAGTGCTCCTTGCAGAACTCCGAGCTCAGCCGCTGCAGCATCGTTCCGTCGAAGCCCCCGTCGAGCCCCTTCTCGAGATCCACCCGCTCGAAGGGCACGTCGGCCATGCCCGCGACGGCCTGGTACACCCGCACCTCGTCCGCGCCCTGCTCGACGAGCACCTCCGTCAGCCGGCGCCCCGGCGAGGCCTTCACCACCGTCTGCGCGGCACCGAGCGCCTGCGTCGTAATCGCCTCGAGAGCAACAAGGAACTCGCCCAGCTCCTGGCTCTTCTGCATCTCGCCCCCGTCGGGCTGATAGACGCTCGACAGCGCGTCGCCCACCGCAGGCCGCGGCACGTCCCGCGGCCTGACGGGCACCGACGGGTCGTGCTCGACGATGATCTCCCGGTCGAAGGACCGCTGCCCGCTGGGCACCGCCGGCAGCGGGCTGAAGACCTGCTCGGCCTTGTCGATGCTGTGGCGGGCCTTGGGCGCCTCGGGCGCGGCCTCCTCGGGCCCCGCGCCGGGCCGCGGCGGGATCTTCCGCGGGCGCACCAGCGCCTTGGCGTTCTTGTCTACGCCCAGGTCCTGCAGGATGTCGTCGATGTCGAACTTGCCCATGGGGTTCGGATCCTGCAAAGACACCGGCGCCGTCGCCCCCTCACTTCTTCCGTTCGTTCTGCTTCTCGTCGTCCATCGTGAGCGTGTACGTCTTGCCGTCGGCCGTCAGGTCCACGCCCCGGCCGTGGATCGCCGAGACGGTGAACATCTCCGCGACCGTGTCGCCAACCCGCACGGCCTCGCCGGAGATCCGCGCCACCGGGCGAGAGCCGCCCAGCACGCCGTTGAGCTTCAGGTCCTTGAGCGCCGTCTCCACGCGCCGCTTCCGCGTCTCGGCGTCGCGCCGCATCCGATCGACGCTGGCCCGTGCGCCCTGCTCGGTGGTGTCGGGCTTGCTCGGCTCGGGGCCCAGCAGGCCCGAGAGCTCGAAGGGGTTCTTCTGCACCTGATCGACCGGGACCTGCGACGGCGACGCCGTCGCGCTCGAGAGCTGCGCCAGCACGCGCCGGTGGTCCTCGCTCATGGCCCCGGGCTTGGCCAGCTCGTAGTCGTTGAGCTTGGTCAGCCCCGCGACGCTGTTGAGCGGGCCGATGCCCACCAGCCGCATGGCATACAGGAGCCCCGCGCCGCCCACCAGCAGGCAGGCGAACATGATCGCCGGCAGCGACAGCCGCCGCTTGACGGGCGCCGCGCCCGAGCCCTCGCCCCCCGCGCCGCCGGCGTCGAGCCGGAACACTCCGCCCGCGGGCTTGTCGCCCTTGGCCGGATCGATGGGCATGATGGTGCCGCCCGCGGTCGGGTCGGCGCTCGTGTTGGCCTTGCTCACGGGTTGCTCCCTTCGCCCTCGTAGTACACGCTGAGCGTGAACCGGGTCTTCATCTCGCCGTCGACCTTGTCGGACCGGGCGATGGTCATGTCGGTGATCCGCGTGATGCGGGGCAGCTGCTCGAGGTCGAGCAGGAACTTGTAGAAGCCGTCGAAGTCGCCGGTGATCTCGATGTCCAGCGGCTGCTCGGTCGCGTCGCCCGCGGCCATGGTCTGCTCGGTCTTCTTGAACTGCGGGACCTTCAGCCCGTTCTTGCCCGCCAGGCCCGACACCTGGCGGAGGACGTTGTCCATCTCCTTGGTGTTGGGCAGGCGCGACTGGATCGTGCGGATCGCGTCGGCGATCTTCTCGTTGTCGCGCTGCAGGTCGTCGGTCTGGGCCGTCACCTCGCGCAGCTTGTCCAGCCGCGCCTGCTTGTGCCCGATCTCCTTCATGCCCTGGTCGATCTTGGCGTTGACCGGGCGGAAGACCACGAAGTACGAGCACACCGGCAGGGCCAGCAGCACCAGGAACAGCAGCATCGTGCGTGTCGTCGAGTTCACGGGCGGTCCTCCGCGTTAGAGCGCTGCGCCTTGCTGGCGTCGAAGTTCGGGTCGTCCGGGCGAGACTGCGTCGGGTCCATCGGGTCCGAGTGCTTGGGCCGCCGCGCCGTCCCGTCGGGCCGCCCGCCCAGCCGCGGCACGTGCAGGGCCTCGATCGTCCGCGTGTCGGCGCTCGAGCGGATCCTGGCCTCGATCTTGAACTTCCGCATCGATACGTCCTGCACCGTTGTCTCGCCCGCCGAGATCATCTCGACCCGGTCGAGCAGCGGGCACTGCACCAGCGAGGCGACGTAGTCCGCCACCTCCTCGTCGCTCGACGCGAGGCCGGCGATCTCCAGCGAGAACTCGAACTGCGCCGGCGCCGGCCGGGGCTTGGGCGCGTCCGGCGGCGCCCCGCCGCCCGCTGGCGTCGTCGCGCGGGCCCCCACGCTCGCGGTCGTCTGCGGCCCGGCCAGCCCCGAGACCGGCGCCGCCGCCTTCACCGGGACCACCAGCCGCCGGCCTTTGAGCTGCAGGTCCGTCAGCGTCAGCTGGTCGGGCATGCGGTTGATCATCTCCGCCAGCAGCGTCGACCGCTGCACCCGCTCCAGCAACGCCGTGGTCGTCTCGGCCTTGGCCTTGAGCTCGTCCCGCTGCGCCTCGAGCACCTTGAGCTGCTCGATCTTCTTTTCCTGCTCCACCCACTCCCGGTTCACCGCCGCCTGCATCGACATCACCGTCGACCACTTGCGATAAGTGACGAAGAACGCCCCGACCATCGCGAACGCGACGACCAGGAACAGCCCAAGCCCCAGGATCAGCTGCCGCTTCTCGGCCTTCTTCTGCAGGTAGTCCTCGGGGAGGAACGAGCCCCCCGCCCCGTTGGGCCTTCGGTCAAGCATGCTCATGGGTCGTCTCCTGAGCTCCGCGGCTCGGCATAAGTGGTGTGGGTCGACAGTTCACGGCCGGTTTCATGCTCAGAAGTCCGTCGGGCACAGGCTCAGCCCGAAAGGAATGGTCCAGCCCGGCTGGGGGGTGTTGAAATCGACGCCCAGCACCGGCTCCTTGCCGGTCCGGCTCATCCGCGCCAGCGGGTCGGCCACGTGCGCCGGCAGCCGGATCCGCCGCGCGATCAGCTGGCACAGCCCGCGGTGCCGGGCCTCGCCGCCGAAGAACACCGCACGCTCGATCTTCTTCCCGGGCAGGATCGCCTCGTAGTACCGCAGGCACATCGCCAGCTCGTCGGTCAGGATCTCGAGCGGCCCCTCGAGGTCGAACTCCCGGGGCGCGACATCCGCCGCCGCCTGCTCGGCCACCGGCACCGTCAGCCCCGGGGCGATCTTCCCCGTCCGCCGATCGTCGCCCACTGCCGTGGTCGCTGCTCCCGGGTCCTGCCCCTCCCCGCCCACCGCCGCCGCGGCGGCGGCGCGCGCCGGGTCCGGCTGACCACGCTCGCCCTGCGTATTGGGCCGCATCGCCGGGCTCAGCGGCGCGCCCGCGGCGATCCGTCGCATCCGCGCCGTCGCCAGGTCCCAGTCCATCGCTCGTGCCACCGCCACGTCCAGCTCGTGCCCGCCCACCTGCACCGTCTTCGCGAACGCCAGCGCGCCGCCGCGCCCGATCCAGACCTTCGTCGTCCCGGCCGCGATGTCCAGGTAGAGCGTCGAGACCAGCTCGTCCCCGGCCCGCCGGTTGATGTGCTCGAAGGCCTTCAGCGTTGCCACGCTCTCGGGATGGATCCCCACGCACTCCAGCCGGCAGTCGCGGATCGCCCCCACCAGCCGCTCGACGAAGTCCTTCCCCGCCGCCATGCACACGACTTCCTGCTTCCCGCCGGCGCTTGCGCCCTCGACCGGGAAGTGCCGCAGAACAAGCGTCTCGGGCCCGCAACCAAGCGCCGCCGGCACGCCCGCCCGCACCAGCTGCTCCAGCGGCACCTCGCCCTTGGGAAACTGCATGTGCTTGACGAACGTCTGCCCCGCGGGAATCGCGCACACCGCCCGGCGACCCTTGAACCCCACGCTCTTGACGAGCCGCGGCAAAGCCTGAAACTGGAACTCCAGCCGCTTGGAAGGCTCAGACAAAAGCGCGTCGGGCGTCTCCAGCATCGCCGCCGCCACCAGAGACGGCGGCTCGGCCGCACCGCCCGACTGCAGCTGCAAGAGCTTCAGCGAGCTTGAACCGAAATCGATCGCGATCGGCATCGTCGCGCTTGAAAGCGACTGCATCGCGGCCGACTTCACCTTGCCAAGGGAGAACAAGCCCATGCCGACGGTGCCTCCGCCCGGAGCTGCGCACTCGCGCACCCGGACCAACCATCGAATCGGACCGCCCGGCTCGGGGCTTTCGCCACCGCGCCGCCGCGCAGGTTCGCGGCTCTCCCCCACCCCGCGCACCCGGCACAATCGCCCGTCCCGCCGCCCCGCGCCGCCCTCGCCCACGCCCGCCGCCGCCCGAGAACCCTCCGCGCGTCCGAGAACCCGCGCCGCGTCGCCCCGGGCCCGCCGCGGCCGTGCCCGCACGCACGCATAAGGCGCAAACCCGCGTCCGCCCGCCATGCCGCGACGCCGGATCGCCGATCCAAATCTATCGGTCGGGACCGCGCGTCCCGCCCCTTCCCGGAGGCCCCACCCGCATGCTCAGGCTCACCGTCACCAAGGCCGCGCCGGGCATGGTCGTCGCGATGCCCGTGATGCACCCGCAGATTCCGGGCCACGTGCTGCTCAAGCCCGGCGCCGAGCTCGACGAGCTGGCCATCACCCGCCTCCGCGAGCTGGGCGTCCGCGACCTCGTTATCGAGTACCCGCCCACCGCATTCCTCATGCGCTACGCCGCCCCGCAGCTCGCCCTCGAGCAGGCCAAGCTCGCCCAGGCCGTCGGCGACCAGCTCGATGCCATGACCCGCGGCCTGCACGCCTCCTTCGAGTTCACCACCTTCCTCGAGGGCGTCCGGGCCCTGATCCAAAGGCTCGTCGACGACCCAGCCGCCGCGATCTTTATGCACGACATCGTCGACCCGCGCTCCCCCATCGCCCGTCACAGCTTCAACGTCGGCTTCCTCAGCCTGCTCATGGGCCTTCGCCTCGACGGCTATCTGGTCGCCAGCCGCCCTCGCATCAGCTCCAAACGCGCCGGCAACATCGAGAACCTCGGGCTCGGCGCTCTCCTTCACGACATCGGCATGCTCCGGCTCAGCCCGGAGGTCCTCCAGCGCTGGGAACTCGGCCGCGACGAGTCCGACCCGGGATACCAGAAGCACGCCGGCCTGGGCTTCCAGTTCGTCCGCGGCAAGATCGCCCCCACCGCCGCCGCCGCCGTCCTCCACCACCACCAACGCATCGACGGCACCGGCTTCCCGAAAAAGCAGCGCGGCTACGGCCTCCCCTCGCCCCTCCGCGGCACCGAGATCCACATCTTCGCGCGCATCATCGCCGTCGCCGACGTCTTTGATCGCTTCCGCGACGCCACACCCGCCCCCCAGGCCCCCCCCTCCGCCCCCACTTCCCCCTTTCCCGCCAAGGCCGCCGCCCCCCCCCGCTCCCCCCTCCGCCCCCCCGCACCGCACCGCC
>Ga0105044_10014446_pt1 | contig 10680 bp, 11 predicted proteins | sample MAT01_FD_78092 | JGI IMG/M metagenome (GOLD analysis project Ga0105044, IMG submission 78092) | Freshwater microbial communities from Lake Fryxell liftoff mats and glacier meltwater in Antarctica - MAT-01 | ecosystem: Environmental > Aquatic > Freshwater > Ice > Liftoff microbial mat | place... | reverse complement strand
GCGGCATGGCACCGAACCCCTCCCCCGGAAGACCGCAGGCGATTGAGGGAGCGGCTCATACAGGACCCCTGGCGCGCGGGCAAGGGGCGGCGACTTGCCTAAGCTGACGTAACGGAAGGTATTCGTTTCCTTTTTCCGATGTCGCGGAGCGCCGGGGGTATTCGTTTGTCGCTTTTTGACGTTTACCGGGTGTCGATGGGTATTCGTTTGTCGATTTTGGAGATCTGCGACCGAGCCGATCTATTCGTTCGTCGATATTTCGCCAGCCCTCAGTCGTTTGCCGCTTTTGGTTCGCCTCATTCCGTTTCGCAGCCCATTCTGCATAATGATAGGAATATAAGCTCGATTTCGCTGTGGTGCAAGAGAGTCGGGATCGAAGGAAGTCTGTTGCCAACCCCCTTCCGGCCTTCGGCCACCTTCCCCCGACGGGGGAAGGCCTTGATCCTGATATACCCGCACACTGTTTGAGGTGAGCGCCTTCTCCCATCGGGGAAGGTGTCCAACGCTCGGAAGGGGGCGGGCCGCGTGCTCCGCGCCTGGGCCGATAAGCTGGCCCTTAAGGAATTGGGGGGATAAACATCTCCGCCGGCTGCTGCCGGGGAGAGACGTCGCCTTGGCTAAAAAGCTGGCTCCGATGGCCATTGCCTATGATTTCGACGGCACGCTGTGCCCCGGAAACATGCAGGAGCATCAGTTCATTCCGAAAATCGGCATGAAGCCCAAGGACTTCTGGAACGAAGTGCGCGAGTTCGCGCGGGTCCACCAGGCCGACCCGGTGCTCGCCTATATGAACATGATGCTGATGAAGGCATTCGAGGCGCTGGTGCCGGTGCGCCGTGCCGACATCCAGGCGCTGGGCAATGGCTTGAAGCTGTTTGAGGGCGTCGAGGACTGGTTCGGCCGGATCGATGCCTATGGCCATAGCCAAGGCGTAAAGGTGGAGCACTACATCATCTCGAGCGGCAATGAGGAGATCATTGCCGGCACGGCGATCGCCGACCGCTTCACGCAGGTGTTTGCCTCGAAATTCGTGTTCGACAAGCGGGGCCTCGCGCAATGGCCGGCGCTGGCGATCAACTACACCACCAAGACGCAGTATCTGTTCCGCATCAACAAAGGCGTCAGCGACATCACCGACAACAATGCGGTGAACGACTATGTCGAGCAGGACGATCGGCCCGTGCCGTTTCCCAATATGGTGTTCATCGGCGACGGCGCGACGGATATTCCGGCGTTCCGGCTGGTAAAGGAGCAGGGCGGGTTGTCGGTCGCGGTGTTTGCGCCGCACGCCAAGGGCGCGCGCAAGGCGGCGACGAAATACCTGACCGATAAGCGCGTGCACTGTGTCGCGCCAGCGGATTACACCGATGGCGGGATGCTGGACGGCATCATCAAGGCGAATGTCGATCTGATCGCGGCGCGCCATGAGCTTCAGGTGCGGCTTGCCGAGGCTGGTCCGTTACGCGGATGACGTCAGGCGGCCCGGGGGCTAGTCTCGTCCGCAAGGCCATTGTCTGAATTTCCGGAGCTTCCCATGCTGTTTGCCGACGCGCTGCGCGCCCGAAAATCCGTGCGCGCTTTCAAGAGCGACCCTGTGCCGCGCGCTGTGGTGGAAGCGATTCTGGACGATGCGTCGCGGGCGCCATCCGGCACCAATATCCAGCCGTGGAAAGTGCATGTGGTGATGGGCGCGGCGCGCGAGCGGCTGGTTGCCGAGGTGCTGGCGCATCGCGAGACGAAGCCCGAGGACGACAAGGCGGAGTTTCCCCATCGCGGCAAGCGCAAGGAGCCCTACACCTCGCGGATGCGCACGCTAGGCAAGGCGATGTACGGGCTGATCGGCATTCCCAAAGGCGACGAGGTGGCAGGCTGGGAACAATGGGGGCGCAATTACAAGTTCTTCGACGCGCCGGTCGGGTTGATCTTCACGATCGACAAGGAACTGGGGCCGATGAGCTATGTCGATATCGGCATCTTCCTGCAGTCGCTGATGCTGAGCGCGACCTCGCGCGGCTTGTCGACCTGCGCGCAGGGGGCGTGGAATAATTACTGGACCGCGACCCGGCGCGTGCTGGACGTGCCGGACGATGAGTACATCGTGTGCGGGGTTTCGCTTGGGTATGAGGATGCGTCAGTGCCGGTGAATGGGCTGGTGAGCGAGCGCGAGCCGCTGGGGAGCTTCGTGACGTGGCATGAGGGTTAGCGGGCGTTCAGCATATTTCTGAACGGGGAACTCACAATTGCCCCTTAGACTACAGTGTTATGTTCGCCCAAATTCAAAAGATAGCGCCGCATCCGCTTCGGATTAATCCCTACAACCAGATCCGCTTCGCCAGGTTCAATCAACATGGCGCTGCGTTGTATGTCGTTGGCTCGGATAAGCGGGAGCGTGGTTCAGTCGAGACGCTGAAATCAGCATTTCAATTGTTTGGCGGGCAATGCTTCCACTGCAAGATGGCTCTGAAATCCGGGAAGCTGTCTGAAGTCGGCTCGATCGATCATGTCAGGCCGAAGTCTGCCAAAGGGACTGACGATCTCCATAATTTGGTCATCGCCTGCCAGCATTGCAATCGTCTTAAGGCCAACAGACCGCTTGCAAGATTCAACGGTGACCTAGGCGATGAGTACCTAGTTGCGTTGAACGAGCTCGTGACAAGCATGGTTGGGGCGCTTCGTGAGGCAGCTACCTCAGACCCCGCTTATTAGTCTTTCAGCCGCTAAACTTCATCTGCTTCAGCTCCATGGGCGTGTCGTCCGCACCGGTGCGGTTCTGATCGTCAGGCGGATCTGATGTTAACGGTTTACCATGAGGACCGACGCCTTGCGCAGTACCGCTAGAAGACGTCGTAGAACTCTTTGTCGGCGATTTTGACCTTCTTGAAGCCCGAGGCTGCCAGTGATTGCGCCAGGGTCAGGCCGAATGCATCGCGGGCTTCGGGGCTTGCCTCGACACCGACGTAGCAATCCTTGTTGCCCTTATAGAGCTTTGCCAGGTTCGGGCCGAAGGCTTCGATCGTGTAGAGCACGCCGGCATAGTCCACGACGCCATCATTGCGGAGCTCGGCATTGATGGGCGGGCGGCATGTGGAGAGGATCGGCGTTGCGCACCCGCCGAGTGCGACGACGGCAGCAAGGGCGAGATGTGTGAGACGGAAGCGCATGGCATGACGATGCCTCGCAGCCCGTAATGTCGCAAGCGGTGGCTAGCCCGTAAACCGCATCTGTTTCAGCTCCATGCGCAGATCGTCGGCGCCGGTGCGGGGTTTGATCATCAGCCAGGGTGGCTGCAGCGGCGTCGTAACGTCTTTCGAGCCGGCGATGAGGATGGTATTGCGTTCGAGCGCGCCTGGGGTGTCGAGCACGCGCAAGGCCGGCCATTCCTCGGCCATGGTTGCGGCGATCTTGCGGGCCGCAGCGTCGCGGTCGTTCTTTACATAGACGTTAGCGAGGCAGAGGCCGCCGCGCGTGAGGCGGCGGCGGATTTCGGCAAAGAAATCCGGCGTGGTGAGGTGATCAGGGATTTCGCTGGCGTGATAGGCGTCGAGGACGATGGCGTCGTATTTGACCGCGCCGCGCTTGAGGTAAGCGAGGCCGTCTTCGACGTGACGAGGCAGGCTATCGGGCAGGCCGAAATAGTGCCGGGCGACTTCGAACGACACCGGGTTGATGTCGACCAGCGTGACGCGCGCGCCCTCGCCTGAAAGCATGTTGGCGAGCGTGCCGCCGCCGACCCCGATCAACAGGACGTTGCGCGCCTTGGCCTGTGCGAGAAGGCTGTAAAGCGCGTGGATGTAGGTGGAAAGGCTGATGCCTTTGCCGTCGCTCTCGCTTTGGTGGCAATTGCCCTGGCGATAGAGGATCGCCCCCGTCTTGGTAACGCGGGCGACCACGATCTCGCCGAAGTCGCTGTCGAGTTTTTCGAGGATCTGGACACTGAGCAGCTTTTTAGCCATCGCGCTTTTTAAGCTGTCTGCATCAGCCCGGCATAGAGGCCGCCGAAGAGGCCGGAGACGCGGGCATCGCCCGTCGTCGTCGAGTTCATGCGGTTCATGACGTAGGAGAAGGTCATCTTCGCATCGTAGTCGCAGACGATGAGCGAGCCGCCCCAGCCGCCCCAGAAGGCGGTGTTGGTGTTGGGGAAGGGTGCGACGGTGCTGGGCAGGCCATAGCCGAGGCCGAAGCGGACCGGGATGCCAAGGACCATATCGTCGTTCTCGATCTGGAGTTCGAGGGCGCGGCGGCTGGCCCCTTCCGAGAGGATGCGCGTGCCATTGGCGATGCCGCCATTGACCAGCACCGATTGGATCAGCGCGACGGAACGGGCATTGCCGATGCCGCCGGCCGCGGGGATTTCGGCGCGGCGCCAGGCAGTGGTTTTCGGTTCGTGGGCGGTGAGATTGACGCTGGCGAAGGTGCGCTTGGCGATCTCGCTTTGCGACGACACGGCGCCGAGGCTCTTTTCCGGGGCGATCAGTTCGGCGACGCGGTGGTCGTGTTCGGCGGGGAGGCCGATATGGAAATCGGCGCCGAGGGGACCGGCGATTTCGCTGGCAAAGAGTTTCCCGAGCGTAGCGCCGGAGACGCGTCGGACGACCTCACCGACGAGGTAGCCCTGGGTGATGGCATGATAGCCGGAGCGCGTGCCCGGCTCCCACCAGGGCGCTTGCTTCGCCAGACGGTCGCAGATGGCGTCCCAGTCGTAGAGATCTTCCGTTCTCACCGGCACGTCGAAACCCGAGAGGCCTGCGGCGTGGCTCATCAGATGCGCGACGGTGATGCGGTCCTTGCCGTTCTGGGCGAATTCCGGCCAGTACTTTGCGACCGGCGCTGCGAAATCGAGCAGGCCGCGATCGGCGCAGAGGTGGGCGGTGAGGGCGCACATCGTCTTGGTCGTCGAATAAACGTTGATGATGGTGTCTGCCGCCCAAGGCTTGGTGCCGGCTTCATCGGCAAACCCGCCCCAGAGATCGACCACCATCTCGCCATCGATGGTGGCGGCGAAACAGGCCCCCATATCGGCGCCGGAGGTGAAGTTGGCGGTGAAGGCGTCGCGTACGCCGGCGAAGCGCGGAGGGCAGGTGCCGTGGATGTGCGGTTCGGACAGGGGTGTTCCTCGCTTAGCGTTTTCTGTGTTTGCGCGACCCTAGCAGACGCGCCGCAGCGCGCCAGATCGCAGCGCACCGTCGCATTGGATTGGTATGCTGGACGCCGAGTTACGGACGATGTTTCCTGCCCGGTCCCTCAGCGGGTGCCGACAGGAAGAGGGCGGCCGCAGCCGCCCCCGAACCCAATATTCGCGTTGCGGTCAGCGCTGGTAGAGATTGAAGCGCTGGTTCTGTCCGCGTGAACACTGGAAGGTAATGATCGCGGTCCGCTCGCGCCGGCCGCTGCCTTCGACATCGATGCAAAGGCCCGACGATTCGTTTCGGATCGTGCCGTTATTGCGCATCTCCCATTTCTGGTCGCGCCGGCCGGTGCAGGCCGCAGCATAGACCGGTCCGCGGCTATTCGGCGAACTCGCCAGGCAGCCATTGTTCACGCGAATTTCGGTGCCTCCGCTCTGCGACAGGCTGAACACCTGGTTGGATTTGCCGTGACAGCCGAACAGGATGATCTGGTTGGTGCCCTTGTCGCGGTCGAGGCACATGCCGGGCGCGTGGCGCGGCGAAAGCAGAACCTGCACCTCATAGCCGCCGCCGCCATTGCCCGGACCCGGATCATAGCCGCCCTGCCAGACCGAGAACCTCTGGTTCGACCGGCCGCCGCAGTTGAAGGCAATCACCCGGGTACCCGCGCCACGCCCGCTGCGCTCGACATCGGCGCACAGGCCGGTACCGTTCACAAGCGTGCCGTTCTGGCTGAAGGTCCAGTACTGGTCCGCGCGGTTCTTGCAGGCGGTTGCGTAAAGCTGGTCGCCTTCGCGCGCAGCGGCAATGCAGTTGCGGCCGATGCGCAGGAAATCGGCCCCGCGGTTGGGGATGTCGATGTCCTGCGGCGCCTGACCTGTGCACGTCATGATAACGCCGCGGCCGGAGCCGAAGTCGAGGCACATGCCGCGCGCATTTCCTGCCTCCAGCGCCTCGGCGGAGGCCGATGGCGCAAAGGCGAGGAGCGCGGCAGCAGCGGCCAGCGCCGCAAAAACGGACTTCAGGGGCTTCATGGCAGTATCTCCCTCTAACAATCTCAACGCTGACACGGACACTGCGTTCCGCTCAAGCGGCGCTTGGTCGCGGCAGCCCGCGCTACACCATGTCGCGCGCGCTGCCTGAACGGTCGATGAAGCCTATGGAATGAGAGTGAACCGCTGATTGGAATTGCCTGAGCATTTGAAGGCGACGACGGGCGTGCCGGAGGCCTTGCCGCCGCCTTTGACGTCGGCGCAGAGGCCGTCATTGCTGCGCAGCAAACCGGTGTCGCTGAGGCCCCAAACCGTGGAGGCCTCGCCCGCGCAGGCTTTCAGGAGGATCGGCAAGCCGGACTTTCCAGGCGGGGTGATGCAGAGCGAGCCGCCTTGCTGGATCAGCGAGGTGCTGCGGCCGCCGCCCGTAAACATGTAGGTCGGCGCGCCGCTGCAGGACTGGATCACCAGTTCATTTGCGCCGTTCGGGCCGAGGCAGTTGCCAGGCGCGTGATTGGCCGAGAGCTTGGCGGTCGTGCGGGCGTCGCGCGTGGCGGCGCGCACATCCTTGGCGCTGCGGGCGCTGTCGGCGAGAGCCCAGCGCTGGTTCACCTGTCCGTTGCATCTGAACGCGATGACCGGCGTGCCCGACTGCCGGCCGCCGCCCTTCACGTCGACGCAAAGCCCGCCGCTGGAGATCGAACCGTCTTTGCCGAGTGCGAAGCCGGTCGATTGTTCGCTGCCGCCGAGAAACTTCGAGGTCAGCATCACATTCTCGGCCCCCATCATCAGGCCGGTATTGCCGATGATAAGTTGGGTGCCGTCACCCTTGAAAGTCGGGAACAGCAAGAAACCCTGGCTGGCGCTGTCGGTGCAGGGCCGGATGGCGACCGCACCGACCTCGAGCGACAGACACATGCCGGGCGCGCCCTTCGACTGGAAGATCTGGAGCTTTCCGGTGTCCGCCGCCGCAGCTGCGGAAAAGGCGATGCCGGAAAGGGCGATGGCAAGGGCGGTTTTGAACATACGGCTCATTGGATCGGGGTGAAGCGTTGGTTCGGTTTCCCCGAGCACTTCCACAGGATGATCGGCGTGCCTTGCTGGTTGCCGTTGTTCTTTGCATCGGCGCACAGCCCGGCGTCGTTCCGCAGGAGGCCATTATCGGTCAGGCCCCAGCGGAATACCGCCATCATATCGCCCTCAACAGTGCAGTTCTGGAAACGCAATTGCTGGCCCTGATTTCCGCTCGCCGAAAGGCATCGAATGATTACTCGGCCTTCGGCATTCTTTTCGAGATAATAGACGCCCGTCAGGCCGCCGCCCCCTACATAGCTAAGTTCCGTTGCTGTGTTGCAAGGCTGGAGTTCGGCCATGCCGTTCGGGTTTGGCCCAAGACAAAGCTGAGGCGCACTGTTCAACGAAAGTCGCGCAGTGACGCGCGCCTCGTCGGCGCCCTGAAATTGTGCATTGACGTCGGTGCCGGTGGCCTGGCGTATCCAGCGCTGGTTGACTTGGCCGTTGCAGCCGAATGCGATGACCTTGGTGCCGGCCTTGCGCCCTCCGGCCTTGATGTCGAAGCAAAGATTGCCAACCGAAATCGTGCCGTCGGTCCCGAGTGTAAAAAAAACTGATGGTGTAAAATTATCCTCGTCGAAGCAATTGAGCGTGGGGATCATCTCGCCTTCGCGTGGCATTGAGAGGCAACCGAAACTCACGACCAGCGCATCGCCGCCCTTCTCGGGCACCGGCGTGACCGCGATATCCTGAATGGCGCTGCCGTTGCAGGGCTGGATCGAGGAGCCACCGACCGCGACGTTGAGGCACATGCCGCGCGCGCTTTGAGACTCGAAGATATCGGCGCGGGCATCAGGTGTTGAAAACAGCACCGTCGCAGCCGCAATCGCGGCAAACGCAAACTTGACCATAAATCCCCCTCGTGACGCAGGCCCCGGCCCGCGTCGCCCAAAACACCAAACGAGTCGCTCGCAAGGCGCATCATGCAAGAATGCCATGGCACCTGAACGGGCCATGAAGCCTGAGCCACCTGACTTGCCGTTCTTTGTTGCACTGCGCTATGCGACCGATTGGCCGGGCTTTCCGTGACAGGCCATTCCTTGACAGGGGAGCCGCCTTCGGTGTCTCACCCGCATCGACGCGATCTCCTGCGAGGATCTCATGACGACCGCATTCACGTTTCCAGGGCAGGGCAGCCAGGCGCCGGGCATGGGCAAGGCGCTGGCCGAGGCGTTTAGCGCGGCGAAGGACGTGTTCGACGAAATCGACGAGGCGCTTGAGCAGAATCTGTCGAAACTGATGTTCGAAGGGCCGGAAGGCGATCTGACGCTGACCGAGAATGCGCAACCAGCGCTGATGGCGGTCTCGATGGCCATCGTGCGGGTGCTGGAGCGCGAGGGCGGCTACAGGCTGGCCGAGCGCTGCAGCTATGTCGCGGGGCATTCGCTGGGTGAATATACGGCGCTGATCGCAGCCGGTGCGTTCAGCCTGAACGAAGGCGCGAAACTGTTGAAGGCGCGCGGGCAGGCGATGCAGCGCGCGGTGCCGGTGGGCTTCGGTTCGATGGCGGCGCTGCTCGGCGCCGAACTCGCGCAGGCCGAGGAGCTCTGTGAACTGCTTTCGGGGCCGGGCGAGATCGTGGCGATCGCCAACGACAATGCGCCGGGACAGGTGGTGATCTCGGGCCACAAGAGCGCGATCGACCGGGCTGCCGAGCATATCAAGGCGCTGGGCATCAAGCGCGCGATGCCGCTTCCGGTGAGCGCGCCCTTCCATTCGCCGTTGATGAAGCAGGCGGCGGAGGACATGGCGGTCAGGCTGGCCGATACGGTGATCAAGACGCCGTCGCTGCCGGTGATTTCCAATGTGACGGTGAAGCCGGTGATCGACCCGGACACGATCCGCGACTTGCTGATCGAGCAGGTGACGGGCCGCGTGCGCTGGCGCGAGACGATCGCCTCGCTGCCGGGGCTGGGCGTGACCAAAGTGGTGGAAGCCGGCGCGGGCAAGGTGTTGACCGGCATGGCCAAGCGCATCACCGCCGATGTCGAGCCGGTGTCGCTGGAAACCCCGGCGGACATCGAAGCGTTTTTGAAGAGCGTGTAATCAATTCATCCTCATGGCCGGGTCTGACCCGGCCATCCATGCTGGCAACCGCGTGGTTGCCTGGATGGCCGCCTCAAGGACGGCCATGAGGAAGTGGGAGGAAACAGATATGTTCAATCTGACAGGCAAGGTCGCGCTGGTGACCGGCGCGACGGGCGGGATCGGGCTGGCGATCGCCAAGGCGCTGCATGCGCAGGGCGCGACCGTGGCGCTCTCGGGCCGCCGCGTGGAACTGCTTGAGGCACTGAAGGCCGAGCTGGGCGAACGGGCCGAGATTTTTCCCGCCGACCTTGCCGATACCGCGTCGGTCGATGGGCTGATCCCGGCGGTGGAAAAGGCGCTGGGGAGCGTCGACATCCTCGTCAACAATGCCGGCATCACGCGCGACAATTTGTTCATGCGGATGAAGGACGCGGAGTGGGACGATATTCTGCGGGTCAACCTCACCGGCGCCTTCCGCCTGGCGCGGGCCTGCATGCGCGGCATGATGAAGAAGCGCTGGGGCCGGATTATCTCGATCACTTCGGTGGTCGGCGTCACCGGCAATCCGGGGCAGGCGAACTATGCCGCCGCCAAGGCCGGCATTATCGGCATGTCGAAATCGCTCGCCCAGGAAGTCGCCAGCCGCAACATCACCGTGAACTGCGTCGCCCCCGGTTTCATCGCCACGCCGATGACCGATGCGCTGACCGCCGCCCAGAAAGCCGAGATCTCCAAGTCAATTCCGGCGGGCCGGATGGGCGCGGCGGAAGAGATCGCGGCGGCGGTGGTCTACCTTGCCAGCGATGAGGCCGCCTACGTCACCGGCGCAACGATTCACGTCAATGGCGGCATGGCGATGGTCTAAAGCGGGAACTTCCGCTTAAAAATGCGCGGTAAACCGGGCGGTTTGCAGGGGTGACATCAAGTCTGGCATCGTGATACAGAGCCCGACTTTCCCGCACGGCCCAATGCCGTGCCGGGACAACAGGATAGGAACGGATACATGAGCGACGTCGCAGAACGCGTGAAGAAAATCGTCATCGACCACCTTGGCGTCGACGGCGAAAAAGTCACCGAGAAGGCGAGCTTCATTGACGATCTGGGCGCTGACAGCCTCGACACGGTCGAGCTGGTCATGGCGTTCGAGGAAGAGTTCTCGATCGAAATTCCGGACGACGCGGCCGAGACCATTCAGACGGTCGGCGACGCCGTGAAGTTCATCTCGGAAAAATCCGCGAAGTAATCGCGTTTTGACCGGTATGCGCCGCGTTGTCGTTACGGGTCTTGGCGCCGTCACCCCGCTGGGGAGCGGCGTAGAGGTCACATGGTCGCGCTTGCTGGAAGGCAAATCCGGCGCGCGCCCCATCACCTCGTTCAAGGTGGATGACCTGGCGACCAAGATCGCCTGCGGCGTGCCGCGTGGCGCGGGGGCAGACGGCCTCTTCAACGCCGACGACTAT
>Ga0105044_10014444_pt1 | contig 10681 bp, 13 predicted proteins | sample MAT01_FD_78092 | JGI IMG/M metagenome (GOLD analysis project Ga0105044, IMG submission 78092) | Freshwater microbial communities from Lake Fryxell liftoff mats and glacier meltwater in Antarctica - MAT-01 | ecosystem: Environmental > Aquatic > Freshwater > Ice > Liftoff microbial mat | place... | reverse complement strand
TCAAACGTTTCAAAAAAATCTCCCATACGAAAAAGCAGTAAAGTATCAGGATACTTTTCCTTAATCTTATGGTATTGCTTCATTAAAGGAGTTTCGTCTTTCATTAAGGCAGTTAAAAGTTGAAAGTTAAAAGTTAAAAGTTGAAAGTTAAAAGTTAAAAGTTAAAAGTTAAAAGTTAAAAGTTAAAAGTTGAAAGTTGAAAGTTGAAAGTTGAAAGTTAAAAGTTAAAAGTTAAAAGTTAAAAGTTGAAAGTTAAAAGTAGATTCAAGAAACATCTTTCTCAAATTCCAAATCCGAAATTCCAAATTCCAAATCTCAAATCAAATAAATCCAAAATCATCAATCGTAAATCTAAAATCTTAATATTGCTTAATCTTATCCTTAAGATATTTATTCAGAAGTTCGCGGCCCCTGAAAATGTGGGCTTTGACAGTTCCAAGCGGGAGTTTCATTTTTTTTGCAATCTCTTCATAATCAAGTTCTTCATTATGCCTCAGCACAATCACCTGTTTATATTTTGGAGGCAATGATTCGATCGCTTCATCAAGAATTTTTCTCAGTTCAGAATCAATAATTTTCTTATCAGGCTTATTTTCATGATCGGGAATCTCGAATTTATAATCACTGTCATCGGCTTCAATATCTTTATCTATTGAAAAAGTAAAGAGCTTTTTCTTTCTCAGATAATCAATCGCATTGTTAGTTGCGATTTTAAAAAGCCATGTAGAGAAAGCAAACTGCTTATCGAAATTCGGTAAAGAATTAAATGCCTTTATGAAAGCTTCCTGTGTAAGGTCTTCGACATCTTCTTTTTTTGAAATCATTCTGTAAACAAGATTGTAAATCAACTGATAATATTTCTTCATCAGCTTCTCGTAAGATGCCTGATTTCCTGCTATTGCACTGTCTATCAGTTTAATATCATCGATTTTGGATTTACTTGGTATCGTTACGGGATTTTCGATTTTCATTAATTACAAAGTGGGTTGTACGGAATTAAGTAAAATATTTTCATTGAGCAAAAATTACATCTATTAGAAATGAATTTCAATATTAATATCAATAAAGAAAATTATATTTGATTAAAAATTACTTTATTAAAAATGATTCAAAAGCTTAACCACTAATTCAAAGACAAGGCATGCCTTATCGCTGCATAATCATAATCAAATTATTAACATAGAATCGCTGATTTAATATGGTTATATTGGTTACATGAAAAAAAAAAATCTGCTGAACCTTTCTTATGATGAACTTACAAAAGAAATCACATCTATAAAAGAACCTGAATATCGTGCCGGACAAATATTTATTTCACTTCATAAAAAAAATATAAATTCTATAAAAGATATTTCTGATATTCCTTTACAGCTCAGAGAGAAACTTGCCGAATCATATTTTATACCGTTACTTAAAAATATTAAGATTACAGATTCAGAGCAGACAGTTACGAAGAAGTTTTTATTTGAGATAAATAATTCGAAAGATAATATGAAAATTAATTCTTCTGTTGGTGATGGAGCAACACCAACAGAGGCGGTTGATGACGGAAAAGAAAATTATTTTATTGAAACAGTTTTGATATCAGAGAATGATCGGGAGACAATTTGTATTTCTACGCAGGTCGGTTGTAATGTCGGATGTGAGTTTTGTGCAACCGGTAAAATGGGTTTCAGAAAAAACTTGGATGTGGGTGAAATTATTGCACAGGTATATGAAGTAAAACGTCTGACCGGAATCGAGCCGACGAATATAGTTTATATGGGAATGGGCGAGCCGTTTCTTAATTATGATAATATGCTGAAGTCACTGAAAATTCTGACTCATGCAAAGGGAATGGGATTGTCATCGAAACGCATAACCGTTTCAACGGTTGGTTTTGTTGGTAAAATAAGAAAGTTTGCTGATGACATAATGCTTGAAGAAAATAAATCCGTAAAGAATGTAAAGCTTGCATTGTCTCTTCATTCTACAGATAACGGATTGCGTGAATCTATTATTCCGACATCGGTAAAAAATAAATTATCTGATTTATATAAAGAGATAAGTTATTTTTATCAGAAGACTAAGAACAAAGTTACATATGAATATATTTATTTTGAAGGATTGAATGACACGGATAATGATATTAAAAGACTTGAGAAACTATTAAAAATGGTGCCGTCAAATTTAAATATTATTCCGTTTCATCCGATAGATTTTGAATTGAATAAACCTTTGGATGTTTTTAATATAAAGAAAGATAAAAATAATTTACTTTCAAATAAAAAATTATTTGATTTTATTGCCAAGCTAAAAAATAATAAAGTTGTAACCAATCTACGTTCGAGTAGTGGAGTTGATATAAATGCAGCTTGCGGACAGTTGGCAGTTAAGCAGTTAAGCAGTTAGTATATTATAAATTTGAAATATTTAACAGAAAATAATTAAATAATTGAAAAAGATTTTATTTATGGATACAAAAATCGTAAATCTGAAATCCGAAATCCAAAATCGGCACAGATGTATCAGTTAATTATTTACGGACCACCGGGAGTTGGTAAAGGCACGCAGGCAGAATTGATTGCACAGAAACTAAATCTGGAACATATTTCTACAGGAGCAATATTAAGGAAAGCATTTGAAGAAGGTACTGAACTTGGTAAAAAAGCAAAGGAAATTATGGACAGAGGCGATCTTGTTACGGATGAAATTATGAACGGAATAGTGAAAGAGAGTCTGGGCAAGATTAATAAAGATGGATTTATACTTGACGGATATCCCCGAACATTGCAGCAGGCAGTAGCATTGACAGAAATTTTTAAAGAGCTTAATTTCAGGAAAATAAAAGTTATTAATCTTGCAGCCGATGAAAGTGAAATTATAGAACGATTATTAAAAAGAGGAAGAAGTGATGATAATAAAGAAACAATTGCAAACAGATTAAAGGTATATTATGATTCTACCTTCCCTGTAAAAGATTATTACGAAAAACATAAGTATATAATAGAGATAAACGGAGCAGGTGATATTGATGAAATCAATCATAAAATAGTAAAAGAAGTAAAAGAAAGTTAAAGTTATAAAAAATAATTAATTAAATTACATTTTTATAATTGCAATTTTGATTATAAACGTATATTTTGTAAATCAAATTTTATCTATATGGCATCAATAAAAACAAACGAGCTCACTGACAATGGAATTGTAATTTTAATTCCGAAAGGGAATTTTGTCGGAGGAGATGAAACAGACGAATTAAGAGATTCAATAAAAGAGTACTCAGAACTTGGAAATAAAAAATTAATTGTTGACCTGGGTGATGTTTTATACTTAAACAGTACAGCACTTGGAGTACTTATTTCAGCCCATGCAAACTATTCAAAAAGAGAAGGCAAAATTAAACTTTGTCAGTTAAATAAAAATCTGGAAAATTTATTCGTAATAACAAAATTAGCTTTAATTTTTGATTCCTATGCTACACAGGAAGAAGCAATTAAAAGCTTCGCTTAAATATTAAAAAACAATATCTATTAATTTATTAAATATTAACTCTTTCAGGGGTTAACGGAGGTTAGAATTAATGAAACAATCTGTATTCATGACTGTAGTCATTGTAACAGCTTTAATAGTTTCAGCAATTATTTTTTACAGTGTTTTTGGAAATCAGGCAAACTTTAAGACACCGGAAAAAAATACACCCGTAAATATGATGGGTGCTATTTATTTAGGTGGTCCGATTGTTGTGGTTTTAATGGCACTTAGTATTATGGTTATAACTTTTACAATTGAAAGACAACTTTCTTTGTCTAAAGCAAAAGGAAGAGGACCTATCGAACCATTCCTTAAAAAAGTGCAGAGTTCTCTGCTTGAAGGGAATATAGACGATGCGATTGCCGAATGCGACAAGCAACGGGGATCAATAGCGAATATTCTGCGGCAGGGTCTTGATAAATTCCAGTCACTTTCTGCGGATAATAAAATTGAAGCAGGTGATAAACTCCGGGAAGTTCAAACTGCAATTGAAGAAGCAATGATGCTTGAAGTACCTCTGCTTGAAAGAAATTTAGTTGTTCTGTCTACTATTGCATCAGTATCTGTTTTGATTGGACTGTTTGGAACTGTAGTTGGTATGATCAGAGCTTTCCAGGCACTTTCAGCTGCAGGAACACCTAATGCAGCAGAACTTTCTTCCGGTATATCGGAAGCTCTTATTAATACGGCAGGTGGTTTGTTTGGAGCTATAGTAGGTACAATTTCATATAATTATTTTGTTACTAAAGTAGGAAATATAACATATATGATAGATGAAGCAACTTATAATATGCTGCAGATTCTTACAATAAAAGGATCTAAGAAATCAGCATAAAAGTTTCAAAGACAAAATTTTAACAAAAATTTTTATAAAAAGATAATTTATGAAGAAAGCAAGATCTATAAAAAAACCGGGTGTGAACATTGATATGACACCATTGGTGGATGTTATTATGCTTTTATTGACATTTTTTATGCTTGTTGCAACTTTCAAAGCTGAATCTACTGAAGCTATAGAAATTAAACTTCCCGAATCTGTAGTAACAGATACTACAAAACTTCCCGAAAAAGATATAATGACTTTAACTTTAACTAAAGCAGGAGATGTATTTCTTGATGTTGATAACTACAAAGTAAAAGAAAAAGTCTTCGGAGATGCTACAGGAGTAGGTTTGTTTCATCCTGACAGTACTTCAAAGAGTGAGTATGAAACAACCGGAGGAAATATAAATGGAAAACCCTTCAAAAGAAAAGTTACTATTTTGAACAGGTCTCAGTTTGAAAAAACTTTGACTGATTTAAGAGTTGCATTAAAAAATGAAACAAACGGAAAATCAGATTTTAGAATTGTAATAAAAGGTGACACAGAGGCTGATTATGGTACAGTAGAGGACTTAATGGCAATCTTTAAAGCTACAAAAAACACAAGATTTGCACTTGTAACAGATGTAAAATCCGATAAAAAGGAATAAGTTTTATTAATTTTAAATTTAATTTATAAGGAATTAAATTATGGCAGGTGGCGGATTTGATGCCCCGGATAGTGGTGGTGGGCGCCGTAAGACAAAGAAATACAAGAAAGGTAAAAAGATTGGTGTAAGAATTGACATGACTCCAATGGTGGATGTTATAATGTTACTTCTGACTTTTTTTATTTTAACGACAACTTTAAACACTCCTCAGATTATGCAGATAAATCTTCCAAAGGGAGCTGAAATTGATAAAATAAAAGTTGATATGGGTGATGTTCTTTACATGAGAGTATCTGAAACGGGTAAAGTATATTTTTCAAAAGGGCTTTCTGATGGTTCCGAAACACCTCCTGAAGCGGTTACTTTTAATGATATGAAATCTAAAATAGAAGGATTTTATAATCAGAATCCGAAACTTTTAATTTTATTAAAATTTGACAGAAAGATGAAATACAGTTTAATGGTTGATATTCTCGATGAGATAAATAAAGCAGCGATTGAAAAAAGATACAGCTTTATGAAGATGGAAGATCCTGATAAAGAAATTGTTAAAAATGCAGGTGGTTAACATTTAAGAATTTTATATTAACCAAAGCGATCTGAATATATTCTGATCGCTTTTTTTTTAAAATAAAAATGTTTAAAAATATTAAAGCTGTTTAATTTCTTGAATTTAAAAAATACAAAATATTTATTCATAATATTAATTTTATTTTGTTGCCAGTTAGTTTACTCACAGGTACAGCAAAATAAATCATTATCCGAAAATCCTGCTAAGCTCAGTAATTATGTTACTGATGAAACCGGAACACTTACACCTTCTCAGATTTCACTTTTGAATGGTAAGTTGGCAGCATTTGAAAAAAGCACAAGTAATCAGATAATTGTATATTTAATCCCAAGTTTAAATGAAGAATCATTGGAAGATCTTTCTATCAGATTAGCTGAAAAAAATAAAATCGGAAAAAAAGATAAGAATAACGGTGTATTGTTATTGATAGTAAAAGATGACAGAAAAATCAGAATTGAAGTTGGATATGGTTTGGAAGGAGCATTGACAGATGCATTAAGTTCTAAAATTATCAGAAATGATATCACTCCAAGATTTAAATCAGGAAACTTTTATGAAGGAATAGACAGAGGTGTCGAATCAATAATTTCAGTGACCAAGGGAGAATATTCGGCAGATAAAAATAATAAAGATATTAATAATGAATTATGCTTTGGTCTTCCGATATTCGTGATTTTGATATTCGGAATTATTTTTGTTTTTATATTTACTTCATTTGTTAGGAATATGTTTGGTGCAGGCAGAAGTATTCACTCCGATAAAAATGGCTGGGGAAGCGGCTGGGGAGGCGGTGGTTTTGGAGGAAGCGGCAGATCAGGCAGTGGCTTTGGAGGAGGTGGATTTTCAGGAGGCGGTGGATCTTTTGGTGGAGGCGGTTCAAGCGGAAGCTGGTAGTTTATTCAGTTAGTAGTTAACAGTTAGCAGCTAGCAGTTAAATATTTAGTAATCATAAGTAAAAGAATTTTTTATAGCAATAAAATATTCAAATGATGTTCAAAAATAATTTTATAAAAGAGTTTCTCTCTGATAATGATCTTGAAAAAATCTCGGATAAAATAAAAGAGATTGAAAAGAAAACTTCCGGTGAATTACGTATCTGTATAAAAAGAAAAAGAGGTTACCGGGAAAAAGAATTTACACCAAGGGAAATTGCTTTGAATGAATTTTTTAATTTAAAGATGAATGAAACAACTGATAAGACGGGGATTTTATTTTTAATTATTACAGATGAAAAGAAATTTGAAATTATTGCAGACGAAGGAATTAATAATAAAATTCCGGAGAATAACTGGAATGAATATTCCGAAAATATTAAAAATAAATTCACTGAAAAAAAATATCTGGAAGGCATTTTAGAATTATTAACAAACATGGGAAATATTCTGATAAAAGAATTTCCTGTTAAAGCCGGAGATAAAAATGAATTATCAAATGAAGTAATTGTTCAACCATAGGATTATTATTATTAAAGTATTTAAAATACAGAATTAATTTTTAAAATAGAAATATAGTTGGAAGAGAATAAAAAATCATACGATCTGTTAAATCATTTCATTAAAAATGATGGACTGAAAAAACATTGCTATGCAGTAGAATCTGCAATGAAGTTTTATGCAGTTAAAATTGGTGAAGATGAGCAAAGATGGGGTGATACAGGATTGCTGCATGACCTTGACTGGGAAATGTATCCGGAAACACATCCGAATACGGCAGTTCCGGTTTTAAAAGAAGCCGGTTACGATGATGAAATAATAGAAGCAATATTAGGTCACGCATATCCGGACAGAACTGACATTCCAAGAAATTCTGTATTGGCTAAATATTTATTTGCCTGTGATGAGATTACAGGATTTATTATGGCTTACTCATTTATGAAAGAAGACGGATTAAAAAGTATTGAGCCAAAAAGTATTATTAAAAAAATGAAAGATAAAGCTTTTGCTAGAAATGTTAACAGAGATGATATAAAAAATGGCGTTGAAGAAATTGGAATAGAATTGGAAATTCATATACAAAATATAATTGATGCAATGAAGAATGATGAACGGATTAACTCTTAATTTTCAAAGAAATTAAATTATGAATGTAATAAGTACAAAAAATTTATCAAAAGAATATTCATCGGGAAGTTACTCCAAAGATAAAATTCTTGCTTTGAATAATTTTACTTTTGAAGTTGAAAGTGGAGAGATATTTGGAATACTCGGACCAAACGGTGCAGGGAAGACAACTCTCATAAAGATTCTTCTGGGAATAACACACAGAACGAACGGTGAAATAAAAATATTTGATAAAGAAATATCTGATGATTCATATAAATTTAAAATAGGATATCTTCCGGAAAACCATAAGTTCCCAAACTATCTTACCGGTGAACAGGTGTTGTTTTATTTCGGTAAACTGAGCGGAATGAATGATGCTGATGTAAAGAAAAAGACAACAGAGTATCTGAATCTTGTTGAAATGGAGAAGTGGCGTAAAACAAAAATAAAAAAGTATTCTAAAGGTATGATGCAGAGATTAGGGCTTGCTCAGTCTATGCTGAATAATCCGGAACTTATTTTTTTGGATGAACCAACTGACGGTGTCGACCCGATTGGAAGAAAGGAAATACGTGATGTTTTAAATAATCTGAAATCTATGGGAAAAACTATTTTTCTTAATTCACATTTATTAAGTGAAGTCGAATTGATTTGTGACAGAATAGCAATTTTGAATAAAGGAACTTTAGTTAAATCAGGCAGAGTCGAAGATATCACGGCTGTTTCTGATAATTTCAGATTTGTCACTACAGAAACAGATGAAAAAGTTTTAAATACATTACTTACAAATTATAAAACAACAATAATCAGTAATAATGAATTTGTTTATAATTCATTAAATCCTGAAGAGATGAATAAGATGATAGATTATTTGAGAGAAAACAAAATTTTGATATTAAGTATAGTCAGAGAAAAAGATTCTTTGGAAAATATGTTTATAAATTTAATTGAAAGCCAGAATTAAAATGATATTTTTAACTTTAATGTTCAGCACATTCAGAGAGGCAATCGCAAAAAAAATATTTTTGGGATTCTTTGCAATATCGACTCTTATAATTCTGATATTTTTATTCCTGATAAATGTAGATTCAGTAGAAGGAATGGTTGATATGATGGGATCATCAGGAACTGAAGGCATAAAACAGTTAGTCATCGGCTTTGAAGTTGCAATGATAAATATTTCTTATTTACTGATTATTACATTTTGCTTCGTATCAGTAGCCTCATTTATCCCTTCGATGCTTGAAAAAGGAAATATAGATCTGTTGTTATCAAAACCCGTATCAAGAACAAAAATAATACTCGCAAAATTCTCAGGCGGAGTTTTATTAATATTCCTTAGTCTGATTTATTTAATCGGGTTTGTATGGCTTATACTATCTTTAAAATCCGGATACTGGAATATTACATTCTTATATTCGATATTCTGGCTTACGTTATCATTTGCCATAATTTATTCAATTATAATATTAGTAGGTTTAATCTCTCAAAGTACTGTCCTGTCTATAATTGTAAGTTTATTTATTGTCTTTATAGTCTGTCCGATACTGGCTGTCAGAGAAGAAGTTATTTTCAGTATAGTCAGTAACAGTACAGCCCAGTTTATTTTAAATTTTTTCTATTATATACTTCCCAAGCCGTCTGATATTAATAAAATTACAACAAATATAATTACAGGTGAAGCAGTTAATTCCTACATGCCTGTTTATACTTCTGTCCTTTTTATGCTGGCAATGTTATCGCTTTCAATTCTTTACTTTAAAAAGAAAGATTATTAAACTGTTATTCTTATTTAATTATGTTAAGAAAAATATTTTATACTTTTCAATATTCTCTTATTATTTCCTGTTTTATTCTTTCTGTCAGTTGTAATTATAAACCGGAACCTCAGAGTCTTTCACTTTCAGTGGCTTCAACTTTAAATTTACTTCAGGAAAATCCGCAGTTTGTAATGTATCTGAATTTTAAAAATATGAGTCATACAGATTTCTGGAAGAAGAATGTTTCGGATTCTTTATTAAACGCAGAAAAAACTTTCGGTAGTCTTCTTTATACATTTAAACTTGCAACCGGTGCATCAATCTCTGATGGAATTGATGAAGTTTATTATTCCAATTCATGGTTCGGTGAAAATGCAATAGTACTGAGAGGTGTATTGGACAGAAACAAACTTACTCAGTTTATCTCTGCAGATACTTTATTTTCAGTCGCTAAAAATGCCAATGGTAATATTATTTATCAGAAAAATGATAATGGTTTATATTTCTATTTCAGGGATGACAATACAATCTGTGCAAGTAATTATCTTAAGCAGATTGATCTTATGATTGCCGTAAAAGACTCTGTTAAATCCGGAATTCTTCTTAATGAAAAAATATTGAATTCTATACAAAATGTTATTTATAAAGAAGATATGTGGATGGTTTCAACTGAAAAGATATTTATAAGAGGTATTTTTCAGAATTTCATTGAATCATCACCGGAGTCTTCTGCGGAATCTTCTGCGGAATCTTCTGCGGAATCTTCTGATGAATCTGATATTGAAATTGATTCATCTTCCCAAAATGAAAATCAACCTTCAACTCTTAATGATTCTATTCCGGAAAACGAAAAAATTTCTATTATTAATTTGTATAAAAGATTTAATTCGATTTCTTTTTCTGCAAAAATGTCAGATGAACTGAAATTTCTGATTCAATCGGAATGTATTAATGATGAATCCTCAAAATATCTACAGAAAATTTTAAGTGGGGTAATTTCTGTGGCAAAATTCAGATCAGCCGGAAACAAAAATGAAGGTACTAGAAAAATTCTTGAAAAAGTAAAATTAGACAGATATGATAATGATGTATTTATTGAATTAACAGTAGATGAAAATAATATAAAAGCATTGAGAGATGCTAAACTTCTGAACGTTCCGAATCAGTAAAAATTCTTATTTACAAATCTTCCGCTAAATGTTTTTCAAGCATAAGAACATCTTCTTCGCTTCCAATAAATAATGGCGTTCGCTGATGTAAACTGCCCGGTACAATCTCCAATATCCTGTTCTTCCCGTCACTGCTTCTGCCTCCTGCCTGCTC
>Ga0105044_10014443_pt1 | contig 10681 bp, 19 predicted proteins | sample MAT01_FD_78092 | JGI IMG/M metagenome (GOLD analysis project Ga0105044, IMG submission 78092) | Freshwater microbial communities from Lake Fryxell liftoff mats and glacier meltwater in Antarctica - MAT-01 | ecosystem: Environmental > Aquatic > Freshwater > Ice > Liftoff microbial mat | place... | reverse complement strand
CGATGGTTGTGCAGGCCGCCCTTCTTGGCCTTCGTGATGACCTTCTCGGCGATGGGGCGGAGCGCCTTGGCCTTGGCCTCGGTGGTGATGATGCCTTCAGCCGCGACGAGCGACGCCACGAGGTTGGCCATCATCAGGCGCTGGTGCTGGGAGCTGCCGCCGAAGCGACGCCCCTTCTTCGGGGTAGCAGGCATGGCGCGTCCTAGTCCCTCGTACGCAGCTGCAGGCCGCGCTCGTCGAGCTTCTGGATGACCTCGTCGAGCGACTTCTGGCCGAAGTTCGTGATGGCCAGAAGGTCGTCGTCCGTCTTGAGCAGGAGCTCGCCGATGGAGTTGACCTGCGCCCGCTTGAGGCAGTTGCGGGGCCGCTCGGAGAGGTCGAGATCTTCGATGGGGAGATCGAGGTCGGGTGAGCCAGCCATGGTGGTGGCCACCTCGCCGAGCTCGAGACCCTGCGGGTCGTCGCTCATCTCGGCGACGAGACCCACCAGCGAGCGGAGGGTGTCGCCCGCGGAGGCGAGCGCCTCGCGGGGCGTGATGGAGCCGTCGGTCTCGATGTCCAGCACGAGGCGGTCGTACTCGGTGGACTGCTCCACGCGGGTGGGCTCGATCTGGAAGGCCACCCGGCGGACCGGCGAGAAGATCGAGTCGACCGGGATGACGCCGATGGTGGCGCTGCCCTTGTTGCGATCGGCCGACACGTAGCCCCGCCCCTTCGACACGGTGATGTCGATGGCCATGCGGGCCGACTTGTTCAACGTGGCGATGCCGAGCTCAGGGTTGAGGATCTCTACATCCGAGTTCGGAGAGATGTCGCCAGCGGTGATCTCGGCCGGGCCCTTCACATCGAGCCGAAGCGTGACGGGCTCGTCGCGGTGGCAGATCAGCACGAGGTCCTTGAGATTCAGGATCACGTCGGTGACGTCCTGCGTGACACCCTGGATGGTGTCGAACTCGTGCAGGGCATCATCGAAGCGGAGCTGCGTGATGGCGGCACCGGGGATCGAGGACAGGAGCGTGCGGCGGAGCGAGTTGCCGAGCGTGTGGCCGAAGCCAGGCTCCAACGGGCTGACGGCGAACGTCTGGCGGTTGCCCTGAGCCTCGCCGATCGCCTCGACGGTGGGGCGCTGGATGACGAGCATGATCTACCTCGGGAACTGGGGGGCGGCGGGGAACAGGACTACTTGGAGTACAGCTCGACGATGAGCTGCTCACGCACGGGAACGTCGATCTGCTCGCGCAGCGGAAGCTCGCGCACGGTGATCGACTTGCCACCCTCACCGGCGTCGAACCAAGCCGGGAGGCGCACGTCGAGGGTGTCGATGTTGTGCTGGATGACGATCATCGCCTGGCTCTTGGCCCGAAGGGAGACGACGTCGCCCTTCCTGACCCGGTAGCTGGGGATGTCGACCCGGCGACCGTTGACGTCGATCAGTCCGTGGTTCACGAACTGGCGAGCCTGCGGCCGGGTGCGAGCCCAACCGGCACGGAAGACGATGTTGTCGAGACGCTGCTCTAGGAAGCGGAGCAGGTTCTCGCCCGTGACGCCCTTCGACCGAGTGGCCTCCTTGTAGAGGTTCTCGAACTGACGCTCCAACAGGCCATAGATGTGCTTGGCCTTCTGCTTCTCCTGGAGCTGGAACGAGTACTCGGAGGGCTGTCGTCGGCGCGAGCGACCGTGCTCGCCCGGCGGGTAGGGGCGCTTCTCGAGAGCCTTGCGGCCCTTCTCGTTCTCAAAGATGTTCACGCCGAGGCGGCGCGAGATCTTGACCTTGGGTCCGGTGTAGCGAGCCATTCTGGAGCCTCAGACTCGGCGCCGCTTGGGAGGGCGGCAGCCGTTGTGGGGGACAGGGGTGACGTCCTTGATGCCGGTGACCTCGATGCCGACGCTCTGGAGCGAGCGGATGGCGGTCTCGCGGCCGGAGCCCGGACCCTTCACCTGCACGTCGACCTTGCGGACACCGTGCTCCATGGCGCCACGGGCAGCCTTCTCGGCGGCCATCTGGGCGGCATAGGGCGTGCTCTTCTTGCTGCCCTTGAAGCCGACGTTGCCCGCCGAGGCCCAGGAGAGGACATTGCCCTCCTGGTCGGTGATCGTGATGATCGTGTTGTTGAACGAGCTCTTGATGTGGGCAACGCCGTGGGAGATGTTCCGGCGCTCGCGCTTGCGGGGACGACGACCGCCCGGCTTCGGCTTAGCCATCAGATTCGCCCCCGACCAAGGGCGTCGGCGACGAACGAGGCGGCGCCTGCGGCACTGAACTGCGTGATCATCTACTTGCGCACCTTCTTCTTGCCGGCAACGGTCTTCTTCGGGCCCTTGCGAGTGCGAGCGTTGGTCTGCGTGCGCTGGCCGCGGACCGGAAGGCCCTTGCGGTGACGCAGCCCCTGCCAGCAGCCGATCTCCATCTTGCGGCGAATGTCCTGCTGGACCTCGCGTCGCAGATCACCCTCGACCTCGAGGTTCTGGTCGACGTAGGCGCGGATCTTGTTCACCTCTTCGTCGGTGAGGTCACGCACTCGGGTGCTGCGGTCGAGGCTGAGCCCGTCACAGATCTTCTGCGACGTGGTCCGGCCGATGCCGAAGATGTAGGTGAGCGAGATCTCCAACCGCTTTTCGCGGGGGACGTCGACGCCGGCGATACGAGCCATAGGTGGGGTGCTGTCTCCTCTTAGCCCTGGCGCTGCTTGTGCCGGGGGTTGGTGCAGATGACCTGGACACGCCCGTGGCGGCGGATCACCTTGCACTTGTCACACATCTTCTTGACGCTGGGGCGGACCTTCATCAGGCGATCTCGTTCACTTGTAGCGGTAGGTGATCCGACCTCGAGTGAGGTCGTAGGGGGTGAGTTCCACCTGGACGCGATCACCGGGCAGGATGCGGATGTAGTGCATGCGCATCTTCCCGGAGATGTGGGCCAACACCTTGTGGCCGTTTTCGAGCTCCACCCTGAACATGGCGTTCGGGAGGGGCTCGGTCACCGTGCCTTCCAGCACGATCGCGTCTTCCTTGGGCTTGGCCAGAGTGATGCTCCTGAATTGCGGGATCGGCCGGCCAGGGCGTTGCGCGAGCAGGCGGCGCGTGCAGCGCGCCAACTCGTGCCAGGGCCGAGGAGTGATGCTAGCGCGGGCACGACGCGGGTCCAACTCGACGCCTCGACGCCGCCACAGCCCCCTGCAGCGGGCTTCACCCTACTGCCCTGATCAGGGCAGGGTGAGGATCTCCGGACCGTGGTCGGTGATCGCAATCGTGTGCTCGGCATGGGCCGCCAGTCCGCCATCGCGCGTGACCACGGTCCATCGGTCGTCGAGCACCTTCGTGTCGGCTCGACCCTGGCAGACCATTGGTTCCACGGCATACGTCTGGCCTGGCCCCAGCTTGCGGCCCTTGCCTGGCTTCCCCCAGTTGGGGATGTCGGGCTCCTCGTGCATCGCCATGCCAATGCCATGCCCGGTGTACTCCCGGACGACCGAGAACCCGGCCTTCTCGGCCACGCCTTGCACCGCCGCGCCGATGTCGGACAAGCGACCGCCCGGGACCAGCGCCCGGATGGCGGCAGCGAGAGACGCCTCGGTCACCTCGATGAGACGGGCGGCCTCGGGTTCGATCTGGCCCACGCCGGCGGTGAAGGCGGCGTCGCCGTGCCAGCCGTCGACGATCGCCCCGCAGTCGATCGAGATGATGTCGCCCTCCTCCAGCCGGTAGGGACCGGGCACACCGTGCACGATGACGTCGTTCGGCGACGCGCAGATCACACCCGAGAACGGCGGATACCCGTACCCGAGGAAGTTGGAGCGAGCGCTCCGCCGCTCGATGACGTCCCGTCCGATCCGATCCAGCTCCAGCGTCGTCACCCCAGGTCGAATCGCCTCTCGGATGCAAGCGTGCATCTCAGCCACCACCCGCCCCGCCCGCCGCATCTTCAAGAGATCAGAGGAAGACCGCTTCACGGGAAGCAGGATACGGCCAAGCCGGGATGGCGAGGGCCTCGGGGGAGAGCCCGGAGAATCGCCGGGCCAGCACGAGCGCGAGCCGTAGAGCGCGGGCGGGGGGTGTGGGGGGCAGAGGCTCCGCCGGAGCCCCCCACCGGCGACGGTGCGGCTTGCCGTGCCTGAGCAACAAGCCCGCAGCGCGCCGAAGGCGCCCAGAACAAGCTCGACGTACGAAGAGCCTGACGCCCTTTGTCAGGCTCTTCGTACGTCGATGGCCGCGACCAGGCGCTGCGTGACCTCGTCGGCCGTTCCCAAGCCGTCGACAACGGTGAGCAGGTCGCGCTCGTCGTACCAGGCGATCAGGGGAGCCGTCTCGAGCTCGTAGAGGTCGAGACGCTTCTGGATGGCGTCGGGGGTGTCGTCCGCTCGCTGCACCACCTCACCGCCGCAGTTGTCGCACACCCAGCCGTAGCGGGGTGGAGCGTCGACGGAGTAGTTCGTGGCGCAGTCGACGCACACCCGACGCGCCGCCAGGCGCGCCAGCACCACGTCGGTGGGCACCACGAGATCGAGCACGAGATCGAGCGGGTCGGCCGACGTGATCTTGCCGAGCATCTCGGCTTGGCCGACGGTGCGCGGGAAGCCATCGAGGATGTAGCCGCGATTGTGCGTGTCGTCCGACTGGAGGCGCTCGTCGACGACGCCACCCATGATCTCGTCGGACACGAGCTCGCCGCGATCCATGATCTGCTTGGCCTTGAGGCCGAACTCCGTGCCCTCCTTCACCGCCGAACGGAGCATGTCGCCCGTGGAGATGTGGGGCACGACGTAGTGGCGCGACAACCGGACGCACTGCGTGCCCTTCCCCGCACCCTGCCTGCCCAAGAGCACCAGCCGGGCGCCAGGGATCACCGCACGCCCCTGGCCGTCGCCCGCGCACACGGGTTGGCGAGCCCCCCGCGACCGCGCCGACCGGCGGCGCAGCTTCGCCGGTCGGTCCAGGGGACAGTGGGCGCAGCCGGCGTCGCCCTCGAGGCGCCGCCAGCCGTCACTTCAGGAAGCCCTCGTAGTTGCGCATCATGAGCTGGCTGTCGATCTGCTTCATCGTCTCGAGGGCCACGCCCACGGCAATGAGGAGCGAGATGCCCAAGAACGGAAAGTTGCGCACGTTGGCGAAGGCAAGCAGCAGCGACGGCAGCAGCGCGATGAAGGCGATGAACAGCGCTCCGGGAAGGGTGATGCGCGAGAGGATCTTGCCGAGGTAGCGCTCGGTCTGGGGCCCCGGGCGGATGCCGGGGATGAAGCCACCCTGCTTGCGGATGTTCTCCGCCTGCTGGGCGGGATCGAAGGCGATCGCGGTGTAGAAGTACGCGAAGCCGATGATCAGAAGGCCGTAGACGACGACGTAGACGATCGAGTCGGGCTGCACGAGGTAGTCGTTCACGAAGCCCTGTACCGACGCTCCCCACCCGCTGGCCGGGAGGACGTTGGTGAGCAGGATCGGCAGGTACAGGACAGAGCTGGCGAAGATGATCGGGATGATTCCCGACTGGTTCACCTTGAGCGGGATGTAGGTGCTCTGTCCGCCATACATGCGCCGGCCCACCACCCGCTTGGCGAACTGCACCGGGATGCGGCGCTGGCCCTGCTCGATGAACACGATGCCCACCAGGAGGCCGATCGCGAGGATCAGCAGGAGGACGAGCAGGGTGGGGCCCTTCTCCGCATTGAGCTGAGCGCCGGCGCCCGGGAAGCTGCTGACCACCGAGGCGAAGATCAGCAACGACATGCCGTTCCCGATGCCGCGCTGGCTGATGAGCTCACCCATCCACATCAGCAGGGCGGTTCCCGCCGTGAGCGTGATCACCACGATGATCACGCGGAACGGGGTGAACTCGGGCAGGACGTCGATTCCGAGGCTGTTGCCGCCACCACCGAGGAGCCCGCCGCCACCGTTGTGGAAGAGGAAGGCCAGACCCGTGGACTGCAGGAGTGCGATCGACATCGCGAGGTAGCGGGTCCACTGCGTGATCTTGCGCTGCCCCACCGCTCCCATCTGCTGCCACTCCTCCAGCTTGGGGATCACCACAGTGAGGATCTGCATGATGATCGAGCTGGTGATGTACGGCATGATCCCGAGCGCGAACAGCGCGAACTGCGTGAGGGCGCCGCCCGAGAAGAGCTGCATGAAGCCGAGTACGCCCGCCCCCGATTCAGCCTGACGCTTGAGCTCCTGCACCGCGTCGAGGTCGATGCCAGGAGCGGGGATGAAGGACCCGATCCTGTACAACGCGAGCATCAACAGGGTGAAGAGGATCTTGCCCCGCAGGTCGGGGATCCTGAAAATGTTCCGGACGCTGGACAGCACGGGCTGGGCTCCTGGTCAGCGGGCGCTGCCAGCGGCAGCGGGTGGATCTCTCGGGTCAGCGGTTGGCGAACTGGTTGCCTTGAACCGGAGGACGACGATCGCCCCACGGCTTCGGCAGGATCTCAACCGTACCGCCGGCGGCAGTGATGGCCGCCTCGGCGCTCTTCGAGAAGGCATGGGCCTTCACGGTGACCTTGCGGGTGAGCTCACCCCGGCCCAGGACCTTGATGAGTGCCCCCTTGTGAGCAAGCCCCTTGGCCTGCAGCGTCGCGGGGCTGATCTCGCCCAGGCCGCTCTCCTCGACGGTGTCGAGGTTGATGCCCTGGTACTCCACCCGGAAGGGGTTGTTGAAGCCCTTGAGCTTCGGGATCCGGATGTTCAGCGGCATCTGGCCACCCTCGAAGCGGGCGGGAACCGTGCCCCGAGCCTTCTGGCCCTTGGTGCCGCGGCCGGCGGTCTTGCCGCCCTTGCCCGCGATGCCCCGGCCGACGCGCTTCTTGCGCCGGTTCGAGCCTTTGGGGGGTTGGAGGTCGTGGATCTTGATGGTCATCAGTTCGTCTGCTCCTCGACCGAGACGAGGTGGGGCACGCGGGCCACCATCCCACGGATCTCGGGGCGATCAGGAAGGGTGTTCGACTTGCCGATGCGCCCGAGACCGAGCGCCCGCAGCGTGCCGCGCTGCTTCGGCTTGGTGCCGATGGCACTTCGGATCTGGGTAACGGTGATCGTGCCTTCGCCAGTCATCAGGCGACCTCTTCCGGAACATGAGGCTGCGGGCCGCGCTCGCTCAGGTTGTAGGCCGCGAGCATGCCCTTCGGCACGAAGTCCTCGGCGTCGAGGCCGCGCAGGCGGGCCACCTCGTCGGGCCGCTTGAGCGACTTGAGGCCGTTGATCGTGGCGCGGGCGACGTTGATGTGGTTCGACGAGCCGAGGGACTTGCAGAGCACGTCGTGCACCCCAGCCTCCTCGAGGATGGCGCGGGCAGCGCCTCCGGCGATCACACCCGTACCGGGCGCCGCCGGCTTGAGCAGCACCCGTCCGGCACCCATGCGACCGATGATCGTGTGGGTGACGGTGGAGCCCGCCAGCGGCACCTGGAAGAGGTTCTTGCGGGCCTCCTCGGTGCCCTTCTGGATGGCGAGGGGCACCTCCTTGGCCTTGCCGTAGCCGAGGCCGACCCGGCCGTGGCCATCGCCGATGACCACGAGGGCGGTGAAGCTGAAGCGCCGACCGCCCTTCACGACCTTGGCGACGCGGTTGATGTTGATGACACGCGACTCGCGCAGCGTTGTGTCGGTGGACTGACGCGGGTTCTCCCGGTCATTGCGCTCGCGGTCGCGGCGGGGTCCGTTTCCCATGCTTAGAGCTCCAGTCCGGCTTCACGAGCGGCGTCAGCGACTGCCGCGACCCGACCGTGGTAGAGGTTGCCGCCTCGATCGAAGACGACCTTGGTGACGCCGGCGGCCTTGGCCCGCTCGGCGACGAGCTGGCCAACCTTGACAGCGGCGACCTTGTTGCTGGTGCCACCCTCGCGGAGGTCGGGCTCTTGGGTGGACGCCGAGGCGATGGTGCGACCGGAGCGGTCGTCGATCACCTGAGCGGAGATGTGCTTGTTGGAGCGGAAGACGGCGAGGCGCGGACGCTCGGCCGACCCCTCTACCTTTTTGCGCACCCGACGGTGGCGCCGGATGCGGGCTTCTCGCTTGTGCTGGGCGGTGACGGTCATGAGGGTTCCTTACTTGCCCGTCTTTCCGGCCTTCTTGGCGACGAACTCGCCGAGGTACCGGACACCCTTGCCCTTGTAGGGCTCGGGCTTGCGAATCTTGCGGATGTTGGCAGCCACCTGGCCCACCGCTTCCTTGTCGATGCCCTTCACGATGATGCGGTTCGGGGTGGGGGTCTCGAACGTGATTCCCGCGGGGGCGTCAACCGAGACCGGGTGGCTGAACCCGAGGGCGAGGTCGAGCTTGCCGGTGCCCTGAGCGGCGGCGCGATAGCCGACGCCGATGATCTCGAGCTCCTTCACGAACTCCTCGTGCACGCCCACGACCATGTTGTTGACCAGCGAGCGGACGAGGCCATGCATGGCCCGGTTCTCGCGCTGGTCGTCCGGGCGCTCGACGAGCAGCTGATCGCCGTCCTGGCGAATGGTGATGGCGCCGGGGATGTCCCGCTCGAGGGTGCCCTTCGGGCCCTTCACGGTGACGTGGCGCCCCGCGATCGTCACGTCGACGCCGCTGGGAACCGCGATGGGGGCTTTTCCGATTCGACTCACGTCATCACCACACGAAGCACAGGACTTCGCCGCCCACGTTGCGCTTGCGCGCCTCGCGGTCGGTCATGAGTCCTTGGCTGGTTGAGAGGACGGCCACGCCCAGGCCACCGAGGACCCGAGGGACCTTGGTGGACTGGCTGTAGACGCGCAGGCCCGGCTTGGACACCCGGCGGAGGCCGGAGATCACGCGGGCTCGCTCGGGCGAGTACTTCATCTTGATGGAGAGGACGCGGCCAGGGCGCTCGACGTTGTCGGCCACGTCGAAGCCCTCGATGTAGCCCTCCTTGTGGAGGATCTCGGCGAGGGCTTCCTTCACCTTGGAGCTGGGCATGCGCACGTCGTCGTGCATCGCGATGTTCGCGTTGCGGATGCGCGTGAGCATGTCGGAGATGGGGTCGGTCATGGTCATTGGTTGACTCCCCTCACCAGCTGGCTTTCGTCACGCCGGGGATCTCCCCGGCATGGACCATCTCCCGCAGACAGATCCGGCACAGGCCGAACTTGCGGTAGACGGAGTGCGGACGCCCGCAGCGCTTGCAGCGCGTGTAGGCCCGAACCTTGAACTTCGGGGTCCGTTGCTGCTTCTCGATGAGTGCCTTCTTGGCCATTATTCCTGTCCCTCGCGCTTGAACGGGAAGCCGAAGGCGTCGAGGAGGGCCTTGCCTTCGGCATTGGTCTTGGCGGTCGTCACGATCGTGATGTCCATGCCCCGAGGGGCATCGATCGAGTCGTAGTCGACCTCCGGGAAGATCAGCTGGTCGCTCACACCGAACGTGTAGTTGCCGTGGCCGTCGAACGACCGGGGGTTGAGGCCCCGGAAGTCTCGGACCCGCGGGATGGCGAGGCTGATGAGCCGATCGAGGAACTCCCACATGCGGGCACCCCGGAGGGTGACCTTCGTGCCGATGGGGTTCTCCTCACGGAGCTTGAAGTTGGCGATGGACTTGCGGGCCCGGGTGATGATCGGCTTCTGGCCGGAGATCCGGGTCAGGTCCTTGACGGCACCCTCGAGCAGCGACGGCTGCCCGACGGCGGCGCCGACGCCCATGTTGATGACGATCTTCTCGAGGCGAGGGACCTGCATGATGTTCGCGAAGCCGAGCTGCTCCTTGAGAGCGTCGCGGACCTCGGTCTCATACTTGGTCTTGAGCCGCGGGATCGGGTTGGTCTCAGTGATGGTGGTCACGCGATGTCCTTCCCGCACTTCTTGCAGATGCGCACCTTGGTGCCATCGGGATCGTGTCGGTAGCCGACCCGAGTGGGCTTGTCGCACGCCGGGCACAGCAGCGCCACGTTGGCGACGGGAAGCGGCATGTCCTTGTCGATGATCCCGCCCTGCATGGTGCCCTTGGTGGCCTTCTGGTGCTTCTTGGCGACGTTGACGCCGTCGACGATGATCTTGCCGGCGGTGGGGAGGACACGGGTGACCTCGCCCTTCGCCCCCCGGTCCTTGCCGGTGAGCACCTGGATCATGTCGCCCTTCTTGATCTTGAGGCCTGCCATGGTCACAGCACCTCCGGAGCGAGCGACACGATCTTCATGAACTTCTTGTCCCGCAGCTCACGGCCCACCGGGCCGAAGATGCGCGTGCCACGCGGGTTCATCTGGTCGTTGATGAGCACGGCGGCGTTCTCGTCGAAGCGGATGTAGCTGCCGTCGGGTCGGCGCTTCTCCTTCTTGACTCGGACGACGACGCACTTGACGACCTCGCCCTTCTTGACCGCGGCACCCGGGATGGCGTCCTTCACAGTGGCGACGAAGATGTCGCCGATGCTGGCGTAGCGCCGCCTGGTGCCACCGAGCACGCGGATGCAGAGGACCTCTTTGGCCCCACTGTTGTCCGCCACTCGAAGCCGACTCTCCTGCTGAATCATCGTGCCCTCTCCAGGACCTCGACGAGGCGCCAGCGCTTGAGCTTGGACAGGGGGCGGGTCTCCTGCACCCGCACCTTGTCACCGACCTTGGCGTCGTTGGTCTCGTCGTGCACGTAGAGCTTCTTGGTACGCACCATGGTCTTCTTGTAGAGCGGGTGCGGCTTCCGGGTGGTCACGGTGACGACGGCGGTCTTCTCCATGCCGGCGGACGTGACGATGCCCTCACGCAGCT
>Ga0105044_10014442_pt1 | contig 10681 bp, 10 predicted proteins | sample MAT01_FD_78092 | JGI IMG/M metagenome (GOLD analysis project Ga0105044, IMG submission 78092) | Freshwater microbial communities from Lake Fryxell liftoff mats and glacier meltwater in Antarctica - MAT-01 | ecosystem: Environmental > Aquatic > Freshwater > Ice > Liftoff microbial mat | place... | reverse complement strand
CTCTCGCATAAATTTCTAGATATTGAATTGCAAAAATACAGGAAAAATTGTTGTTTTGATTTAGCAAATTATCCAGTGGAGAACCATGGAAATTACAATTCGCAATGTTACGCAGGAAGACAAAACCGAATGGCTCCACATGCGCAAAGGCATCTGGCCCGAAGCGCCACAAGAGTATTTGGATTTTGATATGGATGAAATCCTTGCCAGCGATATTGATCTGGTCATCTTCGTATGTGATCGAGACAGGCCCATTGGATTAACGGAAGCGAGGATAAGAGATTATGGCGAGGGGTGTGAAACCAGTCCTGTGGGGTACCTCGAAGGATGGTTCGTTCAGGAAGAATATCGTGGAAAAGGCATCGTGGGAATTATGACTCAAGCCGCCGAAAATTGGGCGCGCGGGAAAGGCTGTACTGAGATGGCCTCGGACACCTGGTTGGACAATGAACCCAGCATACGGGCGCATATCAAGCTGGGATATGACGAAGTGGAGCGACTTGTCCATTTTGTGAAAAAGTTGTAGTTATCTGGGGAAATCATGAGGGGAGAGCTGGTTCAGGTAGAAAAGAATCAGGCTAAGGGTCCGTATTGAAGCGGCTGGATGGGCTGGAAATGTCAAGGGCAGAAGGAGATATTTTCCTTTCAAAAATGACCACAATTAACCCTTAAAGATGAAGTTTGTAATCAATCTGTATTTTTTAAGGGTGGCTGATTACCGATTAAGTTCGTATAATGGTCTTATTAGCCTTTGTGCCTTGTTGCACAGGCGAGTTTTCTATGAGTATTCGACTTAAAGTAATTCTGCCATATTTGCTATTGACGGTGGTCGTGGCCGTGATTGGGGTTTATGTGGTCACGCGCCTGGTGTCAAATACCATGCGTGAACGTCTGACAAATCAGTTATTGGAAGCGGGGCGTGTGGTTTCTGATAACTTTGTAAGGCAGGAAGTTCAACATATTGATACTGCGCGCAGTGTGGCTTTTACTGCTGGCCTGGCAAATGCGCTTGTTGATGAAGATGGCGATACCGCGGCATCCTTGGTGAAACCGCTTTTTGCCGGACTTGGCGGTGAAAATCTAATTCTGATTTCACCGCAAGGAAATGAGCTGGTTCATTTTATCTTGAATGAAGATGGTGAACTGCAGCGAGTGGAGCAAAGTACCGGCGCTGCTAATTCGTCGATTGTTGTTCCTTTTTTAACCAATAGAAATGCAGATGAACCGCCGCATCGCGCGCTGGGTGTCAATTTGGTGAACGATGAAACCTATTACTACACGTCCATTCCAGTATCTTTGAATGGCAGGTTCTCCGGCGTGGTGGTGATCGGTACTTCCATTCGAAATATCCTGCCGTATTTGAAGAGTACATCGCTTGCAGATATTATTTTTTATGGAAATAACGGTCAAGCCATTGGCACCACCTTAACTGTCGATAAGAACACATTGCAAGCCATATCAATTTCAGAGAATGAGTTCAAAAAGATCATCGTTTCAGAAAATCTTGTAACAGGTAATAACTTCTCTGTGGATAACCGCTGGTACAGCCTGGCGCGAGGACCCTTGCAGGTGGGTAATGATCGCATTGGCGTTTTTGCTGTGGTATTGCCTTTGGATTTTGTGATTCAATCCGGGCTGGATAGCCGGGCGACTTATGTAATCCTGTTTACGGTTGTTTTCTTGTTTGTAATCGGAATCGGTTTTATGGTTTCACGGTTGATCATTAATCCTTTGTATTCTCTTGTGAATACTTCACAGGCGATTGCGGGCGGAAACCTCGATCAAAGGACGGGGATACGTTCGAATGATGAGATCGGTACGCTTGCCAACACCTTTGATGAGATGACCACCCATTTGCAGGAGCGTACGCTTGAGTTGGAGCGGATGAACGAGACCTTGAAAAGAATCGATAAAACAAAGACTAATTTCATCCAGATCTCGGCACACGAATTACGCACACCCTTGACGCTTATCATGGGGTATTCACAAATGCTTGAGCAGGATACGAGGACCGACCCTGAATTATTAAAGCTGGCCCAGGGTATTTTGGAAGGTTCAGAACGAATGACCGATATTGTTGATAGCATGCTGGACGTTTCACGTATTGACAGCAATTCATTGTTCTTAAAGAAAACCAGTTTGCAGATCGACCTGCTTATTAAGAAAGTGCAAAAAGGGTTTGCGCAGGCACTTAATGAGCGCGATATTAAACTTAATACCGATGGTCTTTATGAATTGCCCCTTATTCCCGCTGATCCGGATTTACTTAAAAAGGTGTTTTATCATCTTATTATGAATGCGATTAAATTTACACCAAACGGCGGCTCAATAACCGTAAGTGGAAAATACGTAAACGGCGTTGAACCGCCGCAAGTTGAAATAGCGGTTCGCGATTCAGGCATTGGCATTGACCCTGAGTCAAAAAATACGATTTTTGAGAAATTTAATCAAACCGGCGAAGTGCTTTTGCATTCATCGGGTAAAACGAAATTTAAGGGCGGCGGGCCGGGGCTTGGGCTTGCCATTGCGCGTGGTATAGTAGAGGCTCATGGCGGACGCATTTGGGTGGAAAGCATGGGCCATAACGAAGAGACCAATCCGGGCAGTACATTTTTCGTTTCCCTGCCGGTGGAAAAGATAACGGAGTAAGACCATGAGAATAACAAACCGTGAGCGACGTGATTGGACATTGATCATTTTCATCATACCGATTGGCATCTTATTAATGATGATTGCCGGAAAGATCGCAGTTCGCATTGTGCCTCAGTGGAGTGTGAATGCAGGCATGGAGTCCCTGCTTGACCCGCAAACCGCGCCTAAGCAGCAGGTTGGTTTTGTGCAGCCTATTTTACCGGAGATACTCACCCCGCTTGGATGGTTTGATACCTTCCTTACCCCTGGAGCCGATTCGGGGGATGATGTTGTCTTTCCTCCTTTTGTTGTCTTCGAGCCGACAGCCACACCATCACCAACCGCCGCCTCGCCTGAACCTTCGCCAACTGTTACAGAGACTCCAACTGCTTCTCCTTCTCCATCTGCCTCTCCAACGACAGTTACAACAGTTCCATCCGTTACTCCGACAAAAAAGCCGCCGGATGATAAAACACCCACGCCGCCTGTAACAACATGCACAGACCCATTGGCTAGTAACTTCAATGGGCCTTTACCTTGTGTTTATCCGCCGCCCCCGGTTACTTCCACGCTTGACCCTTCTTTAGTTTTAGATCCCCCTCCAGCAGAAATAGGGACTGGCCCAGCAGATGGAACCATAGGTAATATACCGCCGGGGCGCTATGTTGTTCTAGACAGAAGGGTCAATCCCGTTTGGGTGGTAGGTACTTCAGAAACGAACTATGATCTGGTTTATTACGAAAGCGATATTGGCGGTAATATAATGTTGGACCATGTCATTCTTGGCATTTCGCAGTTGATGGATGGGAGCGTATATTACGAAGTTTTCAATTGGGGAGATAACATTCGCGATACGAACACGAATGTTGATACCAATACTTTGCCGCCAGATCCAGCTTGTGTTGCGCCATCAGCACCAGAGTGTGACAACCGAATTATTCCTACTACAGACTTGCACCCATCTCCCCCCGCTCCAGGTCCGAATACAGGCATTCTGATTGATGTAGATAACGCGCCGAGCGCACCGCCTGTGGGAAGTTATGACTATATTGTCATTATTTCTCCAAATTCTGGAGACATGGATACAGCGCAAGTGGATGCCATTGAAGTAATAGAAATACCGCCAACACCGTAAGCATAAAAGGAGACCGAGCAATCGGTCTCTTTTTATAGTTGGATTATGCTTATTGCTGTAAAATTGCTAAAATCGAAGCGAGGCATAATCCATGAGCGAATCCAACTCAAAACCCATCTATCGCATTGCAGACTTGCATGAATCGGAACGACCGCGCGAGCGGTTGGCAGCTCTTGGCCCGCAGGCATTGACCAATGCCGAGCTGATCGCCATTTTATTGCGTGTGGGTGTGGTGGGCGAGAATGCCGTGGAAGTGGGACAACGTTTATTGCAGAAATTCGGCGGGTTGATGGGCCTGCATCGCGCGCCCATCAAAGAATTAATAGAACAACACGGAATAGGCGAGGCCAAAGCCGCACAACTCAAAGCCGCGATAGAGTTGGGGAGAAGATTAACTCTTGAGGCACCGGAAGAGAAACTGGCCATCAACAGTCCCGCGGATGCCGCCGCGCTTGTCCAATATGAAATGTCGGCGCTGGAACAGGAACATCTGCGCGTCATTCTGCTTGATAGAAGGAATCGGGTTTTGGAAATTGTGGAAGTTTACAAGGGGTCGGTTAATTCTTCGCAGGTGCGGGTGGGGGAGTTATTCAAAGAGGCAATTCGCACCAATGCTTCCGCATTAATTGTTATCCATAACCACCCAAGCGGCGACCCAACTCCCAGTCCTGATGATGTGGCCGTTACGCGTGCAATCGCCCAGGCGGGTAAACTACTGGATGTGGATGTACTCGATCACCTGGTGATCGGGCAGGGCAAATGGGTTTCATTGAAAGAACGCGGATTGGGATTTACTTAACTCATCTTATGCTGAACATCCCGAAGGTTCCTTAAGATCAAGCTTGCATTTTGCCCCAACCTTCGGGAAGATGTTACATACTTCTCTTAACATCAAACCCTGTCAATTGCCCGGTAGTGGCTTCATATTCCACGCGCGCCTGTTCAACACGAGAGGCGCGCGGACCTTGTCTTACCATCTCGATAAATTGATCGATCTGCAGACGCGTGCCTTCGGCCACCGTTTCGACGATATCTGAACCGATGTTGCGCACCCAGCCCAGCACGCCTATCTCAAGCGCATGATATTCAACATGCGCTCGAAAGCCAACGTTTTGCACGCGCCCCCTTACCCATATATGCACACGGAACACTTCATTGGGTTTGGTTTCCACGTTTCCTCCTTTGACGCAGCATATCGATGGCGCCCCAGATGGGCACCACCAGCACCAGGGCCATGAGTAAAATAAATGGTGCAAGATTGCGAGCGGCTACGCCCGTAATATTTTGTCCCAATACACTTTCTCGCCAGCGCGCATCCAGTTGACTAAGCGGGGTGCCCAGCGCGTTCGTTGCGCCAAGCTCGCAATTGAATCCATCACCATATGCGCTTGTTAATCTCGTCAGACCAGCTGTTCCATATGTATCGCGGATGTAGGTGGCAAATGATTGGGACTGGGCATAGGCCAGAAAGGCGTTGCCGGCGTCGGCGGGGAAGGAAGCGCATAAATCCTCAAACGCAAGCAGGGAATTATTTCCGCTGGCAATATCCAATGCGCGCGCGTATTCTGGATTCGGATAACGCTCCACCATGGAAGCAATGCCCTCCAGCAGCCATGCGGGCTGGTTTACATATTTATCGCCAAGGGCGCGATACATCATTACGTGGGTAAGTTCGTGCGGGATCTTGGTTTCCATTTCAATGGATTGACCAGCGCCGGGCGCAATGGCGACCAGCACAACGCCAAGCTCAGGGTTGGCGTGCCCGCCTGCCCATTCTTCACCGCCAAGCAATAACGTATTTTGCAGGTCAGGCTCATTCGAATAGATATAAATATTAATTGGATCAGTGAGCGAGATGGGGATGAATTCCCTCATGGCAAGCATACCCGCCCCGGCGGCATCCAATGCGGCTGCGCCGAAGGCATCATCCCCGGCATACCAGTGGATGGTTACAATCGTCCGGGTTATTTCACGCCACGGGAAACGAGTATCGTTATAGGAAAAATTGATCGGTTCGCTGGTATATGTTTTGTCATCCGTAAGCGTGGCTTGAAACCAATACACGATCGAACTGAACGGCGGAAACACATTCAGCGAAGCATCATAAATAAAATTCACTGCACCATCCTCTGCCACCTGCAAAGTTTCTACACGAGTAACTTCTTCGTTCACGCCGCGAAAGAGAATGGAAGCTTGTTTGATGGGGATCGAAGATTTGATCTTTGCTGTGAATGTGATTGACCTGCCAAAGTCAACCGTTACCTCAGGATTTTCCACCACGATTCCCTCCTGGCCCTGAACCTGGTGGGTGTTCAATGAAATTAATACGACCATCAAGAGGATCGTAACTACTTTAAAAACAAACCTGCTTAGATGTGACATTTCATTACCTCGCTAAATAAACGATCAATGGCGTAAGTGTAAGCGGACTCAATGCGGTGCCAAGGAAAACAATGGCGGTGACAAGCGCAGGTTCCAGTTTATACTCGGTGGCCACAACGGTGGTTGCCACCGCGGCGGGCATGGCGGCTTCCAGTACATTTCCCTGCTGTACTGTGTGCTGCAAACCAAACAGGCTCGCCAGCAATAATCCGACCAGTGGGCCGAGCAAAAGCTTTGCAAACACTCCCAGCCCCAGCGCGCGGAAGTTATGTGACCATTGGATGCGGGTTAACTCCAGCCCCAGCAAAATGAGCATTACCGGGATCGCACCATTTGCGGCAATCTCAATTGTACGAGAAATAGGCAAAGGAAGTTGGAATCCCAACGTTTTGATAATGACGGCCAATGCTACTCCATAAATACTCGGCAGTTTGAACAGCCCAAGCACCGCAGATTTTAAATCCATGTGGCCGATGGATGCGATTACCACACCAACCGTGTTAAAGAGAATGGTGGTTGTCACATAGAATATGGATGCAACTGCCAACGCATCATCGCCAAATGCAAACTTGACCAGCGGCAATCCATAGTTGCCTGTGTTGCCGAATGCCACGGTAAGAATGACTGCAAGCAAGTGCGGCCTTTCCAGTCGAAATAATTTAGCGAGCATGAAAGCCAGTAATCCCATCGTTGCGATGACAGAAGCCGTATATGCTACAGTGGTAAACGCTTGACCCAGGTTTAATTCGCTTTTTATCATCAGGTCAAAAACAAGCAACGGGCTGAACACATAAAAGACCACACGCCCAATCGAGCGTGAATCCACAGTGAGGAGTTTGCCAAGAATGAATCCTGCACCGCTGACAAGAAGTATGGGAAGGATATTGTCGGCAAAGGTTGTTAAGAGTTCATTGAGGGACATGTGAGAGGAATTATAAACCCCAAAAACTGCAGGGACACGGCGTCGCCGTGTCCCTGCATATATTTATATTGAAATTAAAGCAGGTTGCTTTAACAATACTGCCTGCATGGACCATGGCCCCGTCCATGTGACGGTGACGGGGATGACTTTACCGCGCAGATCGTCCTCAGATTCAACGAAGACGATCTTGTTGGTGGGGGTGCGTCCACGCCAGCGGTCTTTGACCTTATCTTCGAACAAGACTTCCACAGTTTCGCCGAGATATTTTTTATTGATCTCAGCAACGATCTGCTCCTGTAAATCGTCAAGCATGTGCAGGCGGCGGAGTTTGTCTTCTTCGGGGACGTTATCGTCCATGCGGCGGGTGGCGACGGTGCCCTCTCGCAGGGAGTAGCGTGCCAGATGCGCCACATCCAGTTTCAGGTCCGATAAGACGCGGTATGTCTCCATGAACTGTTCCTCGGTCTCGCCGGGGAATCCAACGATAATATCTGTCGCAATGGAACAATCAGGAATTTGCGAGCGGATCTTTGCAAGGAGGTCACGATATTCTTGTTGTGTGTATCCGCGTTTCATATTGAAAAGCACTTCATCATCACCAGCCTGAATGGGCAGTTCAATATGAGGCATCACGCGTGGAAGTTCGGCGATAGCCTGGATGAGATCATCGTCAAAATAATTGGGGTGTGAGGTTAAGAAACGGATGCGTTCAATACCCTCCACTTCGTGTAGAACGCGCAAAAGCGCTGCGAGATTAGGACCGTCGGGGATATCCTTGCCGTAGCGATCCACGATCTGACCGAGCAGGGTCACTTCTTTAACGCCTTGCCGAGCCAACGAGCGGACTTCACCAACAATATCGCCCACAGGACGAGAACGCTCGCCGCCGCGCTTGGTCGGGATGATGCAAAACGTGCAGGCGTGTGAACAACCGTAGACAATCGGAACATGCGCGCTAACCAGTTTGCCCTGCTCAGCGATGGGGAGAATGAGTTCTTCATCCATCATCAGGAAGCGGCGCGTGGTTTCAGAATTTTCGAGAGATTGAACTTCGCCCTGGGTGAGATGTGAGATCAAGGGGCCGGGGTCAGAGGGCGGGGAGAAGACATCTACAAAGGGAAGTTTCGCGCGCAATTTCTCCGCGCCGCGCACGCCGACCATACAGCCCATCAGGTTGATGACAAGATTCGGGTTCTTCTTCTTAAGAGGGGCAAGCGAGGTAACGCGCCCCATGGCTTTATCCTCGGCAGACTGGCGCACGACACAGGTATTTAAAACGATAACATCGGCTTCTTCGATGGTTTCAGTAAGCGTATAGCCAAGATGCTCTAGTGAAGAGCCAACCCGTTGCGAGTCGGCTACGTTCATTTGGCATCCTTCGGTCCAGATGTGGTATTTCATAGGCTGGGAATTATACCAAGAGTGGTCGGAATTCGTTATTACTACTCAGACGCGTTGGCGGGAAGCTATTTGAAGATAAAAACCAAGCCGCTGGATTAAACAGCGGCTTGAGCAATGAGCAGAATTTTCAATCATATTGCGGCGTGAAAGAGTTTCACGCCGAGTGTGAGTAATTATAGTTTTACCTTTAAGGCCAGGTACATAAGTCGCTCCATCTATTGTATGTATAAATTGTACAATTGTTACTTGCACTCAACGCGGAGCATGCGGTCCTACTTGCAACATAAGCGCTTCCTGAAGTACAGGCGAGTGCAGTTGAAGTGGGTGGGGCGACTGGAGTGAATAGGGTGATTTGATAAACCTGACAGGTTTTTGCAACTCCCGAAATGGGATCACCAAAAACCGCATTAGTGCAAGAAACCCCATCTGTGTGGGTTTGGGTAAGCCAAATCCCGTTTGCTCCATATCGAACTTGTTCTGTTCCGCTAAAACTGCAAAATCCGTTTTCGTTCGCGCAAGTTGTCCATATACCTATGGGAGTGGCAGTTGGAGTTGGTGTGGCGGTTAGAGTCGGTGTGGCGGTTAGAGTCGATGTGGCGGTTAGAGTCGATGTGGCGGTTAGAGTCGATGTGGCGGTTAGAGTTGGTGCGGCGGTTAGAGTTGGTGCGCCAAGTTGAAAAAACTGACAGGTTTTTGCAACTCCCCAAATAGGATCACCAAAAACAGCATTAGTGCAAGAGACGCCATCTACGTGGGTTTGGGTAACCCAACTGTCGCCTGCCCCATATCGAACTTGGGCTGTTCCGCTAAAACTACAAAAACCACCTTCGTTCGCGCAAGTTATCCATGTACCGACGGGAGTAGCAGTTGGAGTCGATGATGCGGCTGGCGTGAATGATGCGGCTGGCGTGAATGATGCGATCGGAGTCAATGATGCAAGTGTAACTGGTGATGCAGGTGGAACTGGTGATGCGACTGAAGTGAGTGATGTGATTGGAGTGAGTGAAGGGCTTAGACCTGGAATTGTTACTTCCCCATTATGAACACTAAAACCGCCGGATGTTGCCTCAAAGAGACGGCCAGCAAAAACTTTGATCTCGGGGCCGTAGGCCGAAAATACGGCGATTAATGGTATGGCAATCAGAGTAGCAAGGAGCGCATATTCCGCAAGTCCTTGACCTCTTTCGTTCTTTCTGATTGAAATTTTTCGATTCATTTTGTTGTCTCTTAAAATAATTGAATAATAGATGTTTATATGATGATATGCTGAACATTTACTGCGATAGTATTTGTTGGTTCAAATCTTATCTGGATTGCTCGTTTATCACATCCATGAGGTGTTGGATTGTTGTGTAAATTTTGTTTAAGCGAGACTTAAACAAAAAAGCCCCGTAAATAGGGCCTTTATTCGTTCGTACATAACATAGCACTACGCAATTAGTCGTTTTTCAAGCGCTGATTGGCGTAAGCCACTGCTTGTACGCGGTTTTTCAATCCCAGCCGCTGCAGAATATGATGGACATGCGCTCGCACAGTCGACTTCTCCAAATGCAGAAGTCTGCCGATCTCATCATCTGAGTGCCCCTCTGATAGTAACGAGAGAATTTCCTGTTGCCGGGTCGTAAGGGGGAGCTGCAGGTCATTGGTAGGCTGCAACGATTTTATCCTGCGTAATCCCTGGAACAATTTCAAGGTAATGCCTGCCGGCATATACGGGACTCCATCCGCAACTCTACGAATAGCCTCCAACAAATACATTCTCGATGCTGTTTTTGGGAAATATCCCAATGCGCCTGCTTGAATGGCAGATACAATCCGTTCCTCATCTTCCATACTGGAAAGGACAAGGATCTTTGCCTCTGGATTAGCTTCAATGATCTTTTCAATCGCTTCCAATCCGCTCATTTCAGGCAGAAGCATGTCCATCATAATGACATCCGGCTTGAGAGTTTCGAGCATTTTGAGTGCTTTGATCGCATCGGGTGCCTCGCCAATCATCTCAATATCCTCTTCACCCTCAAAAGCTGTTTGCAGGGCCTCGCGCATCATAGGGTGATCATCAACGATCAGGATTTTTATTTTATTCATACTAGTCCTTTATTTCAGCACGGAATAACACACTCGTTCCATTTCCTCTTGAAGATGTAACGGATAATTGACCTCCAAGTAATTCCGCTCGTTCGCGCATCGTGCGCATGCCCATACCTCCG
>Ga0105044_10014438_pt1 | contig 10683 bp, 2 predicted proteins | sample MAT01_FD_78092 | JGI IMG/M metagenome (GOLD analysis project Ga0105044, IMG submission 78092) | Freshwater microbial communities from Lake Fryxell liftoff mats and glacier meltwater in Antarctica - MAT-01 | ecosystem: Environmental > Aquatic > Freshwater > Ice > Liftoff microbial mat | place... | reverse complement strand
GAATATTTTCCATTTTTTTCTGCCAACCTGAAAAACATTCTGTGGCATGAACTTGTTGGGATACTTGCTTGAATCGAGATGCAATTTCTTTCTTTTTTTCTTCCTTTTTGACTTCTTCCGACTTTACTAGTTCATTGGCAACTGCATCAGTATTATCATTTGTTGTTGAGCCATCATCAGATTTCGCATCTTCGTTCTCCTTACCAACAACAGGTGCGCCAGTATTGTACTTTGAGTTTTCTGCTTCTTTTAACGTATCTAAAGAAGTTTCATGGACTAACCGTGCATTGAAGTTTTTGAAATATGACTTTCTATATTGATCGCGATAGCTAATTTGCTTCTTTAAAGCATAGGCTTCCAGTAATCGAAAATAGCTAGCAGGATAGAGAGAACCATATTGTGCTCGCATCTCAGGCACAAGCTGAAAAAATCGTTCACTTGTTGTCTTACTACCTGTCAACCCGTCTAGAGTACCATTCATGGTATACGCAGGATTGATCAAGAACGTAATGGTATTCACATCCAAAGGAATGTCTTCGTTAGGTTCTAGCTGATACGCCACCATTTTTTTACTGCGGCTTAACCGAACAACATACATGTCCGCTAAACCAGATACAACTAGCGCATAACCGATATTTTTCGGGATGAAGCGTTTGCCCAGATGAGAAAATCTAGCTTGCTGCTCAACTGAACCATGAAGATTTAACCGATTTGCAACCTGCAATCCAGAGGAAGCAGAGATATTAGATGTATTCAAGAAACTGTATTTCGAGGTTGAATCTAGCGTTCCGCCGAACTTTCCCTTTGAATTAAGAGCATTCCAACCAACACCTCCGAAAAAAGAAAATGTACCTCCAAGTCCTGCATCTTGAGAGCGATTCCAGCTATAGGACACACTTTCGTTAGTAACAAGCTCAACTGATGAAGCATCGTTGTAACTTCTAAATGCTGCTGTACCAGAAGTGAGCAAGGTGAGGTTTTCACTAGGGACAGGTGGGGCACCTTCAATGTAGCCTAGCAATGTGGGTTTCACTTGAGCATTACCAACCCAAACCCGTTCTAACTCTTCAATGCGCTGACCTGCCAGCAAATTGACGCCTGCTGTGCTAGGAGAAGCAAAGAAACGCCGCATAATGGCAGATTTTTTCTGGTCAGCATCTACCCCAATCGTGCTGTATTCGCAGCTAATCAAGGTATCTCCCCCAATCGGTAGTAAAGTATCTTGAATAGTCACTGCACCATTAATTGTTCCGTCATTAGCACTTTTGAGATCTGAAACTTTGTCACCTTGAATCTCTTCGAGCAGCCAATAGCTAACCAGCCCTTCTTCCTTGCCTGTGAGCCGCCTATGCATATCAGCCTGGATTTCTTCCTCAGTACGGGTTTTGTTCCAGAGGCGAACATCGCTAATCTTGCCATCAAAGTAGCCATCTTGAGACCAGTTACTCTTGCCAATATAGTTGTTAGCACGGGTGAGAGTACTGGGAAGGCTCACTTGACCTGCTTGAATCTCCTTTCCATTTTTGTATAGTTTGGCATTCCCTGATCCATCTACTGTTGCAACCAGGTGTGTCCACTGTCCAACCTCTAATACATTCGATGCTGTAATGCGCTGTGACGATTCTCCTACGTATACAACATAGGTCAAATTGTTAGAAACCCCATCATTCGCAAACACAATGTTGTCCGATCGAACACCATTACCAAAATCTATAATCCTTGACCAGGAGTTGAAACTGTCGTAACACACCCAGGCTTCTACTGTAAATCCTTTGGAGAAGTCATGAGCCATTTCAAGTAAAGACAGATAATCATCAACTCCATCCAACTTTAAGACCGAACGCTTAAGTTGACCGATGGGTATTGCAGACCTGCACCAACTAACAGTGCCCTGAATCGTTGCATTCTTCTGCTGTCCGGTTAAATCTCTTACGACATCTTGTTCATGCAAGGGATAGTATGCAAGCAATCCAGGCTCATTCCCACTGAGCCGCAGTTTACTGTTGATTTCAACTTCTTCTGTTGTTAGGGCAATGTCCCAAATTCGGACTTCTGCAAGTCTGCCAACTAAGGGATGCTTTCCATCAATGTGTTGCCCAAGGATTAAATCTCCAGAACCTTGATAACCTTCAGCAACGTTCTCTTGCGTTGCAATTGGCTCGCCATCTTGATAAATTTTTCGCGTTTGAGATTGCTGATCATAAACACAAGACCAGTGATGCCACTCAAAATCATCATAGGGTTTTTCAGTATTGAGATCATTACTTGAGAAACCAAAGGTAAACGTTCCATCCCCACGGAAGCCGATGCGCAAGCACTGATTTTTAAGCTCCTGACCTTGGCTGAGAACATACGCTTCCTGGCTAAGCTGATCTCGCTTTGCCCAAAACTCAATTGTAAAACTGCGTTTTTTTAGATCGATGTTGCCACCACAATTGAGCGCACTACTGCCAGAAAACTTTAAGCACACGGCTAACTGATCGGGAATCCACTGTTCAAAAGCAGCATTCCGGCTGTCAGCCGTAGCATCAAAATTAGTCCGCCGCATCTTACCTTGATCATCAAAGTAGCTCAGTTGCACATTCCCTTCACAGGTTTCAATGGCAGCGATTCGGCTGGCAGGGCAAACAAAGCTCAACAATCCGCCTTGAGTCTTTAATTTCCGGGTATCCGTTTTCAGGAGTGTCATTGCCACAGGTATTGGCTGGCTGCCACTTTGTCCTGAAGCCAGGGTTGCAATCTCATGTTGAACAGAGGCAAGTCGAGTGTTTGCAATGCGCAATCTATTTTCAGCATTGTTGATATCGCGCAACCGGCTTTCTTCGCCCTCGAGGGCTGTTCTCTTATCCTGTAATGCCTTGTTAGCATCGTGAATCTTGTTATTACAAGGTTCGTTTAGTAGTGCCTCAATCTTCCACTTTCTGCTGTCTGTGTCTGCCCAATCCCATTGCTGGATGCTAACTCCATTATCTTTGCTAACTCCTGATACATCTAAGACCTTACCACTGTGTTTAGCTATAATTCTATAAGTTGTAGATGAAGAATCAGCAAGTTCACGCCGCCACTTTTGATTGTCTACATGAGAAGAAGGCCACAGGGATATATTCCCTCCATTACTTTTGCTAGCTCCATTTACGTCCAATGCCTTTCCTGGAGCATGTTTGCAAACAATTTCATAGTATCTAGGTTCACCAGTAGGCTTGAACATCCATTTTTGGTTGTCTTTGTTCACCCAATCCCACTGGTGCACTTTGGCACCGTCATTCGTCTTAGCTTCGGCTACGTCAATGACTTTGCCACTATGTTTAGAGATGATTTTACACCAGTAATTTTCTGAATTGTCAACTGCAACGTCATAAGTGGCTTTAAGCGTAGCCACTTCATTTCTCAAAAGCTGAACTGTACGCTCTAAATTACCTTTGAATTCTGGTTTAGTCGCTTGCTCTAGCTCCCATTTGCGAAGTAGTAATGATGCTTCTTCTTGCTCATAACGTGCCAGTCTCTCAAAAATCTCTCTGTGTTCAGCTTGTTGATCGTTTAGCGTTGGCAGTTTAACCTCATCGTTATATCTTGCTTCAGTGATTGCATCCGACACCAGCTGAACCCGATGCTTACGAATCTCCAGGGTTTTCCAGTCACCAGAGACGTTGCTCAACTCGAAACAACGGATCAGTTTCACTCCATCCGGGACAGTAAAGCGTGTAGAAGCCTGATGCCAACCATTTTTAAGTTGGAAGGTTTCCATGACTCCTGTGAAGGATTCTCGCTTTTCTGAGTCACGATTAGCTTTGCCCCAATAGGAAAACTCAAAGATCTTATTTCCCTTCTCATCCACACTGTTAGGGTCGAGAGTTTTGTCTAACTTAAACTCAAAGCTCTCTTCATAAGTTGCTCGTTGAGTCACTGCAACCAGATCGTCGTTGGTGTACTTCACGACGTGAGTTACACCATCTTGGAGAGTGCGATCGAGAGTAACAGCACTAACAAATGGGTCGCCATAAACGATGCCATTGTTGCCAAAGACAGAAAAATCAGCTACTTCCCGTTGATCACCTTCAGCGATAGCACCCAATCGCCAATACCCAACTAGACCAACTTCCTTGCCAGTCAGTCTCAGATACATACTATCTAGAATCTCTCTAGGTTCACGGGCTTTGTTCCACACTTGGACATCGGCAATCTTGCCCGTAATGTGGTTGGCTGTTTCTGTTCCACCAATCAAGAATTTAGGTAGCCATCGCTGTTGCTTTCTACTGTTGTTTCCATCACTGTCTAGATCTTGAGGCTTCGTTTCTGTTGTTTCAGGCATTGCAGAGATTACTTTCATTGCAATCTGCTGCCCATTTCGACACAGCACTAAAGTCGTTTCAGTTGTTTTTTGGCTATCAGATTTTGTATGAATGCATGAAAAGCTTCCCGCATAATGTACCCATTGATTGGTCGTCACTGGATCTGGATCTTCAATCTGATGGAAACCATCACTGCATTGGACATTTAGGACTACCTTGCGGTCTTTGAGGATTAACTGCATCAGTTGCCCTTTCTCAGCCACAACAAGCTGTTCCCCCACCATGTTGCTGGGCACCTGAATCCAGGCAGAGTAGGTTTCGCCAAAGTCATACTCTGGAGATGGTGGTTTCAGTTCCAGCAGAGCGGGAGTCTCAATGTAGTCTCCACCATCAAAACTAATACCCCGTCGTTTGCGAAATTCAAGTTTGACATTCGCGGCGGCTCCTGGTTGCCACGGCATATCCAGGACGAAGCCATTGCCGTCAACCTTAACAACTGGATAGGTGCCATTCATTCCCTGAGTGTCAGAGATTTGCACACCATCCCTGCTCTCCAGTCCATGATTAGGACTCGTAATTCTTAACTTTCCGTCGGCTGTGCGTTCAGCAGCAGTAATAATGCCGTCAAAAATCAGACCACTTTCTTTAGTTGGAACCTCTTCCCAGGTGCCAAGCTGCCAGTTTTTGCTATCGCTATCTACCCATTTTGCTGTTATTTCAAAGGTGTTGTTATCAATCTTCTGAGCCAGATAATAGCCGTTGTAATGGGTTGTGCCTTGAATTTTGACGTTATCTCCAGACTTTAGGCTTGCTGCTTCTGCTGAAATAATTTGAACGCGATCGCCTTCAGTTCTGTTCATACTGGCGATCATGCCACCAGCAGGGGGTGTACTGTCTCCAATAGCTCTAACGTTATCTAGGGTGTTCAAAGGCAACAAAACTGCACGATTAATACTTCGCAATATCTCTAAGTCAGGAGTCTCAGAAATCTGCGATAGCGTTCCATCCTTTGCAGCAGCAAAACTTAATGCAACTGTATTCCCGTCATCTGTAGGAATCACTAGCATCACCTTAGTAGCATCTTTAATCAGTTGAAGTTCACCATCCTGAGTTAAAACTTCAGACTGCACATCATATTTGGTTGCCGATAGCCCATTAGCGATTTGCAGAGATCTTCCTTGCTCGTTTTCTAATTCAAAACTGCGCCGAATAATTCCTGGAATGCTACGAGCCACTAAAACACTTGGCTCTCCTGGCTTGGGGTCGAACACAGTGGCATCTTTGACATCAAATAACCCTTCCTCTGAGGCTCGAATTGAGATCGACTCAACTTTCTTACTACTGCCGTTATAGGCAAAAATATGCCAGCGGTACTTATCCAACTCGTTAGTGGGTAGTAAAACGACCGAAAACCATCCATTGTGAAGATTTTGAACAATGCTGATCTCTTTAGTAGGTTCATAGAAGAACTTCCCTGCCTTATCTTGAAAGTTCAGAGAGTCAAAGCTGGATAGACCGATCCCTTGGTTATTTTGAGTATTCTTAAGAGGTTCATATTTTTTACGGCTCTGCTGGTAGCGCACTTCATATTTTCGGTTGAGTGTATTGGTCATACCGTCCAAAACGAAGCGATCCACTAACAAGGTGTTGGTCGTAGACTGGCGGAAAACATAAATATGCCCTAACGCAGACACTAACTGAACCGGAGCAGCAGCAGATCTGTCATCTGTCTTATAAAGGGATTGAAGAATGAAGCGTTCTGCCTCTTCTTGGTAGGTTAGTTCCTTTTTTTCTTTCTCTTTGACCGATTCGTCATCATTTTCGCTAGGAAACTCTAAGATCTTCCAATTCTCCCAACCAGAACTGTTGTGAGTATCTTCATAGCCATCTTGTTTGACTGTGTAATAAATCTTCTCATCAGGCGCAATACCAAACAGCACCACCTTTCCCTCATGGGTAACACAACTGATGAATTGAATTGATTGCTTCGTGGAGCTTGAAAGTAGCATAGATGATTCCTAACGCTTATTTGCCTATTGATTCAGGTGGAAACTCTAAAACCATCTGCTACCACCTCAAGAATATAAGCAAAATATACTAAGTGCATTGGCAAAATCCCGCACAAAGTTGCTGCTTTTGCACAAAATTGCTACGACCTAGAAAATTTTTTTGGGGTCACACCCGTTAGTCGCTTAAAGTGTCGATTTAGATGGCTTTGGTGAGTGAAGCCACAGGCGATCGCCACTTCTGCAATTCCCATCTTGCCGTCTTTTAGCAACAGTTTTGCTCGCTCCACCCGCTGCCGGATGACGTATTGGTGAGGCGTTAAGCCTGTCGATCGCTTGAAAGAACGACAAAAGTGATAAGAACTGAGCTGAGCGATCGCCGCTAATTCTTCTAAACTCAATTCCTGTGTTAAATGACTGTTGATGTAATCAACCACCCATCGCAGTTGCGTGGGAGACAAGCCACCTAAATAACGAATAGATTGATGCTTGTACGCTGAATAGTTCCTTAGCAGGTGAACCGCTAGTGCCGTTCCCATTGTCTCTGCATACAGCCGTCCACCAGGTCGGTGGGACTCTAAATCTGCTTTGAGCGCCAGCCCAATCTGAAGAATGAGGGGGTCATACAGAGGTTTCTGCGGTAGTAACTCAACCTGATCAACAGCTAATAATTCTGCGGCATTGCGAGTCAGCAACTCTGGCTTCAAACTGATGGCAAATCCTTCCTGCGGTCGATTCCACGCTCCCCAGTGAACGTGTTGCATCGGCACGAGTATCATGCCTCCATAAAAGAGCATCTGCCGTTGCATCTGCCCATTTTCAACTCCTTCGATTTGCCAATCGAGCTGGAAACCCTGTCCAAGCGTAACCGCGATCGTATAGTGATCAGAACAAAGCTTTGGGGTTTCTCCTGACTGAGGGAGATGATAATACTCCAGGCTGACACTATTCCACTGCGTTTCATTATTCGCCAATGTAGCGGGTAGTGGGAGTTGGTCAGAATATCGTGGCGGAGAATAAAGCTCGTCATGAGGCTGGCTTTGCTCAGAGTGTGACGGCAGGTTCGAGGGCGATCGCGACATCCATGCACCTTCTTTTCTTCACAAGTAATTGGCTGTAAAGCATTTGATTTCTGCAGATCAATTATTTATCAACCATTGCCACAGACGATCTGTGTTGAGGAATTCAGAATGTTCGATTACCTCAAAGGACAAGTGCAAGATCTGTGTGCGGAGCCAGCTAACGTCGCCCATCACCCGCCGCTGATAACTTCTGCATCACACCGATCGATCCTAGGCGGTCGGTGTGCATGGGCGTTGTTAGAATGGCGGTACTCAGTTCAATTTATCTAACGAAACCCTCTAAAAAATCAGATTTTCAGATTTATGGTCAGTAACTCTTTCACAAACACACCACAATCTACTCCTGGACAATGCCCCTTTCGTGGAACCCGCGTTGGCGGCGCTCTCGGCTCTAAACCGCAAACCGATGATTGGTGGCCGAACCGGCTTCAGGTCGAGCTGCTTCACCAAGATTCGCCCCAGGCTAACCCACTGGGAGCTTTTGACTACAAGGAAGCGTTTCAGAAGATCGACTTTGAGCAGTTGAAACATGACATCAAAGCACTTTTGACGGATTCGAAGGACTGGTGGCCAGCCGACTATGGTAACTACGGACCGCAGATGATCCGCATGTCGTGGCACTCCGCAGGCAGCTATCGGATTGCGGATGGTCGCGGCGGAGCGAGCCGGGGTATGCAACGCTTCGCCCCAATCAACTCGTGGTGGGACAACGGGAACATAGATAAATCACGGCGATTGCTCTGGCCGATTAAGCAGAAATACGGCGCAGCCCTAAGTTGGGCCGATTTGATAGTGCTGACTGGCAACTGCGCGCTTGAGATTATGGGTCTGAAGACCTTCGGCTATGGCGGTGGCCGCATTGATGCTTGGGAAGCAGACCGCGGCACCTACTGGGGATCTGAGTTCTGGAACGGCGAACCGCTCGAAGAAAATGGCAAGCAGCACCTTGGACATCCAGATGAGATGGTCACCCGCGATATTCGGTGGGTCGGTAAGCCAAACGAGGAATATTACGACCTCGAGAATCCGCTAGCCGCTTCGCATCAGGCGCTGATTTACGTCAACCCAGAGGGTTCAAACGGTGAAGGGGACCCAGTTGGCTCTGCTCGAGACATTCGTGAGACCTTTGCCCGCATGGCCATGCATGACGAGGAAACTGTCGCGCTAATTGCGGGCGGTCATGCCTTCGGCAAAAGCCATGGCATGGTTTCGCCAGACAAGATCGGCCCGGCACCTGAAGCTGCGCCAATTCAGGCGATGGGCATGGGGTGGCATAACCCCGAAGGCACTGGGTTTGCCGAATATACGATGACGAACGGGATTGAAGGCTCTTGGACGCCAAACCCAACCCAGTGGGACAATAGCTACCTAGAAAATCTCTTTAAGTACGACTGGGAGCAGATCAAGAGTCCCGTGGGGGCCATTCAGTGGCAGCCGAGTAATCCTGACGCGCCCAAGACACCAGATGCTCACCGACCAGGCGTTGAGCACGCGCTAATGATGATGACTTCGGACATCGCGCTAAAGGTTGATCCGGCTTATCGCGAGATTTGTCAGCACTTTCTGAACGACTTTGAGTACTTTAGCGATGCGTTCGCGCGCGCTTGGTACAAGCTGACTCATCGCGATTTGGGACCGAAACCGCGCTATCTTGGTCCAGAAGTTGCAGCGGAAGATCTGGTTTGGCAGGATCCGATTCCGACGCTTGACCACGATGTCGTTGGTGATGCCGATATCAGTTCTCTTAAGAATAAGATCTTAGCAAGTGGGCTCTCCGTGTCGGCGTTAGTGTCCGCTGCCTGGGCGTCGGCATCGACCCACCGCGACTCTGACAAGCGCGGTGGCGCGAACGGCGCGCGTGTTCGCCTAGATCCGCAGAAGGACTGGGCGATCAACTGTCCCCAGGAACTCAGTCAAGTTCTATCGACCCTCGAGCGAATTCAATCAGAATTCAACAGTGCTCAGTTGGGCAACAAGAAAATCTCAATGGCAGATCTCATTGTCCTCGGCGGCTGCGCTGCGGTCGAGAAGGCTGCACAAGACGCTGGGATTGCCGTTGCTGTTCCATTTACCGCGGGTCGGATGGATACGAGTCTGGAACTGACTGATGTTGAAAGCTTCGAATGGCTCCAGCCAGTCTCAGATGGTTTCCGCAATTACCACAACAACGCTTTTGGCTATAAGGTTAAGCCAGAGCGCATCTTCCTCGATCGCGCTCAGCTTCTTACGCTAACCGCACCTGAGTGGACGGTTCTCGTTGGCGGACTTCGCGCCCTCGATCAGAATTGGGATCATTCAAAGCACGGCATCTTCACCGACCGTCCCAGTGTCTTAACCAACGACTTCTTCCGCGTCTTAACGAGCATGGACTACGAGTGGAAGCCGGCTGATGAGCAGGAGATGACTTTCAACATCGACGATCGCAAAACGGGCGAAACGAAGTTCACGGCGACCCGCTGCGATCTCATCTTCGGTTCAAATGCGGAGCTGCGTCAGATTGCTGAGGTCTACGGCGCTGATGACGGTCATGAGCGGATGGTCAAGGATTTCGTCGTAGCCTGGAATAAGGTAATGATGCTCGATCGCTTTGACCTCCAATAGTCTGAGGGAAAGCTTCCAGGGTTTCTAAGCACAGCCTTGACTGAGCATATGATGTCCAAAAGTCAAGGCTATGCAGACCCGCAATCATGCTAAATATGAACACAAGCTAGAAACCATAATGAAAGCATGTGTGAATTCAATGTAGATATTGATTGCTTGAAGGATACCACGGCTCACATTGGAGCCTAACAATGGAACTGAGCCGCAAATGCTGTCTAGGACTAGCGGGCGCATTTGAACAGAAAATTACGGTTTCATCTAAAAGCCTTATTCCGCAAAGTTTCTAGCGATAGTGATTGAGGCGAGGTACGTGCAAAATAGTGCCACCAATTTCAACTGGACTGAATTTGACCTACATCACCCAAAAGTTATAGTCTGAAACCCTAATTCTCTCGTAGAGTTTGATTGCTCAAATGCACTAGAAACATTTGATTAGTTGCACTGTTTGGCAACTAATCTATTTTTGAAACCCAATTATGACCGTGCTTTCGAGCTGAACGTTGTTTTTAGGTCTGTCACTGAATCCTGACTTGAAACACTCCATCGCTTAATCGGTGGAGTATTTCAAGTCAGGATCGAATCGGGGTTCCAGTAGCAACGGAACTGTAAACAACCTTAAGCCGTCCAGTTTTCTGGACAAACTTCCCAGATTGCCTATAAACTCTGGGCTATGGCATTACCAGAGCAGCTTAAACAGAAGGAGTT
>Ga0105044_10014436_pt1 | contig 10684 bp, 13 predicted proteins | sample MAT01_FD_78092 | JGI IMG/M metagenome (GOLD analysis project Ga0105044, IMG submission 78092) | Freshwater microbial communities from Lake Fryxell liftoff mats and glacier meltwater in Antarctica - MAT-01 | ecosystem: Environmental > Aquatic > Freshwater > Ice > Liftoff microbial mat | place... | reverse complement strand
CCTTCCTTCGATGGGCTCAGTGCGGGATCGACTCTCGGCGGAGCGGGAATAGCAGTCTCCGCCAGCACGAAGCATCCGGAAGTTGCGCTGGCGGTTGCGGCAACGCTCGCGGGCGCTGAGGCGCAAAGTGGGCCGTACACCGCTGGCGGCGGCCAGCCGGGAAACTTGCGCGCTTGGCGAAGTGCGGCGACGAACGCCGCGACCCACGGGTTCTTCCGCAACACCCTCCGAACCCTCGAGCGCGCGTGGGTGCGTCCGCGAGTTGCTGGCTGGCCAGACCTCCAGCTGGCCTTGTCGCACCTCGTGCGAGACGCGATCCTCGCCCGCCGCCTCGACCGCGCCGTGCTTGACGCGATCGAGCGGCTACCGGAGCTTCATCTGAGGCAGCCGGAGGGCGTCGCATGACTTACTTCGAGGAGTACGTGCTCGGCTCGACCCGGCGCAGCCACGGTCGCACAGTGACAGAGGCCGACATCGTGCTGCACGCCGGCCAGACTGGCGACTTCTTCCCCCACCACATGGATGCCGAGTTCGCCAAGTCGCTCCCGGGCGGCCAGCGGATGGCGCACGGCACACTCATCCTCTCAATGGCGGTCGGCATGCTCGCCGGTGAAATCAACGAGGAGGCGATGAGCTACGGCTACGACCGCGTGCGCTTCATTCGCCCGGTGCACATCGGGGACACGATCACCTCGCGCAGCGAGATTGTCACGCTGCGCGAGCACGCAAAGCAGCCTGAGCTCTTCGGCATCGCCGATGAGCAGGTTGAAGTTGTCAACCAGCGCGGTGAAGTCGTCATCGCTTTTGTCCACATCTATTTAGTGAATCGCCGAGCCGGGAGTCAAAAATGAGTGACCTGTATGAGCCCGCCCAAATGATCGACACCCACCAGCACCTGTGGAAGCCCTCGGAGCGCCTCTACGCATGGCTGAGCGCCGTCCCGCCCCTGAACGCGGACTTTGGCCCAGAGGATGTGGCATCGGATGTCGCGGCCGCGGGCATTACGACGACCGTACTGGTGCAGGCCGCCGACACCTACGAGGATACGTTCTACATGCTGTCGGTCGCGGCCAGCGTGTCGGTCGTGCGTGGCGTGGTGGCCTGGGCCCCGCTGGACCGCGCTGCCGAGGCCGCGGCAGCGATCGAGCTCTATGCCGTGTCGCCAGCAGTGCGTGGTGTGCGGGTGCTCAATCACACCTACGCCGACCCGCGGTGGCTGCTGCAGGATTCGGTCGATGCCTCACTCCGGTTGCTTGCGCGGCGCGGCCTCGCACTCGACGTTGTAAGCGTCGTGCCAGAGCACCTTGAGATGCTCGCCGAGCTAGCCGCGAGGCATCCGGAGCTCACGATCGTGCTGGATCATCTCGCCAAGCCGGACATCGCGAACAAGGGCTGGGAGCCGTGGGCCTCGCTCCTCGCCGAGGTCGCCGCCCGGCCCAACGTGAGCGTCAAGCTCTCGGGTCTCAACACCGCCTCCGGACCCGAGTGGACCTGGCAGGACTGGCTGCCGTACGTCAATCACGCGGTTGAGCGTTTCGGCTCGGCGCGCGTGATGCTCGGCAGCGACTGGCCGGTATCCGTCCTCGCCGGCGATTTCGGCGGGGTGTGGCGCGCTCAGCGCGAGGTCATCGGCCACCTGACAACCGAGCAGCAAGATGAAATCCTCTTCCGCACGGCGATTCGCGCATACTCTCTGGATGTCTCGTGAGCACCCCGCTACCGCTCGACGGCATCCTCGTACTCGACTTCAGTCAGTTTCTCGCGGGACCCCTGGCTGCGACCCGGCTTGGCGACCTGGGCGCTCGGGTGATCAAGATCGAGCGGCCGCAGGGCGGCGACATCGGTCGACGTCTGGCTTTCGCGGGGATCGTTGAAGACGGCGACACCCTGTCGTTTCACATCACCAACCGCAACAAAGAGAGCTACGCCGCCGACCTCAAAAGCGAGCATGACATGGCGGGGGTGCTGGCGCTGGTCGCGAAGGCTGACGTGATCATCCAAAACTTCCGTCCCGGAATTATGGAGCGCTTGGGTCTCGGCTACGAAGCCGTCGAGTCGATCAACCCGAGGGTCGTCTACGCGAGCATCACCGGGTACGGCACCGTGGGTCCGTGGAGGGACCGCCCCGGTCAGGACCTTCTCGCCCAGTCACTCTCCGGGCTGCCGTGGCTGAACGGTAGCAACGAGGACCCACCCGTTCCGGTCGGGGTCGCGCTCGCCGACATCATCTCGTCGATTCACCTCGCGAGCGGCATCACGGCGGCACTCTTGCGCCGGGAACGCACCGGACTGGGCGGTCGCGTCGACACCAGCCTGCTCGAGTCGATGCTGGATCTGCAGTTCGAATTGATCAGCGCCCACCTCGGCGACCCGTCGGTCCTAGTCAAGCGCGGCGGGCGAAACACCGCGCACGCCTTCCTGCAGGCACCCTACGGAATCTACCCAACCGCTGACGGCTACTTGGCGATCGCGATGACCTCGGTCACCGAGTTGGGCGCGCTCATCGGGCTGCGCGAGCTTGAGCAGTACACCGATCCCGACACTTGGTGGTCGGAGCAGACCGCTATCACCCGTGCGCTCGCAGTGCACCTCGCGACACAATCCACCGAACACTGGTTGGCGATTCTGGATGCCGCGGACGTCTGGTGTGCGCCAGTGCTGACTCTTCCCGACCTCGTCGCGCACGAAGGCTTTGTCGCTCTGGATATGACCCAGCGGGTGGCGCGGCCCGCTGCGGGCGGGGGTGACCCGGTGGAGATCCAAACGGTTCGCGCGCCGGTGCGATTCGACGGGCATCCGCTCAAAAATGGCAGGGGGGCTCCGCATCTGGGCGAGCACACCGAGGCAATCCGCGCTGAGTTCGCGAACAGGGAGGTATCGCAGTGAAGAACCCCAACTCAGACCCGGTGGCGCGGAACGCAATCCCGGTTTGGAATCAGGACGTCAAGCTCTACGAAGATTACGAGGTCGGTGAGGTCGATCGTTCGATCCGGCGCACCATCTCCGAGGGCGAGGTGATGATGTTCAGCAGCATGCTCGTTGACCTCCATCCCTACGTCGCCGATGACATCTTCGCGCGCGATGAAGGGCTGTTCGGCCGCCGAATCGTGCCTGGCGCCCTCGTCTTCGGCTACGGCATGGGGCTGATGGCCCACAACAACGTCAACACCTTCAGTTACGGCTACGACCGCTTACGCTTCATCAAGCCGCTCTTCATCGGCGACACCATCTACACGATGCGCACGCTCCTGCGCAAGGAGCCCAAGTACGACGAGATGGGGCTGTTCACGGTCTCCTACGAGGTGTTCCGGGCCGATGACGAGCAGATTGTGCTGTACTGCGAACATCTTCAGACCGTGAAGTACCGTGACCCTGCGACCGCACGGGCGCAATCATGATCGACATCTTCAAGGACATTTCTGAGGACTGCCGGCTCGTCGTGCCAGATGCACATAAGTTGCCTATCGCGGTGGTCGGGGCTGGCGGCATCGTCGATGGCCAGCATCTTGCCGCCTACAAGCTCGCCGGCCTCGAGGTGCTCGGGATCACGGATGTGGACTTGGGCCGCGCTCGCGACGTCGCAGTCAGGCACGGTGTCCCGCACGTGTACGCGAACCTTGAGGAGTTGCTCGCTGACGAACGGGTTCAGGTGGTCGATATCGCCGTTCCTGTCGCGCAGCAGCCGGCAATCTTCCGTGCAGCCGTTGCGGCCGGAAAGCACATTCTCGCGCAGAAGCCCTTCACACAAGATCCCGAAACGGCGAAGGAGTTGGCAGCGCTCGCGGCCGAAGCCGGCATCGTCGCTGCCGTGAACCAACAGTTGCGCTTCGATGAGGGCATCGCCGCCGCACACCGGATGGTCGAGCTCGGCTGGCTCGGAACGCTAACCTCATTCACACTCTCGCTCAACGTCTTCTCGGATTGGAGACTGTGGGAGTGGACCAAGAACATGGAGCGCCTTGAGATCATGGTGCACTCGATTCACTACCACGATGTCGTCCGCTGGTTCATGGGCGAGCCAACTTCGGTGTACGCCGACGGCGGGCGAGTTCCTGGCCAGTACCCGGTCGGCGAGACCCGAACGACGAGCAGCTACCGGTTTGCGAACGGCAGCTCGGCGCTCGTCTATTCGAACCACATGAACCCCGGCGGCGACAGCACGGCGGAGTTCCGAATCGAAGGAACTGACGGGGCGATCCGCGGCACGCTTGGCCTGATGTACGACTATCCGAACGGGCGGCCAGACACTCTTGAGGTGACCAGCACCGTGGTCGGCACGGATGGCTGGGTGCCTTATCCTGTGACCCTGCGCTGGTTTCCGCACGCATTTATTGGAACCATGGGCTCGGTGTTGGATGGGATCGCGACGGGCTCGACGCCGCGCAGCGCCGTCAGTGACAACGTCAAGACGATCGAGCTCGTTGCCGCGCTCTACCGCTCGATGGAATCAAACGAGGTCGTGCGCCTATAGCGGCGGGCAGGCGAGGCAATGGTCAAGATCAGTGATGTCGCCGCACTCGCAGGGGTCTCCGCGTCTGCGGTCTCTCGAGTGCTGTCCGGCGACACGACGGTGCGGGTATCCGCAGCGACGAGAGAACGTGTCGTTGCGGCCGCGCGGGATCTTGCTTATGTGCCCAATCATGCCGGGCGCGCGCTCCGCACCTCGCGCAGCCGCACGATCGCTCTCGTCGTGCCGGACGTCACGAGCGCGGTATTCGCGGAATTAGCCAGCGGGGCAGAGGATGAAGCGGCATCCCGCGGACTCGCGATTGTGCTCGCTCGCGCCGAGCGACTGACTGACGGAAGCGACTGGTTGCGTCAGATGGTCGGGGAGGCACGGATTGATGGCGTCATTCTGCAGCTGCCTGATGGGCCGCCGCACATCGATTTGGTGTCGATGACGATTGGAGCGACGCCGATCATCGTGATTAACTCGATCGATCGCGGACCGCTCAGCACGGTCGTGCTCGACGACGCCGGTGGCATCCGAACAGCGGTCGATCATCTCGTTGGCCTTGGTCACAGCCAAATCGGTTTGGTCGGGGGACATCAGAGCAGTGCCACGGGCCAGCGACGCGAGGCTGGTTTTCGGGCGGCGCTTGGTGAGGCCGGGCTGCCGATTCACAGCCGATGGATCACCGCCTTTGGCTATTCGGGCTCGAACGGGCGTGCCGCGATGGAGGCGCTCGCAAGCCAAGACTCGTTGCCAACCGCACTTGTCGTCGCCAATCTGAACGCCGCGCTCGGCGTCTTGGCGGCGATTCACGCACTCGATCTGCGGGTGCCAACAGACATTTCGATCGTCGCTCTGCACGACGTCTGGTACGCCGACGCGACCTGGCCTCCAATTACGACCGTGCGGATGCCGCTCAGCGAGTTGGGTGCGGCGGCGGTAGCACGCCTCATAGATAGCGGCACGGAGATCACCCACGACACCGTCAGCTCGCCGGAGCCGATTCTCGTGGTGCGGCAGTCGACCGGGCACCCGCGGTCGAACGCCAGACAAACGCATCACGAACACGAGAGGTCACCGCATGACCAGCGTTAGTATCGCCGCCCTTCCAAAGCCGCTCAGTTCTCGAAGCAAGAATCACGCGGATGTCCATGAGGTCGAGCCGGGCACGATAACACTCACCGCGCACATAAGCGATGACCTATTCGCCGACCCGAGCACCGACGGTCTGGGGATGTCCGCCAGTGTGTTCGCGTTCCAGACGGCTGGCGACATTTAGGAGAAGTTCGACTCCGGAGTGCTTATTGGATATTTCGATGATCGGTCGTGCGTCAAAATCTGCGCAGAGGTGTGGCCTTGACTCGGTTCGGTGGACACCCACTAAGAGTGGTCAGAATGGGAAGTCAACGGAGGATGCTCACGCCGGTGGCTGTTGTCGCGCGTGAGCTCGGGTGTCGCGCGTGAGCTCGGGATTGTGCAGCAGACGCTGAGCAACTGGGCCAAGACAAGGCGAGTGCGTCGCGAGGCAGGCAATGGGGGCTGAGCGAGCCAGAGCGAAGCGAGTCGGGCGGCCGCCTCGCGAGTTCGCAGAGTTGAAGGTGGACCGGGCATCCCCGAAAAAAGCAGTCTTGGATTCAACCGGTCAGCGCAACAGGAGGGCGAGCCTATCGGCGAGCGTGTCGTAGTCCGGGTTTATCCGCCGCTGGACTGCTTCTATATAGGATATCCGATGGGGGCTTTGGTCCGGATCGAAGCCCAGTCCTCCAACGGAGGGAACGACCTGACCTTGGCGATCGCGATGGGCGCACTTTGCCGCTTCGGGGCGAGCAAGGCTTTGACGCGCCCGCCGGAGGCCGCCTCGCTACTCACGGCGCGTCTCATGTGTCCACCGTTGGCTGCTGAGGAGCGCGAAGAGTGACCGTTGTGACTTTGCCGTCGCCAGACGTACTGGTAGATGTGGCCTGCGAGGTCGGAGAGGGACCTTGCTTCGATCCGCGAACGGGGTCATTCGCTTGGGTCGACATCACGCGCGGAACTCTTCACGAACTCGTCCTTGAGAGTGGCCATCACCAAACGACGACTGTCAACACTGCGTTGGGCGCAGTAGCCCCACGAGCCTCGCATCCGGGGTTCGCAGCGGCGACAGCCGAGGGCTTCGGGTTCATCCAAGACGGCCTGCTGTCAATCACCGATCCGTGCTTGCCCGAGTCTGAATTGCGTATGAACGATGCCAAGGTTGACGCTCGAGGGCGACTCTGGGCGGGAAGCACCGAGTACGGCTTCACCGCCGGACGCGGCCGCTTACACCGCTGGGATGGCGTCGAGGCGAGCGATGTGCAGGCAGAAGGATTCACGCTACCCAATGGCTTGGGATGGAGCCCGGAGGGCGCCACGATGTACCTTGTCGACAGTATGACGCACGACATTTTCTCGGCCGCCTTCGACGTTGACGACGGCACGGCCGGCACCTTCGCGCCGTGGGCCAAGGTCGAATCAGGACTCCCCGATGGATTGGCGGTTGATGCCGAGGGCTGCCTGTGGGTTGCAGTGTGGGGCGCGGGTGAGGTGTTGCGTTTTTCACCTACAGGAACTCTGGTAGCGCGGGTAGTCATGCCTGTGTCCCAGCCGTCGAGCTGTGCTATTTCGCCCACTGGCACGCTCTACATCACGTCAGCGCGTGCAGGCTTGACAGATCAGGCGCTCGCCATCGAGCCGCACGCGGGTGCAGTCTTCACTGTCGAGATAGGCGTACCGGGAGTCCCTGTCAATTCGATGGGGGCATGACATGACTCGTGTAGTTTTACGCAGCGCCGATCTCGAAGTTGAGATAGATCCTGGCCGAGGCGCGGACGTTCTGCGCTTAGTCGACCGCCAATCGGCACTTGATGTGCTGTTCTCAACGCCTTGGCGCCAGCGAGCTGACCAGATATGCGAAGGCTCGCTGGCCGTGGTGTCTCCTGAATCGCAAGGGCAGTGGCTGGAGCACTATCGGGGCGGGTGGCAAACCCTGCTTCCCAACGCTGGCCCGGAGAGGGTCTACAACGGAGCCCATCACGGCTACCACGGCGAGGCTTCCACGATCGAGTGGACCGTCGTCGCGGCCGACGAGACGCACGTTGAGCTCACGTGCGAGTTGTTCACGGTGCCGCTCACGGTAGGGCGTGTCGTGCAACTCAGCGGTCGAAAGCTCACCGTGACGGATGCACTGCACAACGTCGCGGACGTGGACGTGCGCGTTGACTACGTTCAGCATCCCGCGTTTGGTGGCCGTTTTCTGTCGGGCGACGTGACAATCGAGACGGGCGCGAGCCGATTCGTCCCCGAGGGAGACTCGGCTGATGCTCGCCTACCTGGCGAAGAGACACATCAGTGGCCCACGTACAAGCGACCTGACGGCCGCGTTCGCAGCCTGGGGGTCGTGCCGACCGACGACACCGAGTCGACTTTCGGCTGGCTCACCGACTTCTCAAGTCATTGGGCAAACCTGACGAACCACTCGGAAGCGCTGACCGTGCGCATTGAATGGGACGGCGAGGCGATGCCATACGCCTGGTTCTGGCAAGAACTCAACCACACTGGGGAATGGCCTTGGTACTCGCGCGCGCGCGTGGTCGCCATCGAGCCGTCAAGCACGCCGACCGGGGGGCCAGACCGCGAGAGCGCACTCTTGGTAGCCGCAGGATCGACGAGGTCGGTGTGGACGAGCATTTCGCTCATTCGAGAGGGGTCTGTCAGTGCGTGAACATGAGGGACGAGCAGCTTTCATTACGGGAGCCTCGAGAGGCATCGGCGCGGCGGTCGCGCGCGAGCTGGCGATGCAGGGGTCCGCGGTCGCGATCCATGGTCATTCTTTGGACGAGGCGAGAGAAGTGGCAGAGGAGGTCGCGTCATTCGGCGGTAGGGTGATGGCTTTCGCCGGCCCGATCGACGACGATGCCTCGGTGGCTGCTGCCGTGCGGGAGGCTGTCGCGACGTTTGGACGCCTCGATACCCTGGTTACCTCCGCGGGCATCCAGCGGTACGGCGACGGTGTGACCACTGACCCCGCGATGTTCGACGAGGTGATGGCGGTCAACGTGCGCGGGGTCTACCTGGCTGTGCACCACGCCCTTCCGGCACTTCGCCTCAGCGGCTCAGGCTCGATAACGATCGTCGCCTCTGTGCAGGCGACGGCCACACAGAATGATGCGCTTGCCTACACGTCGAGCAAGGGCGCATTGCTCTCCATGGCCCGGTCTCTCGCAGTCGATGAAGGCCCCCGTGGAGTTCGTGCGAACACGATCAGTCCGGGGTCCGTTGATACACCAATGCTTCGTGAATCTGCGGCACTCATTGGGGGCCCAAACCCTGACGAGATCGAGCGCACACTGCAAACTTGGGGCAGTGCCCATGCCCTGGGTCGGGTGGCTCGACCTGACGAGATTGCCGCTGTCACGGCATTTCTTGCGAGCCCGCGTGCGAGTTTCGTGACGGGTGCAGATATTCGAGTCGACGGGGGGCTCCTGGCGCGACTTGCGGCACCCCTTCTCGGCTCCTAGCCGACCACTCAGAGACAGGAACCGCGTCATGATCCGACTCAGCGAAATGCTCGCCCCCCGACCCGAGCCCTTGTGGCGACTCGTTCAGCAGGCAGGTGTCACGAATGTCGTTGGCACCCTCAACGGAGGCGAACAAGACCAGCGCATGTTCGCATCCGTCGGGGGCACTGCGCCTCAGTTTGACGAGTCTGCGGACGCCCCGTGGAGCGAGGCGTCGATTCGTCGTGAAACAGAGCTCTATCAGCAACACGGATTCTCAGTTGTCGCGCTGGAGGATACCGCCCCGATGGACAAGATCAGACTCAATCTTGCGGGGCGCGACGAACAGATCGAGCAGGTGATCACTCAGGTGCGGGCGATGGGCCGGCTAGAGATTCCGGTGCTGTGTTACAACTGGATGGCTGTCTCGAGCTGGGCGCGCACGAGCGTCGCTACCCTGGGCCGCGGCGGTGCACTGGTCACACGATTTAGCGAAACAGATACCCGTTCCCTTCCTCCGCTGGCCGCGGAGGGGGAGGTGTCGTCAGAACAGCTGTGGTCGGGACTCGAGTATTTTCTCGCCGCCGTGGCGCCGGTCGCCGAAGAATCAGGTGTCAGGTTGAGTATGCATCCGGATGACCCGCCACTCCCGACCGTGCGGAACATGCCGCGCATCATGAGCTCGGTCGACGCCTTTCGTCGACTGCTGACGATCGACCCCTCAAGCTCGAACGCGATCACGTTCTGTCAGGGCAACTTCGCACTCATGACCGATGACCTTCCAGCCGTGATCAGGGAATTCGGCTCGCGTGGCGCGATTTCGTTCGTGCATTTTCGTGACGTGCGTGGTGTTGCTGAGGATTTTGTCGAGGTGTTTCACGACGAGGGTCAGAACGACATGGTGGAATGCATGCGCGCCTACGCTGATGTCCGATTCTCCGGGCCGATGCGCCCAGACCACGTTCCCACCATGGAGGGGGAATCGAACTCTCGACCCGCATACGAGACTCTCGGACGGCTGTTCGCAATTGGCTATATTCGTGGACTCTTACACGCCATCGCACCACAGCTCAGTGGTTGACCTGAGCCATCCGCGCTGGGTCGCCTCTTTCACTCGTGGGTTTCCGTGGCGGGCCAGCGGTCTGGTCACAATACGCAGGCGCTTCAGTGTGGCCTGCTCGGTGGAGACATGACCTCGCGCTCGAACCGCGGGCGGGCATCTCCCACTGCGCGATTTGATCGCGTTGGTGCTGCCGATCGCACGGCGGATCTCTTCGTCGTTGTCCAGGAACGGGGTGAACTCCTCTCACGCCAACTCTTATGCTGCTTCCCAAAGTCGAATGATTGCTGGGTATCGGTTGCCCCATTTCTGGGTCAGCTGCTCGAAGGCCGCGGGGGCCACGTTCGGGTCCGGTGCCGTATGGTTCGGCTTCACGTCAAGGTCGCACGTCTGATACAACTTCGGAAACGCCTTTCGGTTCGTCACAGAGGACGAAGAACGTGCTCGTCACGCCGCGGTTCTTGATGTCGGTCAGCACGCTCATCCCGAACTTTGCTCCTTCGACTCCGGTTCGTTACCGCAGCCAGGGCCGTCATTCTCCCCGTCCAGACTGACTCCGATCGCGGCGGACACGCCGTCCAGCGGGCGGTGAGACCGTTCGTTCATCTCCTCCGCCACCCGGGCGTCATAGATCTGCGCAATGTGCGCACCGAT
>Ga0105044_10014432_pt1 | contig 10685 bp, 4 predicted proteins | sample MAT01_FD_78092 | JGI IMG/M metagenome (GOLD analysis project Ga0105044, IMG submission 78092) | Freshwater microbial communities from Lake Fryxell liftoff mats and glacier meltwater in Antarctica - MAT-01 | ecosystem: Environmental > Aquatic > Freshwater > Ice > Liftoff microbial mat | place... | reverse complement strand
ATGTTTATAAATTCTATTATTAAGTGCATTTTGTAAAACGCCAAGTGCATCAGAGTTCATTTGTATTGATGTTTTTTCATTTGGATGTTTTACGACCCTCATTGTTGCATCAATATCTTTCAATTCAATCGAATTTGGCATAACATTATTTTTTATGTCATCGTACCAAATCTTGTAAAATGTATAAAAGATGCTATCCTTGTTTATGAGTGAAACGGTGCCGTCCTTTGTTGTTGATGTCATATGTTCGAATCCTAGTAATTCTTTTCTTATCGGGGCGTATAATTCAATCACATATGGCTTGTTAAAAATTGGTGAGAAAATGTGATTTTTTATGTTTGATTTACTTCCTGGGTGAAATTTGGTCTTTGCTATGTCAGGTTTGTTGTTTTCTTCGATATACCTTTGATCAAAAACGATTGGAATTGTCACATTTGTTTCATTATTGTATTCAAGGATTCTTATCTCATCAAACACATAATATGAATTTTGACTGAATTTGTGGTAATCTGTCTCTAGAAGATCCGTGAAATAAAATTTGTTTTTTGCAAACACAATTTTATCATCTTGTAAAGATAATTCAAAATGGAATTGTTTTCTAATTGTATATTTATCTGCCGATTTTATTGATAGTGATTTGGTCGGAGGAGGTAAAGTTGATACATATCCAGCACCTGAGAAAACTTCTAATACAGAACCCATTATTTAGACTTTAAATAATATTTTAAAAAGATAAAATGGTGAAGGTGTTAATACTACTTGTGCTACTTATTGATTTTGGCTTATCAGAAAATGTGTTGAATTATAGATTTATCAACAAAAATATCATAAAAGAAACCACAAAGTTTGGAAATGAAAGATTAAATTTGAAATTCTATGGTAGAAAGAATCACTTTCTACCGGGAGTATTAGCATATGACATGAACAATTCGACATTTATGAAGTCAATATCCACACATGTGTTAAAGGCTCACGCACTTGGAAGCAAATCATTCAATTTAACTATGAAATTACAACTTCCAAATATGAGTATAAAAAGGACACACTATTGTTTGTTTGGTATGCAATACAAGGAATTTTATGGTAGGATTATACCCTATGATGTGATGAAATATTTTGATGCAGCCATCACATGGTCGCATAGAAACTTGAATTTTTATTTGAAAATGTCTACAGAACAACAGGATATAAGTAGGAGGTCCGTTTTTGTATCAAATGATATGCTGGGGGTTCCAATTACAATACAGTTCTTATATGACGAAACTCACGTAAAAGTAAATGTGAATGGTGAAAATAAATATGTTGAGGAGCACAGCAACATGATTGATTTTTCAAACTGGCACGATAAACATAGTATTTACATAGGTTCTTTATTCAACACAGAGGATACAACACCCGAGTTACAGTTATTCTCATATGAATTGCATATGAAAAAGATGGATTCGATACACAAAGTAAGAAGAAACTTTTTCAGTGATGAAGATCATAAACAAATGAAATGTGTTTGCGCCGATACAGAAAAATCACTCGAAATGTCTTATTGTGAACATATTTTTATGAAGAGTCACACAATAACATGCAATGACTTTTGCAAGTGTGGTGGTGAAACTCAACCACAAAAAAAAAGGGTTGAAGTGAAAATCAAATGTAGAAATTATGATAATTGTGGCATTTGTGACGGTGATGGGTCAACATGTCCGATTGTAGACTCAAAATCAAATTATCAGTGTTACTTTAATTACACACAATGTTCGATTAAATCTCATTATCTGAATAACCTGAGATTGGAAACTGACTTACTCGACCTAAATTACACAATATTTTTGAATGTCACAGTATCTAACTGTGATGACATCGTCACACCAATTTTGAATTGCAAAAACAATAATAAGTTAGAATGGTCCTTCACAACTTTGAATAATACAGATCCAAAATGTAACACAAAATTTCAAAAAATTGGCACCGCAACTGTGGGTTTAAAAAAAATGTTTGAGTGTATCACTGGAAATAAACTAAAAGACATAAATCAACTAAAACATTTGAGTGGGATAATCCGCATAAAATATACTTCAAATTATGATGGGTATACGATACCTTGTCACTTCAATATACCATCCTATATTGAAAAAGGTAAGGACCATCAGGGTGTAATTCTTGTGAGTGAGAGTAGCACATCAACAATGAAAGTTCAAACTCAACAGGTTTTATCTTATTTTAAAGAGGATGATTTGTTCATAACATTTAATTCATGTTTTAAAATGGATCACAAAAACAGCAATTTGAATAATATCACTGTGTTCGGTGAAGATTTGGAACTGGTAGATTTTACTTCTTGTGAATTAAAAAATGAAAGTTGTTGTCACTTGTGGAAACTAAGGAGTACAAAGAATCATTTTTTAAAAAATGAGTGGTTTGCAACAGATACTCTCATTGGGATGAACATTGGTCATACCAATCTTAATCATTACCTGAGACTGAACACACATATGTTTTATAAACAAGAAGAATCACCAAATGAAACAAAAGAAAAACATTTATTTGAAAAGCCAAGTGATAAATCTATAAAAATGTGCTTTTATAATCAAGAAGAACAACTCACCAGTTTCAAGAGATTCTTTGTTGGTGATAGAATCTTTGTAAAAATGTATATTGACCAAACAAATATTACATTGAATTGCAACAAGGATTACTGTCCAACAAACAATGGATTTCTACAAATAAAAAAGGTTAATCTGTGTGTTTTTCCAAGGAATTCTAAGGATCGAAAATCATGTTCTGATCCAGATGTTGAAAAATATACTCTCATTGACCTGCTAAATACATACCCAATCGGTGGTAAACTATGGAATTCAAACATTAAACAATTGTCAAATTGTCAAAATGGTGTCATGTTTTCATTCAAGCCTGATGTTAGTATATTGGGGAAATTAATAAGACAAAATTTACACATGGAGGTGATATGGGACACATACAAGTCCGGATCTTCAATTTTTGGTTTCAGTACAGCTTCTGGCTCTGGAGATTCAGAAGATGATGATCCATATTTCAACAAAGAGAATTTCAAAGTGGACTGTAAATCAAGTGGAGTTTGGAATTCTCTAAAAAAAGAATGTGCGTCGCAAACATCATCATTTATTAACTCGGCGTCGAATGCATTTTCAAATTGGTGGACTTGGATATTTCTTATTCTATTTATTATTACTATTTTTTCTGTTCTGAGATGTGCGTATCACACACATGTGGCAGCTGAAGATCATCTGAATGAAATCAAGAACTTACCGAGGGAAAAATCATCACAACTCATCACAAATGCAATAAATTTCGAAGAATTCAATGATAATCACAATTTCAGAAATAAAGATAAATTTGAATAATTGTTTTATTTATAATTACTCTTATATAATCTTGATAATAACCCTTCATCTCCGAATTCATTTCTCAAGTAAGTGTCGATGACATTCATTCTTCTTTTGAAATCAGTGTACCTTTTTTGTTTTAAGAACTGGATGGCATTCTCTAAATTGTATGTCGTTTTCTTGTAATCATCCAAGATTATGTTTCTGTCTTCTTTCAATAAATTTTCTTTAATCTTCAAAAAAGTATAGTATTCCCAAGATTTTTTGTTGGATTCAAACTGTGAAATATGAGATTCGAGTACTTGAACTGTTTTTTCGTCCACCAAGGTGTTTTCAATTTTGGAAAATATCTTGTTAAAGAGTGGTTTGAATTGCTTGATAATAAAAGAATCATAATAAAGATATTTTGGTAAATTCTCAGTTTTTTGATTTTTGTATGCATCTTTTATGTCGTGAAATAAATTCCCTATAAATAGATGGTCATCTTCATTACATGTTTCAATTTTCTGATCAATTGAGATAGAATCATTCACTTGTGATTTATAGCGAGAAATTGTTTTTTTAAAATAAGTCATCAGCGCTTTGTCATTTTTTGTTTCCTCTATGTTGATTATCTGAAAGTCCTTATCATTGATTATGTTTATACCAATCTTTTTTTCTCCAAGGTACATTACATGAATGGTGTTGAGCATCATATTGGGGACCAAAACAGATAAATTTTTATCTACAAGGATCACTACCTTTTCAATATCTACATCATAAACTGGAGAGTTACGAATCCACCATTTTTTTTTGTTTGTTTTGAAATCAACTAATTTTAATTCATGTATTATGATTTTTTTATCTAGGTATTTTTTTTGCTGCTTATAAAGTGAAAATCGTGAATTTGTGTTCACGTTTTTGATACGATTTATGTTGAACATACCTATATCTTCAAATGGTCCAGTATTCACTAAATTGAGAGTATTGACCGAATTTATCCTAAAATAGATTTCGTAATCGGCAAGTGTTTTGATAAAAACAAGTTGTTCCAAGTTCAATTCCGGAGCATTAAAATGGAAATAACTACCTACTGCTTTGACATTTTTCAGTAATGGTGTTTTTGAATCCTCAAACAATATTTTAGCTTCTTGTTCGTAAGGATTATTTATTTTCAAATTGACAAGATTGTTGAAATTTTTGATGGTAAAACCTCCACCAATAATATTCAATGAATGGATGTGTTTAAATGTCTCTAAATACATTGTTTTTCCATTGTCATCATCACCTCGAAGAAAAATTTTAACTTTTTTTGCATACTCAAAATATTTTGGCAAAGTGAGAAAATCAGAAGTTTTTTCCTTACTATCTTTTGTCCAGAATTGTTTTTTGATAACCCATTTGACATTACTGATAGTAAATGGATGCTCCATGATTTCTTTTAATTTTGTATTTACTGCCCTCAAGCGAAACCACGTTTCATGAGTCCCATCAAATGTGAACAAAAGCTTGAGAATACCTTCATCAAGGGTTTGATCCAGTCTTTCTTCCCAATTGATGTTTTTTTTGGGTTTCTTCTTTCTTGTGTCATCATCTTCATGATCTCTCTTTGAGCCAATTTGGAAATGAATCATTTCTGTATCAACTAAATGATAAATATTGAAATCATCTTCACAGAAGTTAAATTTTTTCATTTAAAATATTTATAAAATAATTTGATTATTTTATAAATATTTTATATGCGTTATTTTCCACATTTCGATAAAAATGATTGTTTGTATTTGATATATCCTTCAGTAAATATTTTTTGGTTATTTTATAATAAAATAAATAATTCACAATTGAAAAGGTAACAATAACCAAAATCATGAAAATTGTAAGTATCCAATCGGAAAATACTTTATTCGATAAAATTTGAAAATTCGCCTTAAAAAAGTATTTTCCGATTGGATACTTACAATTTTCATGATTTTGACAAGTGAACACATTGATGTTGTTTTGGAGATTTTTTTAAAACATTACAATTTAGATGGTCATCATGTATTGGGTGAGTTATTCTCATGGAATCAACTCTATAGGCTGTTTGCAGAGAAATCAACACATAGGACAATTGAAATTATTGAGAGAGAAGTCTCCAAAATTAAAAATAAGAAAGTAATCATATTTCCTATAATGTGTGACTTGGGAGATGACTACTTTGATTATACAATAGATCTGAGTGTCAACACACGCAATAAACGAACAATTGTGAGACACTGGATTTTAGCAATCATTTTCATTGAAGAACGAAAAGTTGAATTGTACGACTCATTGAACATTGAAAAGATTCTAAATTTTTGGGAAGACATATTGGACCAATTTTTAAAAACATACTTTAAAAATGGATTCATTTTCGAAAGACTAGGTCGTGTTACTCACCAGAAAAATGGGAAAAATTGTGGCTACTATATTTTGTTATATACACAATTGCACATATTGGGATTTTCCATACAAAAGATACGAGAGCTGCGAATGATCAATGATGACTATATTCAAAATGAAGTCAAAGAAAAAATAATGAAAATAATAAATAAAAAATAATTTTTTCTATTATCCAATAGAATCATCTCTAAAAATGGAATCACAGACAAAAATTGATGCAAAAAAACCTAAGGATATTGAAGATATAAAAAAGGAATTCATACAATCCGTAACTGATGTGTCGAAAGCAATAGATGTTATCAACGCTCATATTTTGGGTATTGTTAGTCATAAACCGGAATTACCAAAGAATGAAATTCTCAAAATGACAGTCATTGGTAATGGCAAAAAATACAAGGAGACTTTGGATAATCTGGTGAATTTCTACAGAGAAACATCCGCAATCATCACGGTCTTCGAAAATTACGAATTCCCATCAGAGTACATGATTTGGAGTGGTGAAGAAAGACACAAATGGTGGGTTGATTTTTGTGAATACATGACAAAAAAAGAAGACGAAAACAGAAAAAAAGAAACTATCAATGAAAAAAAAAATGATCAATTTGAAAAGGAAAACACTTCAAAGAAATAAATTTCATTTTTAATGAACCTGTTTTGGTGCTCTATTCACATTTTTTTCTTATTTGAAACAAAAGATGTTATGTTGTCAATTGGTTCATTCGATTGAACTGGGGTTTGGCTCACAAACCCCAAACTTAAATCTAATTCACAACAGAAAATAGACTTTGGGTTGGGGTTCACAACATTCCATTTTTTTCATCATACTTGACCTTTGGTAACAACTCAATTTTTAAATCTTTGATTTTTTGTTCCTTTGATATACATTCCAGAAGACCATTTCTTGTTATTTCTTCTGAAAGTTCTTCAATTTTTTTTCTAATTTTTCCAAATGCTCATTTTCATAAAATTGATGATCGAAAATACATTATTCAATCATTTTCAATTTCAAATAAAATTTCGAACGGTTTCCTTCAAAACATGATAAAAATTCTATTTATTTTAAATTTTGTGTTATTGTTGCATAGCCAAGTAACAATAACACAGTCTGGTGATTTAATACTTGATGATACTAGTCATCACTTTGAAGATGTTGAAATTGTCGGAAATGGTTTCAATTTGATCATGAGGTATAATACAATCGAAAGTTCAAATCTTCATATACATGGACAAAATCATCTTACTTTAGAATCTAGTCTCATAAAGTGGAATTCCACAATCAATATTAATGATATAATCAGCACAACACTAAGGAATAACACAGTTAGTGACAACAGCACAATTACATCTCATAATATCACAAATTTCACATCATTTGATAACTTAATTACAGATTATAATGTCACATCTACAAAAACTGCTGTTTTCACAAACAACCTCAATGGTCAATTTGTGAATATCAATTTTACTTCGAATCACTTTTATACAACAAAGTTAAAGTATGCCATACTTCTGCACATTAATCAATCAAAATCTGTTGGAAATATTGATATAGTGGGAAATAGTGTAAGTGTAGTATATTCAGGTGATCCGTTTGTGGACTCATTGACAATGTCGGAATCAGTACCATTGGAGGCTTTTTATTCCAATATACTGAGTCAAAATTCAACTTTGACATCAATATTGATTGGCTGTCACCACTTTGTTGTTAATTCATTGAAGATTATGAATAATCAATATAGTATGACTTCAACCACCACTCATTCTGAATTCGGGTTTGTTAATTTTCCCATGGATAATTTTATTCATCTGCATGATTATAATGGGGTGCTAAATTTAGTTTTACAAGACAACATCGTAATGAGCACAAATTCACACAAAATTATACTGAGAAGTGGTATTATACTAAGTGGTGGCTCCGTTCCAAATTTATTGAATTTACTGGGACCACTTGAGAAAACTTACCAGTACATAAGCAGACACATTAAAAATAAAAACCCTGAGATAAATGGGTATCAAATGGACGTAGAGATAGAACCACACCCTGGGGATGAATTTGGTGTTTGGGAATATGATTTGTGTCACTACAGTTGTAAAGGTAGGTGTCTTGAGTGCATACTGAGTGACCCAGAGCAAGTACAAAAGGAATTTTCCGTTTATACCCATGGTAATTGTTACAACAGAAATGTTTTTGAAAAACTATACCATGCATCACACAGGTGTTCACATCATTATTTATATGTTTCAGGTCCATATATTTCAAACGAAACTGCTGTTTTTTCTTCATCAAACAGGATCAATGGTTCTTTGGTTTTCCTGAGAAGGTATGATAATGATACAGTAAGACTAAAAATGAGAGAACATCTTTCAGTGGATGATTACTACAAATCAACATTTGATCCACTTCAAACTGATCCCATTATGTTTGATCAACATCACCCTTTCATATTACTTGGACTAAACAACGGAGTTTTGACAAAACAAATCATATTCAAAGATATAATCTTTGAAATGGATCGGAATCTAGATTATTACAACACATTGTTATTCAGCAACGTCATCAAGTCATTAAATCTAAGTATCACATTGGATCTTTTAAAATTTGTTAATTGCTCATTCTGTACGATCAACATCAACGATGCCGAAGCGCTTCCATATTCGGTACTATTCGACGTATTTGAATTCCACAATAGTAATGATGAATATCCAAGGACATTTTCCAACAATTTCAACATAAGTAAATTGGTATTTGAAAATGCAACATTTACTGATTTTGGTAAAGTTATCAGATATGGTGTGACTGTAAATGAACTGAACGTATTCAATTCAAATTTTACAAGAATTTTTAATGGTTGGTTTCGTATAAAAGTTACTAATATAAAAATGGATAATTTAAATTGTACTGATTGTTTTCCTCAATTTGAATCATCATCCAACATCGATATTTTAGGCGATTCAACTGGAAACGATTCTTATATCAGAAACATACGATTTGTGACAAACAAATATGCAGATGGATTTGGCATAATCAAATCTTTTTATATTAGAAATTTTGAGCATATAGAAATCAGAAATTTACTAACTTGGAATCGTTTAACAAGCTCTTATGGTGTTTATTTTAATAATATAAAAAACTATCCATGTGTTAACACATCACTATATGCCCTAAAGTTATTATCTCCAGAAGTAACAGCAACAATTGCAGACTTTGCTTGTGTGGAACCACTTATCATATGTTTGGGAATAGATTGCAGTCCGAAATCTAATATTATACCAGATAACTGCACTATTGATAAAACAGTGTCTATTAATGATCACCTTTATAACATTCTTTATTTTCACACTATACAGATTGCAATTGATACTTGCATTGCACCATCACCAAGACATTTCTTTATAAGACCAGGTATGTATTTCGAAAATTTAGTTTTCAAAAATTTAAATCTCAACGAAGAGACCTTGATATTCACAAACTCATCAAATGGGAAGATTGTCATTGTGGGAACACATATTATCAATCCCACGTCCGGCATCGATGTCCACTTAATCATTAACGATTGTGTGTTCTTTAACCCTAGAAATGTAGAATCTTATATTTCAAACACAAAGGATAATTACATATTGAGAGTGATAACATCTAGATATCTGAAATCATTTGAGCTGTATAATTCTAAGTTTATTGGTGTAGTACCAATCTCAGATATGACAGTACCAACACACATATCAAACTGGAATGATTTTGAAGCAAACATAACGTCTATAGCGAATGTGCATCCCAATATACGAGAACCCAATCACTTAGTCTCACTTGGTTTAATTCTAAATGGTAATACAACAATAAGAAATGTTGAATTTCATGGATCTTTTAAACTCGCAATAGAAGAAATAAAATTGAATATAAATCAACATAGCATTATTGAATACACAAAAGGATATAATCAATGGGGTGGTTTCACTTCACTTATTTACAATGGATCCCCATATTATCAGCATAATGAATGTAAATACTTCTGTGGTGGGTTTTCATCTCTCGCTATTTATTCCAATTTATACATCAGTATGGCTCCAGGAGTTGGTTCCAACAATTTTATTGTTAAACACAACAATTTTACTGACACACATTCACCAACAAACAATCCATTTGTTTCGAGTCAAAGATTCCCAAATGGTAATCCATTTCTTGGATTTCTCAATACAAACTTGGGATATCTATCTAATTTTTATTTTGAACAAATCACCGGAAACTACAGTAATATAAGTATCCAAGGTAATGTTATATCGGGACTCCCAATTGGATTACGTTTAGATAATTCAGAGAGACCACCATTAGATGCAAATGATTTTGGAGATATTTTATATGATGACTCAAAAATAATCTTGAGAGAAATACAAAGATCTAATTCTATATTTTTGTCAATCCGAGGATTACGTTATGACATAAGATATGGTTCACAAACCCAAGACATATCCCTAAATACCAATCTTTACTGTAATCAATTATGTCCACCAGTTCAATCTGTTAGTTATTGTTCAGTGGGTTCCGGCTTGACCCCCAACACTTTAAATTATAATAGCGCAACCAGTGCCTGTACATTATGCCCATTTCCCAAAATACTTTTTGTAGACACTAACCACGTCGAAGACATAGTTTGTAACATTGCAAATGTTAGGTCTAATTTACCAGATGATCAAATATTATTATTTTCAAATGTGAGAACAATCATCACTGGAAAACATACATTTACAACTTGCACAAATGTAGGTGAATCAATACCAAGTTCATTGAAAATAACCGGAATCGATTTTCAATATAACACTGCAACCAATGATACCATTCTAGAATTTGTTTCGGCAAATTGTCATTTTCCCAACATTGAATTATCAAAAAATTCATATAGATTTCTCAATTTATCTCAAAGTGATTCCACTTTT
>Ga0105044_10014431_pt1 | contig 10685 bp, 9 predicted proteins | sample MAT01_FD_78092 | JGI IMG/M metagenome (GOLD analysis project Ga0105044, IMG submission 78092) | Freshwater microbial communities from Lake Fryxell liftoff mats and glacier meltwater in Antarctica - MAT-01 | ecosystem: Environmental > Aquatic > Freshwater > Ice > Liftoff microbial mat | place... | reverse complement strand
TACACGATCGCGCTCGATCCGAAGGGTCGCGCCGCGCTCGCGTACGGCACGACCGGCCAGCCGGAGACCTTCGCGATCAGTCCCGCGGGGGTCGTCACGGGCAAGCAGCTGAGTCGCGTCTCGGTGAACGATCTCGAGGCCCTTCTCGGGAGCGCACGAGCCGGTTGACGAAGCTTCGAGCGTTGCCCTGGATCGCGCTCGCGGTCGTGGTGATCGGCGCGCTGTTCGTCGCGACACGCGACGACGGCGGACCGACCACGGTGAACGATCGCGTCCGGTCGATCGGTTCCGAGCTGCGTTGCCCCGACTGCCAGAGCCAATCGGTCGCGATCAGCTCCACCGCGTCGGCTCGTGCCGTGCGTGCCGACATCCGCCGCCGCGTCGAGGCCGGCCAGTCCGACGGCGAGATCAAGCGCGCGTTCGTCGACACCTACAGTGAGTCCTTCCTGTTGAAGCCGAGCGGCTCCGGCCTCGGCTGGATCGTGTGGGGCCTGCCGGTACTCGCGTTCGTGCTCGGCGCGGGTGGTCTGGTGCTCACGCTCCGCCGTTGGCGCCGCGAACCGCGCCTCATCGCGACCGAAGCCGACGAAGCGCTCGTCGCCGAAGCCCGGAACGACCGATGACCCCGAACGAGGGCGGCGTGGGGGTCGACGCGGAGCGGGAGTTCCTGTTCCGGTCGCTCGACGACCTCGAGGCGGAACACGAAGCGGGGAACATCGACGATGCGACCTACGAGCGACTGCACAGCGACTACACCGCACGCGCCGCCGCGACCCTGCGCGCCGATGCCGACGAGCTCGCGGCACCGGCACCGGTTGCGCCACCGATCTCCGCCCGACGTCGCGTCCTCACCGTCGCCGGGATCATCGCCTTCGGTGTGGTCGCCGCGGTCGTGCTCACCACCGCGCTCGGCGGACGCATGCCGGGCCAGACCGGTTCCGGCAACACCGCCACCGTCTCGCAGGCCGACCGGCAGGAGACGCTCGAGCAGGCGATCCGCGAGACGCCCGACGACCCGCAGGCGCATCTGGCCCTGGCCCGGTTCCTCTTGGCCCGCGAGCAGTACCCCGAGGCGTTCGCCGAGTTCTCGTCGGTGACCGCGATCGATCCGACCATCGCCGAGGCGCAGGCGTACAGCGGTTGGTTGCTGTACCTCGCGGGGAGGGTCGACGTCGCGATCCCCCGATTGGATGCCGCGATCGCCGCCGACGAGACCTATCCTGACGCCCACTTCTTCAAGGGCGTGGCGCTGTTCCGCGGGAAGTCGGATGCAACCGGTGCGATCCCGCGGTTCCAGCGCTACATCACCCTCGTCCCCGACAGCCCGCTCTCGGACCAGGTCCGCGGGCTGCTCGCCGAGGCGGTCGCCGCCTCGGAGTCTCCCAGCCAACCCTGACCCGCTCGAACCGACGAGCCGGCCGAAGAAAGCAGGACCGAACCGTGGCGCAACCCCCCGAGTACCAGATCGACGGCTCCAAGATCTACCGGACCACGATCGCCACCGACAAGGGCGACATCGTGATGGATCTCGACCCCCAGCTCGCGGCGAACACCGTGAACAACTTCGTCGGTCTCGCTCGCCAGGGCTTCTACGACGGCCTCACGTTCCACCGCGTCGTGCCCGACTTCGTGATCCAGGGTGGGTGCCCCCAGGGGACCGGCACCGGCGACGCAGGGTACAAGTTCCGCGACGAAGACGTGAAGGGCGAGTACACCCCCGGCGCGGTCGCAATGGCGAACTCGGGTCCGAACACGAACGGCTCGCAGTTCTTCATCACCATCGACGACTGCACCCGGAAGCTCACCAAGGACTACAGCCTCTTCGGCTTCGTGGTCGACGGGATGGATGTCGCCACGGGAATCCAGGTCGGTGACGTCATGAAGACCGTCTCGGTCGAGGAGCGCGACCGGGCGTAGCCGCCGCCCGCGGATCGAGGATCGAGGATCGAGGATCAGCAACCTGCGTGCCGCTGATCCTGCTGTATCTCTACTAAACCGATTGACAATACCGACGTAGTTCTCTAGGCTCCGACGTCTGTGAAACTCGAGCGGATCCTCGTCTTCGCGATCGTGGGCTTCTTCGCCCAGCTGGTCGACGGCGCGCTCGGGATGGCCTACGGCGTCACGGCGTCGTCGCTCCTGCTCTCGGGGGGGACCGCGGCCGCGACCGCGTCGGCGAGCGTGCACTTCGCCGAGATCGGTACGACCTTCGCGTCGGGTGCTTCGCACTGGCGGTTCGGCAACGTCAACTGGCGCACCGTGCGCTGGATCGGCATCCCGGGCGCGTTCGGTGCCTTCTTCGGCGCAACGACCCTCAGCAACCTCAACGGTGACGCGGTCACGCCCTACGTGTCGGGCGTGCTCATGGCGCTCGGCGTCTACATCATCGTGCGGTTCGCGTTCGGGGTGACCCGCAAGCCGCTGGCCCCCGAGCACCTCCGGGGCCGATTCCTCGCGCCGCTCGGCGTGTTCGGTGGTTTCGTCGACGCGATCGGCGGTGGGGGGTGGGGCCCGGTGACCACGCCCGCGCTCATGACCGCCGGCCGCATGGCACCCCACACCGCGGTCGGTTCCGCGTCGGCCTCGGAGTTCCTCGTCACCGTGGCCGCGAGCGCCGGCTTCCTGGCCAACCTCGGCACGAGCGGGATCGACGGGTGGATCGTGCTCGGTCTGCTCATCGGCGGAGTTGCGGCTGCACCCCTTGCCGCCTTCGTCGTGAAGCGGCTGCCCGCCCAGGTGCTCGGCACGATGGTCGGTGTGTTGATCCTCGTGGTGAACGCCCGCACCCTGATGATCGTGAACGACGTCGCGGGTCCGATCCGCCTGACCGTGCTCGTCGGGGGCGTTGCCGTCGGCGCGCTGCTCGTGACCCGGAGCGCCCTTGCCGCCCGGGCCACCCGGCTGGTTGCCCCCGAGACCAGCGCGGTTCCCGCCGAGATGGACAGCATTGAACTAGACAAGTAGCGTACAAGTCGTGCGCTACCTCGACCTGGCCGAGACCCTCCGGCACCGCATCGCCGACGGCGCGAGCGGTTCCTTGCCGAGCGAGGCTGCGCTCGGGTCGGAGTTCGGGGTGAGCCGGGTCACCGTCCGGCGGGCACTCGAGGTCCTGCGCGACGAGGGCCTGGTCCACAGCCGACAGGGGGCCGGCTGGTTCGTGGCCATGGATCCGATCCGCCAACCGCTGGGTCGCATCACCACCCTGGAGGGTGCCCTCGAGGCCGCCGGCGCCACTCCGTCGCGCCGGGTGCTCGAGTTCGCGTTCGAGACCGCCCCGAGTGACGTCGCGAAGACCCTCGGTCTCGAGGCCGATGCCGAGACGCTCCGCGTCACGCGCTTGAATCTCGCCGACGACGAGCCCTTCGCGCTCGTCACCGTCTGGATCCCGTCGGTGCTCGGCGCCCACCTGAGCCGCGCCGACGTCGAGCAGTCGACCTTCACCGACCTGCTCCCGCTCCATGGCGTCGAGCCGGGGCGGATCACCCAGACCATCACCGCGGTGGCGGCCGAGGGACTCGAGGCGAGCCGCCTCGGGGTCCCCGTCGGTTCGCCGCTGCTCGCCTGTCAGAGGGTCACCTACGATCGGGGAACAGGCGATCGCGAGACCGGCGATCGCGACGGCACTGCGGTCATGGTCTCGCAGCACCGGTACGCCGCCCATCTGACCGCACTCGAAGTCGAGTTCTCCCCCGGAGGAAACCATGGCTGAACCCGTCGGCCCCACCACGCCCATCGCGCTCGTCGAGCAGGCCTACGCCCGGTACCCGCAGGCGGTGCGCGAAGCGCGTCGTCGGTTGGGCCGTCCGGTCACGTTCGCGGAGAAGGTGCTCTTCTCCCACGCCGACGACCCCTTCACGATCGGCCTGGAGCGGGGCGTGACCTACGCCGACTACCGGCCCGACCGCGTCGCGATGCAGGACGCGACCGCCCAGATGGCGCTCCTCCAGTTCATGCTCGCCCGGCTCCCGCGCGTCGCGGTGCCGAGCACGGTCCACTGCGACCACCTCATCCAGGCCCGCGTCGGCGCGGAGATCGACCTCGCGGCCGCGCTCGACACCAACTCCGAGGTGTACGACTTCCTGAGCACGGTGTCGGCGAAGTACGGGCTCGGGTTCTGGAAGCCGGGCTCGGGGATCATCCACCAGGTCGTGCTCGAGCAGTACGCGTTCCCCGGAGGGATGATGGTCGGCACCGACAGCCACACCCCGAACGCGGGTGGCATCGGCATGGTCGCGATCGGTGTCGGTGGTGCCGACGCCGTCGACGTCATGGCCGGCTGGCCGTTCAACACCCGGGTCCCGAAGCTGATCGGAGTCCGCCTCACCGGTTCGTTGTCGGGCTGGGCGTCGGCCAAGGACGTCATCCTCAAGGTGGCCGGGATCCTCACGGTCAAGGGCGGAACCGGCGCGATCGTCGAGTACTTCGGGCCCGGCGCCGAGACCATCTCCACCACCGGCAAGGCGACCATCTGCAACATGGGCGCGGAGATCGGCGCCACCTGCTCGTTGTTCGCCTACGACGGGCGTGCTGCGGCGTACCTCGAGGCGACGGGCCGGGGGGCACTCGCGGAGCTTGCCGACGCGAACACCGAGTGGCTCCGCAACGACCCCGAGGTCGACGCCGAACCCGAGCGCTTCTACGACCGCGTCATCGACGTGAACCTCGACGAGCTCGAGCCGCACCTCGTCGGTCCGCACACCCCCGACCTCGACCGGCCGATCTCCGACGTGAAGGCGGCGGTCGAGGCGGAGGGGTACCCCGCCGAGATCTCCTACGCGCTGGTCGGTTCGTGCACGAACTCGTCGTACGAGGACATCGGGCGTGCGGCGCACGTCGCCCGCCAGGCCACGGCCGCCGGTCGACGCGTCGTCTCCCCGCTGTTGATCACGCCCGGGTCCGAGCAGGTACGCGCCACCATCGAACGCGACGGCTACCTTGCCGACCTCGAGGCGATCGGTGCGACGGTGCTGGCGAACGCGTGCGGGCCGTGCATCGGGCAGTGGAAGCGCGACGACATCGAGATGGGGGAGCGCAACACGATCGTCAGCTCCTTCAACCGCAACTTCCCGCGCCGCAACGACGGCAACGCGGAGACGCTGTCGTTCATCGGTTCCCCCGAGACCGTCGTCGGGTTCGCGCTCACGGGTCGTCTCGACGTCGACTTCCGGGACGGCCTCGAGGCCCCGTCGGCCGATGAGCTGCCGGCGAAGGGTTTCGATCCCGGCGAGTCGGGATTCCAGGCTCCGTCCGACGATCCCGACGGGGTGACCGTGGTGGTGAAGCCCGGCTCCGATCGGCTGGAGCTGCTCCAGCCGTTCGCCGCGTGGGACGGCGACGACGTGACCGGTCTCACGGTCCTGCTCAAGGCGACGGGCAAGTGCACGACCGACCACATCTCGCCCGCGGGTCCGTGGCTGCAGTACCGCGGCCACCTCACGAACATCTCCGGCAACCTCTTCATCGCCGCGAACAACGCGTTCGCGTTGTCGGAATCGGGCCAGGGCGTCGACGTGCGCGACGGTTCGATCGTGCCGCTTCCCGATCTCGCCAAGCGCTACAAGGAGGCGGGGATCGAGTGGGTCGCGATCGGCGACGAGAACTACGGCGAGGGGTCGTCTCGTGAACACGCGGCGATGGAACCCCGCTACATGGGCGGCCGGGCGATCATCGTGCGGTCGTTCGCCCGGATCCACGAGGCGAACCTCAAGAAGCAGGGTGTGCTGGCCCTGACCTTCGCCGATCCCGACGACTACGAGCGGATCCTGGTCGACGACACCATCGACATCGTCGGTCTCGGCGACCTAGCTCCCGGGAACCCGGTCAAGGTCGTCATCCACCACGCCGATGCCTCGACGGAAGAGATCGTCACCACCCACACCATGTCCGAGGAGCACATCGCGTGGTACACGGCGGGGTCCGCACTGAATCTGCTGGCGGTACAACAGAGCGGCTGAGCCTGCTCGGCCGGCTCGGCCGCGGCGCAGCGCGCCGCAAGTGGTGGGTGCTCGGCGCGTGGGTGGTCGTCGTGATCGCCATCGGCGTCGGTTCGACCGTCGGCGGGGGTCGTCTCCGCGACACGTTCGCCATTCCCGGCACCGATTCGCAGCGGGCGATCGACGTCCTCGACAGCAAGTTCCCGGCCCAGAACCTGCCGACCGCGCAGGTGGTGCTGATCTCCGCCTCGGGCGCGCTCCCCGACGCGTCGATCATCGATGCGTCGGCCGCGGTCGCGAAGCTCCCCGATGTCGCGTCGGTCTCGAAGCCCCGCGTCTCGACCGATGGCGCGACCGGGCTGCTCACGGTCACGTACTCGGTGCCCTTCGAGGACATCCCGAAGGACACGTTCACCGAGCTCCAGGCCGCGACGGCGCCGGTCGCGACCGCCGACGTGCGCGTCGAGTACGGCGGCCCGGTGGTCGACCTGCTCGCGCAGCAGTCGTCGGCGTCGGACCAGTCCGACGAGATCGGGCTCGCAGTCGCGCTGATCATCATGATCATCTCGTTCGGATCGGTCATCGCCGCGATCCTCCCGCTGGTCATCGCGGTGCTCGGGGTCGGCGCAGCCACCGGCCTGCTCGACATCCTCGCGAGCGCGTTCACGATCGGCACCATCGCCCCCATCCTCGGCGCGATGATCGGCCTCGGGGTCGGCATCGACTACTCGCTCTTCATCGTCACGCGCTTCCGCCAGAACCGGGCCGACGGTCTCGAGATCGTTCCCGCGGTCTCGCGCGCGATCGCGACCGCGGGTTCCGCGGTGCTCTTCGCCGGGGTGACCGTGTGCATCGCGCTCCTGGGCCTCACCCTCGCCGGTGTCCCCTACGTGTCGATGCTCGGCGTTTCGGCCTCGCTGTTCGTGGGCGTGATGGTGATCGCGGCCCTCACGCTCCTGCCCGCCGCACTCGCGATCGCGGGCAAGAAGGTCAAGCCGAAGGACACCGCCGGTGGGCGCTTCTGGCGCGACTGGGCCCGTGAGATCGCGAAGCGGCCGTGGGCGTGCCTCGTGGCGTCACTCGTCGTGCTGCTCGTGCTCGCGGCGCCGGCCATTCGCATGGAGCTCGGGTTCGCCGACGACGGTGACGATCCGACGAGCTTCACCCAGCGACAGGCCTACGACGCGATCGCGAAGGGCTTCGGTGCCGGCGCGAACGGTCCGCTCCTGGTGACGGTGAGCCTGCCGACCCCGTCGGCCTCGAACGAGACGGCCGATCTCGCCGAGGTCGAAGCGCTCGTCGCCCGCATCGTGAAGGTCCCCGGCGTCATCGCGGTGACCGGTCCGATCCCGAGCCCGGAGTTCGACGCCGCGGTGCTGATCGTGCAGCCGAAGGGCGCACCCAACGCGGAGTCGACCCTGAAGCTGGTGAGGAACCTCCGGGACGACGTGATCCCCGCTGCGACGGCCGGGACGACGATCGACGGCGCGGTGTTCATCGGCGGCCAGACCGCGGAGCTCATCGATCTGACCGACCGGATCAACTCGAGGCTGCTGCTCTGCATCGGCTTCGTGGTGCTCGGCGCGTTCATCCTCCTGCTGATCGTGTTCCGTTCGATCCTCGTGCCGCTCAAGGCCGCGGTGATGAACCTGCTCTCGATCGGCGCGGCCTACGGCGTGCTCGTCATGGTGTTCCAGTGGGGATGGGGCCGGGGTCTGCTCGGGTTGGAGCAATCGGTGCCGATCGAGGCGTTCGTGCCGCTGATCATGTTCGCGATCCTGTTCGGCCTGTCCATGGACTACGAGGTGTTCCTGCTCTCGCGGATCCGCGAGGAGTTCCTCCGCACCGGCGACAACCGGGAGAGCGTCGCCACCGGTGTCGCGTCGACCGCCCGGGTGATCTCGTCGGCCGCGTTGATCATGATCTCGGTGTTCCTGTCGTTCGTCGCGAGCGACCAGCCGGTGGTGAAGATGCTCGGTCTGGGTCTCGCGGTCGCGGTGGCGGTCGACGCCACGATCGTGCGCCTGATCCTGGTACCGGCGACGATGGAGCTCCTCGGCAACGCGAACTGGTGGTTCCCGAAGTGGCTCGACCGCATCGTCCCGCACCTCGATGTCGACGGCCCCGCGACTCCGGTGACCCCGGCCACGAAGGATCTCGACCCCGAACCCGAAGCCCAGCCAGAGCCGGTCCACTCCTGATCGAGCGCTCGGCGCTGGTTGCCAGTTTGGGTTCACACAGCCGTTACCTTCGGGTAAAGAACGGGAAACCGGCGATTGGGAGCCTGCGGAATGCGCTGCTCCGTCCGGATCAGCCCCAGCCCGCGAGCACGAGGGAGCAGCAGTGAGCTATCAGGCCGAGTACATCTGGATCGACGGCACCAAGCCGTCACCGTTGATGCGGAACAAGACCCGGATCATTGCCGACGGCAAGGAGCCCGGGATCTGGGGTTTCGACGGTTCCAGCACCAACCAGGCGCCCGGTCACAACTCCGACTGCGTGCTCCAGCCGGTCTTCGAATGTCCGGACCCCATCCGCAAGGGTGCGAACATCCTCGTCCTCTGCGAGGTCCAGCTCACCGACTTCACGCCCCACCCTTCGAACACCCGGGCGGCGTGCGTCGAGGTCGCCGAGAAGTACGCAGACCAGGAGCCGGTCTTCGGCATCGAGCAGGAATACACGTTCCTGAAGGACGGCTACCCGCTCGGCTGGCCCCAGAGCGGGTTTCCCGCGCCACAGGGCCCGTACTACTGCGGCGTCGGCTCACCGGAGATCGTCGGCCGGCCGATCGTGGAGGCGCACACGCAGGCCTGCATGGATGCCGGGCTCGCGATCGAGGGCACCAACGCGGAGGTGATGATGGGCCAGTGGGAGTTCCAGATCGGGATCCTCGCTCCGCCCGCCATCGGTGACCAGCTGTGGATGGCCCGCTGGCTGCTCTACCGCATCGCCGAAGACTTCGAGACCCGCGCCACGCTCGACCCGAAGCCGATCCGGGGCGACTGGAACGGCGCCGGCGCCCACACGAACTTCTCGACCCGGGCCATGCGCGAGGGCTGGGACCCGATCGTCGCCGCCTGTGAGGCGCTCGGCGAGAACGTCGAGGAGCACGTCAGCAACTACGGCGTCGGCATCGAGGACCGCCTGACCGGTCAGCACGAGACCGCGCATCACAGCGAGTTCAGCTGGGGTGCGTCCGACCGGGGCGCGTCGATCCGCATCCCGTGGGCGGTGGAGAAGGCGAAGAAGGGGTGGATAGAAGACCGGCGCCCGAACGCCAACATCGACCCCTACGTCGTGTCGATGCTCATGACTGAAACGGTGTGCTCGGCGCTGGCGAAGCAGGCGTAATCAGGACGGGCGGTCGAACGTGAGCTGACCGATGGTCGGCTCGGCACAACAGAACCAGGATTCGGTGAGGCGGGGTCGACCTTCGTCGGCGGTCATCGTGACCGCCGGCAGGTCGACCGCCTCGCGAATCCGCTGGTAGGTCGGGCCGATCGGTTCGTCGTCGGCGGCTTCGACGAGCGCGGCGAGCGATTGCTGAAGGGGGTCGAGGTCCGACTTCCAGATGTAGGAGAGTCGTTCGGCGTCCCACGGCAACGCCGGGAGCTGATCGAGCAGCAGTGATCCCCGCGGGAGCAGGAGCCGGATCGTGTACTGGACGGGATCGACGCTCGCCACGAGATCATGGGCGGCGACGAACTCGACGATCGCCTGGACGTCGGCGAACCTCGTCCAGGGGGTGAACGGCATCCACGACGGCCGGACCTCGATGTCGTGGCTGCGCAGGACCGCGACGGCACGCGCGGCGTCGGCCGCAGTGTGGTGCTTGTCGAGTCGCTCGAGCAGCGCGTCGTTCACGCTCTCGAACGCCGACACCACGAACAGGCAGCCGGCCGCAGCCATCTCGGCCCAGACCGTTCGGTGGCGCAACACGTGCTCGACCTTCACGGTGCAGTCGAACGTGAGATCGGGGAAGTCGTGGTGCACCGCCCGGGCGACGCGCCGGGCGTGGTGCACGCCGTTGAAGAAGTCGGGATCGACGAAGGAGATGTGACGGGCGCCCTGGTCGACCTGCTGTTGCACGTCGGCGAGGACGGCGTCAATGGCGACGATCCGGATCCGGCCGTCGTAGACGACGGGCACCGGGCAGTGCCGGCACCGGTGCGCGCACCCGCTCGACGCCTCCACCGATCCCACGAGGCGCAGCTCACCGCCGATCTCGAGGCGGGTGTAGGCGTCGAGACCCGGGAGCAGATCGCGGGCGGGCCGGCTCGATGGCGACGCGATCGTCACGGTCGGATCGCCCTCGATCCATCGGATCAGACCGGTGAGCGGGTCGCGGCCCCCGATCACGGCGCCGATGTCGTCGCACATGTCGGCGTAGAGGCCGTAGCAGGCCAACGGCCGGTTGATCATCGGCGCGAGTTCGTGGGCGATGCGGGTCGCGGTGTGCATGGGCGTCGCGATCGCGACGCGGTCGGCCCACGCGTCGAGCGTCGGATCCCACGGCTGCACGGCCAGATCGAGCACGCGGACGTCGTGCCCACGATCACGCAGGGTCCCGGCCGGCCCGGCGACCGAGAGCGGCTGGTGGCCGAGCTCATACGCCGAGACCAGGAGGATCTTGACTCCGGGTCGCTTCGCTGCGTCGCCTCGATCGCTCACCGGATTCATGCTCCTCGCGACATTTCCGGCGACTTCGCTGCGCTCCTTGACTCCGGGTCGCTTCGCTGCGTCGCCTCGATC
>Ga0105044_10014428_pt1 | contig 10686 bp, 7 predicted proteins | sample MAT01_FD_78092 | JGI IMG/M metagenome (GOLD analysis project Ga0105044, IMG submission 78092) | Freshwater microbial communities from Lake Fryxell liftoff mats and glacier meltwater in Antarctica - MAT-01 | ecosystem: Environmental > Aquatic > Freshwater > Ice > Liftoff microbial mat | place... | reverse complement strand
GCCGAAACTTAGTGCGCGCTGGATTGAGTTTTCGGTCGGGCAAATGGGCGTTATGGCAATTGGTAGACCGGGCTTAGAAGCAGCGCGAAGTCGTTTGCGCGCTATTTCTCAAGGCTAAATCCAGCCGCCTTTTTAATTGCATTCAAGATAAAACTTGGGCTCCAGCGGCTTAGTGCGGCGGGCGGTTGCGCTAAGGTTCGGCCTTCTTTCACTGCTGCCTGCGAATTCGCCACAGCGCTAGCGATGCGTGCCATGCCTGCTGGGCCTTCCTTGGAGCAGCGCAGCGCCTCCAAGCCAAGTCGGTCCCAACGAATCATGTGTTCGCCGGGTACTTTGACCCAGTCCATGCCATGTTCGTCAGTGCGATTGAGCGGATCCCAAAATTTCGCGCCCATCAAGGCCAGCGCTTGTAAGCGCACGCGGCCGTGCAGTCTAAAGCCCATCATATCTTCGTTGACCATCGCGACAAACGCATAGCCATGCTGCAGGGCGCACGGATAACCATAGACGCGCCCAACAACGACGTTATCGTGATTGCGTGCGAGGTATTCGCAAATCGTGTCAAAGCGAGTGCGTGCGTTGGCCATCGTAGCCCGGTGCAAATTTCGGTAGCTGAGCATATCGCAGTCTTTGGCTAATTGCTTTTTTGCTGCATTTGCACATTAGCGAGAGCGTAAATTTGGGGTCTGTGACATAAAATGCCTTGACATACTATGTCTTTGAACTATAGCCTTTGGCAAAATCACACACGCTTATTCGGAGCCCATTTAAATGCGAAAGCTGTTAGCAAAAGTTGAGCCCGCAGCCCTTGCAGCGGCGTTGCAGCTAGGGCTTTCTGGCGCGGAATTGGAGCCGCTGACAGGCTCGGTGCCGGTCGTGCAAGTCAGCTTTACCGGCAGCGATCGCTTACCGATTTATGTCACCGATGCCGGGTCCCAGGTGTTGTGTATTAGCTATTTGTTCCAGGAGCGCGATGTCAAAGTCAAATCGCGCACGACCCTGCTGGAAACGCTGCTGGATCTCAATCCAAGTGTGCCGCTATCGGATTTTGGCCGCATCGGTGAGCACTACGTTTTAGTGGGTGCGCTGAGCCCCAATTCGAGCACGGACGATTTGGCGTTGGAACTGGCGACCTTGAGCGATAACGCGATGGACGCGTTAGCAACGCTAAAAGACTTCCTAAAGGTTTAATGTTATGTCGTGGTGGGATGATGTTTTAAAATTATTGCGCGATGAGTTCGCAAGCCCTGATCTCAAGATCCCGGGCGCCGAGGTGCCCGCAGAACCTGCGACGGCGCGCCAAGCGGAAGTGTTGCTCAAGCGCACCTCGCGTGAATTGCTCGCTGCAAAAGCTAGGGCAGAGGCTGCGAGGCGGCGCATGCTGCGGGCGCAAGATGACCTACTGGCATTGACGCGCAATGAGAAACAGCACGCAAGCTATCGTGAGCGGCTGACTATTTTGGCGAAGGCGATTGCGCATGAAAGTGAGCTCGTCGAGGCCTTTGATGCGCATATTTTGCGTTTGAGTGAAGTGCATAACCGCGTTGAACACGAATACGCCAAGTTTGAGCGCGATTTGCAGATGGCGCGCACCGCACACGCGACCGCAGCGGCGACCCAGCGGGTTAAGCCTAATGCAAAGCCAACCCCTGGCGATGCGCCAGCCGGTTTTCGGCGCAGCCGCGACGCCAACGTCATGGACGCGTTGAAAAAGGGGCCAAAGCAATGACTGCAAAGCCACTCAAAACTGAGCTTCCGGCGCGATGGGCGGCCAGCGTGACTGCAATCAAAGCGGTGCAGGTGGCGTTTGACGTGTCCGAAGCGGTACTTGAAGCGGTGCGCAAGGCCGCATTTGATTCAAGCCTTTCCACCTCAGATCAAGTGCGTGTGGTGTTGGGCCTTGAAATTGTTCGGCAAGCCAAGCGTCCGCGCTTAACGATTAGCTTAAATCACGAAGATTACGAAGTTTTGGGGAAGCGCTTTGGCCTACAACCAAGCGATCATCTAGCGATCAAAGAACAAGTGATTGCGACCTTGGTCGCTTTTAGTCAGGTCGCCGCAAAAGCGGCCGATAAAGTAGCCGTTAAAAACGTCGGTAAATCAGTGTGGGGTAGGGTAGAGCCATGAATGAAATTTTAAACGCGATTACGAGTTTCCCTGGAATTGTGCCGTCCATTATTTTGGCGGTATTGATTGTGTTTGGCTTGATGGCGATTGCGGGGTTTTTAGATATTCACCATGTCGGGCCGGATTGGGGCATTGATTTACACCACGGGATTGATCTCAATCACGACGCTGACGCCACACCGGAGATGCTGGTCGCGCTGGGGTTTAGGCGCATGCCATTCTTCGTCGTGGTTAGCTCCATCGGTTTTGCGTGGTGGGTGGTGACGATGGTGGCGCAACTTTACGTCGTTCCATTGATTCCACTGCCAAATTGGATCACCGGAGTTATTGTCTTGTCGGGCGCTTTTATCGTTGCGCTGCCACTAGCGGCGATGGTTGTGCGTCCGTTAAAACCGATCTTTGCAGACCGTGGCGAAGGTGCGAGAGCGCCTGACTTTGTCGGTCGTGCTTGCAAAATTGTGACGGGCAGCGTCGATGAAAAATTTGGTCAAGCGGAAGTCATCGTCGACGGCGCGCATCATATATTGCAAGTGAGTGCGCTTACCCCAAACGCACTAACGCGCGGCAGTTCCGCGTTAATTTTGCAATATGACGCAAGCATTAAGCGATACGAAGTTGAGGCATACGAAGCATAATTTCCATCACAAATTTTCTGTTTCATTTTTAGTTCCGCCACCTAAGAGGGCTTCACCATGACCTTATTTTTGATCGTTGTCGCGATCGCGGTATTCCTATTGCTGGTATTTCTGACGATGCTGGCGAAGTTCTACCAGACGGTAGAGCAGGGCCAGGCCATGATCGTCAACACCATGCGTACCGAGCCGGAAGTCAGCTTTACCGGCAAAATGGTGATTCCGATTTTGCACCGCAAAGAGGTGATGGATATCAGCCTAAAAACTATCGAGATTGATCGCTTTGGTAAAGAAGGCTTGATTTGCAAAGACAATATTCGCGCCGACATCAAGGTCAAATTTTTTGTGCGCGTCAATAAGTCGGTGGATGATGTATTGCGGGTGGCACAAGCGATCGGCTGCGAGCGCGCTTCACACCAGGATACGCTGGATAATTTGTTTTCAGCGAAATTTTCCGAAGCGCTAAAGACGGTCGGAAAGGCGATGGATTTTGTTGATCTGTATCAGGCGCGGGATCGTTTTCGCGATGAAATCATCCGCCAAATTGGGCAGGATTTGTCTGGCTATCATTTGGAAGACGCAGCGATTGATTACATCGAACAAACGCCGCTTGAGAAGCTGGACCCATCGAATATTTTGGATGCGCAGGGCATCAAGAAAATTACCCAATTGACGGCCGAAGAAAATATTCGCACCAACGAATTTCGCCGTAACGAAGAAATGCAAATCAAAAAGAAAAACGTCGAAACCGCTGAGGCCGTGCTTGAGCTAGACCGCCAACAGGCCTACGCCCAGGCGCACCAATTGCGCGAAATTTCGATTACCAAATCACGCGAAGAAGCCGAAGCCTCGAAAATTGCCTCGGAAGAGCGCGCCAAGTCTGAATTGGCACGAATTGCCTCCGATCAGATTATTGCAGTGCAAACTGAAAACCTCAAACGCGAAACGCAGGTCGCGGAAAATAATCGCCATCGAGCAGTGGCGATTGAAGAGGAAAAGGTCATTCGCGCGCGCAAACTTGAGATCGTGGATCGCGAACGCGAAGTCGCGCTGCAAGAAATTGAGCGTGATCGCCAGTTAGAAATCCAAAAGAAGGCGATTGCCGACGTGATCCGCGAGCGCATTGTTGTTGAACGCACGGTGGCTGAGCAGGAAGAGGCGATCAAAGATATACGTGTGATTGCCGATGCCGAGCGCACCAAGAAAGCTTCGGTCGTTCTGGCGCAGGGCGAAGCGGAGCAAAAATTCATTTCCAGCATCAAAGAAGCGGAAGCCAACGAGCAGCGCGCGAAACATCAGGCTAATCAAGAGATTACGCTGGCGGATGCGCGCTTAACCGTTGCCGCGAAAAGCGCCGAAGGCAAAAAGCGCGAAGCGGAAGGCAATGAGGCAACAGCGGCCGCGCCTGGGCTTGCGGAAGCCCGCGTGATGCTGGCGAAAGCAGATGCGACCGAGAAAGAAGGCCTAGTCGGCGCCCGTGTGCGTCAAGCCGATGCCGATGCTGCACTCAAAGTTGGTCAAGCGAATGCAGAATCGCTGCGCCTGAAAATGGAAGCCGAAGCAATTGGCCGTGAAAAGCAAGGCTTGGCGGAAGCCAACGTACAAACCGCGCATGCAGACGCATCAGCACGTCAAGGTATTGCCAGCGCCGACAATCTGCGCTTGAAGCTGGAAGCGGAAGCCACTGGCAAGCAATTGCTGGGCGCGGCGGATGCCAGTGCCATTGCGGCGCGCTTTAGCGCTGAATCGATCGGCCTGAAAGACAAATTTGCCGCGATGAGCGCGATGAGCGAACAAACCCGTGCGCATGAAGAGCTGCGCCTGCAAATGGATTACGCGCATATCCAAACGCTCAAAGGTATCGATGCAAATCAAGCGATTGCGCGTGAACAAGCGACCGTTTTGGGCCGCGCGCTGCAGCAGGCGAAGATCGAAATCGTTGGTGGCGACGGGGATTACTTCGAGAAGTTCATGAACAGCTTGAGCTTGGGCAAAAGCATTGATGGCGCGATCAGCAAAAGCACCTTGCTCAGCCAAGCCACCAAAGACCACCGCAGCGGCAAGCGCGATCTAGTCACGGACGTGAAAGACATCGTCAGTGCCCTAGGCGGTGCCAGCGCGGAAGTGCGCGATTTGAGCGTAACTACCTTGATTCAGCAGCTCTTGGCGAGCGGCAAAACCGATAAGGCGGCTTTGAAGAAGCTGGTGGATGGGTTGTAGCGGTAATAATTTGTAGAAACCCACGTGTCTGCAACACTGATATCCCCAATTCTGTCATCCCGGCGACCCCCGCGATCCATGTTGGCTACGAAGCCAATCCGATCAATGTAGCGATTCCGATCCCTGGATCCCGGCGTGCGCCGGGATGACGGTTCTAGGCATCAAGCGATGCGTGCTTTACTACGAATTCTGTTGACTCAGCGTTCACTACATTTTGCTACATCGTTATACTGGAATTTCTTATGTCTGACCCTGCCAGCTTCGAGCTATTACGCAAACGTCTTGCCGCCGCAGCGGCTGTGGTGCGTGGCAAAACTGATGCGCTCAATGCCCAGCGCTTGGCAATTTTTGGTCGTGTCGAGCCCAAGCTATTGGCGCGTTTAAGTGCGCGCACAGAGCACAACTGCATCGCGCGCGATGTCGTGCGGGTCGGGGATTTATTGCTATTTGGCTATCAAGTTTTCATGGGCCTGAAGCGGGAAACCACGGTCAATGACGTGTTTTGCTTGTACCGCCTGAAAGACCACACAGAAGCTGCAGAACTGGAAACGGTCGCGATTGAAAGCAGCTTTTTGGCCGACAGCCGTTTTGCGGCTGATTTTAAGGAGCTAGTAACCTATTACAAAGCGACGACCTTAGAGCAGTTGCGCGTAGTCAACGATAAGCTGCTGATGCTATTTCGCACCGGCAGCCAGTTGGGGGATCGCAAGGTATTTCGCTTTGCGATCGAACCTGCCACTGGTGGCCGCGCAGGCGGGGTGCAATACATCGACAATCGCGGTGAGCGCGATCATGTGCTACCACCTGCGTTTGATTTTGAATGGACCAACGTCACGAGAGAGATGCACGTTCTTGGGCGCCATCCGCACGCCAATATTCTAGACACCGTGTTCGTCGAAACGGTGGGCGGTGATTTAACGGTCAAAATTGAGAACAATACCGAATCAGGCCTCGGTATTTTTTCCGAGCCCGTGGAAGACAAAACACAATCATTAGCCGACGCCGAAATTAGCTACGCCGACTTGCGCCACCAACTGTTGATTCGCGTCAAACCTTATCGCGAGGCGACTAGCCGCTATTTGATTTTCAATAAGCGCATGAAAACGGTGCTGCGTTGCGACGAGATTGGGGTGTCGTGTGTGCAGCTACCGGAAGATCACGGCATCGTCTTTCCTGGCGGCTACGCTTTAGAAAGTGGCGAGTACAAACGTTTTAGCGAACTTGGCTTAAACTTCGACGGTTTTCGTCTCAAGCGCGTGATTCGTGCGCCAAACGGCGAAGATGTTTTATATGTTTTTTATGAAGAGATCAGCGGACGCTATGGTTTATTACCTTACAACCTAATCGACCGCGCGATAGGCCAACCCCTGATGGCGGACGGCTATGCGCGCTATTTGGATGGTGCGATTTTGCTGTTCGTGCCGGAAACCGGTGAGGCCAGCCGTTTGCACGCAATGCAGCTGTGGCGTACACCGTTTTCCGATATTGAACACGCCACCAGCTACAAGACGCCAAACGGCTTGCTCGGGCGCTTAGGGAACGCGTCCTTGGTGCGTGCGCTAGCCGAACTGCGGCAATTGACGCAATTGGCCGAAGATGCGCGCGTAATCGGGCAGTTTGAGCGCTTATTTAAGTTGGGGCAAAAATGCGCGGAAGGTTATCTTTGGCTAAGCGAGGTAGAAGCAGGCGCGCTATTGCCAGATGTGCAGGGATTAGCGCGCACCGCACAAAGCGCCTTAGAAGCGTTTGAGCAGCTTGAACAAGCCAAACTGAAAGCCGCCAGCGCCGTCAAATTACAGGCCACGGCGGTGCGTGAGCTCATCAGTATCGTCGCGGCCAAACTGTGGCAAAAGCCGGAAGATTTCACCGACGCAATTCTAAAATTTAAGCGCAAGCGCGGTGAGCTGACGGCGTTGGCGGAGCAAGCGCACGTTTTAGCCAGTGATATTGAGCCACTAGATACCGCGATCACGGAAGAGTTAAACCGCGTTGGTGCACGCGCGCTGAAATTTTTCGCTGACCCCAACGCGTTCGCATCGCTCAAAGAAGGCTTACGACGCGCGGGCGTTGAGTTGGAGAAGGCGACCGGAAGTAGCGCGCTCAAACCCATAGCGACTGAGCTTGATACCTTGGCGGAATCACTGGATGGACTGACCGAGCTAATTTCAAGCTTCGAGCATTCCGACCCGCAACAGCGCGCCGATTTATTAAGTTCAACCGGCACACTGTATAGCGATGTCAACAGGCTGCGTGCGGGCCTGCGGGCTAAGCGCGATAGCTTGTTAGAACGCGAACAGGGTGCCGAATTTGGCGCGCAACTGCAGGTGCTTGAGCAATCCTTGGCGAGCACGCTGTCTAGATCTGACACGCCAGAGGCGATTGATGAAGCGTTAGCCAAAGCCCTGAGTCAGCTCGAACAATTGGATGGCCGCTTTGCCGACCAACCACAATTTGCCGCGGAGCTAACGAATCGCCGTGAAACGACGCTGGAAGCCTTCGCCGCAAGACGCGAGCAACTTTCGGCGGTGCGCGATAAGCGTGCGCAGGGTTTAAAGGAGTCGATTACTCGGGTTTTGGACGGCGTGCCGCGCCGCGTGGCAAAGCTTACCCGCAATGAAGATATCCACGGCTTTTTTGCCGGCGATAGCTTGGTCGAGCGCGCCCGCAGCCAGATTGCAGATTTGCGCAAATTGGGCCGTGCGGTGGATGCCGATGAACTCAGCGGCAAGCTGCGTTCCTTGCGCGAATCAGGCTTGCGCGATGTACGCGATCGCATTGAGCTTGGGCAAGATGGCAATACTTTAAAGCTGGGCAAACATCGCTTTTCCGTCGCAAACCGCGCGCTCGATTTGGCTTTGAGCTTTGATAGCCATGGCTTCAGCATCAGCCTAACCGGCACTGATTATCGCAAGCCCATTGCCGACGCTGCGACTGAGGCATTTAAATCAGTCTGGCAGCAAACGCTGCCTAGTGAAAATAGCGAAACTTATCGCGCAGAATATTTGGCGTATCGATTGTTTCAGGGAATGCGCTCAGGCTCACAAGCTGGGACAGCGATCTCTGGCGGTGGAAAATCAGACACCATCGAGCTCAGCGTAGATGAACGCACCGCTTTGCATGAAGGCTTGCAAGAAGCTGCCAAAGATCAACACCAAAGTTTGGTCGAGCAAATTAACTTAATTGCGGCTAAGCGGCCGATGGATGACTACCAGCGCGGCGTGCATGATCGCGATGCGGCGCAAATTTTATTTGCGCTGGAAAAGCTGGACGTACACGCCGGTGCGCTGCGCACCCGCGCACCGGCTAGGGTGTTGGCGCAGGCGTATTTCTCCGGTTTGCGCGCCGAGCCAGCACACGAGCTGAAAGCTACGGCGGCTGGCTTGCACTGGCTGGACGGGCAAAATCAGCCAGTGGCAATCCCAGAAAGTTGGCTAAAGTCCTTAGCGTTGGTCTGTAGCGAACTTCAGTTTGCTTCATCAAGTAATGACACTGAGTTGTGTCTAGCCGCAGCGCAACATTTAATCGCCGCACTCGGTGCCTCAGACGCATTTCCGGCCACCGGCGCTGCACTCGATTTAGCGGCAAAAATTGAAGACACTGTGCCCAAAGCGCTGCTAAGTGGCTTAAAAGATTCGCGCGCACCGTTGGGTGAGCGCTTAAATTTACTCGACGCAATTGCGCACACGATCGACAGCTCTGCAACGAGCGATCTGCGCATAGAAGCGGCCGCGATTGTGCTGCTGGCGCTGACTAGAAACCGCGCCAATGTTGAACTGGACGTCAACTTGGAAGGGATGTTGGGTGAACATGCGCGTATCGCTGGCGGTAAATATCACCTTGATTTACCAGAATTTCTGGCGCGCTTAGGCCATTTCGAGCGGGTAACGCTGCCGACATTCAAAGGCTTTGCTCAGCTCAAGTCGCAGCTTATTGTGGCGGAGCGGGAACGCTTGAAACTAAGCGAACTACAAGCCAAGCCGCTAGCCGGGTTCGTACGCAATCGCTTAATCGACGAGGTGTATTTGCCCTTGATCGGCAATAACTTGGCAAAGCAGATCGGCACGCTGGACGATAAGCGTGCAGATCGCTCCGGCATGCTGCTGCTGATTTCGCCGCCCGGCTATGGCAAAACCACCTTGATGGAATACCTGTGCGACCGATTAGGCATGATTTTCGTGCGCGTCAACGGGCCAACCCTTGGGCATGACGTCGTGTCACTCGACCCGGCCGGTACCGCGCATCGCGGCGCATCTGAGGAGTTAGAAAAGCTCAATCTTGGCCTAGCGATGGGCAACAACGTAATGCTGTATTTGGATGACATCCAGCATCTAAGCCCGGAATTCCTGCAAAAATTCATCAGCCTTTCGGATGCCACGCGCCGAGTTGATGCGATTGTGGACGGGCAGGCGGTAACCTTAGATTTGCGCGGCAAACGCTTTGCCATTGTGATGGCCGGAAATCCATACACCGAAACCGGCGAGGTATTTCGCATCCCCGATATGTTGGCGAACCGCGCCGATGTCTATAACCTGGGCGATGTTTTATCCGGTCGTGAAGCGCTGTTCGCGGATTCCTACATTGAAAACTGCCTCAACGCACACCCGCAAACCGCCGCGATTAGCGAGAAAGGCCGCGATGCCGTGCTGGCCTGCATGCGCCTTGCTGCGGGTAGCGATGCCGAACTGCCACCTGAGCTTTCCTTAGAAGCCATTGAAGTGCTGAAACGCATGATCAGCGTCCGCGATGTGTTGGCGCGCGTCAACGCGGCCTATGTCGCCAGTGCGGCGCAAGATGATTCCTTTCGCACCGAACCGCCGTTCAAATTGCAGGGCAGCTATCGAAACATGGTCAAACTAACCGCGCAGCTCAGCGCGCTGATGACCACGGCGGAGCTCGACGCGCTGATTCGCGACCATTACCGCGGCGAAGCGCAAACCTTAGGCGCACGCGCGGAAGAAAATCTGCTCAAGCTGGCGGCGCTAATTGGGCAACCCACAGCGGATGAAAGCGCGCGCTGGACGACGCTGTGCGAAAACTTCCGCGCGCAACAAAAGCAAGGCGGGAAAAATAGCGATGGCAGCACCAAAATTGCGAATTTGCTGGCTGACATTGCGCTGCAGATCGAAAAGCAAAGCAGTGCGGCTGATGCACAGCAATCAAGCAGCCGCAAACTCAGCGAAGCATCAAACAAAGAGATTTCAGGTGCGCTAAAAGTGCTTGCGCATTCAGCGCAGGCCGCAGGCGTGGCGAACGCGAATAAAACCAACGCCCTAGTCGCACCACCCGAGCTGTCGCACGCGTTTGAACGGCTGGTGAAATCCTATGAAGAAACGTTGGTGCCGCTCGTGTCGGCGATGCACCACAAGATGACGCTCGATCACTCGATTTGGGAGCATGTGCGGCAAGTGCGCACCGATTTGGATGAATTGGTGAAGCGGGGGAAGGCGAGGGGGCCTGGGTTTTGAGGGGGTTTGAGGGCAATACGATTACTGGCATGCTTAGATAAATGTGGACTGAACTCAATATCACGCATTTACTAAACGCGTGGCGCGCAGGCGAAGCGCATGCGGGCGAGCAACTGATTGCTGCGCTTTATCCCATTTTGCGTAAACAGGCGGCGGCGCGTTTACACCGCATTGGCCCGGGGCAGCTGTCTTTAAGTGCGACCGAATTAGCGCATGAAACGTACTTAAGAATGCTCGACCAG
>Ga0105044_10014427_pt1 | contig 10687 bp, 8 predicted proteins | sample MAT01_FD_78092 | JGI IMG/M metagenome (GOLD analysis project Ga0105044, IMG submission 78092) | Freshwater microbial communities from Lake Fryxell liftoff mats and glacier meltwater in Antarctica - MAT-01 | ecosystem: Environmental > Aquatic > Freshwater > Ice > Liftoff microbial mat | place... | reverse complement strand
TGCGGGATTGCCTTCTCCTGAATCGGAGTCGGGGTCGTATAGCCCTCGGCGGCGACGGCGCGCGTCAGCGGGGCAATCAGCCCGAGGTCGGTGAACTGCATCGCGGGGACATAGCACGGAACCGTCAGTTCCGGATGGTCGCTACTTCTTGAGCTGACGCTCGACGGTGGCCTTCACCTTCGCGTCGAAGCCGCCCTCGCCATCCTTGACCGCGTTGGTCTTGAGGTACTCGTCGCGGCGCTTCGCGAGCTCGACCATCTGGCCCTGGAGCCCCTTGCGCTCGGAGACGCGCTTCTCGAGCTCGACCTTGATCTCTGCCTTGTCCTTGCCGCGCATGTCTGTCGGGAGCGATGACTCAAGCACCGCCTCGATCTCGACCGAGCCGCTCGCATAGCCACCGACGAGGTCGTCTTCGGCGAGGGCGCCACCCTTCGCGTAGTACGCGGCGCGATCCGCCTTGGCCGGCGCAGGTGCCGCGGCCCCCGACGCCATCTTCCGCTTGTAGGACTCACGCACGCTGTCGTCGCCGTACACCATCGCGGTGCCGTCGATCTTCTCCTGCAGCTTGCCCATCTCGTCGTCGAATGGCGACACCACCTGCTGGACGCCGCCGTCCTGCTGGATCGTCGAGAACTCGCCGTTGCCGAGCTCCGCGAGGCGCGCGAACGTCAGCTGGGTCTGGGTGTCCCAGCCACAGCGAATCGTATTGATCGTGATGCCGGCGATCGCCGCTTCCTTCGCGAGCACGTCGTAGGTCGGCACCTCGCCGCGACTCGCCGGCGGTGCATCACCGACGACGAACACCAGCTTCTTCGCACCGCTGCGCCACTTCATCTTGTGGAGTGCGTCGTCGAGCGCGGCGTCGACATTTTCCGGCGTGTCGCCACCACCCGTGGCCGTGTACGATGCGAGCTCGGCGTACATCGCATCGAGGTCGGTCGTCAGCGAGAACGGCTTGGTGACGTACTCGTCGCCGACGTCCTTGTAGGCGACCAGGCCGATCCGGATGCTCGCGGCGGGATCGGTCTGCTTGATGTGCGAGGCGATCGACCACACCGTGCTCTTCGCGCCATCGAGCAAGCCACCCATCGAGCCGGTGGTATCGACCGCGAACACGACGTCGATCTGATGACTCCCACCACTGCTGAAGCTCGGGATCGTATCGATCGTCCCGATCGGCCTGATCTCCGGCTGCACCAGCTTCTTGGTTCCAGCCGTCGTCAACAGAGCCGCGGCGACGATCGTGGCCGTGGCGAGGGTCGGAATCCCGAACGTGACGATGCGCTGCCGAGTGATCATGGGTTGGTTTGACGCACGACCCCCCCGAGTCGATCTCACGCTCCACCAACTAGCTTGTACGCAACCCCCGACAACTCGCGCGGCGGCAAAAGCCCCCAGCATCCTCAAGGGGTTGGCGGATCGGCCGGGGTCACGGTGACCATCGTCTGACGCTTCACGTCGAGCGGTCGGCAGGACCTCCCGCCACACAGCCAGAGCCTGATCCGGAGCCTGACAGCATGGTCGCCCGTGGCATCGGCGCGCACGGGGACCACGAACCGCGGGACGTCGGCCTCGGGATCGACCGCCTCCGCGCGACCGAGACGGCGCTTCTTGATCGTGATGCCGGGCGCGGGCGCGAGGTCGATCAGGATCGGGCCATCCTTCGAGATCGAGAACCCGCGATCGACGGCGATCGTGATCGGCACCTGCACGGTCGCGCCCTGCAGCGCGGCGACCTTGTCGGGAACCTTGACCTCCCAGTTCGGCGTGGGCTGCGCGTGCGCGGTAGAGGCCGCGAGCACCACCAGCGCCGCCCTCACAGGATCTGCGTCGCGAGCTCTGCGAGCTGACTGCGCTCGCCCTTCGTCAGGATGATGTGGCCGGCGATCGATTCGTTCTTGAACCGCTCCGCCACCGTGGTGAGCCCGTTGTTCGACGAGTCGAGGTACGGGTGATCGATCTGGTACGGATCGCCGGTCAGGATGATCTTCGTGCCCTCACCCGCGCGCGTGATGATCGTCTTGACCTCGTGCGGCGTCAGGTTCTGCGCCTCGTCGACGATCATGAAGACGTTCGGCAGCGAGCGACCGCGGATATACGTCAGCGGCTCGATCTCGATGTAGCCGAGGTCGACGAGCTCGGCGTAGCTGCGACCGTCTTTCTTCTCGCTCTTGGTGATGCCGAGCAAGAGCTCGAGGTTGTCGTAGATCGGCTGCATCCAGGGATTCAGCTTCTCCTCGACGGTACCGGGCAGATAGCCGATGTCGCGACCGAGCGGAAAGATCGGGCGGCTCACGAGCAGCTTCGAGTACACCTGCTCCTCGGCCACCTTCTGCAATCCCGCGGCGATCGCGAGCAGCGTCTTGCCGGTGCCGGCCTTGCCGACGAGCGTCACGCACTTCACCGAATCGTCGAGCAGGAGATCGAGCGCGAAGTGCTGCTCGCGGTTGCGCGGCTTGATGCCCCACACACCGTCGCGCAGCTTCTTCACCGGGAGCGTCTTGTTCTGCTCCTTGTTCCACCGCGTCAGCGCGCTCTTGCCAGCTTCGTCGCGGAGCGTCACGTACTCGTTCGCGTGCAGATTTGGCGCGTCGATCGTCGCCGAACCTTCGCTGTAGAACGTGTCGATCATGCCCGACGCCACCTGCACCTCGCGGTTGCCGGGATAGAGCTCGTCGATCGAGATCCGCTCCGGCTCGAAGTCGACCGTGGTCAGCCCGCTGACGTCGCCGCGGATCCGGAGGTTGACGTCCTTGGTGACGAGAATCGTCGGCGTCTTCGGGTCCTCGTCGCGAACCTCGCACGCGATGTCGAGGATCCGCTGATCCATCGAGCGCGAGTCCGCCGCGACGCTCTTCGGCGGGTTCTTCGAGAGCACGACGCGGATCGTGCCGGTACCGCTATCGAGCTTCTGCGCCTTCGACAACCCACCATCGAGACGGTGCGCGTCGAGCAGCCGCGCGATGTGCCGAGCATTCCGACCGAGCTCCGACTGGTCCTTCTTGAAGGTGTCGATCTCCTCGATCACGTAGATCGGGATGATGACGTTGTTGTCGGCGAACGAGTAGAGCGCTCGGGCGTCGTGGAGGAGGACGTTGGTGTCCAGGACGTAGTTCTTGACAGCCACGTCCGGACCATCCCGCGGATGTTTGGTGACAGCAAGCGATCGAGGATCAGAACCGGCCGCTGATCGAGACCCCGGCAGCGCTGCTCGATGCCATCGGCGTGACCACCACACCCTCGCGCGGTGCCGTGAAGTACAGGTAGGCACCCACACCGACGAGCGCGAGCCCACCGATCCCGAGCACGGTGGCGACATCTGCCTTCCGGAACGCGCTGGCCACCGCATCGCGATCCGCCTGGGTCGGGCACACCAGCTTGCCATCTACCGACGCGCATGGCTCCTTGGCATCGTTGTAGTCCGATTTCGCGCCGAGGCCGAGCACCGTGCTGATGCCGAGAACCACCACGCCACCACCGCCGACGCTCGCCGCGATCAGCACGCGCTTCCGCTGGCGACGTGAGGTGGGTGGCGTGGGTGCCGACGGCTCCGCGATCGGGCGAGCACCACTGACCCGCGCGAGTGACGGAACATCGACGACGATCGCCTTGCCCGACTCGGCGCGCGCCGACGTCGTGAACGGTTCGTGACCGGGTGCGGACACGGTGATCGCGACGTTGCCGGTATCGAAGTAGTCGACCACTTCGGCCGCCGGCGCGACGGTGCGATCACCGATCTTGACCGACAGCCCCGCTGCGTTGGGCTCGGCGATCCGCACGACCACCTTCGCGAGCTTCGGACCGAGCGCCGTGGCGCGTTCGCGGGCGAGCTTCATGCCAGCCTGCGCGCGATCGAAGTCGCGCTTGAGCTCTGCGGAGTTCGGGTCCTTCGCGATCGAGGCCTCGGCGGCCTTCATGCGGCGGCTGTAATCGGCGGCCGCGTCGTCGAACAAGAGATACGCCTTGCGCAGCTGACCCTCACGCTCGGCGCACTCGCCGAGGTTGAGCTGGGTGCCTGGTGCCGGACGACCCGCCTGCTTGTCGACCTCGAAGCTCTCCGCGAACTTGCCGCACGCCTCGGCATACTTGCCGGCGTCCTTGAGCGCGACCGCCTCGGAGAACAGCTTGGTGGCGTTCGCGGTGTTGTCCGCGCTCGCGACATTGCCGATGCTCCCGAGCCCGACGAGTACGACGAGTACGGCGAGCCCGACGAGCCCGACGAGTACGACGAGCACGATCGACGTGATGACCCGCAACGGCGTCAGGATCAGCTGGCTCGGATACCGGGTCAAGTCTTGCCATCACCACCTTCTCACTCGGGTACGATGTGGATGCTTGGCCATGAAGCGCTCCCTCGTTGCCCTCGCGATCGCGGCCGCCACACAGCTCGCCGTCGCGCAACCGAGCAAACCCGGCAAGAAGGAGTTCGCCGAGGGCAAGACGGCCTACGCGAACGGCGACTACCTCGGCGCGGCGCTGCACTTCGAAGCGGCGTTCAAAGCCGACCCCGATCCCGCGTACCTGTTCAATGTCGGCCAGGCGTATCGCCGTCGCGCGGAGCAGAAGCAGGGCACGATCGAGCACGACTGTCAGCAGTCGCTGTTCGCGTACAAGAAGTTCCTCGAGCAGCTGCCCGGGGCCCCGAACAAGAGCGAGGTCGAGGGGTACGTCAAGGCGATGACGAGCTGTGCCGGCAAGCCCGCGCAGGAGTCACCGCCCGAGAACAACCGTCCCCCGATCGAGAAACCGCTTCCGCCGATCGAGAAACCGCCGATCGAGAAGCTGCCGAGCGGGCCACCGCCGGGCGACAAGCCCGGCCGCAGCTCGTTCCAGCTCGCGGGCATCGGCATCGGGGTCGCCGGCGTGCTCGCCTGCGGTGCCGCGGTGTACTTCACGTCGAAGAGCGCGGGCCTGGCCGGCGACCGCGACGATCTGGTCGACGCGATCAACCGGCGCGCGCTGAATCCCGGCATGCCGACGACGGTCGAGCAGAGGCAGCTCGATGATCTCGACAAGCGCGGGGACGACGCGAACCTCATGGCCTACATCGGCTGGGGCGTCGGCGGCGCGATGCTGCTCGGCAGTGCCGCGTTCTACGTGTTCGGCGGTTCGTCGACGAGCGAGCCCAGGATCACCGTCGCGCCATCTCCGCAGGGTGCGATGGTGCTCGGCGCGTTTCGCTTCTAGCGCTGGCAGGCCATCGGGTTGACCGCGCACGGATCGACGCCGGCATCCGGCTTCGTCGGTGGACGCATTATTTTCGGGATGACATCGACGCCGACCTCGCGACAGGTCGCGGCCGTCGTGCGCTTCGCGGCCGCGTTCGCGATCTTGCCGTGCCACTTCTGCGCGCGCACATCCTGGTGCGTTCGACACGCGGCGAGCGTGCACACCGACGCGTGCTCGACAGTGAACACGCGCGTGCACTCCGCGACGACATCGACATAGCGCTTGTCGTCGAACGCGACCACCACCGGATCACGCAGATCGGCATCCACCACGACGACGGCGGCATCCTCGACCTTGACGGCGGCGTCCTCGATCGCATCCGGCCTCACCGCGGCGGTGTCGGGCGTGATCTCGACGGGATCGGGCTCGAGCACGGCGGCATCCGCGGTCGCGACCACCGCGGCATCCGGCGGCGTGCCGCCGCCTCGCTGCATCACGAACCATACGGTGATCGAGCCGAGCAGCGCGGCGACCGCGACGATCGCGACCAGCGGCCACCGGCGCGACATCGTCGTCGGTGTGCGATTCGGATGCGGGTCCTCACGCTTCAACACCGGATAGCCGGCCGACGAGCCCGCCGGATACGGATGCGCGCCCGACGACGAACCCGAGCCATGCGACGGCGCATAGGCGTGCTCTCCGGACGACGATCCGGTCGGGGGATAGGCGTGTGGTCCCGAGGCCGGGAGTGCCACCGGTGACGAGCCGAGCGACGGTTGGTAGTTCGCCTGCGGGAACTGACCGTGCAGCGTCTGTGCGGGTGCGCTGAGGAACGCGTCCATCGGATCGGGTGGCGCGGTCGAGCGGACGGAGGCGCTCTGATCGGACCCCATCTCGGCGGGGAGTGCCGACAGATCGCGAACCTTCGCGAGCATCAGATCCACCGATGCGCCCGGCCCCGCGACCAGCTCGGGCGGCACCGGCTCGCTGGTCACCGTCACGCCCAGGTCGGCCTGCTGCGGTTGCGGCGACGGCACCTCGAGGGTGGGGGAATCGAGCTCGAGCCACGGCTCGGGACGCTGGCCGAACATCTCGCGCAGCAAGCGGCCAACCGCCGACGACGAGATCATCACGCCGAGGCGCGGCGCGGCATCCTCGAGCGCCTCGACCAGCTCGTCGGCGGTCTGGTAGCGCTGGTTCGGATCCTTCGCGAGCATCCGCATCACGATGCGATCGAGCTCCGGCGAGATCCCCGGGCGGCGCGACGAGGGCGGCACCGGATCCTCGGTGACGATCGCCGTCATGTTCTCGAAGTCGCTCGCGCGCTTGTAGAGCCGCTCGACGGTCAACATCTCCCAGAACACGATGCCGAGCGAGAACAGGTCACTGCGGCGATCGACGTGAGCACCACGGCACTGCTCCGGCGACAGGTACGCGATCTTTCCCTTCACGGTGCCGGAGCGTGTTTCCTGCACGCGGTTCTCTGCCTTCGCGACGCCGAAGTCGACGACCTTGACGCCGCCCTCGAAGCTGACCATCAGGTTCGAGGGCGAGACGTCACGATGGACGATGCCGAGCGGCTTGCCGTCGTGGCCGAGGCGCTCGTGGGCGTGATGCAGGCCGGCCGCGGCGCCGGCGATCACCGTCAGGATCACGTTCGCGGGAAGCTCGCGACGCAGCGAGCGAGCGCGATGCAGCAGGGCGCGCACCGTCTCGCCGTGGACGTACTCCATCGTGAAGAAGAAGGATTCGCCGAGCTTTCCGATGTCGTAGACCTGCGCGATGTTCGGGTGCTGGAGCTGCGCGGCGAGGCGCGCCTCGTCGAGGAACATCTTCACCAGCTGCACATCGTTCGCGCGATCGCGAAGGATCCGCTTGAGCACCACATAGCGCTCGACGCCGGTCGTGCTGGTGCCACGCGCCAGAAAGATCTCGGCCATCCCTCCGGTCGCGAGTCGCGCCAGGACCTGGTAATTGTTGGCTGTCGAGCCAACCTCGGCCGCAACCCCGGTCACGTCAGATGAATTGTACCGGGTTTCGCGTCATCTTCCCCACCCAGGAGGCCTCGATGCGCATTTCCCTGGGTCGCAACTTGTTCGTCATCGCCGCGCTTGCCGCGCCGCTCGGGCTCGCACTTGCCGAGAGTCCGGCGCCCAAGAAGTCAGTGACCGCCCACCCGAACCTCGCGGCGGCGCAAAAGCTCGTCGCGCAAGCGTTCGACAAGCTCGAGGCGGCGCAGAAGGCCAACGAGTACGACCTCGGAGGACACGCGGCCAAGGCGAAGGCGCTGCTCCAGCAGGCCAAGGCCGAGATCGACCTCGCCGCCGAGGCTGCCGGATCCAGGCGCAAGTAGCAGCGCAGATCGTGACTACTTCCTGCACGCCGACGGGTCGGTCGCGCAGCTGTCTTTGATCGTCTGACCCGACTGCTTGCAGATGTTGATCGCACCGCCGCGCTGCTTCGGCGGCACGTTGCGATACCAGTCCTGCGCCTCGGGTGCTCGCGCGCGACATCCGGCGAGCGTGCAGACGACCGCGCGATCGTCGTCGGCGCCGAGCTCCTTGCACGCGGCGACGATGTCCTTGTAGCGACGCTCGCGAAACGCGGCGTTGAGCTCCGACTTGCTGCGCAACTTGCGACGACCAGGTTCCTCGATCTCGATCTCGATCTCGATCGCGGCATCGGGTGATGCCGCATCGGGCTCGGCCGCGTCGATCGCCGCAGGCGCCGTCTCGATCGCCACGGGTGCGGCATCGATCGCGGCATCCGGCGGCGGCGCGACGATCAACACCGAGTCTGCCGGTGGCGCGACCGTGCGGTGCTCGTCGCCTCCGCGGGTGACGAGGACGATCACCACCGCGGCGATGCCGAGCAGTGCGCCGCCGAGGATGAACCAGCGCAGCTTTCCGAGATCGCCGTGTGACGGTGGCGGCCAGCGTGGTAGCCGGGGGCCATTCGAGATCTCCTGCGGTCCGCTCGACGGCACCGGCGGCTCGAACGCGCGCGGGCCGGTGCCCGGGAGCTGCGTGCCGAGCGGTGCGGTCGGATCGAGCGACGGGATTGGTCGTCGCAGCGGGAACATCGGCGGCGGGATCGACGGCGTCGACGCTGCACGCGGCAGATGCCGGGGTGCCACGGGCATGCTCTGCCCGACGATCGTGGCCTCGGCCTCGGGGAACGGGTTCTCGATCGGACCCGGCCGGTCGTTCAAGATCTCCGTCTCCTCGGGCGGCAGCAGCTCGGTGCCTGGGCGCGGTAGGTTGCGAGAGCTCGGCACCGACGGTGCGCGAGCGAGCGACGGCACCTCGCGGGTCTGGTCGTTGGTCTCGGGACGACCGATCGCGAGCTCGCCACTCGCCGTCCACGACCGCTCGCTCGGCAGCGAAACCAGCTTGGTGTTGGTGCCGCCCTCCTCGTGCTCGGGCGCCATGAACACGGACGTCAGCTTGTGCTCGACGGTGTCGACCGACGGATCCTCGTGGTGCCTGTCGAGCTCCGCAGGGATCGGCGCCGCGGCGACATTCACGGTCTCGTGCGCGACCAGCCATGGCTCGGGGGGAGAGCCGAACAGCTCGCGCATCAACCGCGAGAGCTGACTCGGCGACGTGTCCGATCGCGTCGTCGCCGACACCAGCTGCACGGCCTCGATCACGTCGCCGGCACTCTGATAGCGATCGGTGACCTCGGTGGCGAGCAGCTTCGCGACCATCGCGTCGACCTCGGGCTGCAGGCGCTCGCGATACTCCGATGCGAGTGGCACGTCCTCGGTCGCGATCGCGGCCATCGTCGAGAACGCGGTCTCGCGCTTCCACAGCCGCTTGCCGGTCAACATCTCCCACGCGACCACGCCGAGCGAGTACAGGTCGCTGCGGCGATCGAGCTTCTGCAGCCGGCACTGCTCCGGCGACAGGTAGCCGACCTTGCCCTTGATCTCGCCGGCCTGGGTCTCGGGACGCCCGACCATCTGCGCCTTGGCGACGCCGAAGTCGACGACCTTGATGTGTCCGTCGTAGGTCACCATCAAGTTCGACGGCGAGATGTCGCGATGGACGATGCCGAGCGGCCTGCCGTCGTTGCCGGTGCGGTCGTGCGCGTGTTGCAACCCGGCGGCGGTCCCGAACAGGATCGCCAGGATCGCGTCGATCGGGAGCACGCTGCGATGTGCGGCCGCCGCCTCGATCAGATCCTCGACGGTGACGCCGTGGACGTACTCCATCGTGAAGAAGTACGAGACGCCGAGCCGGCCGATGTCGAACACCTGGGCGATGTTCGGATGACGCAACTGCGCCGCCAGCCGCGCCTCGTCGAGGAACATCTGGACGAACTGGGTATCCGTCGCCCGCTCGCGCGCGATCCGCTTGAGCACGACGTGACGATGCACGCCCCCTTGGCCGACGGCGCGCGCGAGAAACAACTCCGCCATCCCGCCTTCGGCGAGCTTCGAGAGAATCTCGTAGTTGCTGGCGGTGGTGCCGATGGCCGCCACGTGCGGTGAGTCTACGACGCCTTCTTCGACTTCGCCGCCTGAGCTTCCGCCCAGGTGACGACGCGGTTCCTGCCGGTGTGCTTGGCGTGATAGAGGGCCAGGTCAGCACGCTCGATCAGGGTGGCGCGGTCGCGGCCGTCCTCCGGGAACACCGTGACGCCGATCGACTCGGTGACCGACAGCGGGCCCTTCTCGGTCTCGACGACGACCTTGCTGATCTCGATGCGGATCCGCTCGGCGACCGCCTTCGCCTGGACGACGTCGACGTTATCGAGGATGACCGCGAACTCCTCGCCGCCGTAGCGCGCCGGGATGTCGATCTTGCGCGGCACTTCCTGGAGCACGCGGGCGACCCGGCGGAGCACCTCGTCACCGACCGGGTGACCGTGGTTGTCGTTGACCTTCTTGAAGAAGTCGACGTCGCACAACAACAGCGCGACCTTGTGGTTGTGGCGCTGCGCGCGCTGCAGCAGATCCTCGAACCGCTCCTGGAACGAGCGATGGTTGGTCAGCCCGGTGAGGCCGTCCGTCGTCGCCATCGTCTCCATCTTCTTGTAGAGGAAGCCGTTCTGCAGCGAGACCGCGACCTGGTTCGCGATCACCGCGAGCATCTCGCGGACGTCCTTCGAGAATCGCTTCTCGGTGCGCGACGCGAGCGCCATCGTGCCGATCGCCTCGTCGGCGACGAGCAGGGGGAGGACGAGCAGCGACTTCGCGTCGTCGAGCTTGACCTTGCGCGTGTAGATCGGCGCCGAGACCTCGCGTGGCTCGCCGTTCGCCGGCAGGTAGTGGCGGTTCTTGACCACCATCGAGGCGAGGCCGGCGTTGTCCTTGAACTCGAGGTCCTTGATCTTCTCGTCGAACAACCCGACGCCGTTCTCCTTGATCCGGAGCGCGGCGACCGTGTGCTTGCTCTGCGCGCGGTCGTACAGCGCGATCGCGGCGGCGTCGTACTCGACGATCGCGCCAGCGGCATCGAACGCCGTCTCCATCACCTGCTCGGGCGTCAGCGCGCGGCCGAGCATCGCGGTC
>Ga0105044_10014426_pt1 | contig 10687 bp, 10 predicted proteins | sample MAT01_FD_78092 | JGI IMG/M metagenome (GOLD analysis project Ga0105044, IMG submission 78092) | Freshwater microbial communities from Lake Fryxell liftoff mats and glacier meltwater in Antarctica - MAT-01 | ecosystem: Environmental > Aquatic > Freshwater > Ice > Liftoff microbial mat | place... | reverse complement strand
CTTCTATTGCCCGAGAAAGCGGCGGAATATGGATCGTCCAGGCGGATTTGCAGCCGATTTCCTTTAAGTCCGACAGGCTGCTAGGCCCTTGTGATGAACATGTACTCCTATTCGGGCGGCGTGTAGCTTCGCTTCTTGCGGAATTTCACCTCTGCAGTGAAATCTGGCATCGGCGGTGATTCCGCGTACTCAAATCGCGGTCCAACTTCGCGTGTGGCGCGCGCTGAAGCCTTTCCAAAAAACGCATAGCGCTCCAACTGGGTCAGGCGCGTCCGCTCTGATCGCAAGGACTCGATGCTGCTGAGCATCTCTTCCAGCACTTCTGCCTCTTCGCGCTCAATCTTGCGTAACTGGTTGTTGAGGTATCGCTGCTCGACATGGAATCCGGGACGCTCATAGATGCCGACCACTGCCAGTAGGTCGCTGGTCATTTCTCGAATTTCCAACTCCAGTGTGCGCAATTGATCACGTAGCACCTCGTTGTAGTAGCGCAGTCGCTGTTTGGGCAAGCTTGCCAGTGTGCTGCTGTCGATCTGCTCGACGCGCATTTGTAAACCCAACAGCGCCAGCAAATCATTGTTCTCGTATGCCGCGTTAATTTCCTGCATCAACAAGGTCTTACGCGCGCGCTCATCGGCATCAGGCTCGCGATCCGGGTGCAGGCTGCTGGCCAGTTTTCTATAGATTTCGCGGACCGAGAGGCTGGCTTCCTTGAGCGCCTGTTCCTGGCGCTGCGCCTTTTTCTGCGCGCGTGCGTGCTCGCGTGAAAATGCCTCGTCGGCCGGTTCAGGTTGGGGTTCTGCGGACGGATCCGGCTCTGAAGTCCCTTGCGTTGCCTCGAAGCGTGCGCGAAGTTTTTCTTCCAGGTGTCGAAAGAACTCGTCCGCATCTTTGGCGTTGTGCCCATCCACCCAATCGTCGCCATATTGCTCGCGCACTTCAGATTCTGCGAAGCGCAGTTGTTGCGCGCGGATTTCGGCCAAACGCTGCGCGTAGGGCCGCTCTGCGTGTCGATCGTACAGCGCTTCTAGCTCCGCATCTGGCGCATCCGCCAACGCCGACTCGATAAACTGCAGCAAGAACAGGACTACACCCGCCTGCGTCGACTTCTTGAGCACAAAGCCGCGTGGAGGTAGTAGCAATAACTGGTCGATCACCCTGGCGAGTTCGATCTTGCTCGCGCGCTGTTTGCGCACGCCTTCCGCCTGCTTCGCTGCCGCGTCTGCGCGGAAGGAATGCGCGAAATCAATCCATTCAGTGAGCAATTTGCGCGCTGTCTCGATCTGGCCTGTGAGCTTGTTGAACAGTTTCTGCGCGGGTGATAGCGACTCTGTGCCGACCGCAATCCGCACCATCGAAGTCGCTTCAGCGATTGGGTCGGCCGCTGCGGCCTTCACGGTTTTCTTATTCACGTCGCTCAATTTCGCCTGATGCTTAAGCGCCGAACGCTACCAGCTTGCCGAACTTGGAAATTCAAAATTGATCGCGTGGATCACCCAATACCTCAGGGCAAACGTTGGTGCGTTTACGAGTCGCGTCCGCTGCAGCTTGCGGCATGCTGCAAGCTCGCAAACTTAAGTGAGCGTCGTTCAGCCCGGTCTTCAGGTTGAGTCCGCGCCTGCCTGTATCCTCGGCGGTCCTCATTGGCGGCGGTAACCCTCATGAAATCGGTGAAATTACTAATCGCGGCAGGTCTGCTCGTATGGAGCGGCCTTGCAGCAGCGCAGAACACGCGTGTGTTATTCGATACCGATCGCGGTCCGCTGTTGCTGGAACTCGACACCACGCGCGCGCCGAACACCTCAGCCAATTTCCTGCGCTATGTTGACGACGGCGAATACAATCTGACCTTGATCCAACGGGTGGTGCGCAATTTCATCGTGCAGGGCGGATCCTTCAAGGAGAACGGCGCAGATGTGACGCGCCGCGCGGCGATCACGTCGGAGCGCAACAATGGATTGCTGAATATTCCGGGCACCATCTCGATGGCGCTCTCCGGCAGTCCGCCGAATGTGAACAGCGCCACCTCCGACTGGTTCATCAACACGGGCACCAACACCAGTCTCGATCCGAACTTCACCGTCTTTGGCAAGGTGATTTTTGGCTCCAAGACGCTGGTTGGCATCAACACCACGCCTTTATTCACTGGTAGCGAGCAGCCGATCCGTATGCCGCTGCTGAAGCGTGCCGTGCGCGTTGCGGCTGGCGCGTTCCCGATCCTGCCGATCCATACCGGAAGTTGGTATGACCCAGCCAAAACCGGCCGCGGCTTCTTGGTCGAAGTAGCCAATGCCTCCGGCGCCGAGAGCGGACCGCATATGCTGGTGACTTGGTACGACTTCTTCGAAGGCAAGCAGATCTGGTTGGTCGGCATTGCGCCCTTCGCCTTGGGTGCAAGCTCGGTGGAAGTGCCACTGCAGATCAGCACCGGTGCGCAATTCGGCAGTGCTTACGATCCGTCGCAAGTGCTCAATAACCCGACGTGGGGACGTATCACCATCCGCTTCACCGGATGCGATGCAGGCACCTTCAGCTACACCTCGATTTACGGCAACGGCACGGTGCCAGTGCGTAGTTTGACGCTGCCGACCACGGAAAGCTGCGTCGGTAACTGATTTCGCAATCGCCTGATGTAAAACGGCCGGCGCACCTTAGAAGTGCGCCGGCCTGCGTTTTGGGGCAAGTTTCTTAGATTCCTCGCATTGCTTTGCGGTGGTGCGAGAGCTTTATTCGAAGCCGTTACGGAATACATCCGGGCCGAGGCCACCGAAACGCGCGGTCGCAAAATCCCAGTCAGAGCCATTCCAAACGCGCAAGCCCGCGATCAGGATGTCCGAGCCGTCGTTGAGCACGTCACTGGCCAAGGAGTCGGCGTCCACAGCGCCGATCTTCGGGTAAGTAATGAGAGTGGGTAGGCCACCGTTGAAAGTCGTGTCTACCCGCAGGTCTGTTGCATTGAGTTTGTCAAAGCGCCACAAGCAAGAGCGGCTGCCGCTCGCATTGATGCAAGCGCCGGCTGCATACAGCGATCCGTTCGCGTCGCCGGATGTGGTGACGCTAAAGAGATTGATCGCGGTCACGTTGGAGGGCAGGGGGAAGCAGCCAAAGCTCTTCCCGGCAGCGCCCGTTTCATCCACGCCGGCCCACCAAGTGCGATTGCCATTGTTTCCGATGATCTTGACGGTGGTGCCGAATCGCACCAGGGCTCGCGCCGTGTAATCGGTCGCAAGGCCGCAGGAGGGGCCCGGCGCATGATTTACCGACAGGAACGCTGTTCCACCTGTGGCCAATGAAGTGTCGTTCGCCAAGCTTCCGGTGAGTTTCCAGACAACCGCGACCAATGTCGGATCGCTCTCGCGACCGATCAGCCAAACGGTCGATCCAAACGACGATAGTTCGCCGTCAACGATGAAAGAGTCGGTAGTAAACACCGGGCCGGCGACCGAGTTCGGCACATCGGGGCCGCCGTTTGCGGTGAAGCGCATCACGCGCGCACTGCGCACGGTGGAGGTCACTAAGGAGCCGCCGACAATGATGCGATCGAGCGTGTCAATGACCACCGCCGCGACATCATCTTGGCCATCAAATGCGGCGTTGAACTTGAAGACAAGCCCGCCATCGCCAGCAAAGCTGGTGTCATCGGCACCATTCTGCGTGAAGCGTACGATGGCGCCATCCGTCGTGCCGTTGCCAGAACACGCCGTCGATTGCCCGACCACGATGATGCGATTCTGACTGTCCAGCGCCGCATCCTTGATGCTGGACATACACGCCTCTTTTGAGACTTTTCCGGCTGTGCCAAAGGTGGTGTCGAGCGTGCCATTGGCCAGTAAACGCGTGAGCCCGATGCCGAGTAGCCCGCCTGCCATCGACACCCGTCCCACCACGATATATTTGCCGTCGGTCCGTTTGAGGATCTTGATCGCTTCGTCGGTGAAGCTCGTCCCACTGTTGTCGAAGACGATGACGCTACGGCCAGCAGCGCCATCGCGCATCAAATTACCGCCCCAGTAGCTCGGATCAACATCCCAATCCGCAGCCACTACGCTCATCGAGGCGAACAGGGCCAGTAGTCCCACGCGCCACGTGTTGCTGAAAACCTTCATATAGTCCCCCAGCCCAGGACCCGATTGGTCCTTGTTGGCTAGGAATACGCATGCAGACGCCCAACCATGACATGCGGCCGATCTGTGCTTGTACCGGGCAGGGGAAATTGCGCGTCAACGGTAGAAGAGCGAAACTTGAACGTAAAGACGGGCAGATGCAAAGAGAAGCCAAGAACGAAAAAGAACGAAATGGGCAGCGCTGAGAGGTCAGCGGTGGGTCAAAATGGGCCGCAATCGTAGGCTCGCTCGTGCGGGACTGGCGCTAGGCATTTAGCGCGTTTCCACCCCATCCCGAAACAACACGCCCGCGCACGCGGTCGCAATGAAGCTCAGGCTGCTACTGGCCGCATTGGGTACCGCAATCTCCCCCGCGCCGGGTGTGTAGGCGATATCGGCCGGGTTTGCATGTCCGGTGGAAACGCTGACAAATACAGATTGCGCCGTGAGTGGTGCTGGCGTACGCAACACGGCGCCGGCCCCGAAGCTCGATACGTACACCGCGTCATCGCAGTCTTGAACCACGCCGTCGAAGTTGGAAAAACTGGTCTGTGTCAGCAAGGTGGCCGCTGTGGTGCCTGGAAGCCAGTTGAAGACGCGCGCATTGCTGCCCCAACTCACGATCAGAAGGCGCTGGTTGCGACGATCCCACCAGACGCCGTTCGGGGTAAAGCCGGTCACCGCGATCGGCGTTGTGTGCGTGACATTGCTGAGGTCAGACACGTCGAGTTGATGCAGACGCTGGCCGCTAAAGTCGGTGACCCACACGCGACTGGAACCGTCGGTGCTGATGCCATTCAGAAATTGCGCCCCGGCAATCGCATAGTTGAGCACACGCACCCCATCACTGAGCCGATAGGCGCGCACCGAACCGCCGTCGGCTACGAACAGATTGTCGCCGAGTATTTCGACACCGGCGGGACTGGATGGATCAGTGGTGAAGACGCTGAGAATGCCGGCGGCCGAGCGCGCGAGGATCTCGCCGTTGCCGCGATTGCTGATCAAATAGCGATTATTGGCGGCATCGAATTCCAGGCTTTCGGGGCTGCTGATGGTCTGCGCATGCACATGGGAGGCGCAGACAAGCACTAGTGTGATCCAGACAAGCTTCATTCAGAGGGAGTCCGCAGACGTCAAAAGTGGGATAATCGGGTCGAAATGCTGACGCGAGTCTATCGCCGCCTATCGATGCCGGTGGTGAAGACGGCTGCGCATGCCATGATCGGGTCTACTGATGCGAGTTCGAAACCATCGATGAGTGCAATTGAAAGCCTGTTGGGTCATTTTGACGCCGGCACAATCCAGGGATTGTGCGTGCAACTGGGCGCGCGTCCGCCGCAAGTCACGGTTGCGATCCAGGCATCACTGCCCTTGCTGATGGGCGCGATGCAACGCAATGTGGCCGAGGAGGGCGGGACGGAGGCCCTTTACGCCGCCGTCAGTGGCGATCACCACGACGCAAACCTCGCCGGACTATTTAGTGCATTCCTGGGACGCGGGGCCGCAGCGCCATCGGCGCCTGCGCGATCTGCAAGTGCTGCGCGCAGCGCTCCGCGCATCAGCGAAGCGATCAAGGGATCGCCCATTGACGGGGGCATGGCAATACTCGGCCATATCTTCGGCAAGCGGCGTGCGCGTGCAGCCAATGGCGTCGCGCTGGCATCCGGCCTGAATCAAGCCGCCGCGGAAAAGTTGTTGGCGATGTTGGCGATGCTGCTCATGGGTGCATTCGGGCGGGCAGCCAAGCAGCGCAATCTGGACGCGCGCGGGGTATCTAGCCTGCTGGCACATGATTTGGAACGCATTTCTGGCGAACGACCGGGTGCAGTGCGTCAAATGCTCGGCAACGTGCTCGATCGCGACGCCGGGATCGATGCGAATGCCAAAGATGCGCTGGCGCGCGGACGCGAACTCTTCGGTGCTTTTATTCGTCGATGAAGCGGGCATGCTTGCAAAGCAGACTTTTCTCGCAGATATGCATGCAATATGTCCGGCTGCTGAAACCAGCACCGGATGCGGCGCGATAGCGATCGTTTCAACAGATGCCGGTTCCGCCGAGTGACTATCGGCGAGACTTAGAGGGAACTTTAGGGAACCTTAAAGAAACCTACTGCGCGGTCCGATGCTTAAGTTGCGCGGTGCTCGCTCCCCGGCCGGCTAGCCCCAAGCTGGCGGTCGTTCAATGCTCGCGCCCCGGCCCGCTAGCCCCGAGCCGGCGGGCGTTCAGTGGCTCGCAGCATGCTGCTCGAAAGCCCGCTTCACCCCTCATATACGACCAAGTACTTGGCGGTCCCGATGCACCATGGATGTGCGAGTGTCGCGTGAGGCAGGATGCCGGAAGCGACCGCGCTCCGCGCGCCTTGCACTCGAACCGCTTGGCGACGGTTTCTTTAAGGTTCCCTTTAGAAATCGTTGCGCGGAAGTTTTTTAGAGTTTCTTTGAGTATTTACCCGGCTGCCGCGATCGACCCCATGGCCGGTAGAAATGCGCTTGGAGAAACAAGCTCCTATTAGGCCGTGCTGTGGAGCGCGTCTGGCCCTGTCGCGCAATCGCTAAAAGCGTTTTCGGTATGACCGAGCGCCTTGCCATTCTCCATTCACGTCGAACTCGTGCGGCTACGCTGAATCAGAATCACGCGCGATGCCAACACTATGGATTTAGGCGCATAACTTCGGGATGATCGGGCCAGTTCTGAGGCGGGTATCCATGAACCGACGCGCGCGTATCAAATGGATATTGTTGTTGATCGTTGCCGCCATCGTCGCGCTTGCGACTGCCTTGTTGCGGCAAGATGTCACTGTGCTGGCGCGGACGCAGAATGCACCCGTTGGAACTCCAACCGCTGCGGAAGCAGAAGTCGCAACCAGCGCCGCAGTTGCTGCGGTAAACGACAGATCGCGTATTTCCCGGCTGGAAGAAGATCCAGCCAATTCGCCAGGGTCGGCTAGCGAAGATCTCGCCAACACTGCCGACAAAACCAGCTCAGCGCCCACAGCGACTGAGCTTCAAGCATCCAAGTCGGCCGTCAATTCATTGCGCGACTTGCACCGGCGTGCGCGCGCGGGCGACAAGCAGGCCGCGCGCGAGATGGTTGATCGCTTGACGGAGTGTGCCGGCGTGGCCGCGCGCAGCCAACTTACGACCCTGCGTTTGCCAACGTCTGCCAGTGTTTTCTACACCGCGCCTCCCATCGATGAGGCGGCGCTGATCGCAAACTTTCTTCAGGGTCGGGATAAAGAATGTCTCGCCATCTACAACGATCCCGATCGCAGGATCAATCAACAGAATTTTATGCATGACATCCTTTCCGCTCTGGACCGCGCGCGACAGTTGGGCGATCCAGTTGCCGATATGGAGTACGCAGTATTGGAGAATACGCAGTGGCCGTACCCGGCAGCACTGATTGAGCGTCTAAATTCAAGGGCTAACTCAGGAATTGATCTCAACAACCCAGATAATGTGCTGAGGTTAGCGATGCTCGCTAACGCGACGGATTTTGATTCTAGCGAAGCGTGGCATCTGGTCGCCTGCGATTTGGGCTACGATTGTTCCGTCAATGGCGCTATGTCTCGCCACCTATGTCTTATGGGTGGGAGTTGTTTCGCCGATAGCATTCACGATTACTACGCGCGCATCCTGCCTCCGCGGCAGTGGGAAATAATTCAAGCGCAGCGCCAGCGATTAGTAGCGCAAATTCGCGCCGGTGAGTTAAGAGATATCTTCGTGGTGCGCCCGCGCGGTGGCTAAGCGTTCGCGTCGGGCTCGGGTGGCGTTAGTGTCTGCGGGGGCGGCACTTCTGCTGGTGTCGATCTGGCTGCTGTACCCCGGGCTACTCGCTTCTTTCGAAACACGATTTTCAGACGCGGGTGATTCGTTGAAAACTCCCGTCGCGTTGACAGCGCCGGACACAACGGCACAAGCGCCGACATCGAGCAGTCCCAACAGCCGCGTGAGTTCAAGTAAAAATACCGAGCTGCCAGCGCCAAACTTGTCCCCACCCACTGATCCGCTGTTGGATTTGGATATCGCGCCGGCCGATGCATTCGAACGCTTACGCCGATGCAGTGCGGAACATTTTGCCGCCGCAGAATCGGCCCGACAGCAAGAGATCAAATGGCTGGCACCAGAATCAGCCGCGCTAGAAAGCGAGCGCTTCGAGGCAGCTAAGGCGTGGGCGGAGCAGCGCTGCAAAGATTGGCAGATGACCTGGAATGATCCACGCCGCGCTGCGCTATCGAAGGCTTTCATTGAGCGCGGCCAGCGTTCGCTAAACGTCAAAGATCAACTCGCGGCCGCCATTCAGCAATTGGAAACCGACGCGCAGCCTAAGAATCAGGACGAAACACGCGACCTACTCGACCGTGCGCTGCGATCAGGAGATCCGAATTTGCTAGAAAGTGTGGGACGTATGTTGAGCATGCTGGGCATCGAGGACATGGGCATCTATGCCGGCAGTCGATATTCCTTTCAGGCTTTCATGCTCGCGGGCTGTGCAATGGGCGCGCCCTGCGGCGCCGATAGCGCGATTTTGCGCCAGAACTGCTTTGTGCTCGGCCGTTGTGGCTACCTCGACTATCCCGCGTTTGCGCTGGATTCCAGCGTCGCTCCCGAGGACGTCGCCGTCGTAATGCGTGTTCGCGATCAAATTGTGCAGCGCATTCGCAGCGGCCAAACCGCGGGTATGTTGCAGCCGCCAGCGTCCGTGACGCCGACGCCACGCGGCGGGTGAGGCTATTGGCGGTTCAACCCCGTTTACGCCTGTGGTGACGCAGGGTTGAGACCTGCAAGCCCGTCAATCATCGGCTGCATCTGCGCGGCATAAGCTTCCCATAAGCGCGAACGATCGCGGCGGATGCCGTCGCGTACCAGCACGCTGCTGGCGGTCGCCACGGGATCAATGCTGTGCTGAATCTCGATCATGTCAGCTTCGAATGCCAGGCCGCAGAAGTCGCTCATACGCCGCGCCGCGCCTAAGGGATCGGCGACCACCGATTCGTAGTCCACGTCGAGAATGCGTCCGGGCATGATCTGGTGCCAGTGCGCCATCAACGTGCGATACCAGCCGTAGTAGTCCACGAATTCGCGCTGGTTGTAGGAGTGCGGACACGCGGTGGTGAACAAGGTGCGCAGATTGGACAAACCAGTATCGATGGGATCGCGCAGCACATGCACGATGCGCGCATGCGGCAGGGCTTGCGCGATGAAACCCAGATTCAAGAAATTAGAGGGCAGCTTATCGGTGACATAAGCGCGCCCGCCGGCACGCCAGCGCATCGCGGCCAGATAACCGTCGCCGAGCTTGCGATAATCGATAGACCCGCGCGCGCCGACGATACGTTCGTCGGCCACGGTGGGATGGTAAAAGCCGGTGGCGGCGCGCAGTTGCGTGGGGAAGTCATAGGTTTCGCCGGCAGCTTGCACCTGCGAATGGCCGCCAAGAATGCGTTCGATTAAGGTGGTGCCGGAACGATGAATGCCGACCACAAAGATTGGCGTCAGCGCTTGATCGTCCGTCCCGTGAGCATTCGCGGTCTCCGCTGCTGACCAGTCCTTCAGCCGTTCGAATAGGCGCTGGGTGAGCGCAGGGTCGTAGTTCAACACTTTTCGCTTGGCACGGCAGGCGCGGTCCAGCGCGGCCCACGCACGCGGGTAGTCGCGTGCGTCGTGCAACTCGTTGTGTAGTGCATAGGCAAGGAAGGCTTCGTCCTCGCCTGAGCTTACTTGCGTCAGTTGTCGCTCGATGCGCTCGATTCGCGCGGGGGCATCGGGCTGCCGCAGCCGTGACAGCAACCAATGGGCATCGACGATCTGCGGCGCGAGCGCGATACAGCGTTCGAGCTGCTGTGCGGCCAGTTGGGTTTCGCCAAAATAGACTTCCAGATTGGCGCTCATATACAAACTGGGCGGATGTTGCGGATCCATCGCCACCGCGGCGCGCGCGTAATCGCGCGCTATCCGGTGTTCGCCGATGCGGCTTAAGTTTTGCGCTACGCTTGCCAGCGAATTGGCCGAATCCCACATCGGCGGCGGCAGTTGTTTGCAGATATCAATGACGATGGCCGATTGACCGATGGCGACCATCTGCCCAATCAACTGCAGCGCGAGGCCCGGCGATGCAATGGGTTCGCGCGAGGCGCGCATGGTGAGTTCGAAAGCCGGCGTATAGCGGCCTGCGATCAGGTGTAGCGCCGACAATTTCAGCAGCGCGGGCACATGGCCCGGATGCTCGGCAAGCACCGCTTCCAGCGAGTTGGCGGCTGCATCTGCGTGGCCGGCGGCAAGATAGCTCTCGGCGCGCTGGAAATGCCGGCGTATACGGCCGGCGGCAATAGAGTCGATGGCAGTCACAGTCTAAATTCTGCTCGCATTGGAATGATGCGCCGGCAGTCTGCCAGCTTTTCAGAGACTGATTGAAATGAGAATTCCGTTGCGCACCGCCGCGTGATGGATCTGACGCACCCGCGTTGCCGAACTACACGATCGCGCTCGGCGGGCTTTAATCTGACCGATGTTCGGTGAGGCGCGCCGATCTCACATCGCAAACTGTTCGGCGAGGATGCGTTCTTCCAGGCTGTGCTCGGGAT
>Ga0105044_10014425_pt1 | contig 10687 bp, 9 predicted proteins | sample MAT01_FD_78092 | JGI IMG/M metagenome (GOLD analysis project Ga0105044, IMG submission 78092) | Freshwater microbial communities from Lake Fryxell liftoff mats and glacier meltwater in Antarctica - MAT-01 | ecosystem: Environmental > Aquatic > Freshwater > Ice > Liftoff microbial mat | place... | reverse complement strand
CCCCGCCCGGGTGCACTCGGCGCCGTCAGCGACATCACACTCGGCCCAGTCAGCACCCAGCCCCCGCCATCAAATGAAGCCCGCTCGGCCGAAATCCGCCGCTTCGCCCGCCCCGCCTCATCGCGCTCAATGATGTTCACGCCCTCCGCCGCCCCCGTCGCCGGGTCAAACCGGTGAATCGACCAGAGCGACCCGCTCGAATCCGCCGTGAGCTTCAGCGTAAACGCCGACGTGTCGCGCGACCCCGCATCACCCGCATCGCGAGCCAAAAGCGGCGCAATCCGCGGCATCGCAAACTCCTGGAGCCCCACCTGCACCAGCATCAACCCCGCCGCCACAAACAGCACCGGTCGGCTCGCCCGGAACATGCTCACGCCCCCCGCCAGCATCGCCACCAGCTCGCGCTGCCGGGAAAGCTGCGTAAACGTGAACCCCATGGCGCCCACCAGCACAATCCCCAGGATGTAGCAGTAAAGCTGAATCAGCCGCGGCCACCACAGGTCGCCGATCACCACCGCCGTCCGCAGAATGCTCGCAAACCCCCAGCCGTCCTCGCCCCCGTTCAACCGCGCCGCCGCCTTCGCATACCGCCCCAGATTTACGCTCACATCCACCATCATCACAAACGAGCACAGCAGCACCAGCAGCACGACGATGTTCGTGAAGTAGTGCCGGGCGATATATCTTGAAAGCGTCGAAGGCATGGTTTTTCGTCGTTCACACAAACCGTCCGCCAAGCGTCAACTCAAGCCACCCCGTCAGCGTGTTCCTAATCGCGAAAGCCGTTCGCCCGACGGTGGGGGCGTCACCGCCATCGCCGCCGCCATCCCCAAAAGCGCCCCCAGCACGCAGTCCGACAGAAAGTGCGCACCCGCCGCCATTCGCGTCATCGCGCACAGGCCCGCCAGCACCAGCATCACCCATCGAGTCTTCGGATACAGCATGCCGATCACGGCCGCCGCCGCAAACGCCACCGCCACATGACTCGACGGAATCCCCAGGTTCGACGAATCCGAGAACCCCGAGAACATCGCCCGATGCACATACTCCCCGCTCGCCGTCGGCCGCTCACGCGCGATGATCCGCTTCAGCACCTCCGCCCCGCCCCCTGCCACAATCGGGGCCAGCACCAGTGCCATTGCCGCCGCCAGCGGCCGTGAGAACCGCCGGAACGCCCCCGCCAGCCCCAGCACCAGCGCCGCCAGCAACCACGTCGGCAGATACCCCATCACCCGCGCCAGCCGATACCAGTCGCGCCCCTCAAGCTTCGATTCCGTCGCTTCAATCGCCTCGGCGCTTCCAAACCCGCTCCCCACAAACAACTTGAACGCCGCCACATCCAGCAGCATCGCCAGAACCATCAGCAACGTCCCGGCGATGATCAAAAAAACCCAGTGTCTGCGTCGGATTCTCATTGGGGGCTCTTAGTCGGATCCGCACGGGTCGAAGGAGTTGCAGACGCAGGAAGTGACGTCACCGACGGCACCACGCCGCGGAAACCATAGCCAAGGAACGCGTGCACGCCCTTTCGATCAACCCCCGCCAGCAAGCCCTTCGCCACCAGCGTATCAAACGCCGACCCCCATTCCATCTCATTGCCTCCCACAATTACGAACCCCGCGCCCCGCAACTCCGCCGCATCCAGATTGCTGTCGGCCCAAAAATCCTGTGCCGTCAGCCTCCCCCCCTGCCGCGAGTTGGAGCAGTACACAACCGGCTGCCCGCGCAGATAAAACGCCAACTGGCTCGCCCGTCCGTAATGCTGCGCCACAATCCGCGGCTGCTGCCCGCTCTGAATCGCGAGCTCGCTCCGAAGTTTCTCTGCCGCATCCGCCATGTCCCGCCCCTGCGTCAGCCGCCCCAGCGGCACCAGCTTGCCAATACCGTCCGGCAAATGCGACGCAAACCGCGGCAGCAGCGAAATCACCCCCGTCAGCACCGCCCCGCCAATCCCAAACGCCAGCGACCCGTGCCACGCAAGCTGCACAAGCGTCTCCGGCTTGCGCCGCAGAAACCCCTCACGCCCACGCTCCGCCACCGGCTGCGCCCGCCACCGCAGCACCTTCACCCGATACTCCGCCATCCCCTCCGCCGCGATGATCCCCGCCAGCGGCACCAGCGTCACATACGCCGCCACCGGCCAGTTCCCTTCAGGCTCAGTAATCAAACTCACCACCAGATACACCGCCAAAATCGGCAGTGCGCAGCACGCCATGAACCACGCCGCCGGTGCATACTCAGTTGCCGCCGTCACCTCACCGCTCCCGCGCACCTGCCGCCGCGCCCGCACCACTCCCACCACCGCCAGCACCAGCATCGGTCCCACAAATCCAATCTGTGTCCCCACAAACTCCAGCGTCCACAGCGGCGACCATCCCCGCCCCGGCGCAGCCACCACCGCCGGCGCGCTCTTACCCGACGGTTCGGCAAACCCCAGGTGCCCCATCAGATGCGCCACCGTCGGCCACCCGTTCTGCACGTTCCAAATCACCACCGGCGCCATCCCTGCCAGCGCCAGCACCACCGCCGCCGCCAGCAGCAACGGCCACCGCTTCGATACCGCCCGCGAAGCCCCCGCCGTCATCACAAACAGCAACAGCCCCGGCACCAGCAAAAGAATCGTGTACTTGAACAAAAACCCCGCCCCAATCGCCAGCCCCAGAACTCCCCAGCTCAGCGTGCTCCGGCCCATCAAGGCCCGCTGGCCCGCCACCGCCGCCACCGCCCAGCACGCGCAGTAGGGCCCATCAATCGTCGCCAAAAGCGCCATCACCTGAAACACCGGAATCAGCGCCGCTGCCCCCGCCGCATACAGCGCCCGCCGCCCATCCACCAGCGTCAGCGACGAAAACCGCCGCCCCCCCCCCCGCGCCGCCAGCAGCGCTGCCGCGCCCATCAACACCGCCCCAAACAGCGGCATGCTCGCCCGCACCGCAAACTCCGAGTGCCCCAGCACCCGCGTCGAGGCCGCGATCACCACCGCAATCCCCGGCCCCTTCGTGTAATACGACCAGTCGAGATGCCGCGACCAATCCCAGTAATGCGCCTCATCCTCCACCAGCGAAAACGGGCACCACAGCGACACATACAGCATGCGAACCACCAGCACCGCCGCAATCAGCAGCAGCGCCGGCCTCAGCATTCGAATCGAGTTGGAGGTAACCCTTTGCACGCTTGTTCAGTCTTCCCAGCCCGACTCGTCCAGCCCCTTCCCACTCACGCTCCGCGCCCCAGCCGCCGGTACACAATCAGCGTGAACACCGCCATCGCCGCCACCCCGCCCCACAGCAGCGCCAGCCCCGGTGCGCCATACTGATACGTCAGCCGTTGCCCCGAACTGATCGTCAGCACACACCCAAGCGCCGGCAGGAATGACCACAAATACACCGTCAGCGGAAGCGCCGCCGAAAGCCGCATCGCCAGTACCGACCCGCACAGCACCATCACCACGCACGCCGCCGCATACGCCAGCCGCTCATGCTGCTTGCTCACCACCTCACGAACCATCGACGCGATCGATTTAGATAGCGCCGCCGCGGCTGATTCCACCCGCGCATCCTTCGCCGCTGCCCCCGCCTTCACCGCCTCCAGCAGTTCAGCGCTCGTCCGTGCCGACCAATCGTTCTTGCTCCCGCTCTGGTCCTCATTCTCACCCTTCGCCGCCACCGGCACCAGCCGATCCAGTTGATACCGCGCGATCTGCCCCGCCGGCACCCGCGACGAATCAGCCGTCTCATCCTCCGTCACCGCGCTCGTCGACACCCGCTCCATCACCAGCGTCAGCGTTCCCGCCGCCTGATTCGCCGCCGCCTTCGCGCTCGCCCCCGGCGCCTGCAGCGTCCCCGCCGTCACAAAGGCCTCACGCGCCCGCTGCACTCTCCGGCCCGTCGCGCTATTTCCCGCCCCAATCGTCGTCGTCACTTCCACAAACTGCCCGCCCTTGACTGGCAGCAGCGCCCACCCCTTCACCGCATCAAACGCCCCAAACCCCGCCGACTTGATGCTCACCGTGCCCCCCGCAAGCCCCGATGCAGCACTCTCCACCTTCCGCCGCAAAGTCGCCGTTCCCGTCGCCGTCAAGCCCTTGCTGATCTCAACAATCATCTCCCGCTCACCCAGAATCGCCGCCAGCGTCCGCCGCTCGCGATCAATCCAGTTGATCGTCTCCGGCCGCGCCTTCGTCTCTTCAAGCTGCCACCACGAGAGATACTTCGGGTCGTCCTTAATCCCGCTCTGCACGTGATACACCCACGTCGGCGGGTCACCCTCGATCATCCCCCCCTGCGTTCGCCCCACCACATCCCGCGGCGTCAGCACAATGCTCGTAATCACATCCGCATCCGCCCCCGACTCACTCAGCGCCGACCCCGACACCCGGTACAGCCACAAATACGCTTCACGCGACGACGTTTCACTCTTGATCTCGCCGTTCTTGTCAATATCCAGAGCCACCACGCCCGACAAAATCATGCTCGCATACGCCCCCGTCGGCTCATCCGGCCCGATCGGCTGAATGCTGTCGGCGTAAATCTGCTTGTTGTCGCCCCCCTCATCCCCCAGCCGCACCGATTCCCCCCGCGCTATCGACGCCGTCAGCAGCTGCGCAAAATCCCGCGTCACCAGTTCCTGCGTCGCCCGCAGCAGCCGCGGCATGATCTGGTCCGTCAGCGCCAGCACTGCCAGCGCCAGCACCACGCCCGTCGCCAGCGCCGGCACCAAGGCCCGCCGATGGCTGATACCTCCCGCCAGCGAGGCCGTCAGTTCGTTGTCGGTTGCAAAGCGGTGATACGCCAGCGTCGCCCCAAAGCCCGCCGCAAACGGCAGGGCATATTGAAGCATCGGAATCACCATATAAAACATCACCCGCACCGCCAGCACCGGCCCCAGTTGCCCATCGGCCAAAAACCGCACTCCAAACGCAAACGAGGTCACCGCCACCACCACCGCCGCCGTCAGCAGCAGCACCCGCCACAGGTCGATGGTCAGAAGTCGCCAGAGTGTGAGAGGAAATCGCATCAGGTTCATTCAAACTGCCGCCGCCGTCGAGTCCTACTTCTTGCTCACTTCCACCTTCCCACCCGCCACGTCTTTGATCGCATACCCAAGCCCAACCAGCTCATCGCGAATCGAATCCGATTTCTTGAAGTCCTTCGCCGCCTTCGCATCGCGCCGCGCTTCCAGCAGTTCCACCACCCGCGGGTCCGGCGCCAGCCCGCCGGTGAAGATGCCAATATCCGTCTGGGACGTCTTGGCCTTCTCGCGCTCCAGCACACCCAGCACCGCGTCAAACATCGCCATCGTCGCCGCCGTCTCCGTCGTGCCCGCCGGGGCCTCGCTCGCAAACCGGTTCACCTGCGCAATCGCCTCGGCAATATTCAAATCCTCATGCAGCGCCGCCGCAAACGCCGCCACCGCATCAGCGTTCACGGCCGCGTCTGCGGGCACAACTGCCTCGCCCCGCGCTCGCCGCCACCGCTCCACAATCCGCGCCGAGTCCTTCAAGCCCTGCTCCGTGAAGTTCGCGTTGCTGCGATAGTGCGTCTTGATTAGTTCCAGCCGAATCGCCGCCGGTTCATACCCCTTGGCCACCAAGTCGCGAATCGTAAAAAAGTTCCCCTTGCTCTTGCTCATCTTGCCGCCCTCGACAAACAAGTGCCGGGGGTGGAACCACATCCGCGCAAACTCCGCCGAACCGCTGCACCCGCGGCTCTGGGCAATCTCGCACTCATGGTGCGGGAAAATGTTGTCCTCGCCGCCTGAATGCAGATCAATCACGCCGTGGGCATCACCAATCCGCTCCGCCGCCATCACCGAGCACTCAATGTGCCACCCCGGGTACCCCGCGCCCCACGTCGCCCGCGCATCAAACTTCGCCGGGTCCCACTTCATAATGTGCGAGGGGTCCGCCTTCCACAGCAAAAAGTCCGCCGGGTGCTTTTTCTGCTGCTGGTTGCCCTCGCTCACCCGCCCGCCCGCCCCCGTCCGCAGCCGATCGAGCGTGTTCCCGCTCAGATTCCCGTAGTCAGGGAACGACTCCACCGCGTAATACACCACCTGATGGCCCGGCTCCCCACGCTCATACGCGTGTCCCTTGGCAATCAGGTCAAGAATCATCTTCACCATCCCGCCGATCTTCTGCGTCGGCCGCGGCATCAGCGTCGGGTCTTTCAACGCCTCGATCGCGACCTTCAGCCCCAGCGTCCGCGCATCTTCTAAAAACCGCGCCGCATAAAAATCCGCGATCGCAAACGGGTCCGCCGGATCAATCTTGGCATCCGGCGGCAACTTGCCCGACTTTTTCGCCTCCGCCAGCCGCCGCCCCGCCACCACCATCCGGTCCTCACCGCCCTCGCCCCCCTCGGCATCGTCTGTCATGTGGCCAACATCCGTGATGTTCATCACATGCACCACCGTGCGTGGCCCCTTGTGCGGTTTTCCCGCCGCATCCGTCACCTCGCACAGCGGCGATTCCAGCCACCTCCGAAGCGTGTCCGAAGCCAAAAACGACCGAAAATTCCCAATGTGCGCATCGTCGTACACCGTCGGCCCGCACGAATAGAACGTCACCCTCGACGGATCACCGGGTGTAAAGACCTCAACGGCGCGCTTGATCGTGTTGTAGAGACGAAGAGCCATGAACCCCGATGGTACGAGCCCGCCGGGATCGAGATTCACCTCCCCAACCTCGGCGAACCCCGGGGTCTGACCACGGATGAGGGCCCTTGGCTCCCCTGCCCCCTCTTATCTTGTCCATCCTGTCTATCCATGTGAACTCCACCCAATGCTCGACTCCGACACCAAACGCCGCGTCGTCACCGACCCTACTCACTTGGAGAAGGAACATGGATGGGCAGGATGAGCAGGCAATTGTGGTGCAGGCTTCCAGCCTGCACGGACCCCAAAGCCCGCATAGCCCCATTGCCCCTGCCCCAAACTATGGGCACACCCCAACCTCGCGCTCCCTGCCCCCGTCACACACCCGTTGTGCGCCGAGCTCCCAGCCGGCTTAGCATCCGTCATGAGCGACACACTCACACATACCCCGCCTCCGCTCCCTCTCCCCTGCCCCACCTGCGGCTACGACCTCGCCACCCTCCCCATCGGCCAGCATTGTCCCGAATGCGGTCCGGCTCCGGGCGGCACACCCTCCGCTCAATCCGCCTCTTCATCTACGCCAAGCCCCCGCACTCAAATCAACCCGCTCGAGGTCGAGCGCCTCGCATGCACTGTCATGGGCCTGAGGACTTTTGTAGTCGGACTCGCCCTCGTCGCCGCGGCACTGGCGATCAACCTCACGGCCAGAACGTGGGTGAGCATTCTCGCCGTCCATCTCCTTGCCAACGGTGGCGCCACCCGCGAATATGGACCCGACGCTCTTGCCGTCTTCCGGGCTTCCTCCTCGCTCGTGGCCATACCAGCCCTCATCACGGTCGTTGGATTGTGGATACTCTCTGAGCAGCGTGTCCTTGGGAGTGCGCCCCGCCTCCGCTGGTGGATGCGATCCGTAACCTTTGTTGCCGGTGCCGCGCTCGCATTACTTATTGCCCACCGCACCGTGAGTTCCTCGCTCACCGTGACCTTTACGACCACGCCTCCCGTCTTCCGTATCGTGTACTGGCGCGATGCCGGGATTTATGCTCTCGCCGTCGCTGCCCCCATTCTCATCGGGCTCACGTTTGCGATTTTCGGAGGCCTCGCCGCAGGGGCACGTGCCTCGGATATAGCTGCCCGCTGTCGACGTTGGCGCCTCATTATCCCACTAATTGTCGCGGCTTGCATGAGCGTCAATGTCGTGGTCCAAACCGTCTACGACTCCGAATATGTCGCTCGCACTGCCGCCGAAGCAGCGGTTCGGGCTACCGCCCGAGCCGCCGCGATCGCACTTGAAACTCCCGCCCCCGGCGGACGTACCGCGACCGCGCCATCTCCCGCAACTTCTGTTGCAACTACCCCCGCCCCGCTTTTGCCGCTCTGGGTCAACGACGAAGTCCTCGCCTGCCTGCGACTCGTGACGTACCTCGCCGTCACCGCCGCCCTCCTCACGCTCTTCCTCACCTCCCTCCAAATCATCGCCATCTTGAACACCCAGCGCCAAACCCGGCAGTAACCTCCCATCCCCGACCCACCCCCCAAGTTCATCTGGCCCCCCGGACCCATCGCCGCTCCACCCGCCTCTCCCCGCGGCCCCGCCTTCCCTTCGCTCAACTCCTGGCAGCAAATCGAAGCCGCCCTTCTCGGCATGCACGCCCCGCCGCTCCCCATCCGCGCTGCCGCCCTCGGCTGGCAGCCCGATCCGCTCTCCACCTACTGCCCCCGCTGTGGCCTCGCCTGCGGCCCCTTCGAAGCCGGTCCCGAAGGCTGCTCAGAGTGTCAATCCAAACGCCCACCCTGGCAGCGCATCGTCCGCCTCGGTGCCTACGCGCAGCCCCTCTCCACCTTCGTCCACGAAGTGAAGTTCACCCGCTTCGCCGCCCTCGGCCGCGGCCTCGGCGCACTCCTCGGCGCCCAGCTCGCCAGCCACCTCGCCACCTTCGCACTCACCGCCAAGGGCACCCCGTGGAATCCCGATATCTGGCTCGTCCCCGTTCCCATCAGCACCTTCCGCCGCGTCGTCCGCGGCATCGACCACGCCCGCGTCATCGCCGCCGCCGCCGCAACCCATCTCGCCCGTTCCTCCGGCCTCGATGCCCGCATGTGCGCCCTCCTCGCCCGGGCTGATCGCCTCCCCCAAGCCACCCTCCCCGCCTCAGCCCGTCAAGAAAACGTCTCCGGCACCATGCGCCTCCGCCACCTCCCCGGCTGGGGCACCTCCGCCCTCCTCGAAGCCGACCCCGCCCGCACCCTCATCATCGTCGTTGACGACGTCACCACCACCGGCGCCACCCTCCGCGAAGCCTGCCGCGCCATCCGCGCCGCCTTCAAAGCCCAAGACCGCCGCCCACCCCTCCTCTGGGCAGGCGTCCTCTCAGTAACTGAAAAGGAGAGACTCTGACCCGCTTCACCCAAGCCCAAACCAGTGCTAACATCCTGACCCTGCTCGGCGCATCGTCGATCGGGTTTTGTTCGTGATGCCGGCCTTGCCGGTCTTCGAGGATTGTCCAATGGCTCTGAAAATCGACTCACTCACGCTCGGTCAAGACGTCAAGCTCGCCATCACCAAGCGGCCCAAGAACGTCGCTGGCGTCAAGACGCTCGAACGCCTTATGCGCATGGATCCCAGCACCGTCCGCGGCCTGCGCCTCGCCCACAAGCGTCGCCAGCAGGGCCTCGTCGTCTACAACCGCGGCAATCGCGATTGGACCAAGCGCGAGGAATGCGGCAAGCTCGTCCGCGTCATCGCCGGCCAAACCTGGACCCTCAAGATCACCGCCGAAATCACCCGCGAACTCAAGAACGTCGAAGCCTACGTCAAGCTCGGCTGATTGCCGATCTTTACGCCCAAGCCCCCTAACCCCGACCTCGCGGCCCAAACCCAACGTAAACTCACCCGCGGGGCTCACCGAGCCCGAGCGGGTGTTTTTCTTTCTGGAGTCTTCCCATGGCCGGATCTGCTTGTGGCTGCGGTGTTGATCTGCGTATCGCCGGCGGTGCCCTGCTCGCCACCGCCCTCGTCTCTGTACTTCTCATCGGCGGCTGCCCCAGGAACGACTCCGCCGGCTCATCAAGTAGCACGACCGCTGCCAAGTCCATCATGCCCGCCGCAGCCGCCAGTGAAACCTACACCGTCCGTGGCGAGGTGTTCGAACTCCCCGAAAAAGGCAAGCCCCAGCGCGAGTTCAAAGTGCACCACGAAGCCATCGACAACTTCGTTGACTCCGAGGGCAAAGTCGTCGGCATGAACGCCATGACCATGGCCTTCCCCCCCGGCGATGGCGTCTCCATCAGCGACCTCTCCCTCGGCGACAAGATTGAGCTCACCTTCAGCGTCTGGCGCACCGACAAATCCCTCGACTGGTTTGCCACCAAAATCGTCAAACTCCCCGCCGATACGCAACTCACCTTCGGCAAAGCCAAAAAGCCGCAGTAAGCCGGCAGAACCGCGCCACCCGCTGCTCGGTTCTTCGCCACCCAGATCCAAAACGAGCAAGACCCCGGCCGCTTTCGCTGCCGGGGTCTTGTGTTGGTAGTCAGAAATTCGACCAAGTTCCGATCGAGTCAGCCGTCTTACTGCTTCCCGCCCTCAAGCGCCACCGTCAGCGTCACTTCATCGCTCAGCCGATCGGTCATCTTCGACATGCCAAAGTCCGTCCGCTTGATCGTGAACGTCGTCTCGATGCCCGCGCCCTTCTCCGTCTGGCCCACCGGGGCCGCCACCACCGTAACCGACTTGCTCTTGCCCAAAAGCGTCAAGTCGCCCGTGAACTCGATCTTGCCGCCGTCGAGTTTCTTAGCGCTCTTGCTCTTGAACGAAATCGTCGGGAACTGCTTGGCATCAAAGAAGTCGCCGCTCTTCAGGTGGTCGTCGCGCTTCGAGTTGCCAGTCGAAACCGACTCCGACCGTACCGAAATATCCAGGCTGCTGCTCTCGGGCGAATCGCCGCTCCACGAGAATGAACCCGTCGGCCCCACAAAGCTCCCGTAGTTGCTGCCGATGTTGTCGTGCTTGATCTTGAACATCACATACGAGTGCACCGGATCAACCTTGTAGTTCACCGCCGCGCCAACCGGCGCGCCCGCCGCCGGCGTT
>Ga0105044_10014422_pt1 | contig 10689 bp, 13 predicted proteins | sample MAT01_FD_78092 | JGI IMG/M metagenome (GOLD analysis project Ga0105044, IMG submission 78092) | Freshwater microbial communities from Lake Fryxell liftoff mats and glacier meltwater in Antarctica - MAT-01 | ecosystem: Environmental > Aquatic > Freshwater > Ice > Liftoff microbial mat | place... | reverse complement strand
TAGCAGTGTAAAACGCTTCTTTCGAAACTCCAACTTTCAAACAGACCTGCAATGCCGCGTTGAGGTTTTGTAAATTATGCTGCCCAAAAATTTGCAAACCTGTTTTTCCTATTTCCGAAATAAGTGCGGTTTCTCCATTTATTACTTCCGAATCGTGCGCAGAGTAGGGAATGTACTGAATGTCTTTCCTGCTCTTTTGAGCAATTTTTTGCAGTTCTACATCACCTTCAAAATAAATTAAAGTTCCATTGGGTTCTATTTTATCTGCAAAAATTTGGAATTGGGCTACGTACAACTCAAATGTTGGAAATACATTTATATGGTCCCAAGCAACACCGCTCAACACCGCAATGTGCGGATGATACAAATGGAATTTTGGAACACGCTCAATGGGTGAAGCCAAATATTCATCGCCTTCTAACAAAATATATGGGGCTTTTTCTGTAATGCGCACCATGGTATCAAATCCTTTTAATTGCGCACCAACTAAATAGTCACAATCAATATTCACAGCATTTAAAACGTGAAGAATCATGGCTGTAATGCTTGTTTTTCCGTGACTTCCGCCAATTACAATGCGGGTTTTTTCTCTGCTCTGCTCATAAATATAGCCAGGATAAGAAAATACTTTCAGCCCTAATTCCTGTGCTTTTAAAAGTTCGGGATTGTCTATGCGCGCATGCATTCCCAAAATAATCGCATCAATTGCTAATGTTATTTTCTCTGGAAACCAACCGTCTGCTGCAGGTAGTAAGCCTTCTTTTTGTAATCTTGTCTTCGATGGTTCTACTATTTCATCGTCTGAACCTGTAACCAAATATCCTTTTTTGTGCATTGCCAAAGCCAAATTGTGCATAGCACTTCCTCCAATAGCAATAAAATGAACGCGCATATTCTAAATTTTCGGGTAAATTTAACGGCTTCAATTATTCATTTCTCAACCGATTTACCATTTTGCTAACAAACTAATATGAAGATATATACCATTAATACCGGACTTTTTAAATTAGATGGAGGCGCAATGTTTGGCGTAGTTCCCAAATCGATGTGGCATAAAGTCTATCCAGCCGACGAAAATAACATGTGTTCTTGGGCAATGCGCTGCTTACTCATAGAAGACGGCAAAAAATTGATGTTGATAGACACCGGAATGGGCAACAAACAAGAACAAAAATTCTTTGCACATTATTTCCTTCACGGGGATGATACCTTAGATAAATCCCTTCAAAACCTTGGATTTCACCGCGATGATATTACAGATGTTTTTCTCACGCACCTGCATTTTGACCATTGTGGTGGTGCCATCGAATACAATACCGAAAAATCGGCCTTTCGCCCAGCCTTTAAAAATGCAGTTTACTGGAGCAATCAAAAACATTGGGAATGGGCCGTTCATCCAAATCCAAGAGAAAAAGCATCGTTCCTAAAAGAAAATATTCTTCCCATTCAAGAAAGCGGTCAATTAAAGTTTGTAGAAACCGAAACACTGCCATTTCCTATGTCAATTGAATATGTTTTTGGACATACGGAAGCCATGATGTTACCGTTAATTCATTTCAATAACCACAAAATTTTATACGTTGCCGATTTACTTCCTTCGCCTGTGCACATTCCATTGCCTTGGGTTATGGGTTACGACATGCGACCATTAGAAACATTAATAGAAAAAGAACGCATCTTAAAACAATGCCTCGATCAAAACATTATACTTTATTTCGAACACGATAAATCTATAGAATGCGCAACACTCCAACAAACAGAAAAAGGAATTCGATACAAAGAAACCTTTATGCTTTCGGAACTTTTTTAACGCTTTTCTGTGGATGTCTTTCTGGTCAAACGCTACTCATTAAAGGAGAATCGGCACCTTTTACGCTCTCAGTTTTAGGAACTGATAATCAATTTGTAGAAAATGTAGATTCTTTTAAAGTGCTCGGTAAAACGCGTATTGCCATTCGTAAAAAAGACGATATTGGATTTCAACTTTACAACAATCGCTTAAATCTCTTGGGTAATGCAAAAGTAACTGCTGCAAAACATCAAATGAGCGACATTATTCCTTTCTCCATTGGCGATAAATGGGGAATTGCAGATTCGAATGGAACGCTGAAGATTAAACCAAAATTCGATGAAGTAATTTGGGTGAAAGGCGATAAAATAGGCGTGAGAATAAAAAATGAATACGCCATAGTAGCTAAAAACGGAAAATGGGTCGTGAAACCAGGAATGCCTAAACAGCAATTCGAAAGCGATGCAGAAAGAAATATTCCAACGAATGCTACAAAATTCGCAAGTCAATTCGACAAGGTTTATTGGGAAGACACTACCTCAATTATTCGCGTTCTTAAATCTAACCTTTATGGATATTTGAATGTAAATAATGGAAGTTTGGTGGCAGCTCCACAATTTTTAGATGCAGCTTTATTTTATGGAAGTAAAGCGGTAGTAAGGACTTCAAGAGGTTTTAATTTGATGAATAAAGAGGGTACTGTGTGTGCACTTCAGTATTTTGATTCTATAATTCCTAGTCGCAGCAAGAACCTCGTTTTTTGTACAGGGAAAGGTGATGACCGTTGGATGGGCCTGATCACCGATAATTGTGAAATAATTGTACCTGGAACTTACAAATCAATCGAGCAATTTGTGGGTGAAATTGCAGTATGTTCCAAGAATGGAAATGGTAAAAATTATTTAACCAATGAAGGCGATGAGGTATTCCCGAAAATGTCTTTTGAACAAGCAGAGCCATTAGTAGGAAATTTCGGTATTGTGAAATTTAATGATGCTTATCATGTGTTGGACGTAAAATCGGCAAATCCAAAAGCGCTATTTTTAGCTGGAAATAGAAATTCGTTCCGATTGATTCACCTAGAATAAGCGGGAAACTTTCTTTTCTATTCCAATATAAATTCCTGAATCTCTTATTTCTACAGGGTAAAGTTGCAGGTTGTCTTCTCTCTTTTCTACTTCTCTACCACTCTTTAAATTCCAAGCGTAGCGGTGAAACGGACAAACAATAGTTCCATTTTCACAAAAACCTCCTCTTGAAATAGGCAGACCTTGGTGTGGACATTTTTCATCTGTTGCGAAATACCCATTCTCCGTTCTGGCCAAACACAGCCTTTTATTTTCAATTTCAACCGCTACCAATCGATTCATAGGAATGGCAGCTTCCGCATCATTTACAGAAGCAAATACCCGAAACCAAGTGGTTACTTTTTTGCTGAAAATTCCCATTATCCTATAATTACCTTAAGTGCTTTTGGAAATATTTTGATGCTCAACGGAACTTTGCCCATAGATTCTCCATCTGCCTGAAAATAAATTTCATTTTTAGAAACTATAGAAATTTCAGTTCCTTGATATACAGCTACTTCTTTCAATCCTAAAAACTTCCCGTTGAACAGTTTTGGAAAGTTTCTAATTACTTTCCAGGGTGATATTTTGTGTACTAACGTAATGTCAAAAAGTCCATCATCAGGTATAGCGTTTGGAACCAACTTCATTTTGTTTCCTGCATATTTTCCTATTCCCACCAAAACCGCAAATAAATGCGAAGTAATAGTCTTGTTGCCAATGGTAATGGAACATTCTACGGGTTTGTATTTAAATAAGGTAAGTATCAACTGTTTTATGTACGTGAGCACACTCGAATTCCCTTTTTCTTTTTCTTTATTTGCAGCAGACGTAACGGCAGCATCAAAACCGCAACCTGCTACATTCAAAAACCATCGAGCATTTTCAGGAGTATCATAAAATTCTACTCTTCCCGCATCTTGTATTACTGTTTTTTCGAATTGCAAAATAGAAATTGATTTCTTTAAATTTCTCGATAAACCCCAAGTTCTTCCCCAATCATTTCCGGTACCTACAGGTATCAAACCAATGGTAATTTCTTGCGATGGAATGAAATCTTGTTTCATCACACCATTTACAATTTCATTGAGCGTTCCATCTCCTCCGCATACCAAAAATTTCCTGTAACCAGCTTTCAGGGCAGTGAGCACAGATTTTTCGCCTTCTCCAGCACTCTTTGTTTCGTAAGTTGTAAATGGAATCTTGCTTTCCTGAAGTAATCGCGCAATTTGAGGATACTTTTTACCTGCTTTGCCACCTCCGGCTTTTGGGTTTAATATGAGGTACCAAGTTGGTTGTTCCATTTTTCAAACATACCAATCATTGTTGCAAAAAAAAAGCGCTTTCTTTCGAAAACGCCTTTTTAATCAAATCAACCTAACCTTACTTTAATTCAATTTTAATACTTGTAACAGCATCTTCTTGTTTTTTAGGAAGCTGAATGCTTACAATTCCATTTTCAAAAGTTGCTTCAATCTTTTCTTTATCAACTTGTTCCGTTAAGTTAAACTTGCGTTTAAAGTTGTTGTAAGAAAATTCTTTACGGTGAAATTTCTTTTCTACAGTTGTATCTTCTGCTTTCTTTTCTCCTGTAATAATCAGCATATCTTTTTCAACCAATAAGGTAATTTCTTCTTTGCTGAAACCTGGAGCTGATAATTCTAGTTGGAAACCTTGTTCATTTTTAAGAACGTTTACTGCAGGAAGAGTATTTTCTCCATCTTGATTCGCGCTTTCTGGGAATTTTATGTTTTCCATTAAGTCGTTTAGTAAGTCATTAAAAGAACCTGTTGTTCTAAATGCTGGTCTGTTCATTTTTATAAAAGTCATGATATCTAGTTTTTATTTGTTTCCACCTGCTTTTCAATTGAAATGCCAGTACATTATAAGCGACAAAATGACGCATTTGTTTATTTATAAGTGACATAATGGCACTTTAGGTGAATTTAAAACGTTGTAATTGTCAGTTTTCGAGAAGTTTAACCTTGGAAGTTTCGTTTTATTGGTTACGGAGTTAAATTCTACAGCCGAAGACATAGAAGTTGCAGAGAATAAACTTTCTATTTGCCGCAACTATGCGGAGATTAAATAGATATTTACCGCAACACATATTAATAGTGGTGGCAAAGTACATTTATCAAAATACAGAATGGACTAATTTTTTGGAACGGCGCGTCAATTAGTGCAGGTTTTGGGGAAGTTCGCAACATGCAACCGATAATTACGCGACAAATGAGTTCACTTGGATTTTCAATGAAACAAGAAGCTTCGCTCATTACACTTAATTATGCCAGACTCCACACAAAATTATCTTAATTCTATTTCAGAAGAGCGCTTATTTGGATGGCATTCTGCTCTTTTTCCAACTGGTAGAATAGCAAAAGCTATAACGGACTTGTTGCTCACTCGATCGGAAAATAAACGGGAGCGATTTTATAGTAGGTTCAATCAAATACTTGTGGAGCGAAAACAGTATTATGAAGTATTGCAAAAAATGCAACATAGCAAGAGTGATATGGGCAAAGATTGCCAAATGGGCTCCCGATACAGCTTTGCGAGATATATAAGATTAATCGAAAAAGGTATTTTGCAACAAGAACATGCTGGCGGACGAAGTACTAATTATGAATTAAAGGAATTTTAAACCATCCAGCCGCAATTCCATAACTTAAAATAAAGACTGTAATTTTTTTAAATGTTTAAGTTAATTTTAAAATCATTTCTGCCAACTTAGCAGCATTCACTGACAAAATGAAACAATTTTGAAATCGGAATAACGTTTGAATACTGCTGCAACAGTTAAAAACAAAACAAAATAAAAAATGGGTATCTACATTATTATGATTGCAATGATGGCTGCAAGTTGGTTTGTAAGCTATCGCTTGAAAAGTAAATTCAAACAATATTCAGAAGTTCCTTTGGCCGCAGGATTAAGTGGAAAAGAAGTGGCAGAAAAAATGCTGCGCGACAACCAAATTTACGACGTGAAAGTTCTTTCAGTAGAAGGCTTTCTTACCGACCACTACAATCCTCAAAATAAAACAGTAAATTTAAGTCCTGAGGTTTACAATGGGCGTAGCATTGCTTCGGCTGCAATATCTGCACACGAATGCGGACATGCTGTGCAACATGCAACAGCCTATTCTTGGTTAACCATGCGCTCTCAATTAGTTCCAATTGTGCAGGTTTCTTCTAATGTGGTGCAATGGGTTTTATTGGGCGGAGTGTTACTTCTAAACGTTTTTCCCGGTTTATTGCTAATCGGTGTTGTGCTTTTTGCACTTACTACCATCTTCAGTTTTGTTACGCTTCCAGTAGAATACGATGCTTCTAACCGTGCCTTGGCGTGGATGGAAAGCACCAATTTATCTTACGGACAAGAACATGCTAAAGCGAAAGATGCATTGAGCTGGGCAGCCTTAACTTATGTTGTTGCTGCAATTGGTTCTCTCGCAACTTTGCTTTATTATCTTTCTATCTACATGAATAGAAGAGATTAGTTTGAGATGCGCACTGTGCACTTAAAATTCTAATTGCACAGTGCTCCAAGCTTCTGCAGGAGCATCAAATAGGACTTTCGTTTTGGCCCAAGTTGTTCTGAATAATTCTGAATTTCTGTAGTTTTCAAGTGCCAATTCACTTTCCCACTTGCTATAGGTGAAATACCTGCTCATGTCTTTTGCATCGTTTAACAAGTGAACCTGAGCGCAGCCCTCAACAGCGCGAATCTTAGGAGCACTTTCTGCAAATATCTTTTCAAATGCTTCTCTATTTTCAAGGGAGAAATGCATTTTTACAATTCTAGTAATCATGGAATTCGATTCTTATATTTTCACTTTCCCTAAAACCGAGTAACTTATTTGCAGCTCCTTGATTAATTGCAATTTCTAAATAATCGGCATGGTTAAATATTGCTACAGGTTCTCCTTCTGCTACTTGATTGTAGCGCTTTGAAATTGATTTTATATCAACCCTTCTATTTTTTAAGCCAAGACTGAATGACCTTTTTTGTCCAACTTCATCAAATAATTTTTTGGTCACATTGGTTATAATGTTTCCATAAGAATCAATGTATATAACATGCCCTGTAATGCTATTATTTTGAGCAACAGCAGCATGCATCACCATTCGTTTTATTTCAGGAATTTTCTTCCCAATAACTTCTAGAGTTCCGCCTCTGGCAATGTGGCAAGCTGCTTTCGCAAATACATCCTGCGTTGGAAATGTTGCGATTAATGGCTCTTTTAGAAGATTTAGTTCCACAATTTCATCGGGAATCATATCCAATACTAAGGAGAAAATTCCTGTATCAGCTCCTACAAAATAATGACCTGCTGCTTTCAATGCAACATGGCTTATCGTTTTTCTGTCGGCCATGAATTCTTCTAAAGAATTAATTCCTACAATATGTATCGTGCCTTCAGGAAAACATTTATAAGCACTTTTTAAATTATATGCTCCTTTTAAAATGTCAAATTTGGGAACATCATGCGTAATATCAACGATTGTAGTTTGAGGTAATTCACGTAGAATGGCTCCTTTTATTGCAGCTACATAATAATCGCTCAAGCCCATGTCTGTGGTTAAAGTAATTATTGCCATTTTCTAGAGGAATTTCAATTGTAAGTCAGCGTCAAAATTCATTTATTTGTAGTTGAAATGCAACCCTAATTTTAATTAAACCAATTATTATTCAACTTATAAATTGACAGAAAAAACATTACAACTAAACAACGTAAATCCGGTAGAATTATACGGCGTAAACGACACAACGTTAGATCAAATCAGAAAGTACTTTCCAAGTTTAAAGCTGATTGCACGCGGACTTGAATTAAAATTACAAGGGGAAGAAGAACAAATTCTTTCTTTTGAATCAAAATTAAGTCAACTAGTAGACCATCATAAACGGTATGGAAATTTAAGTGAACAATATATTAAACGTATTATGAATCCCGAAAACGACCTTCCAGAAATAAAGAAATCCGAAGATGGAACATCAGATGTTATCGTTCATGGCAACAATGGATTAATTGTTAAAGCAAGAACACCCAATCAAAAAAGAATTGTAACAAGTTCTTATGAAAATGATATGGTGTTTGCTGTTGGCCCTGCAGGAACGGGAAAAACCTATACTGCCGTAGCTTTAGCCGTTCGTGCTTTAAGAAATAAAGAAGTGAAACGTATCATTCTTACACGTCCTGCAGTTGAAGCGGGCGAAAATCTCGGATTTTTACCTGGTGACCTGAAAGAAAAACTAGACCCATACTTACAACCTCTTTACGATGCATTGATGGACATGGTGCCAGCAGAAAAATTAGCAGTTTTTATGGAAACGGGCGTTATTCAAATTGCTCCATTGGCTTTTATGCGTGGCCGCACATTAGATAATGCTTTCGTAATTTTAGATGAAGCACAAAATGCTACCGAAAGTCAAATGAAAATGTTCCTTACCCGCATGGGGCGTAGTGCTAAGTTTTTAATTACCGGAGATTTAACACAAGTAGATTTGCCTAAAAATCAACCTTCTGGTTTACCTACTGCCGTGAGAATTCTTAATAATATAGAAGGAATTAGCATTATTTACCTCGATACAAGCGATGTGGTGAGGCATAAATTAGTAACTAGAATTTTACACGCATATCAAGAACAACCAACCAATGGCGCTCGCTAATATTCAATTCGAATTCGATCATCAAACTGCGCATTACCGCGGTAAAGTGCGTGATGTATATACAATTGACAATCATTATTTGGTAATGGTAGCCAGCGACCGAATTTCAGCATTCGATGTTGTTTTGGGTGAAGGCATTCCGTATAAAGGACAAGTGCTCAACCAAACGGCAACTTATTTTTTGAATGCTACAAAAGATATAGTCCCTAACTGGTTAATTGCAACTCCTGACCCAAATGTTGCAGTAGGGAAAATGTGCGTTCCGTTTAAGGTGGAAATGGTAATCCGTGGTTATTTAGCTGGTCATGCAGCGCGAGAATATGCTGCTGGAAAAAGAATGTTATGCGGAGTGGCGCTGCCAGATGGCCTGAAAGAAAATGATAAACTTCCAAAACCTATCATCACTCCAACTACTAAAGCATCTGAAGGCCACGATGAAGATATTTCCAGAGAAGAAATTATTGCCGAAGGAATTGTTACCCATGAAGATTACCTGCAATTAGAAGAATATACTCGAAATTTATTCGCACGTGGTTCGCAAATGGCCAAGGAGAGAAACCTAATTCTGGTAGATACAAAATATGAATTTGGGAAAGATGCAAACGGACAAATCGTGTTGATCGACGAAATTCATACACCAGATTCTTCTCGATATTTTTATGAAGAAGGTTACCAAGAAAGACAAACTGCCAATGAGCCGCAGCAACAATTAAGTAAAGAATTTGTAAGGCAATGGTTAATAAAAAATAACTTCCAAGGCAAGGAAGGCCAGCGTGTTCCTATATTGCCACCCGAATTTGTAGCCGAAGTTTCTCAAAGGTACATTCAGTTATACGAGCAAATCACAGGCTTAACTTTTATAAAACAAGATTACAGTAATGCTTCCGAGCGTATTTTAGAAAACGTGGCAAACTTCTTTACTGCGCTAAAAAGTGGCACCAAATCGTAAAAAAGAGCTTGTGCATTTTACAACGTTGAAACGATCGGATCTAAGAGTATACCGATGCAATATCTGCAATAGTCCAATTTCATTTGGCCTAAACAGCTCTTGCATCGGCATAGTACCACAAAAATTTGGACCATATAATAAATGCAATTGATAGTACTCGCTCTTCATTTTGTAAACCAATTACTATCAGCATTAATCATGTAAAACAACAAACTTAGATTGTGCTGAAGTAATAATGTTTCTTACAAAATAAACTCCATTTGGTAAGTTTAAAATATCTATACTGCTGAAATTGGAACTATTATTTGTTTGTAAAACGGTTCTCCCTTGTAGATCTGTAATAAGATATCTTCCTAATTTGGTAGAACTCTCTTGAATGAAGATAGTCTCCGAGCTTGGATTTGGATAAACTACAAATGATTCATTTGGAACCAACATTTCTATGCCTACTGATGATTCATAAGGAAAACCAACAATGCTTGTGGTTAAGAATTGGGAACTAAAAATAACGGAACTTGAAGCGTAAAGTGTTCCATTATTAGAAATTTCAAAAGCACCATTGCGGGAGCTCGGTATACCATTTTGCGTTAGTTCGGCACTACCATTTGTTCCAAAATTACTTACTAAACCTCCATTTAAGTTGAAACAATAAATCTTATCAAAACCTGATCCTTGACTTGTTTGGGTGAGTACATAAATTTTATTTCCTAAAACAACAACTTTAAATTTACTAGGGAAACTATTGTTACCATTAAATTCAAAATTTAAAGTTGGGTCTTCAACACCTTGTCCATTAAACCTAAAAATCGATTCTGAATATGTTCCATCTGAAGTATCGCGTTTTGTAATGATAGAAACTACTGAGCCATCTTCTTGCAAAGCAGAATTCGAATACGTGAAAACTCCCTCATTAAATATCTTACTTTTTGTGGCATTTCCGTTAACTCCATAAGAATTATCTGTTAATCCATCAGCATTTAATTTTCTTATCACAACGAAATTGTTTGTTTGCCCAGTGAAACTTTGATTAATTAACATGGCATCGTTGGGAAGAATGATAAGTTCATTAATTCTTAAATAAGATTCAAAAACATTTTGCCATTCCTCAGCTATATAAGAAACAATACCAGCTTGTCCAAAAGTTTCGTCCAATTGACCATCAGCAGTAAGTCGCCAAACAAATACATGTGGCTGGAATGAACCATTTGAAAGT
>Ga0105044_10014420_pt1 | contig 10690 bp, 6 predicted proteins | sample MAT01_FD_78092 | JGI IMG/M metagenome (GOLD analysis project Ga0105044, IMG submission 78092) | Freshwater microbial communities from Lake Fryxell liftoff mats and glacier meltwater in Antarctica - MAT-01 | ecosystem: Environmental > Aquatic > Freshwater > Ice > Liftoff microbial mat | place... | reverse complement strand
GCCTCCTTCTGCAGGCGGTCATGAGCCACTTTCAATGGTTCCTGCTTGTCGGCGCCTTGATGCTGATCATCGGTTTCAGCCCCACATTGCGTGGACGGCTGCCGGTCACGACGGCCATCATCTATCTCGCGGTAGGGCTGGTGTTCGGGCCCTCGGTGCTGAACCTCTTCCACTTCAACCCGCTGAAAGAGTCGGCGCTGCTGGAGGTGCTGACCGAGGCGGCGGTGATCATTTCGCTGTTCTCGGCCGGTGTGAAGATGCCGGTACCCCTGACGTGGAAGCGCTGGCGTGCGCCGATGCTGCTGGCCACCGTGTCGATGACGCTCACGGTGATGCTGGTGGCGCTGTTCGGTTGGGGGCTGCTCGGGCTGCCGCTGGGTGCTGCGGTGCTGCTGGGCGCCATCGTCGCACCCACCGACCCGGTACTGGCCACCGACGTGCAAAGTCGCCACGCCGGCGACACCGATCAGCTGCGCTTCACGCTCACCTGCGAGGCCGGCATGAACGACGGCACCGCGTTTCCTTTCGTGATGCTGGGCCTGGGCCTGCTGGGCATCCACGGCATCGGCGACTTCGGCCTGCGCTGGCTGCTCGTCGACGTGCTGTGGGCCACCGCCGCCGGCGTGGCCATCGGTGTGGCGGCCGGCGCAGCACTGGCCCACGTGGGCTGGCGGCTGCGTGGCGAGACACATCGGCACGAGCTGCTCGACGACTTCCTGGGCCTCGGTCTCATCGCCGTGGTCTACGGTCTCAGCGTGGCCGTTCATGCGTGGGGTTTTCTGGCGGTGTTCTTCGCCGCCGTGGCACTGCGCCAGACCGAACTGCGGCTGGCCAACCGCGCACACCCGCCAGGGGAAGGCAGTGAAAAGGAGATGCGCGGCGACGACTCGGCCAACCCCGACCCGGTGACAACTCCCACCGTCAGCCAGGGTGCACTGGTCTTCAAGGAGCACCTGGAGCGTCTGTCGGAGCTGCTGCTCGTGCTGCTGCTGGGCGGTGCCTTGTTCATCGACTCCTGGAGCTGGCCGGCGGTGGCGCTGGCGCTCTTTCTGTTTTTCGTGGCGCGGCCGATCAGCGTCGTCCTGGGCCTGCTGGGCGGCGGCACCACGCCACGCTTGCGTGGCATGAGCGCCTGGTTCGGCGTGCGCGGCATCGGTTCGCTCTATTACCTGATGTTCGCCATCGAGCAGGGCCTGCCGGAACCGCTGGCGCTGCAGCTGACGCAGATCACGCTGATCGTGGTCACGCTGTCCATCGTGTTGCACGGCACCAGCGTCAAGCCGCTGATGGGGCGCTTCTGGCGCCGAGGCCCCCGTGCACCTGGCGAGCGCTGAGCCGGGCGCCAAAGTGCGCGCACCGCTTCTGCCAGCACAAAGGAAGTCGGGCCGCGGGGCAAGACCTCGGTGGTGGGTGCGGGGACGCGCGCCGGCAGGGCTTCAGGTTCTGGCGACGATGACGATGCCGGAGTCGGCAATCCCGATCACTTGGTGTCGAGGCCGTGGATGGGCGCCGCGTCCTGGCCCAGTGGTGGGATGTGCACCTTCTTGTCCTGCAGCGCCACGTCCTTGAAGTTCTCGGGTTGCTGGGCGCTGGCCTCTTTCTCCGACTTGACCAGCGCACTGCGGGTGCCACTGGCGCTGCGGGCGTCACGGGCGTCACGGGTGCCACCGGTGTCAAGAGTGTCAGCCGAAGCGGCTTCGCCCAGGTGAACCTCGCCGGTCTGGCCCATGGGCTCGGGCCGGGTACCGGTCATCGCCGCCTTGGCCATCTGGTAGAGCTGGGTGATCTTGCTCTCGGTCACGTTCCAGTAGTGGGCGTGCACGATCTTGACTTCGATCAGCGCCAGGTTGGGGTCGTCGACGCCGCCGGGGAACCAGGCCTGCGCCATTTTCGACCACAACTCCTGGGTCTTGGCCTTGTCGTCGACCACGCGCGCCTGTCCTGACACGGAAACGAAGCGGTCATTGCCTGTATCGGCGTAGCTCAGGTTGACGATGGGCTCGGCCACCAAGTCGTTCACCGGGTCGCCGCTGCGCGACATGAAGAACCACAGCGTGTCGTCGTCACCCAACTTCTGGTTTTGCGTGGTCATCGGCCGCGATTGCAAATGGCCATTGCCCTGGCGGGTGACGAACATCGCGAATTTGATGTCGTGGATCAGATCCCACAACTGGGTGCGGCCATTGCTGCTGTCGGACATGGTGAGGCTTCCTTGTTGAAAGCCTTGTTTCTACGGCGCTGAGCCGGGTGAGGTCTGTGCGGTGGCACACACACAAAACTACTTCGATCCGCCATGCGGATCGACCGCGGTCGCGCAAGCTGCGGCGCCCGAACCTGCGCGTACCACGCGGTCGTCAAGCCGGACGATGACCGCCTGCTGCCGCTGGGCCAGGCGGCTCAGGCGTTGCGTCGAGCTGCTTGGTGGCGGTGATGTCGACGAAGGTCATCACGGCCCCGTCGATCATGTTGTCGAGCCGGCGGTACGGCATGATGCGCACCGAAAACCAGCGGTGGTCGTTGCTCTGGATCTGCTTCTCCGAGAAGATCAGGGTGCGCAGTGTCTCGTGAGCATCGTCGTGCAGCGATGGATACTGCAGGCTGGTGGTCAGGTCGCTCAGCGGACGGCCGACGTCGCTGTCGCGCAGATTGATGATCCTGGCCGCACGGTCCGTGAAGCGGCGAACGTTCAAGGCCTTGTCCAGGAAGAGCATCGCAATCTCGGTGCTGTTCAGCAGGTTCTTGAGGTCGCTCTGCGCCAGCGTCAGGTCGTCGAGCTTGGACTGCATCTCGCCGTTCACCGTCTGCAGTTCCTCGTTCATCGACTGCATCTCTTCTTTGGACGTGCTCAGCTCCTCGTTGGTGGACTGCAACTCTTCGTTGGTGCTCTGCAGCTCTTCGTTGGCCGACTGCAGTTCTTCGCTGGAGGCGCGGTTCTCCTCGCGCAGACTCTGGATCTCGTCGCGGCATTGCTGCACTTCAGCGGCGTGGGTGGCTTGCGCTGCGTTTGCGCCCCCGCGTCGACCGCCCGGCAGCGGTGCTGCCACATCCCGAAACACGATCATCGTCATGCCCTGCAACGCTGCGGGCTCGCGCAGCGGCTGTACCGTCACTTCAACGCCCTGCACGCCGCCCGCAGCAATGAGTTGAAGGCCCCGGACCTGCACCACCTCGTCCTTCGTCGAAGCCTGAATCAACGCCCGGGCCACGGCTTCGCGCAGGTCCTCGCGCACCATGGCGTGGAAGTTCCAGTTGGCCTTGCCGGCAGCGGGCTCCAGGTACTTGCCGGTGCGGCCGCTGATGTAGACGATGTCGCCGACAGCGTTGACCACGACAGCAGGCGGCGCGTGAACCTGCAGCAGCACATGGTCGGCAGCGGCTTGCAATGAGTCGCCGCCCGGCGATGCGTTGGGTGAAGGGGGCATCGGCGTTTCCTTGGTCAGTTTCAAAAGGGGCGGGAACGACTTAAGCAGGAACCCGGGGCCCGCTGCGGAGGGAGATTGCCGATGCAAGTACAGCCGCAACTTGGAATCCACCGGCTCGAACAGCTTGTTGAACGAGCCGACCGTTTCCGAACTGCCGAGCAGCAGCAGACCGCCCGTGCGCAGGCTGTAGTGAAACAGCGGCAGCAGACGGCGCTGCAGCGTGGCGTCGAAGTAGATCAGCAGGTTGCGACAGCTCAGGATGTCAAGCCGCGTGAAAGGCGGGTCGAGCACGACGTCATGCTGGGCGAAGAGCACCCTGTCGCGGATGGGTTGGCCAACCACCACCGATGTTCCTTGAGCTGTGAAATAGCGCTCCACAACCCCGGGTGGCAGGCTGTCGCTGATCCTGGCCGGGTAGCGCCCCGCTCGCGCCGTGGCGATGGCGTCTGCGCTCAGATCCGAGGCAAAAATCTGCAGGCTGCATTCGCGGTGCTCGGCCAGGCGCCGGATCACCTCGCTGAACACGATCGCCAGCGTGTAGGCCTCTTCGCCCGTGGAGCATCCCACCACCCAGGCCCGGAACTTCGTCGCGCTCCCCCGGCGCGCCAGCAGCGCCGGCAGAGCCGTATCGAGCAGGTGCTGCCAGACGGCGCTGTCGCGAAAGAAACTCGTGACGCCGATCAGCAACTCCTTGAACAACAGGTCGATCTCTTGCGGGTTCTGCCGCAGCAGGCGCACGTACTGGGCGAGTGTCGACAGCCCGTGGATGGCCATGCGGCGATCGATGCGGCGGTTCACCGTGCTTGGCTTGTAGAGCGAGAAGTCGTGACGCGTGCGCTGCCGCAGCAGGCCGAAGATGCTTTCGAGAGTGCCAGGCAGCGGATCCCGGGGTTCATCGGTGGGTCCTGGTTGTGCCTTCGGTCCGGCGATGGGGGCTTCCGGGTCGCCGTGCCAAGCCACACAAGCCAGGATGCGTTGGGGCATGTCCGCGGGCAGCGCCACAATGTCTGCACAACCTGCGGCGATGGCGCTCTTCGGCATCGAGTCGAACTGCGCCGACGAAGGTTCCTGCACAACGGCCAGGCCCCCCACGGCCTTCAGGGCCTGCAGCCCCTGCGTGCCGTCCGACCCCATCCCCGACAGCACGACACCGATCGCCGATGCACCTTGGTCGCGGGCCAGCGACGAGAACAGCACGTTGACGGGCAACCGCATGCCACGGGGCTCGATCGGTGCCGTCAGATGCAGCGTGCCCTGCGCCAGGGTGAGGTCGGCATTGGGCGGGATCACGTAGACATGATCCGCCTCGACGCGCATTTGCTCGCCGGCCTCGCGCACACTCAACCAGGTCACCCGCTGCAGCAGTTCGGCCAGCATGGCCTTGTGTGTCGGGTCGAGGTGCTGAACCACGATGAAGGCCAGGTTGCAATTCGCCGGCACGCGGGCAAAGAACTGCTCCATGGCCTCCAGCCCGCCCGCCGAAGCGCCGACGCCGACGACGCGCAAAGTCGCCGAAGGCTGGCGCCTTTCAAGCGACGTGGCAGCGGTGCTCATGCCGGAGTGTGCACCCTTCAGCCTCCTGCCCGAGTCGGATCGGGCGGCCTGCTGCCCGAACGCCTCAATGCGCCGGCAGCAGCTCTGCGGGCACCACGGCCATCAACACCTGCCCGCCGCCAGGCTTTGCCGTCGCCACAGCTTGCACGCTGACGCCACCCGCCCTGGATTGCAGCGCGCAGGTCTGCCGGCCTTCGCCCCGGCGCAGAGCGGTCAGCATGCTTCGGATCGCAGGCCGGCAATCGGACGCCAGAAGATCTTCGATGCGGCGACCTGCCCATGATTCTCCTCGGTCTGCTCGATCCTCTCCACCCGCTTCACTCGCTCCACCCGCTGCTTCAGATGCTCCCGCTGCAGGCACCAGCCAGTCTGCGGCGAGGCGATTCGCAGCGATCACCCGACCTTCGGGGTCGAGTCTCAGGTAGGCGAACGGCGCCAACTCGAACAGGGCAGCGAAGTTCTCCAGGTCCTGCGCAAGTTGACGGCGATCGTCTTCGGCTTGTTCGTGCTGCAGGTCCAGTTCGACCTGGTGCACCTGCAGTTCGTGCAGCAGTTTCAGCGCATCGCTGGCGCTGCCGGGTGCGCTGGCCAGGCTATGCAGCAGCGTCAGTGCTTGCGCGCCGGTGGGCGAGCCCCGCGTTCTGGGCGCATTGCCCGCCTTGATGCGATCTTCCGCGTGCTTGCGCAGGTCTGTTTGCATGGGGCCTCGGCTTGTGAGTCAGCCCTGATTCTGTCCGATCGAGCGGCTCGGCGCGCAAGCGGGTGACGCAAGAAATCGGCCGGCGAGACAAGCGTACGCTAACGCACAGACCGAATATCTTTCGGCGCGCAGTATGCCCAGCGGGCAGTTGCTTGTGCGGCCTGCCCGGGAGATCAAAGCGATGAGAAATTTTCCTGTGGTTTGCGTCGGCGGCTCCGCCGGGGGGCTCGACGCATACATCCGGCTGCTCAAGCAATTGCCGGCCGATATGGGTGTGGCAGTTGTGATCGTCAATCACATCACCACGATGCCGACTCGGCTGCATGAAGTGCTGCCGCAGTTTTCGAGCATGCCGGTGGAACTCATCACCGAAGATCTCGTGCTCAGGCCCAACTGCGTCTACATCATCCCAAGCAACCGCGACCTGCACGTGGATGGAGAAGTGTTCCACCTGGCACCGATCTCGAAGCCGCGCGGATGGCCCGACGTGATCACGGTCTTTCTGCGTTCTCTGACCCAGTTCTGGGACGGCAAGTTGATCGCCGTGATCGTTTCCGGCTTCGACGGTGACGGTGCGGCAGCGTTGGGCGGCATCAAGGCGGTGGGTGGTGTCACGATTGCCCAGAAGCCCGACACGGCCACCCAGCCGGACATGCCGGACAGTGCCATCGCCAGCGGCTGCATCGACTTTGTGCTGTCCCCGGAAGACATCGCGAAAGAGATCGTTCGGATTGCACGTGACGAAGAGCCGCCCGAAGCCGCCAAGCGCTCGGCGGCCGACGCCTCAGCAGCGCAGGCGTCGCCCGAACAGCGAGAACACGCTGCTCGCGTCAGCCGCGAAAGTCAGCCGCGAAAGTCAGCTACGAACGTCTGACACGAACGTCTATCACGAAAGTCTGACACGAACGTCCGACACGAACGTCCGACACAGACGTCTGACAGGAGTGGACGCGACAGCGGGATGGATCGGGTGGGGCTTGCGCGCGGCTGGTAAATGGGTAGAGTGGCTTTTTTCGGGGGGGTTGGAGGATCTCTCAAGGCGACTCCTACAGCCAAACACGACATTTCGTTCGACTGGAGGTTTGCATTGCCAACGCCCACGGTGGCTCCCACGCCAGCAACCCACGCAACGACCACGGCGCCCACAGCGCCCACAGCGCCCAAGACGGCTGACTCGGAGGCTCGCCGACTGCTGCACGAGTTGCAAGTGCACCAGGTTGAGCTTTTGCAGCAGAACGAGGAGCTCCGCACCGTTCGTGCAGAGCTCGAAAGCAGCCTGGCGCGCTATGTCTCGCTGTTCGACTTCGCGCCGGTCGGGCTGGTCGGATTGGAGTCGGACGGATCGATTCGGGTCTTGAACCGGCGCGCCGCCGCGATGCTCGGCGCCAGCCTCTCGGGTGGGCAGGCGTTGCGCCAGTTCGTCGCACCACAGAGCACGGCGGCGCTGATACTTGCATTGGCAGGTGGCCAAACCGGGCAGCAAGGGCCGATCGAACTCCAGCTTGCCGCACCTGGGCCCGTCGGGGCGCGCTTTGTCGACCTCGAGGTTCAAGCGCCGGCCATGGACGATGATGCCTGCCTGGTGTCGCTCGTTGAAACGACTGAACGGCGGCACGCGCAGAGCGAATTGAGGCGCGCGCGCGATCTGTTGGAGCTGTCGGGCCGGGTGGCGCACAGCGGCTTCTGGGAGCTCGGCTCCGAGGGCAGGCGCCTGGCCTGGTCAGCCATGGCGCACGAGATCCTCGAGGCCGAGCCGGGGTCCGTGGTCGATCTCGAAGAGTTGCTGGGCTGTTTGGCCGATGGCGAGGTGCGCGAACAATTGCAAGCCGCATTCGAGCAAGGACGGCAGGGTACGGCCTTCGAACTCGAGGTGCCGGTGACGACGATGCGCGGGCGCGCCATCTGGATTCGCTTGTCGGGGGCGCCTGAATCCGACAGCGGCACCCCGCCGCGCCTGCTGGGCACGGTGCAGGACATCGACGCGCGCATCCGACTGGAGCAAGCCCGCGTCGGCCAGGCGCGTGCGGAGTCGGCAAGTCGCGAGAAATCGGCCTTTCTTTCGCGCATGAGCCATGAACTGCGAACTCCTCTGAACGCCGTGATGGGATTCGCGCACCTGCTGGCGATGGATGCTGCGATCGCTGCGGTGCCGCAGTCTGCGCAGCGCGTCGGGATGATTCAGGATTCGGCCAAACAGCTGCTCTCGCTGATCAGCGAAGTGCTCGACCTGTCGCGCCTTGAAGCGGGTGCCGTGGTGCCCACGATCACTTCTTTTGATCTGGTGTCCTTGCGCAACGAAGTGGCGGCGATGCTCGCGCCTTTGGCGGCCGAGTTCAACGTTTGCCTGTCCCTGCCGGCCTGCGAAGAGGCGGTCCATGCGGCTGCGGACCGTCACCGCACGCGCCAGGTGCTGTTGAACCTGCTCAGCAACGCCATCAAGTACAACCACCCCGGCGGCGAGGTGACCGTGCAGCTGAGAGATGCGGGTCAATGGGTCGAGGTCGCAGTCATGGACAACGGCATCGGCCTGTCTGACGAGCAGCGCCTTCGACTGTTCCAGCCGTTCAGCCGCGTCGGCGCGGAACATACCCTCGTCCCTGGCCTGGGACTGGGCCTCTCGATCTCCAAACAATTGGCCGAAGCGATGCAGGGGCGCCTGGAGGTCTCGAGCGAGCCCGGCGTCGGCTCGGTCTTCACTCTGGTGCTGCCGCGCGGAAGCGGCACCAGCGCTGCTGTGAAGACACAGGAAACGGTGCCTGCGACATCGGCCGCGCGGCCGCACCGGCTGAAGGTGCTCTACATCGAAGACAACCCGGTGAATGTGGTGATGATGCAAGCCTTGCTGGAGAAGCGGCCGCAAGTGCTGTTCGAGTTCGCCATCGACGGCGCGTCGGGGCTTGCGGCGGCGCGCCGCTGGCGACCGGATCTGGTGCTCTTGGACATGCAACTGCCTGACGTCGATGGCGGGTGGGTCCTGCGCCAGATTCGGGCCGATCCTGAGCTGTCAAGGACTCGCATCGTTGCAGTGTCTGCCGACGCGATGGAAGAGCAACAGCGCGCCGGCCTGGCGGCGGGCCTCGATGCCTATCTGACCAAGCCGATCAATTTCGACCGCCTTCTGTCGCTGGTCGACGACACGCCGTCGCTGCTGTAGTCGTGCTGCCGCAGTCGTTCGCCGCTCGCGCTCGAGTGCCTTCAGGGTGGTGTCGCGAAACCGGCGCGCCAGAGCCTTGCGGCGCTGACGAAGATCGACGGACCCGAGAGCGCAGCGCCGTCGCGCGCCAGCATCACCCAGGCCAATGTGTCGTGGTGGCTGCCCGGTATGCGGTCGGCCGCACGCACGCCCGCGAGCCAGGCATGCAAGCGCGCATAGCGCTGCGGATGCCGCTGTTGCGTCCAGGCCAGGCCGACGAGGTCGGCAAAGGCCTCCTCCCGGCGTGTGGCCTGCATCGCGGCATAGTCGCCGTGCAGGCCGCTGTCCAGGCCCGCAGGCATGGCCGGCGGGCTGAACCCCGCGGGCAGCAGGGCCCAAACACCGTCCAGGTGGCGCCGACAGTGCGCGAGTTCGTGCGCAGCCATCAGTTCGAGTGCCGGGTTGACGAGATCGGGCGCCAGCCCCGTCAGCGCCAGTGCTGCGGCCGGGTTCTCGCGCAGCGACAGCACGAGTTTGCAGCGCCCATCGACGAAACCCAGCGCCAGCGGCACGGCGTCGGGGGTCGGCTGCGGCTGTACCACCACGTCCAGCGGCAGCTGTTGGGCACGTGCGTAGCTGATCACCGGCCAGAGGCCCCGCAGCCAGCGTGTCTCGGTCTCGGTCAGTTCGCCAGCGCGGCCCGCCCCGGCGCCAAGCAGCGCGATGCAGACCACTGCGGCGCATCGCCATGGGGTACGCCTTGCAATGCTCATGCGAGCTCGGCTTCGGCTTCGGCCTCGGCCTCGCGCGCCATCGGCTGCGCCGCGAAGCTGCCCAGCCAGCGCGCCAGCGGCTCGCCGCTCAGTACCTCGTGGTCCAGCAGGCTCAAGGCCAGACCGTCGAGTTGCACGCGGCGCTCGCCCAGCAGCCGGCGACATCGAGCCTGCGCGCCTTCGAGCAGCGCGCGCGCCTCGTCCAGCACGGCGGCCTGCACGTCGGGCCCGAGCAGTTCCTTGGGCACGCCGGCCACACTCAGCAAGCCGAAGCGGTCAGAGAAGCCGAGCGAGCCGACCATCTTGACGGCCAGCTCCGAGGCCCGCTTGAGGTCGTCGGAAGCGCCGCTTGAAACACTGTCCAGCACCATCAGCTCGGCCTCGCGGCCGCCCAGCAACATGGCCAGGCGGGCGGACAGCTCGGCCTTCTGGTACAGCGGCTCTTCGCTCTCGCGGTGGATGTGGGTGACGCCCAGGGCCTGCCCACGCGGCTCGATGCTGACGCGCTCGACCGCGCCGACCTGCAGCACGTGCGCGACGAGCGCATGCCCGGCCTCGTGGTAGGCCAGGCGCCGGCGCGTGGCCTCGCTGAGCAGGGACTTGATGGGCGACACGTCGCCGCCGAGTTGCTGCGTCTCGATGGCGCGCAGCAGGTGCTCGGCGCCGACACGTTCGGCGCCTTGCTCCGCCGCTGTCGAAGCTGCCTTGTTGACGGTGTTGGCGATGTCCGCCGGCGACATGCCGGCACTCATGCGTGCCAGCGACAGCGTGTCCGCGCGGCCGTCGTGCTGCAGCCGGCCCACGTACAGATCGAACAGGCGCTGGCGGTCGGGCAGCATCGGCAGCGCCAGGCGCACCAGCATGTCGAAGCGCCCCGGCCGGCGCATCGCTTCGTCGATGTTGTCCTCATGGTTGGTCGCGCCGACGACGACGACGCCGCTCAGCGGGTCGAAGCCGTCCATCTCGACGAGCACGCGGTTGATGATGCGGTTGAGCTCCGATTCGACGGCGCCTCCGCCTCCTCCACCTGCACCACCACTGCCCGCGCGGCCCTGGCTGCGCTGCCCGATGCCGTCGATCTCGTCGATGAACAGCACGCAGGGCGCGT